>JAABUZ0100005721.1_pt1 | contig 16061 bp, 20 predicted proteins | sample 5562091 | NCBI WGS metagenome assembly JAABUZ01 (sample SAMN12813069, study PRJNA571459) | rock metagenome | isolation source: Antarctica rocks | place: Antarctica: Victoria Land, Linnaeus Terrace sud | collected 2015-12-21
CAGGTCGACGACGATCTGCTCGTCGTCGCCCTCCCCCTCGCCGGTGAGGTTGTCCCCGCTGTGCCGGATCGCGCCGCCCAGCGCCGTCTTGGCCATGAACCAGGCCTTGTCCACCGCCGACCCGCGGGCGTCGAAGGCGATGACCGACGCATCCAGGTCGATGCTCGCCCCCTGCCGGGCCGGGTCCCACCCGAGGCCCATGGTGACTCGCGACAGTGGCGCGGCCCCGGTCTTCGTCAGCGACACCGTCTGCCGCTTGGTCAGCGACACCCGTCCCTTGTCGAGGTTCACCGGGGCGGCGGCGGAGGGTCTGGTGGCGGAGGGTCTGGTGGCGGAGGGTCTGGTGTAGAAGGGAGCGGCGGGCGCGGTCGGCGCCGCAGCGGTGCTCATCGCTGGCACGTCGTCGACGGTGATCCCGAAGTCGGTAGCGATGCCGGCCAGCCCGCTCGCGTAGCCCTGCCCCACGGCCCGGACCTTCCACCCGCCCTGGCGTCGGTAGACCTCGGCGCAGACCAGCGCGGTCTCCGTGGTCAATCCCTCGGCGGTGAACTCGACCAGCGCCTCGGTCCTGCCCGCCGCCTGCACGAGGACGCGCACCGGGCCGGCCCGGCCGAACGTCGCCGGCCCGCTGCCGTCGAGGCTGGCGGTCACGACGACCTTGTCGATGGCGGCGGGAACGGCGGCGAAAACGACCTCGACGCCGTCCGGTGAATAGCTGACGCCCGGCCCTGTCGGCTGGTTGTAGAACACCATGTCCTCGTCGGAGCGCACCTTCCCGGCCTCGGTGCACAGCAGGGCAGACACGTCGAGGGCGGCCCCGGTGACGACCACCACCCGCACGCGCTCCCCGGACAGGGGTGCGTTGCCCCCCTTGGTCAGCGTCACCGTGGCCACCCGGCCGACGCTAGTGCCCGGTGGCGGCCCACCGCCCGCCCACCGGTGATCATGTTGCGCCGACTTCGTGGTCACCGGTGCCGCCCACTGGCAGATCCCGACGCCCTCGCGCACCGGTGATCATGTGGTGGCGACTGCCTCATCACCGGTGCGGACCAGCGGCGTATCTCGTCGCCCACCGGCACCGGTGATCAATGGTTGGGGTAGCTGGAGATCACCGGTGGCCCAGGACGCCGTCGGCCCCCCGCTCCCGCCACCGGTGATCATGCGACCGACATCACCGGTGAGGGGCGGGCGGGCGGCCGGCCACGACGGGCAGCGACGGTGCGGGGAAACCGCAGCCAACGGGCACACCACGGCCGTACGGCGCGTTGTGCCGCGCGTGGCCGTCTTTGCGACCGACCGCGCCAGCGGCGAGGTCTTCCCTGCGTCGAACCGGCTCTGGGGCCTGCTCGGGCTCTGCCTGCAGGCGCTCGGCGGCTTCGCGCCCGACCCGTCCGTCGGCATCCCTGGAACGCCGGGCACCAGCGTGGTGCCGTGGCCGACCGACGGCTACCTCCCGGCCCGGGTCGCGCACCGCTTCGGTCGGCTGCTCTTCGAGGGCCTCGGCACCCTGGTCGTCACCTGCCGGCCGGTGCCGGGGCGGCCGGCCGAGCTCGTCCCGGTGGCGGTCGCCGTGGCCGGGTCGCCGGCGGTGGACCTGCAGCGCCGGGAGGGCGAGCAGCTCTCGGCGTACGACACCGAGCTCGCCGGTCTCGCGCTGGCCTTTGCGGCGTTCTGCACTGGCAGCAGCGGTCTCACGATGTCGACGCTGCGGCCGCCGGCGCCGGGCGACCGGCCCAGCCGGGCCGCCGCGGCGCGCACGTTGGAGCGCAGCGGCCTCGTGCACCACCATGGGCGCGTGACCACCCCCGCGAGGAGCAGCCGATGATCAAGCAGTTCCGGTACGCCGCGGCGTTGAGCGTGATCGGTCTGGCCGTGGCGCTGATCTTCGGTGGCACCAGCGCGCTCGCGGTCGTGGCGATCCTCGCCGTGCTGGAGATCTCGCTGTCCTTTGACAACGCGGTGGTCAACGCCAGCGTGCTCAAGCGCATGCACCCGACCTGGCAGAAGCTGTTCCTGACCGTCGGCATCCTCATCGCGGTCTTCGGGATGCGCCTGGTCTTCCCGCTGCTGATCGTCTCGCTGACCGCCTCGTTGTCACCGGCCAGGGTCATCGACCTCGCGCTGAACAACGCGACGGAGTACGGCGCGCGGCTGCACGACGCCCAGCACGCGATCTACGCCTTCGGCGGGACGTTCCTGTTGATGATCTTCCTGGACTACCTGCTGGACGACGAGCGCGAGGTCCGCTGGCTGCGCCGCACGGAGGCCGTGGCCGCCCGCCTCGCCGGTATCGACGGTGCCTCGGTGATCCTCGCGCTGGCCGTCCTGCTGGGGATCAGCGCGGGCGTCGGCACCGGCGAGCGGGCGACCGTGCTGGTGTCGGGGGCACTGGGGCTGCTGTCCTACCTGATCGTGTCGGGTCTGGACTCGCTGTTCGAGACCACGATGGAGTCACGCGACGGCGAGCCGACGGGCGCCGCCGCGACGAGCGCCTTCACCGGGGCGGCGTTCAAGGCTGGCCTGTTCGCCTTCCTCTACCTCGAGGTGCTCGACGCGTCCTTCTCCTTCGACGGCGTGATCGGCGCCTTCGCGATCAGCGACAAGATCCTCGAGATCGCCTTGGGCCTCGGCATCGGCGCCTTCTGGATCCGCTCGCTGACGCTCTACCTCGTGCGGGCCGGCACCCTCGCGGAGTACCCCTTCCTCGAGCACGGCGCGCACTACGCGATCGGCGCCCTGGCGGTCATCCAGCTCGCCGAGATCGTCGGCGCCTCGGTGCCCGCGGTGGTCACCGGCCTGGTTGGGGTGGCCTTCATCGCGCTGGCGCTGGTCAGCAGCGTGCGCCGGCGCGACGAGGACGGCGACGACGACGAGGTCCAGACGGTCGACGAGGCGGCGTCGGCGGTGCGCCTCCCCGCTTGAGCCTGCGGCCGTGACCGGGCTCGGTGACTTTTCACCTGCACCGAACATCGCGGCTGACCCGGCGACGTACGAGATCGAGAACGGTGCGCTCGACCGGCCCGGGATCCTGTGGGAGGCCATGAGGACGGCGGCGCCCTGGGGTGGACGGGTGCTGCTCGACCTGGGATGCGGCACCGGGTTCTGGCTCCCCCGCTACGCCGCGGACCGCCACCCGCCAGTGGCACTGATCGGCGTCGAACCCGACCCCGAGCTGCTGGGACCCGCCCGGCATCGCGACGGCGGCGCCATCGTCCTGCGCGGGTCGGCGGAGCACCTGCCGCTCGCCGACGGCAGCGTCGACGTGGTGCACGCGCGCTTCGCCTACTTCTGGGGGGCGGGCTCGGAGGCCGGTCTGATCGAGGTCCGTCGGGTGCTGCGGCCGGGTGGGGCCCTGGTCGTGGTCGACAACGACCACCTGGCAGGCGACTTCGCGGAACTCCTCGCGGCCAGCGGCGAGCCCTTTGCGCTCCGGAGCCAGGACGAGGTCGACGCCTGGTGGGCGGCGGCCGGTGCGACCCGCGAGGCCGTGCTGTCGTCCTGGCAGTTCGACAGCCGGGCCGATCTGGAGGCCGTCCTCGCCCTGGAGTTTCCCGCCGACCGGGCGGGTCCCTGGCTGGGGGCACACCCTGGGGCGCTGCGCCTCAGCTACGGCTTCCTGCTATACACCCTGCGCAGCTAAGCCCCGCCGGGACGCCCAGCAGGGTCAGGCGAAGCCGGCCAGGGCGGTGCACGCAACGTTCCGGCTCAGGGGCCGTAGGTCACGCCGGCCACGCCGAGGCGCGGCAGCGTCGCCAGCGACAGCGAGCGGGCATTGACCAGCAGCAGCTCCGGGTCGGCGTGCAGTCGCTGTCGCTGGGCTGCCTTCTCGGAGTTGGACATCAGACTGCGTTCCCGCCCGGCTCAGAAGCCGAAGCCGTCGCGCAGCTCGGCGTTGATCAGCACGTCGAGCAGCACCAGCCACGGCCGGCCCCGGCGCGGTCCGGCTGCGTGAGCGCCTCGAAGATCACGTGCGGCGGGGCCGGCTGGTTGCGCATGCGCTTGCCCACCTCCAGCACGACTGCGACGCTACGGACATGGCCGAGGTGCTGCTGTTCCACCACACGCTGGGCCGGACGGCGGGCTTCCTGGCCTTCGCCGAGGACCTCCGCCGGGCCGGGCACGTCGTGCACACGCCCGACCTTTACGGCGACGGTCGCACCCTGGCGACGATCGAGGAGGGCCTGGCCGCGGCGGGGGAGATCGGCCTCGAGACGCTCATGGAGGTCGGGGTGCGGGCCGCTGACGACCTCCCCGCCGACCTGGTCTACGCCGGCTTCTCCCTTGGGGTCCTGCCGGCCCAGAAGCTGGCCCAGACCCGACCCGGCGCCAGCGGGGCCCTGCTGTTCGAGGCGTGCGTGCCGACGGCGATGCTCGGCTCCCGCTGGCCCGAGCCGGTGCCCGTGCAGGTCCACGGCATGGACGCCGACCCGATCTTCATCGGCGATGGCGACGTCGATGCCGCGCGGGAGCTGGTCGCCGCGGCCGACCGCGGCGAGCTCTTCCTCTACCCCGGCGACCAGCACCTGTTCGCCGACGCCGGCCTCCCCTCCTACGACGCCGACGCCGCCGCCCTGCTCACCCGCCGCGCGCTCGCCTTCCTCGCGGGCGTCTGATCTACAGGCGGCGGCTTCCTGGCTGCCGACTGCAGACCGGCCACCCACCCACACCCACAGCACCGGGCGCCCGAGCGCGTCCACCCGGCGCACCGACGCCGTCCCCGGCTTCGGGCGCGGCGGCTCGTGGCGTTCGCGGGGAGCCGCTCAGGCCACCGCGAAGCCGCCGCAGGTGCCGGCCCAGACCGCAAAGGACTGCAGCAGCGGGCCCAGCGGCGTCTGCAGCACTGGGGTGTGCTCGGCCAGCGGCGGCAGCCCGGCGAAGGGGTCGGGTGCCACCGGCCCCCGGCGCGGGTGCCGGCCGGAGACAGGGGCGACCGGCGACACCCGGCGTACGCCGAGGGGCCGCAGCTGGGCCCGCCGGGCATTCCACTCCTCCACCAGCACGAGTTCCGGCGCCGCCTCGAACAGCGCCGCCGACCAGGACTGCGCCACCGCACTCGGGACGTATCCGCCGGGCACGAGGAGGTCGAGGTCGCCGGCCCCCGCGGCCGCGAGGCCCGCCACCAGCAGCCGGGCCTGCACGCCGTTGAGGAGGAACGGCTGGGGCAGCAGCCGCCCCTGCAGTCGCAGCACCACCCGACTCTGCACGACACTCACCGGATGACGCTCCAGCACTCCGTCGTCGGCACCGCCATGCAGATGGTCGTCTGCACCCTGACCCCCGGGCAGGTCGTCTACTGCGAGGCGGGCAAGTTCCTCTTCTCCTCCGCCGACGTGCGGATGGAGACCAAGCTGTCCCAGCCCACCGACCCCACCCAGCAGCCGGGCCAGCAGCAGGGCCAGCAGCAGGGCCAGCAGCAGGGATTGGGCGGGCGGCTGCTCCGCGGGGCAATGGAGGCCGGCAAGCGGATGGCGGCCGGCGAGTCCTTCGCCTTCCAGCACTTCCAGTCCGCCGGCGGCGACGGCCTGATCGCGTTTGCCGGCGTGCTGCCGGGCGAGCTGCGCGCGATCGAGGTCGAGCCCGGGCGCACCTGGTTCGCCGAGAAGGACGCCTTCGTCGCGGCGGAGGGTGGGGTGCGCTTCGACATCGCCTTCAGCGGCCTGCGCCAGGGGCTCAGCGGCGGCGAGGGGTTCGTGCTGGAGAAGTTCACCGGCGCGGGGACCCTGTTCATCGCCGGTGCCGGCAACTTCGTCGACATCAACCCTGCGGAGTACGGCGGGAAGCTGCTGGTGGACACCGGCTGCGTGGTCGCCTTCGACGACCGGATCCGCTACGGCGTGCAGCGGGTGGGCCGCTTCGACCGGGCCGGGATGATGAACGCCGTACTCGGCGGCGAGGGGTTCACCCTCGCCACGTTGGAGGGCGACGGCCAGGTGATCCTGCAGTCGATGACCATCGACGCGCTGGCCAAGGCATTGCAGAAGAACGCCGGGGCCGGGGACCGCAAGACCGGCGCCGGGCTCGGTGGGATCTTCAGCGGGTCGACGGAGTGAGCGCCCGGTCGGTCAGCCAGGCCACGATCTCGGCCCCGGCCGCCGGCCCGGAGGCGGTGGTGACGTGCAGCCCCCGGCAGCTCCAGCCCTGCTCGTGCAGCTCCCCGTGGGCGGGCCGGATGGCGGCGTCCGCTGCCGCGAGCAGCTCGGCGTCCAGCAGCGCGTCGCCGGCTGCCAGCAGCACCGGCTGGCCGAGCGCCGCCAGCACCCGCGCCACTGCCGCGGCCTTGGTCAGCCCGGCCGGAACGGCGTAGACCTTGCGCCCCTGCACCGACAGGGTCCAGCCCCGCCCGGCCAGCCACCATCCGAGCTCGGCCAGCCAGCCCGCCGGGATGTCCTCGCGGCGGTGGGCGACGACGTAGACAAACGCTTCGGCGGCCACCCGGTGGGCGTGCACCCAGGGCGGCGGCTCGGCGTCGATGCCGATGTGGGCGGCGACCTCGGCCAGCGGCGCTGCTGCAGCGCAGGTCTGCCGGGCCCAGTCGGCCCAGTCCGGGTCCGGCGCTCCGTCGCGGAGCAGCACCGCGCCGTTGGCGCAGACCGCCAGCTCGCTGTGGAGCCCGACCCGGGCGAACTGCTCGACGGTGCGCGTCGTCACCGGCAGCAGCACGGCCACCTCCGCGAGACCGTCGAGGCCCGGCGCGAGCTCCTCGACCAGCGTGCCGTCGGAGGCATGCCGGGTGAACAGCACCGTCTGGTCCAGGTCGACGGCCGCCAGCGGCCTCACGGCTGCACCCGGATCAGCCCAACACAGCTGAAGCCGAGGCACGGAACGTCCACGACGGGTACGCCGCGAGCGGCGGCAAGCAGCCGGACGTGCTCGACGTCGGCTGCCGGCGCCCCCTCCCGGATCAGCACACGGTCGGGCACCCGGCGCAGCAGCACCCGGGTGGTCTCGCCGACCCCGGGCTTGATCAGGTTGAGGTCGGTGAGGCCGTGCTCGGCGGCGAGCGCCTCCACCGCCGCCCACCCCGCCCAGGAGGGCGTGCGGTCCGCGGCCGCGTGAGCCGGCAGGCGGGCGCGCACCTCGGCGTCGACGGCGCCGAAGCGGCTGCTCACCGCGTCGAGGAAGGTGGCGCTGTGGTCGGCTGCGGCGAGCCGGCGGTAGTGCACGGCGCCGTGGAAGGCACCCGGGCCGGTGAGGTCGGGTCGCACGACGGTGCGGGAGACGAGCCCGGACACGGTGGCGTTGAGGCAGGCGGAGGGGACGAGGAAGTCCTCGCGGGTGCCGAACACCGATGTCGCGCTGCCCGGGTCGGCGAGCACGGTGAGCTCCGGATCGAGCCCGCTGACGCCGGTCGCGCGCACCGCGGCGGCGTACTCCCTGGCAATCGCGCCCTTGCCCGTCCAGCCGTCCACCGCGTGCAGGGCGCCGGCCGGATAGTGGGCGAGCAGCCAGCGCAATGCGACGGGGTCCAGGCCGCGGCCGCGCACGATCGACGCGCTGTGGTGCGGTGCGTCGAGCCCGTGGGCGTGGGCGAGCCAGCGCCGCAGCAGGATGCCGACCGGGGTCCCGGCCCGGGCCAGACTGATCAGCACCGGCGGGCCGGGCTGCCCGCGGGCGGTGTGCCGGTCGAGCAGCAGCTCTCCCGCCAGCCCGACTGCCAGTGCCAGCCGGTCGGCGCCGTTGGCGAGCGCCCGGCGGAACAGGGCGACGTAGTCCTCGCCCGGCTCCCATTCCACCGGCAGCATCTCGCTGTAGTGCCGCCCGCCCTGGATGGCCTCCTCGCGGTCCCCGGTCGCGACCTCGAGGTCGGCCACCGCTTCGGTCAGGTCGGTGAGCAGCCAGGAGACCTCCGCGGCGTCGTAGGAGGAGAACGACGGTGGCAGTGGACCGGGCAGCCGTCCGTCCACGGGTCAGCGCGGACGGCCAGGCAGCGTCAGCGCCGCCGCCCCGGCGACACACAGCGCGTCCTCCACCACCGCGCCCGGAAGGTCCGACCCGGCCTTCGCCGCCGCCGCGGCGCGCGCCGCGACCCCGGCGTAGCTCCATGCCAGGGCCCCCGCCGCCCCGAGCACCGCCGGGAGCAGCGGCGCCTCCCCCGCGCGTTGCGCGAGCGCGGCAGCCGACGCGGCGCCCGCCCCGAGGCGCCCGACAAGTGCCGGGGGCTGGGTGCGGGGAGGGGCCTTGGGCAGCTTGTCGCCGACGAGCTCGCCGGCCGCGAGCAGGCTGACCGCTCGCGTCGCACGGGTACCGGTGAGCAGCGACAGCGGCTTCCTGCCGCCCTGCGGCGGCGTGGTGAGCGCGACCGCGGCCAGCCCCGTGAACGTGCGGCCTCCGGTGACCATGCCGAGCAGCACCGAGCGCACGAGAGTCGAGGTCGCGGTCGAGGTGGTCACCCCGTCGATCTCTCCGGCCGGCCCCCGGCACAAACGGTCGGCGGCACGGGCAGGCCGTGCAGGAGCGGGCCCGCAGGGAGCAGCGCAGCACCGGAGACGTCCTGTCCGAGCTGGCCCTCGCCGCGCTCACGCGGCAGGGGCAGCCCGATGACCAGCCGGAACCGCGGCACGGCTTCCGCCCCCTGCCGCATCGCGGTGCCGCTGTCTCCAATGCGCTCATCGATCGGCTGCGGTCGGACGAGAGCGTGTGACGCCAGCCCTTCTCGACGTCAACGTGCTCCTGTCGCTGCTCGACAGTGACCATGTGGACCACGGCCGGGCCACCAGGTGGCTCGACAGGGAGATCTCGTCGGGCTGGGCCTCCTGCGCGATCACCGAGAACGGCTTCGTGCACATCATCAGCCAACCCAGCTACCCCAGCCCCGTGTCACCCGCCGTGGCGATCGGGCTGCTGAGCCAGGCAGCGGGCGGGGGTCAGCACGCGTGCTGGCCGTGCGACGTCAGCGTGCTCGACGACCGAACCGTGGACCCGGCGCGGCTGCACGGCCACCGCCAGGTGACCGACGCACGATCTGACGAGATGAGGGGCGCAGCTACGGCGTCACCACCCGGACGGCACCCCGCGCCTCGCCGCGCAGCACCTCGGCCAGCGGCAGCGCCGCGGCCACCGGGGTGTCGACGAGCAGGACCACGTCGTCGTACGCCGGGGAGCCTCCGGGGCACAGCGGGTCGCCGAGGTTGTGCACCCGGGTCGCCCTGGTGGGGTCGTCCGGTGCCGGCGCGGTCAGGACGCGCCGCACGGCGTACCCGTCGAGGTCGAGGGCCAGCACCGGAGAGCGGGTAGTGGACTGCACCACCGCGCCGGGGCCGAGCGCGACGGCCAGCAGCACCGCCGGGGCCATCAACTCCTCGGTGCCGAGCACCAGGGTGGCCGGGCCGGAGAGCGGCAGCGCGCGCGCAAGGTCGCCGGCGCCGGCCGCCATCGCCGCCCTGGCCGCCGGGTCGAGGCCGAGCCGCGCGCTCGCCGGGCCGGCCAGCCCGCCCGGGTGTCCAACGACGGCGGCCACCGGGGCCGGCGGGGCGACCGCGGGAGCGGCGAGCGCCTGGCGGGCCAGGACAGCGCGGGCCAGGACGGCGCGGGCCAGGGCGGCGCGGGCGAGCACGTCGTCCGGCAGGCGCAGCACGCCGTCGAGCAGCGCCACCACCTCGACCCGCACCCCCAGCCGCCCGGCCCGCTCCGCGAAGGCCGCCCGCGCACCCTCCGGCCGGAGGTCCAGCAGCGTCGCAATGACGTAGCTGTCTCGCGGCGCGATCCCGTGCAGCGCCGCGACGACGTTGAGTGCGGTCGCGCCCGTCGTCAGCTCGTCGTCGACGAGGACCAGCGGCGCCGGGTCGTCGAAGGCTGCCCGCGGCAGCTGCAGTGTCTGGTCCGCCGCGTGGCTGTGCTCCTCGCGGAAGCCCAGCAGCGCGGGCCCGGGGCGCCGCGTCGAATGGCCGGCAACTGCGGCGCCCAGCGCGTCCGCGACCGCGAGCCCGAGCCCGGTGGCCGTCTCCGCGAAGCCCAGCACGAGCGGCGGCGGGCCGGCCCGGAGCGCAGCCGCGACCAGCGCCGCCAGGTCGCGCGCGGCGCCCACGACCGTCGCCGCCGGCGCCGCAATGTGCTTGGCCAGCACCCGGCTGACCACCAGGTGCGCGCGCAGCGGGTTCTCGCGCAGGGCGAGCCCGGCCAGCCCGCCGAACCCGCGGCCGGTCGGGTCGGAGAGCACCTCGACCCGCAGGCCGAGGGCCCGCGCGACCACGCTCCCGAGGGGGTCGGCCACTCAGACGAACGCGCGGGCGGGGTACGCCGCCGCGGCGGCGGCGCGCCCGGCCGCGAGCAGCTCCACCAGCGCCGCCGGGGTGCGCAGCACGCCGAAGACCTCGGCCCTCGCGCACGTGCGCCGCGCCCACAGCTCGTGTGGACCGAACTCCAGCATGGTCGCCCCGCCGGTCGATCGGGCCACTCCCCCGGCCCGGGCGCCGGCTACGACGGTCAGGGCGTCGTCGTGCTCCTCGCGGGTGACCGTGTGCAGCGCGTTGACCACCGCCACGTGCGAGGGGTGGATCACCGTCTTGCCGGTGAGGCCGTTGGCACCGTCCAGGACGACCTCGCGGATCAGCCCATCGACGTCCTCGCGCAGCATTGCGGCCCGCAGCCGGCCGCCGCCGAGCGCCGCCTCGAAGGGGCTCGCCCGCAGCTGCGGGCGGAACAGCCGCTCGCCGTCGACGTGCTCCCAGACCGGGCCGGTGACGACGTGCTCGCCCCGCCTGGCGAAGACGTTGACGGCGTCGGCGAGCACCTCGCGCACGACGGCGACGTCCCAGATCGTGGTGTCGGGGTCGCGGCGCAGACCGAACAGCCCGCACAGGTCGGTCGCCCCGAGCCGGATCGCGAGCACCGTGTCGGCGTGGGCATCCACCACCGCCCGCAGGTCCGTGAGCGCGGTCGCGCGGGTCTCGCGCCAGGCCAGCTCGGGGGTCTCCAGCACCGGCATGGCGAACAGGCGCGCGCCGGTGGCCGCCGCCGCCTCCTCGATCGCGGTGAGGTAGGCCGCTGCCAGCCCCGCGTCGCACTTGGGCAGCACGAAACCGGACAGCCCAGCCACCCCCGGTCCCGCCAGCCGGACGAGCCGGGTGAGCTGCTCGGGGGAGCGGACCCGCACGAAGACCAGCGGCAGGCTGCGCGGCTCGGGGTCGGCGGCGACGGCCCGGAGCCCGGCCGCCACGGTCTGCTCACCCAGCGCGACGGCGTCGTGCGGGATGGCGTCCTCCAGGCACCACACCACCGAGGCCGCGCCGACGCGCCCGGCCCGGCGGGCATCGGCGGCCAACGTGGCCCGGGTGCCCGGCATGTAGAGGGTGGCCCCGAGGGCCAGCGCCAACCGCTCGCGCGGGTCGGCGCGGCTGACCTCCGCTGGCGGTACGGCGAAGATCGCCCCACGCTCGGTCTCGGAGAGGAAGGAGAAGTGCCGCACGCGGCCTCCTAGCGCCGGCTCACTTGCGGCCCGGGGTCCAGTCCATCCCCCACCCGTAGGCCCGGTCGAGCGCGCTCTGCGAGCCGTCGACGTAGCGCACCTCACGCTTGATGGCGAGCCCGTGCCCGTCGTTCTCCAGCATCGCGAGGGCGCAGGTGCGGGCGGGGCTGGACTCGTCGAGCCGGATCTCGATCGGGGCGGCCCCCTGCGGGAAGATCGTCACCACTCCGTCGGCCCGGTCCCACGCCGGGACGCCCTCGTAGATGAAGGCGAAGACCAGCACCCGCCGGATCTGGTCCAGGTGGGAGAGGTTGAACAGCAGGTTTTCCCCGCCGTCGTAGGAACCGCTGCGGTCGTCGCCGTCGAGCAGGATCCAGGGGGCCCGGTCCAGCGAGCCGAAGGCGTTACCCAGCGCCTGGACCACGCCCTTGCGCCCGTCGGCGAGTTCGTAGAGGCAGGCGAGGTCGAGATCGACCTGGCCGCCGCCGCGCTTGAACAGCCCCTTGGCCGGAGCCCCCGGCGACCAGGACAGGTTCACCCGCAGCTGCCCGCTCGCACCCGCCCCCTTGGTCAGCGAGACGCTGGGGCTGGCCTTGGTCAGGGTGACCTTGGACAGGCTGACCGCGGCGGTCGCCGGGGCGGTGGCCGCCGGGGCGGGACGCTTGGTGTAGTCGACCACGTCGTCAGCCGGCCACTAGCCGACGTTGACGCCGAAGTCGCGGGCTATGCCCGAGAGCCCGTCGGCGTACCCCTGGCCCACTGCACGGAACTTCCAGTCGCTGCCGCTGCGGTAGAGTTCGCCGAAGACCATCGCCGTCTCGGTGGAGGCGTCCTCGGACAGGTCGTAGCGCGTGATCTCGGTATTCCCAGCCTGGTTGACCACCCGGATGAAGGCATTGCGCACCTGGCCAAAGCTCTGCCCGCGGGTGCCGCCGTCGTAGATCGAGACCGGGAAGACGATCTTGTCCACCTCGGCGGGGACGCTCGCGAGGTTGACCTTGATCGCCTCGTCATCGCCCTCGCCTTCACCGGTGAGGTTGTCGCCGGTGTGCTCCACCGATCCGTCCGGGCTCTTGAGGTTGTTGAAGAAGACGAAGTGGCCGTCGGAGACGACCTTGCCTGTCGCGGCGACCATGATCGCGGAAGCGTCGAGGTCGAAGTCGGTGCCAGTCGTGCTGCGGACGTCCCAGCCCAGACCCACGGTCACGGCGGTCAGACCCGGCGCCTCCTTGGTCAGCGAGACGTTGCCACCCTTGCTCAGCGAGACGCCCATCAGTGCCTTCCTCTCCCAGCTCGTTCGTGCTCGTCCGTGACGGCTGCGGTGCCGTCCCTCCTGGACCCTTGCGGGGGAGGTCGTCCCCGTCAACCGCGGTCACGCATCCCTCACGCCCTCAGACGTTCGGCGGGCACTGCGGCGTTCCCGCACCCGGGCCGACGACGTACCTACAGGGGTAGTACCTCTGCGTCGTGGAGTCGATCGGCCTGCGCGAGCTGAACCAGAACCCGTCCCGGGCGGTGGCCCGCATGCGGGCGGGGAGTCGCTGCTGGTGACCGACCGCGGCCGAGCGGTCCTGCGGATGGTGCCCGTGGTCGAGCCCGACGGCGTCCTCGGCCGGACTGGTCGCCGACGGCACGGCGACCGTCCCCGTGGACGCAGGCATGCCGCAGCTGATCCCCGACTGGTCACCAGCCGGGGGTCGGAGGTGGAGGTCAGCAGGACCCTGTTCCGCGCGGGCGTCGACCACGAGCGGGTGCCCTACGACGTCGGGCTCGCCGACGCCGCGGCCGAGGTCGGTCTGCCGGTCCTGGTGCCCGCCTGACCGGGTCGGGACACCACACGCAGGCGGTTACCTCCTCCTACGGTGGAGCGGTGCGCTGGCCCGGACGTGCGCGCCCGCCGGAGAATCCGGAGCGTCGGCCGCTCGTCAAGATCCGCTTCGATCTGGCGGTCGACGACGAGGGCTGGCCCCCCGTCCGCGGCGAGCGCGTGTGGGCTCGGGACCTGGGGCGGAATCTCTACCGGCTCGACAACACCCCGTGGTTCGTCCGGGGCGTCTCCTGCTACGACGTCGTGGAGGCACGGGCCGGGTCTCCCGAGGAGGTGCCGCTGGTCCGTCATGTGGTCGAGCACGGCGGGCACCTCACCCTGCGTGTCGTCCCGCTCGGTGCCGGAGATCGGCGGTCTCGCCTCCTCGCAACCCGGGACGCGCTCCGACCGCTCGGCGTGAGCGCGGAGGTCGATCAGGACCACGGCATCCTCGCGGTCGACGTCCCGGGCAACGTCGACCTGGCGTCTCTCAAGCGCCGGCTGGACCAGGGCACGGCCGACGGGCTCTGGGAGTACGAGGAGGGCAACGTCAGCGACAGGTGGCTGGACCTGTAGCCACGCGGCGTGCGGCTACTTCTGGCGGGCGGACCACTCCCGCATGCGGGGCGGGTAGCCGGTGGCGTTGATGTCGTAGACCGGGATGCCCAGCCGCCGGCCGAGGTCGCCGGCGTCGCGGCCGGAGGCGATCCGGCGCCGCGTCCACTCCCCGTCGACGGCCACCAGCACCACGGTCATCTGCGACACCGTGGTGGGGGGCTCGACGTAGGCCTCGACGCCCCGCCGGGAGGACACGAACTCCTCCAGGTGCATGAGCGCGGCCGGCTCGATGCCGCGGACCTTCGCGCCCGGGTCCGGCGCCGGGAGGGTCGTGCCCCCCGTGCGCCGCCGGTTGAACAGCCCCACCCGCCGTACCTCCCTGTGACCCGGTACAGCGCACCCGCCCGGGGCGCTGTCCTGCTGCGTGGGAGGATGATCCCACCGCCGTCCCGCCGAAGGAGCGCCTCTCCCATGTCTTCCCCGCACGTGTCCGACGCCCGGGAGCCCGTCGACCTCGTCGTCCTGGGCGGTGGCAGCGGGGGGTACGCAGCGGCGCTGCGGGCGGCCGAGCTCGACATGAGCGTCGTGCTGGTCGAGAAGGACAAGGTCGGTGGCACCTGCCTGCACCGCGGCTGCATCCCGACCAAGGCGTTGTTGCACGCCGCCGAGGTCGCCGACGCGTCGCGCGACGGCGCCAAGATCGGCGTGCGGTCGACCTTCGACGGGATCGACGTGCCCGCGGTCAACGCCTACAAGGACGGCGTGATCGCGAAGAACTTCAAGGGCCTGGCAGGGCTCATCAGCAGTCGCGGCATCGAGACCGTGCAGGGCGAGGGCCGCCTGGTCTCCCCCACCGCGGTGGCCGTCGGGGACCGGCGGATCGAGGCCGCGCACGTGCTGCTGGCCACCGGCTCGGTGCCCAAGTCGCTGCCCGGGCTCGAGATGGACGGCGAGCGGGTCATCACCAGCGACCACGCGCTGAAGCTCGAGCACGTCCCGGCGTCCGTGGTGATCCTGGGCGCCGGCGCGATCGGCGTGGAGTTCGCCTCGGTGTGGCGCTCCTTCGGCGCGGAGGTGACGATCGTCGAGGCGCTGCCGCACCTGCTGCCCGCCGAGGAGGAGTCGAGCAGCAAGCTGATCGAGCGGGCCTACCGGCGGCGCGGGATCGCCATGAAGTTGGGCGCCCGCTTCGCCGGCGTGAAGACCACCGACCACGGGGTCACGGTCTCGCTGGAGGACGGCGGCACCGTGGACGCCGAGCTGCTGCTGGTCGCCATCGGGCGCGGGCCGGTCAGCGTCGGCATCGGCTACGAGGAGGTCGGGGTCGCGATGGACCGCGGCTTCGTCACCGTCGACGCCCGGCTGCGCACCACCATCCCCACCATCAGCGCGCTCGGGGACCTCATCCCGACACTGCAGCTCGCTCACGTCGGCTTCGCCGAGGGCATCTTCGTCGCCGAGGAGCTGGCCGGGCTGCACCCCGTGCCGGTGGACTACGACGGGGTGCCGCGGGTGACCTACAGCGACCCGGAGGTCGCCAGCGTCGGCATCACCTCGGTCGAGGCCGTGAAGCGGGGGCATGACGTCGTGACCCAGACCTACGACCTGGCCGGCAACGGCCGCGCATCGATCCTGCAGACCGCCGGCGCGGTGACGCTGGTGGCGCAGCGCGACGGCCCCGTGCTCGGCGTGCACATGGTCGGCGCGCACATGGGCGACCTCGTCTCCGAGGCGCAGCTGATCGTGAACTGGGAGGCCTACCCGGCCGAGGTCGCCCAGCTGATCCACCCGCACCCCACCCTGTCCGAGGCGCTTGGTGAGGCCCACCTCGCGCTCGCCGGGAAGCCACTGCACGCCCACGGCTGACCGACCACCAGCCTCCCCGCACGAAGGACGAAGGAGTACGGCGAAACCATGGCGGTCTCCGTCACCATGCCCCAGCTCGGCGAGAGCGTCACCGAAGGCACCGTCACCCGCTGGCTGAAGCAGGAGGGTGAGCAGGTCACGGTCGACGAGCCGCTGCTCGAGGTCTCGACCGACAAGGTCGACACCGAGATCCCCTCCCCCGCCAGCGGAGTGCTGGAGCGCATCGCCGTGCAGGAGGACGAGACCGTCGAGGTCGGGGTCGAGCTGGCCGTGATCGGGGACGGCTCGGCAGGGGGTACGCCGGCAGCCGACCCGGAGCCGGCCGCCGCCCCGGAGCCGGCTGCCGCCCCCCAACCGCAGCCGGTGGCACAGCCCGCCGCGGAGCCGGAGCCGGTGCCGGCTGCCGCACCTAAGCCGACCCCCCCC
>JAABUZ0100005722.1_pt1 | contig 16059 bp, 25 predicted proteins | sample 5562091 | NCBI WGS metagenome assembly JAABUZ01 (sample SAMN12813069, study PRJNA571459) | rock metagenome | isolation source: Antarctica rocks | place: Antarctica: Victoria Land, Linnaeus Terrace sud | collected 2015-12-21
TGGCGGGGACGGCCTGTTCGACTACACGCTGCGCCTGGACGTGGAAGCCAAGACGGTCCTGGAGGCGGCCCTCGGACCCCTGTCCGCGCCGCGGCCCGCCGACGGGGTCCCCGACCTGCGCCCGGGCGCGCAACGACGCGGGCAGGCCCTGATCGAGCTGGTCCGCCGGGCCCGTGTCCTGCCCCGGCAGCCTGCCCACCGCGGCCAAGGCCACCCTCTTGGTCACCATCGGCTGGCAGGACCTGCTCGCCGAGCTCGGCGCCGGCACCACCATCGCCTCCTGCGACGCCGGGACCCTCCTGGGCCCGGCCGCCATCCGCCGCCTGGCCTGCGACGCCGGGATCATCCCGGCCGTCCTGGGCACCGACGGGCAGGTCCTCGACCTCGGCCGCGAATCACGCTGGTTCACCCCCGCCCAGGCCAAGGCGCTGTGGCTGCGCGACCGCGCCTGCACCATCCCCGGCTGCTCGATGCCCCCCCAGTGGTGCGACGCGCATGATTTCGTGTCGGTAGGTGTACCGTACTCAGCATGAGCCGGAAGTCAACCCCGAGAGCCGCCGTCTACGCCCGCGTATCCCAGGACAAGCGGGCGGGCCGGTCGGTGGCCGAGCAGGAGGCCGAGTCAAGCGCCGCGTGCGTCCTGAACGGCTGGGCCGTGACCAGGGTCTACCGGGACAATGACGTCAGTGCGTCCCGGTTCGGCACCAAGGCCCGGCCTCAGTGGGCCGAGCTCGTGGCCGACCTGGACGCGGGCAAGGTCGACGTGCTCGTGCTCTGGGAGCCGTCACGAGGCTCGCGCGACCTGATGACGTGGGCCGCGCTGCTGGACGCCTGCCGCCGCCAGAAGGTGCTCGTGCACGTCACCAGCCACGCCCACACCTACGACCTGGCCAAGCCGCGGGACTGGCGCTCGCTGGCCGAGGATGGGGTCGACTCCGCCTATGAGTCGGAGAAGGCCTCCCAGCGGATCATGCGGGCGATGCACGCCAACGCTGTGGCCGGCCGCCCGCACGGCCGGGTGCCGTACGGCTATGTGCGCCGGTACGACCCGCTGACCAAGCAGCTCGTCGGCCAGGAGCCGGACCCGGCGACGGCGCCCGTCGTCAAGGAGATCGTCGAGCGGGTCGCCCGCGCCGTCCCGGTCATCACCATCACCGACGACCTGAACGCCCGCGGGGTGCCCTCGCCGACCGGCAAGCAGTGGTACCGCCAGGTGGTCCGCCGGGTCGCCGCCTCGCCGGCGTACGCCGCCGTCCGGGAGTACGACGGTCAGACCTACGAGGCCTCGTGGGAGCCGCTGGTGGACGCGGAGACGTTCTACGCCGCCAAGCGGGTCCTCGACGACCCGGCGCGGCGCACGACCAAGCCGGGACGGGTCAAGCACCTGCTGTCCTACCTCGCCCTGTGCGGGGTGTGCGGGGCGCCCCTGAACGCCGCGCCACGGAAAGGGAAGCCGACCTACTGGTGCCCCGACTACCACGTCTCGATCCTGTCCGCCCGCCTCGACGAGATCGTGACCCGGCTGGTGGTGAGCTGACCCCGGCGTCCCTGGCCCACGTCGAGACCAGGCTGTTGGCCGACATCGCCAAGGCTGAGAAGACCGCCGAGAAGGTCGGCACCCCGGCCGCGCTGCGCGACCTCGCAGGGCCGGGCGACCTCGCCGACCGGTGGCAGCGGATGGCCGTCACGACCCGGCGCGAGATCATCACCTACCTGCTCGAGGTCACCCTGGACCGTGCCAACGGGCGAAGACGGCACGTCGTCGACGACTTCGAGCGGGTCCGGATCCAGTGGAGAACGCCGTGAGCAATGACGGCGAAGAGTTCGCGGCACCGATCAAGCGGGAGCACGTGCGGATGGAGTGGGAGGAGTTGAGCCGGGTCTTCATCTATTGCGATGACCCGGGGCACCCACCCCGACGTCGCCGCGTTGCCGTGACGAACTTCTACGCCATCGGCGACGGACGGTGGACTGAGCACTCCACCGGGTCACCGAGCCGCAAAGACTCAGGGACGACCTTGGCCGATGATTCTCGCCTGCCACCCGGGTCGATAAATCCTCAAAAATTGGCGAAGTTCGAGGTGGTCCGGTCCACCCACGAGCTGGTGTGCTGCAAGTGCAAGGCGCGCCCCATGGAGGTCCGCGAGGACAAACTCTTTCGCGCGCTGAATGCCGTGGCCGCGGTCGGCGAGTCGGAGGTGTCCTTGTCCGAGCTTGCTGCTATTGTGGAGACGCAATCGGACATGCAGGGCAGGGCCGATCCCGAGGCGGGACAGGGTTAATCCGCGCCAACCAAGTGCCTCACCGGGCAGGAGACTTCTCCTTGCCTGGAGGCACGTTTCATGTCCTGGACCCACGAACGGGCGCGTATCGCGTCCCTGTCCCGATCCCGCACCCCCGACGACCCCGAGTTGGTCGATGCCCGGCGCAACCTGCGCGCGGAACGTCTAGCCGACTACATCACCAAGACGGTCGACGCCGCACCGCCTCTGACGCCAGCCCAGCGCGATCGTCTGGCGCTGCTGCTCAAGGGGCAGTGACGCGTGACGACACAGAAACGCCCCGCGGGCAACGGGGCGAATCCAGAATTCCAAGCGGGCGGCCGATCTAGTGTCAGTGTAGCGCCCGACGACGACACCGCGCTCGGCATACAGCCGATGCCGCCGTTGTCTCCCGAGCAGTACGACGCGCTCAAGGCCGACATCATGAAGAACGGCATCCGCTTGCCGGTGGTGAAGGACCAGCACGGCCGTGTCATCGACGGCAACAACCGGGCCGCGATCGCCGACGAGCTGGGCATTCACGTGCCGGTGGAGATCATCACGATCGCCGACGACGAGGCGGCATACGAGACCGCGCTCACCTTGAACTGTGCCCGCCGGCACCTGACCCGTGAACAGATCCGGGCGTTGATCGGAACCGAGATCCGGCGTCGCCCAGGTGATTCGGACCGGGCGATCGCTCGGAGGATCGGGTGCGATCACAAGACGGTGGGATCGGTGCGAGGTGGGGAAGTTCCCCACCTGTCCAGGTTGGACAGCGACGACGAAGCCCAGATACCGACTGATGCCGAGCTCGGAGCGCATTTTGCGGAGATGATCGACGGCTCTCTACCAGCCCGTCGAGGTCCAGACACCGTGGTCGGCATCGACCCGTCCCCGAAGCCGAAGCCTCGACGGGCGTCGTTCCCGGACGCCTACCGGTATGCCGTGGACGACCTGGACAAGGTGGTCCGGCGCCTCGAGAGGTTGCACGCCGACGACAGGTTCCTCGGCCATCGCGAAGACCTCCAGCAGCGTCGTGGCGATCTTCTGACCGAGATCGCGTGCGTCGTGTCGGGTATCGAGTCCGACCTCGGCGGCTACCTGACCTGTCCCAGCTGTAAACAGAGGGTGGTGCCAGACCGTTCCTGGAGCGAACTCCTCTGCATCGAATGCCGTCAGATCGCAGGCGTCCGATGATGCTCGACCACGCCCTCGACCTGGCCGGGCTCGGCTGGCAGGTGTTTCCGTGCCGCCCGACCGGGCCGAAGGCCAAGGCGCCGTTCACTGAGCACGGCCACCTGGAGGCCACCACCGATCCGGATCAGATCCGTGCATGGTGGGCCCGGTGGCCTGACGCGATGATCGGCGCACCCGTCCCGGCGGCGCTGATCGTCCTCGACGTCGACCCCCGCCACGGGGGAGACGTCGGGCTCGCCCAGCTGGAGGCCGGCCACGGGGCGCTGCCGGCGACCCTGACGACGATCTCCGGTCGTGGCGACGGCGGGCGGCACCTCTACTTCCGGCGCCCGGCCGGTGCGGTCACGTCCACCCGGTTGCCCAAGGGCATCGACCTCAAAGCGGCGGGGTACTGCATCGTCCCTCCGTCCCTGCATCCGGCCACCGGCCGGCCGTACGAGTGGCTTGACGCTGACCCGGTGTCGTTGCCGTCGTGGCTGCGGGAGGTTCTGCGACCCAACCCGCCCAAGCTGCGCAGCATCCGGCCAGCGTTTACCGCCGGCAGCGGACGCGGGCTCGTGAACTTCGTTGCCCGGCAACCAGACGGCCAGCGGCACAAGGCCTTGTACTGGGCGGCGAACCGCGCTCTCGACGACAACCGTCTCGACCAGATCGAGGACGACCTGGTGGCCGCTTCGGTCGCAACCGGCGAGGACGAGAAAGAGGCCCGGCGAAACATCGCTACCGCGCGGGAGGCGAGGACCTGATGCCCGTCGACCTGACCGCGATCCCCGCACCCGACCCCGCCGACGAGGCGGTGGAGGCTGCGCTGGCGTTCAACCGTGCCGTGGCCGACGAGACGCGGGTCCTACGCATCCGCAAGGCAGCGCAAGACCGGTTCCGCGCCGAGCAGGAGCCCGAGCAGCCGCCGTTCGACGCGGGGACCCTGGTCGAGCTGCTGGGCCGCCCGGCCGACCCTCCGATGCGCGCCGAAGGGCTGATCCCCTCCGACGCCGGGACGCTCGTCGTTGCCCAGCGGAAGACAGGCAAGACCACGCTCGAGCTGAACTACGCGCGGTCCCTGCTGACCGGCGAGGACTTCCTCGGCCGCTTCCCGGTCCGGCCCATCACCGGCACCGTGGCGCTGCTCAACTACGAAGTGTCCGGGAACATGATCGCCCGGTGGGCCGACGACGTGGGCGTGCCACGCGAACGCCTGTACGTGGTCAACCTGCGCGGCCGGCGCAACCCGCTGACCCACCCAGGAGACCGTCAGCGGCTCGCTGAGGACCTGCGCGCCCGTGACACGCATGCGCTGGTCGTGGATCCGTTCGGGCGCGCCTACGGCGGCGAGTCCCAGAACGACTCCGGCGAGGTCGGCGCGTTCCTGGGCGACCTGGACGTGTTCGCCCGCGCCGAGGTCGGTGCGAGCGACCTCATGCTGTCCGCGCACGCCGGTTGGAACGGTGAACGCACCCGCGGGGCGAGTGCGCTGGAGGACTGGGCCGACGTCATCATCACGTTGACCCGTGACCCCGACGACGAGACGGTGCGGTTCCTGCGGGCCATCGGCCGCGACGTCGAGGTCGAGGAGGACCGGCTCGACTTCGATCCGGCCACCCGGCTGTTGTCGATGAGCGGGGCCGGGTCGCGGCGCAAGACCAAGGGCGATCGGAAGTCCACCGAGCTGGCGGTGTTCGTGGTCCGGGCCGCACGACTGAGCCCTGGGAGCAGCGGGCGCCAGATTGAGGCGAGCATCAAGGAGATGGATGACGCGCCAACCTTCCGCAACGGCGACGTTTCCAAGGCGGCCAAGTACGCAGAGGCGCAAGGCCACTTGCGCATCGAGGTAGGTGGCAACGGCAAGCAGTCCAAGCACTACGCCGCTGGCCTTGAGCCCGTTATCGACAACCGCTCCCGACCGATCCCGACCGATCCCGGGGATCGCTTGCTAACCGCTCCCACCGCTCCTATAGGGGGAGCGGTAGCGGTTACGCCTATGCACGAGGCACCGCACACAGAAACGGGGAGCGCTTGCCCCACTGCCCAGGCGGGACAGGAAGACCTCACACCCGAAGAGAAACGGTGCTGCACCGACTGCCGGTCCGTCCTCTCGGTGATGCGCGCCGCCTATGGCAAGACGACTTGCGTGGACTGCGAACGGAGGCCGGCGTCGTGAATGACCACGCCGCGCCGCTGAAGCCGAGCGCCCCTCGACTCTGGATCGTCCGGTGGGTGCGCGCCGACGGCACCGAGACAAGGCACCGAACGTTTCTGCGCCGGCACCACGCGCAGCGACACCTCGCCACGCTCCTCGACCACGGGCGCACGGCCGGCATGTTCGGCACGCGGGCGACCTGGCAGGAGGAGTCATGAGCCCAGCCGAACGGCTCGAGGTGGTACTCGTCGAGACACCCGACGTCCCCCGCTACCAAGGCCCGGCACAACGCGACGGCGAGCAACGGCCGCGGCACCGTTGGCGCCGCCGGACCCGGAGCCAGAAGCGCCGGCAGGAGAGGAAGACCCGACGATGACCGCCGCCGAACGGTTGACCCGCGCCCTCGTCGACCTCGCCGACCGTGGTGAGCTGACACCCTGTCAGGGCCGGCGCCGGGACCGGTGGACGTCCGACGACGCGACCGACCGCGAGTGGGCCGCCAGCGTGTGTCTGACCCTCGCCTGCCGGGTGCTCGAGCAGTGCGCCGCACTGGCCGACGAGCGGGACGAGCGGCACCACGTGTTCGGTGGCGTCGACCGGACACCGCCGCCGACCTCGAGGAGGAGGTGTCGATCGTGATCGTGGTGACGTGTCGATCGTGGCGATCACGAGGTGTCGATCGTGGCGATCGTGCCGATGAGCAGGACGAGCGCCATCCCCGACCATCCCGCTACGACCATCCCGCTGCCCGACCACCCGCCGCTGACCACCCGCTGGCCGCCGACCCGCTGCCGACCCGCCCGCCGACCCGCGAGCGGATGAAGGCAAGGCTGCCGAGCCGCCTCCCCCACCCGCTCGATCTGGTTTTTGCGCGGCGGCGCCATGAACGACCCCGCAGTCCTCCTTTTTTTGCGACCGACGGGGGGGCGGGCCGACCTCGCCCCAACCACACCGAAACGACGAAGGAGCACAAACCATGACCGAAGAAGTTCGGGTGACGGGCCGTCCGATGACGGGACAGCTCCAGAGGGCCCTGGACAGCCTCGGCGCGCGGGACCGGGCGATGGTGTCGCCGGCCTTCCAGACACAGCAGGGCCGGACCGGGCCGCTGCTGCGCGCACTGGCGTTAGAGCTCCAGCTTTGCAGCCTCCGGGAGGATGCGGCCATCGCGGCGGCGGAGGGCGCCCTGGCGGCCTCGGACGAGGACGATAGGCCTTACCCGCCGTCCCCGACGCCCGGTTTGGCGTTGTGGTTCGACCCGGCCAACCACCGGGCCACCGTGGAGGATGACACCGAGGAGCAGATCCCTTCGGTGACCACCTGCCGAGCCAGTTCCGGAAGCTTCACCGCGACAAGGGCACCCCGCACTCCTGCGGCGGCTGGCAGGCCAACGCATTGAAGTACTCGGCGAACTGCTCGCTCCCCGGCCGGTCGAGTTTCATCGTGCGCCGGATCTCCACCAGCTTTGACTGGTCGCAGCGCAGTTCCCCACAAAGGGACTGCGCCGGGTCCGCCGGCCCCGCGAAGAAGAGCGTGAAGGTCGCCACCAGGGTGACGAGGACCACGCTGACCGCCAGCGCCAGGCGCCGCGCGATGTAGATGAGCATGCCGTCCTCAGCAGGGTGGTTGTCGTCTCGGGCCGGGCGGTGGGGCGCAGCGTCGCCGCGCCCCACCGCCTCTCATGGCCGTGCCGTCGGTGCCGGCGAATGGCCTACTGGTCGACCCAGATGGAGTCGAGGATCGGCACACCGTGGTTGGCGTCGTTCTGCACGTTGTGGACCTTGGTCCCGAAGACGACGTTGGACTTGTCCCAGTACTACGGCAGGGCGGGCAGGTAGTTCTCCATCAGCCACTTGTCGAACTTGCCCCACTCCGGTCCCTGCTCCTTGATCGAGAGCTTCTGGATGCGGTCCATCTCCGCGTCGACCTTCGGGTCGGACAGGTTGCCCCAGTTGGTCCCGTTCGCCTTGATCTGCGTCGAGGACACGGTGGGCGGGAAGATGGAGTCGGCCGAGGGCCAGTCGAAGCACAAGTCGCATGAAACGCCGATCCACAGGTCTTGACAATTCCTCCTCGAAAGGCGCTGGCATACCGACTCTGTTCTCGAACCCGCGCTTGCCTTGCCAGGACACCAGTATCCCCCACCTCCCTCAGTGCTCGATCCCCCACCGCGTCTGCCGGTAGACGCCGCCCCTCTGGGAGGTCGCGTTCTCGCCCAGCGTGCCGGGTGACTCTTGTCAGCGTGCGCTCATCTACGTGAGGCACGCTGCACGGGTGGACATCCTGATCGCTGTCGTGGCCCAGTACGCGGTCTTCCTCATCCCCGCCGGCGCCGCGTTGGCCTGGTGGCGCGCGGCCCGCGGGGAGAAGAAGACCATGGTCGTCGCGGGCGTCCTCACCCTTGGCCTCGCGCTTATCGCGATCGCGCTCGCCGCCCACGTGTGGACTGATCCGCGTCCCTTTACCGTTGATGGGCAGACGCCGCTGGTGGCTCACCTGCCCGACAACGGGTTCCCGTCCGACCATATGACCATCGGGACGGCTGTCGCGGCCACCGTCCTCGGCTGGCGACGGCGGCTTGGCGCCCTGCTGCTTGGCGTCGCCGTCGTCGTGGGCGCGGCTCGGGTCGCCGCGCACATCCATCACGTCCCAGACATCGTCGGCGGCCTGCTGATCGGCCTGGCCTGCGCCGCAGCGGGGAGGTGGGTCGGCAGGCGGGCCATCGCCCACCTCGTCGAGCGCATCGGCCGGTCGCAGGTTGCCCCTGACCTGGACCGGCAGGTCAACTGAGCGGCAGTGAACCGACCTGACCCCACTGTCGCCGCCAGACTGGCCGGGGCTCACACGGTGCAACGCCGGGCGGGTCTACTCGACCAGGTCGGTCAGCGCAGCTGCAGGGCACCGGGCTGACGACGCCCATCTTCGCCGGCTACCCCGGATTCACCTGGTCTTTTCCACGAGAAGACCAGGTGACCAAGTCACCTGGGCAGCGCCCGCCTCATCCATCGAGGCGGGCGCCGAGGTGCCGACGTTACGTCTTCGAGACCCCTAATGCGTGCCAGCGTTCCGGCCCGTCAGTCCGTCAGTTCGTCAGTTCGTCAGGCCGTCAGGCCGTCAGGCCGTCAGGCCGTCAGCGACGATCCCACAGCCACTTCAGGGTCAAGAACTCCACGATCTTCTTCAACATTGAGCGGTCACCTCCTTCGCACCATCGGCTCTCGGACCTCCGACCTGGGATCATGGCACATAGAGCCCCGGACGCCCAGGAGGCCTCCCCTCGAACCAGCAGACCGGCGTCGTCGTCGGCCCGCCTCAGGATGGACCGGAGCTGTACCTTGAGTTCGTGCCATAGATGCCCGCCCGCAAGCTCGTCGACTGGACCGAGGACGCGGTCCCGTTGTGGACTGGCTCGCCCGTGGGCGGTCGCGGGGTGGGTGCCCGAGTACGGTTACGGAGCGTCGACCAAGATCGGAGGGCGGGACCTCGTCAGATGGGCGATGACCAACACGGGCCTGCCACGGGGGAGCCTGAGCCGTCAGGGGAGCCATCCCCCTTCGGCCACGTAGCACCTGAACCTCCTGGGTGAGCCTGGACCAATGCCACGACCCCGCCGTCCGGTAGGCGCAGGGTAACCTCGCCGAAGACGGTGGCCAGTGTGCGCCCTGGTCCGCCTCGACCAGGCGGTGCGCGACCCCGTCGACGTTCGGCGATCGCGGCCAGGCGAACCTCCCGGTCGGCGCGCAGGTCCAGGTGGTCCTGGTAGAGTCGGCGCAGCAGCTCGCGGCCACAGCTGCTCAGCTGCTCCTCCAACGCCGCATGGTCCAGGGCGGCGGCCGGGGCACCTGCGGTGAAGGCCAGTAGTTCGGTGAAACACCTGCGGCTGGCGGTGAACACGTCGGTGGCAGTCTCGGACAATCGGAGTCTCCTCTCGGCAGCGTTTTACGGCGGTAGCGCCGTAAGATCCTGACAGGCATGACTCCGACAACGAGCCAGCAACGGAGCGCAATGGGCGCTGACCCGCCGAGGCTGCCCTTCCAGGCCACCCGAACGGCGCTGGCCGCCGAGCTGGCCGGCGAGACGGTCAGCCGCTACCTCAGCACCGACCAGCTGGGCCGCAACCAACCCTGGTTCGACAAAGTGCGGCGGCTCAAAGACCTCATCGCCAAACTGGAGATCGCCTCCTGCGCGCCTGGAGCAGGCCGAGGGACCCCCACGGAGGCCGAAGGAGCGGCCATAGCCCTCACACCACCGGCCAAGAGCGCTCGCAGTCCAGTCGAAACCGCTGAAACGATCCGCCCCTCTGTCACTCCAGAGGAGCCGCACCCTTACCTTGAAGATGTTACGTGTCCTCAACCCGCCCCTTTGAACCGGACGTGCGTGTCTACACGCCTGCGGCCCCGCGGCATGTTCTACCTGGCGTCATCTGGTGCCAAATCATCTCTGGTCGGCCAATCACTGTCGACGGCGGAGAGTTCACGTCCTTGACATCCGGTCGCCTCGGCCGCCATGACGCCGCCCGCGCCGGCAGGGGAGCCGATGCGACACAATCCCTAAACTTGCGGTTCCTGACAATAGTGTGACCGTAGTTGCGACCCGCGACCCATCTGCAGTAAGGACCTCTCTCATGCGCCTCCTCGTAGTCGAGGATGACGAGCGGATGGTGGTGCTGCTTCGATGTGGCGTCAGACGGCGCAGAAGCGCTTTGGATGGGCCAGGAGAACGACTACGACGCGGTCCTGCTCGATGGAATGCTCCCTAGCCTCGATGGGCTCGATGTGGTCCGGCAATGGCGAGCCGGGCAGCGGTGGGCCCCCGTGATTGATGCTCACCGCGCGAACAGAGATCGACGCCCGGATTGCCGGCTTGGACGCCGGGGCGGATGACTATCTTATCTAGCCAAGCCGCCGGCGCCCCTTCCACGGCACGTTCGGTCGGCCGTCCCTCAGAATCGATGACGGCGCCGGCGAGGCGGTCCTAGACATACTCGCACAGGCGGTCGTTCACGGCGGGCTCGGCAACCTTGGGCCGACGGGCGCGGCCCTCGGCGTGCCATTGCGCGACCGATGCCCGATAGTCCAGCCGCCCGCCGCTGGTGGCCGCGTTACGCCGCAGCTCACGCGAGATCGTCGACGGCGACCGACCCACGGCGCGAGCGATATCACGAACCCCGCCACCGCGGGCATTCAACAGGGCGACCTCCTCACGCTCGGCGAAGGACAGGCACCGCCCCGAGGGCGGCGTCAACTCCATGGATGGCATACCGCCACCCTGACGAAACCAGCGCGACCCCACTGGCGTCGACACGCCCACCGCGACCGCTGCGTCCTCACTCGAGAGACCCTCGGCGACCCCTCAACCAGAACTGCCGCTGCACCTCACGCGCGTTCACCGGAGGACGCCCGGGCGACGGTGGCCACCGCCGACGGCCAAGTCGCGCAACGCTCTGCCACCACCACCGGGCAGAAGAGCATCCTGACCGCGTTCAAACTGGGCGAGCCGGCCCCGGTTCTTCAACTTCACCACCCCGAGCCACTGACCCAGCACAACGCCCCCACGCTCGGCGTAGTAACACGACCCCGCACCGCCAACCGCACATTCGCGCAGGTCACACCCATGATCATATAGATCGTGTGCTCACCATCTGCGGAAGTCCGGCAAAGGGTCCCTAGGGCTGCGGCCGTTGTACTGCTGGGCTGGGTGGAGGTCGACCCCGACTTGCAGTTTGTCCTGACTCGTCTCGGCGTGGTGAGGCTTACCCTGAGGGCGTCAACCCGTTTGCGGTCGCGACCGCTCGATGCTCAGGAGCACGGTGCCCCAGTCCTTCCGCTTGCGCCCCGCCAGGACGCGGACACGAAGCGGTCTCCACCGGCCGCCACCCGGCCACCCCACCGACGGTCCCGGCGCAGGCGGCGCGCCATCCTGCTTCTCGCGGCTGGTCTGACACTTGTCGTGTTCGGGTACGGGGTGTTTCAGTACGTCAGCCTGATCGCCGGCATCAAGCGGTCCGACATCCTGGGGCGGCGTGCCGGTGGACCACTTCGTTGAGGTCACCATGGTCGCCTTCTATCAGCCGGCGCAGGTGATCCAGCCGATCACCGTGTGCCTCGCGCCGGAGACCCTGGACCGCTATTCAGCGGCGAACTTCCGCAAGGGGGCCCAGCGAATTGACACGGCCCAGGCAGTGGCGTTTGTCCGCCAGCGACGAGACGAGCAGCACCCCCAGCTCAATTTCACCGATCTTGACCGAGAACGCCGCCAACAGGCATTTATCGCTTCGCTGGCCACCTAGCTCAAGCAGGCCGGCACGCTGGCGAATCCGGCAAAACTGTCCGGCATTCTCGACGTCGCCAAGCAGAACATGGCAATCGACAGCGGCCTGAACCTGCTCACATTCACCGACCAAGCCTCGCAACTGGCCGGCGGAAACGTCACCTTCTACACCCTGCCCATCGACCGCTTCGGCAAGGACTCTCGTGGCGAGGATGTCAACATCGTTAACGTCCCACAGATCCAGGCTACGGTGGCCCAACTCCTGGGAGCACCAACGCCCGCACCAACCTCCTCGAGCAGCGCCTCCGCCACCCCCACCATCGACCTGTCGGGCACCACGGTGGACGTGGTCAACTCCACCGGCCAGCCCGGACTAGCCAGCAAGGTTCAAGGCGGACTCACCCGAATTGGCTACCGCCCCGGCACCAGCACTACCGGCTCTCGCCATGCCGCGGTCACCACCATCCTCTACGCCGACGGCGAAGATGCAGCCGCTCGCCGGCTCGCTACCCTCCTGAACGGGGCAGCCACCCAACGCTTCAGCACCCTGCCGTCCGGGTTACTGCGCGTCGTCCTCGGCAACGACTTCACGCTACCCGCAGCGCTAACCGACGCCACGGCGGCTCAAGGGGCAGCATCGGGCGCGCCCAACCCCGCCGCACCCGCCCCTGCCGTGCCCGTCACCCCGGACGGCGCCGTCCCACCACCAAGCGCCATGTCATCCCTCACCGCCGGTGGAGTGCCCTGCGTAAAGTGACCGACGCTCATGGTTTGCCAGGCCAGCTGAGAAGGGGCCGGTGCCCCCAGAACAGACTGCCTCTCGGTGAGTTCGAGGTACTTCCGTTTTACCCTTGCACGGAGCGTTGGTCGGCGACCGACGGATTCCAGGGGCCAGCCTTGCCTGGCACGGTGTGGAGGCGATGCAGCGGTCGAGGTCGGAGATTGCGCGGCTTTCGTGCGCACGGGGCCGGATCGCTGAGTGCGCCACCTGGGGGTTCACCGCTCCTTGAGCCAGTTCCGACGGCTCCCATCGCAACCAGCGTCCTGTCATAGGCTACGGGCGCACCCGTGGACACCCGGGGCCGTGCTGGCACGCTCGAGGTGCTTTGATGGCGACGGATACAGATCGGCGCGGCCCAACCGGTGAGCACCGGCCGAGGTGAGCCCCAACACGAGCGCCTGATTCCGGGCGGCGAGGGAGAGCAATGGTGAACTCCTCACCTGCATGGCGTCGCCGCACTGAGGGTGAGCGGCGCCTGCCGGTGGCGATCGCCGTAGCTGCCGCCATCATCTTGCAGCTCGTCCTGCCCAGCCGGCTCGGCATACAACCCAAGTACTTGGTCCCTGCTCTGGAGACGGCACTACTGATAGCTCTGACCATCGCTAACCCCGGGCGGCTGAACAGTCGCAGCCGCCCGCTTCGGCTAGGCGGCCTGACCCTGATCGCCCTGGTGATCTTGGCTAACGGATTCTCGGCCGCCTTGTTGATCAACGATCTGCTCCACGGGCGGGGCCCGGTCAAGTCGGGTGCAGAACTGCTCTCCAGCGCCGGAGACATCTACCTCACCAACATCATCGCCTTCGGCCTGCTGTACTGGGAGGTAGACCGTGGCGGACCAGCCGCCCGAGCACACGCCGACATCCCCACTCCCGACTTCATGTTCCCGCAGATGACGAACCCCCACCTAGCCCCGCTGCACTGGGAACCGTGCCTTGCGGACTACCTGTACCTGAGCTTGACCAATGCCACCGCATTCAGCCCCACGGACACGATGCCGTTAACAGTGACGGCGAAGGTCCTGATGGGTGTGCAATCGAGCATCGCCTTGATCACCGTTGGTCTAGCCATCGCCCGCGTCGCGAACATCCTGCAGTAATCGCATCCAAGAAACAGCCCCCTGCGGGACGTGGCGCGCACTCAACAACCTCAACTAGTGGCCCGTGTTTGAAATGGTCTGACGGCCGACCCGAGCGCGGGTCGTCGACCAGCCCGTCGATCCCCTTGGCGACATACCGGTTCCGCCACTCGATGACCGTCGGGCGCGAGGCCCCGACCTTGTCCGCGATCGCCGTGTTCGCCACACCGTCCGCGGCCAGCAGCTCGATCCGTGCCCGCTGCGCCAACCCGGCCCGCACCGACGAGGACCGTGTCAGGCGGGTCAGCTCCTCACGGTCACCATCACGCAACGCCAAGGCGGCAGCAGGACGATTCGGCAGACCGATATCGTCTCGCACATCGAATCGTAAAGGGACTAACGACACGGCCCCACTAGGGACATGGTCTTGCGTCAGCGTTCGTGTCGCACTTTGGCGGTATGAACGGAGGTTGCGGGTCGGTTCGTCAGGAGGTAGGTTCGACGCTTTGTCTGAGCTTAGCGCAGAGGCTGGCCTGGCCCTCGTCCGAGGACTCGGCTACAAGATCCCGGTCGAGGTCGAGGACGCCGCCGCCGTCCTCGTCGAGTTCGCGAAGATCTTCACCGGCCCGCTGCCGTCCGTCGGGCCGGTCCCCACCGACGCCAAGAAGGTCGGCGCCTACCTGCGGGCAGAAGCCAGCGCCGCCGCCGAGCGTGAGGCTTTGCAGAAGACCACAACCGACCTCGGCGGCCCACCCCTCGCCTTCGTCGGCGAATACCGAGACGCACCACAGGGGTGGATCGAGCACCTGCGGTCCGACTTCGACGAGTCGCTCGCCGAGTTCACCGAGGCGATCGCGGTCGCTCCCGAGCAGCTCCACGCCAGCTCCAACGACGATCAGGTCGCCGCGTTCACGACGGCGCTGCGATCCGCCGAGTTCCTCAAGCACTACCTGCGGGTCCGAGTCCAGCTCGGGACGAGCGTCGGCGAGGCCGGGGCTGCACCCGGGATCGTGTACGTCGTCGCCGCCCTGCCGCAACCGCCCGCCGACCCCGCCGCGTTCAACCAGGTCTGGCCCGAGGTCCACGCCGCCGTCGCCGCCTCCTCGAGCATCCGTGAGGGCGGGGTGCATCCGTGGCGCCAGCTGCTCGGCGGCGGGCAGCGGGTCAACCTCGCGCCGTACGGCGGCATCGAGCAGCGCATCGGCCAGCAACAGCACTGGCAGATGCTGGCCAACAACCTCAACCTGGGCGGCGGCAACTTCCACCGCGACGTCGTCCGGTGGGCGGAGGTCGGCTGATGACCGCCACCCTCGAGCCGGCGACGACCGCCACCCTCGAGCCGGCGTCGACCGAGCCACCACCCGGCGACGCCCCATGAGCCGGCCTCACCGCGGCGGCAACTCCAGAAGCGTCAAGGTCGCCGGATCCCGAGCAGCCAGGCAGCCACTCGGGGAGCTGGAGCTATGACGACGAGCGCGCCCTCCTCGCGCCTAGACCCGCCAGCGCGCAAGCCGCCGCGGTGAGGCCACCTACCCCGACGACTATGGCCCTGGGCTTGGCCGAAGGGGCAATGACCCCTCCCCGGCCCCTCCTTTCCACCGACGCGTATTTAGCAGCACACCATGCGCGCCGCTTTCCGACCCGTTTTTGTTACGTCTCGCCCCACCCCCCATGGCACAGACCCGTGCCCGCAGTGCTGAGGAGTACACCCGGCGCAACGGGAGCGGGCCGCGCCGCTGGCCGTGAACCATCTCCTCCAGCCCCAGGGATGACGTCGCGCGGCGTGATGACTCGCATCCCTCGCGATGCGCTCGCCCGATGGTGGCGATGGTGCGATGGTGGCGTCGTGTCGTGATCGAGGATGATTCGGGGAGGGTGGCGCCCATGCCCAGGAGCGCGGCATGCCATATCGCTTCCTTCTTGCAGGCGGGCATCCGGTGCCGTCGAGGCGACGAATCTTTCTGGACCGGACCAGTGTGAAGCCCTACGGTCGACGGATCGTGTTCCTAGCGCAAGGAGAGACGTCATGGCGGGAAAGTTCGAGCTGTACAAGGACAAGTCGGGCAAGTTCCGGTTCCGGCTCAAAGCGAGCAACGGGCAGGTCGTCGCAACGGGTGAGGCGTATGAGACGAAAGCCAGCGCCTTGAATGGCATCGAGTCGGTGAAGAAGAACTCCGCCGGCGCCAAGACGGATGACCAGACGGACTAAGAACCCGCGTCAAAATAAACTACGTTTTATGGTGTGATGCCCTTACGGTTGTGCTACGGCGGTGGACATGCAGGTGGCAGAGGCTGCGGGGCGCAGGTACACGGCGTTGCGGGCGCATCTGGATGA
>JAABUZ0100005726.1_pt1 | contig 16047 bp, 19 predicted proteins | sample 5562091 | NCBI WGS metagenome assembly JAABUZ01 (sample SAMN12813069, study PRJNA571459) | rock metagenome | isolation source: Antarctica rocks | place: Antarctica: Victoria Land, Linnaeus Terrace sud | collected 2015-12-21
GAGCGTGTCCTCAACGGCTTTATCCAGGCGCTCGTCGGGCTCCACGACTTCTCCTCTCTGACCGGCGACGCAGGAGCACGCAGCCTGTTCACCGCCGGCGATGCCGAAGCTCGCCTGGAGGTCAGCCACTACGACACGGGGGCGTGGTCGCTGTATGACCAGTCCACCGAGTCAGACCTCAGCTACCACGAGCTGCTGCGTGACTTTCTCTCTCACCTGTGCGATCGCCTAACCGCCGACTCCACCAGTGCGGGGACCACGCCAGGGCCACCGGCCTCGCCATCGGCCGGCGCGGATGAGATCTACTGCGCCACTGCCGCGCGCTTTACCTCCTACCTGCACACCGCTCCCGTCCTGAGCCTGCTCACGACCACTGTGCACGCTCGTACGCACTCCCACATCCGCCTGGCAGTGTCGAAGATATCGGTGGTGGCGGTGACCGTTCGCGGGCCCCAGGGAGCCACGCGGCTCTCCTACCAGGGCAAGCTGACCCACGGGACTCACACCCTGACCTGGTTCACTCCCCGGCAGACCGGCAGCTATGGCGTCGACCTGAGCGCCACCGATCTGGCCGGCAACCACGCCCGGGCCAGCGCGACCATCGACGTCAGGGGCCGGGCGCGACCGTAGAATGGCGATGCATGGCGGCACGGACCATCCTGTACACGGGCAAGGGTGGGGTGGGCAAGACCTCGGTGGCGGCGGCGACCGCCCGCCGCTGTGCCGCCGCTGGGCTGCGCACGGTGATTCTCTCCACCGATCCCGCCCACAGCCTGTCAGATTCGCTGCAGACACCGCTGGGGAGTGATCCCACCCCGGTCAGCCAGCGACTGTGGGGGCAGGAGATCCAGGCCCAGCAGGAGCTCGAGCGCAACTGGTCGGCGGTTCAGGACTGGCTGGGGCAGCTACTGGTGGCTCGCGGGGTCAACCGCATCTCTGCCGAGGAGCTCACGGTTCCCCCTGGTCTGGATGAGCTGTTCAGCCTGCTCGCACTGCGCCGCCATCACGATGCGGAAGACTTTGACGTGGTCGTCGTTGACTGCGCCCCCACGGGGGAGACACTGCGCCTACTGTCGTTTCCCGACGTGGCGCGCTGGTGGCTGGAGAAGGTCTCTCCCCAGCGAGGCGCGATCATCGCCGCCGCCAGACCCTTCGCTCGGGCCGTGCTCGACGTATCCCTGCCGGGAGAGGGGGTGCTTGATGACGTCCAGGGGCTGGTGGGCAACCTGATCGCCATGAACGAGATCCTCCGCGATCGCCGGCGCGTCTCTCTGCGCCTGGTGATGAACCCCGACCGCATGGTCATCGACGAGGCACGACGCACCCTCACCTATCTGAACCTGTACGGCTTTCTCACCGACGCGGTGATCGTCAACCGGGTGTTCCCCCAGGAGGTGGGCGACTACTTCGGCGCATGGCGAGAGCGCCAGGCCGAGCACCTGCTCACCGTCCGGTCGGCCTTTGCTCCCGTGCCCGTGCTCTGTGCCCCCTACTTCGAGCAGGAGGTGATCGGTCCGGTAATGCTCGACCGTCTGGGCGGCGAGCTGTTCGGCGATCTCGACCCCGCAGCCGTAATGCACGATCGGCTCACCCATCGTCTGGACGTACGCGAGCACGACGCCATCCTGCGCCTGGACCTGCCCTTCTCCGAGAAGGGCGACATCTCCCTGAAGAAGATCGGCCTCGAGCTCATCGTCAGGGTCGACGGACACAAGCGCACCATCATGCTTCCCCCGGCAATGGGCGCCTTTCGCCCTCGCCATGCCTCCTTCGAAGCTGGGGCCCTGGAGGTGACCTTCGATCCCGAGCCCGCCGGGGCCTCGGGCATCAAGGTCTGATCATGGACGAGCCCCCGCGTCCGTCCGCCGTCCCTCGCCTCCCGGGCGAGGATCCCCTGGAGGCCTTGAGCATCAGCATCGAGGCCACCCGGCGCGCGGCCGAGCGCCTGGCCTACGAGACCGCCCAGTCGATGCGAGCCAGCGCGGCGGGACACGCTCCGCCACGCGGGTGGGAGGTGCCGCCCTCCGGACCGAGTGCCAACCGGGAGCTACAGGCCCTGGTGGGCCTGGCCGATACCGTGCGCGAGGCGCTACCGGATCACGTCCGGCGCCAGCTCACCGAGCTCATCCGTCAGCTGCTGACCCTGCTGCGCACGCTGATCGACTGGTGGATCGCGCGCCTGCAAGCTCCCGAGCGTGAGGATGTGTCGATCGAGGAGATCCCCATCCTCTGAGTCGCGGGCAGCGCGCGTACAATCAGAGGGTGTCCTCAGCGCCCGCGCCTCGGCGGCGTAGCCCCCCTGCACCCGCCACCGCCAGCGGCCTGATCGCCATCGTCGGGCGGGCGGCACGAGCGTGGCGCGCCCTGGCGGCCGACCAGCGCCTGGCGGCCGGCGCCGCGCTCGGGCTGCTTGCGTCCATGCTCCTGCCTTGGTACGTGGAGACCTACGTGGCCACCGGCAAAGGGCTGTCCATCCACCACCGCGGCGTGAGCGCGTTCGGGTCGTTCTCCTTCGTCGAGGCGGCGGTGCTGCTGGTCAGCGCCTTCGTGCTCGGCATGCTGTTCGCCCGTGCCGAGGGCCGTGCCTTCCACCTGCCCGGGGGAGACGGCAGCGTCATCCTGGGAGCTGGGGCGTGGACGGCTCTGCTCATCTTCTACCGCTTGCTCGATACCCCCAGCACGAGCCGCCACGGCCCCCAGGTGATCACCGACGTCGGGCTCGCTTGGGGCATCTTCATCGCTCTGGCCGTAGCCATCGCGCTGGCCCTCTCGGGCTACCGGGTGCGCAGTGCTGGGGTACCCGAGCCGCCCCTGCTCAGATCCCGACGATCCGCTCCGGGTCCGTCTGTCACCGAATCGCCTACCCGCGCCTCCACGGCCACCGAATCGCCCACCCGCGCCTGGGCTGGCACACGCGTAGCCACTGCCAGCGACGCACCCACCCGCGCCTCCACGGCCACCGACGCGCCCACCCGCGCCTCGCCACCGTCTGACCGTCAGCCGCGGGCCTCGTAGCGCTGCTGCTCGGCCACCGTGCGCTCGGCGGTGGGCTGGGCGCGTAGGCGCTCGTCGGGAATCGGGTCACCACTGTCCACCGACTGTCCGAAGCGTCCTTCGCTCAGGCGCTCGTCGGCGCGGTTCAGCGCGTGCATCGTCTCCTCCAGACGCTCACGTTGGCCCTCGTCACGCCCAGCCTGAAACAGCTCCTCTCCGCCGTCCTCATGATCGGCGACCGGGTCCTCGCGTTCCTGGCGGGGCTCCTCATCCAAGGCGGCGAGGGCGCGCTGGACGCGTTCGCGCTCGGCACTCAACAGCTGCTTTGCTTCGGCGTCGTCCATGCCTGCCTTTCGAAGGGAGAGACGATCCTACGTGAGCTTGGGCGCCCAGGACGCTCAGGCCGGGTCTACTGACAGCCCACACACGGATGAGTGGCGAGGATGAACAGGGCGGTGGTCGCGGCGATCACCAGGATTCCCGAGACGATCACCAGGTTGGATCGGATGATGTGGCCAAAGCCACCAATGGCAAATCCGATCACCGTGCCCACGAGGTAGGGCGTCGGGGCCGGGTCGGTGGCCAGCACCCCCGACTCCAACAGGGAGACCAGCCAGGAGGACATCAGAAGGGCGGCCACCGGGTAGTTCCTATCATTGACCGTTGATGCCCGCGTCGCCCGCCTCCCCCGCCGAGCTCGCCGCCGGACTGCGCGGCGTTGGCTACCTACCCGGCGCGAGTACGGCGCTGGTCGCCTACCTGGCCACTCGGCTGGGAAAGCCCGTGCTGGTGGAGGGACCCGCTGGGGTGGGCAAGACTGAGCTGGCCAAGGCCCTGTCGCGCTATCTGGGCCGGGAACTGGTGCGCCTGCAGTGCTATGAGGGCCTCGACGAGGCCAAGGCACTGTATGAGTGGAACTACCGCAAGCAGCTCCTGCGCATCCAGGCCGAGCGCGAGGGCGCGGCATGGAGTGCGGTCCAGGACGACATCTTCGGCGAGGAGTTCCTGCTGGCCCGTCCCCTGATGACGGCGATCGCATCACCGGAGCCCGTGGTCCTGCTCATCGACGAGATCGACAAGACCGATCAGGAATTCGAGGCGATGCTCCTGGAGGTGCTCTCGGATTTTCAGATCTCCATCCCCGAGCTGGGCCGGGTGGAGGCGACCACCCATCCGGTCGTCCTGCTCACCTCCAACAACTCGCGCGAGCTCACCGAGGCGCTCAAGCGCCGCTGCCTGTATCTGTGGTTGGACTACCCGGGCCTCGAGCACGAGCTTGAGATCGTTCGTCTGCACGCCCCCGAGCTCCCGGAGACGGTGGCGCGCAAGCTGGTGGAGCTCATCGGCATGGTGCGCGAGCTCGATCTCAAGAAGCCCCCCTCGATCGCCGAGTCCATCGACTGGGCGCGAACGCTGCTGCTGCTGGGCGCCGAGGACATCGACGCCGCGACCTTCACCGACACCATGTCGGTCATCATCAAGCACCGCACCGACCTCGACGTCGTCTCCGAGCGCGTGGGGGTCAAGCTGGCGGCCATGGCCGGAGCGGGTGCGCCCAGCGTGGGCAGCGGTCCCACCGCCGGCTGAGAGACAGGGTGTCCGGCGAGCCGCCGTCGCTTCGCGCTCCACATGCGCCCGGTCTCGCTGCCCGGGTGCTCGAGTTCGCCGACGAGCTCCGGGGCGAGGGGTTGGCGATCGGCACCTCCGAGCTCTTGGATGCCTTCCTGGTGCTCGAGCAGACCGACTGGCGCTCGCCTGATCAGTTTCGCGAGGGGCTCGCCGCCACCCTGGCCAAGTCCCAGGAGGACCGACGGGTGTTCGAGCTTGTCTTTGAGCGCTTCTTCTTCCGGGCAGTAGAGGCGGCGGCGGTGCGCGAAGGGGTGCGTGAGCAGGGTGGCATCGACGCTGACGGCGCCGGCGAGCTCAACCTCGACACCTTGCGCCAGCAGATCGCGGCCGCCCTGCGCGACGGCTCCGAGGGCGCCATGCGCGACCTGGCCCGCCTGGCGATCGCCGCTTTCGGCCGTCAGGGCGAGGGATCGGGCGTCATCGGCGTCGACGTCCAGCGCATCCGGAGGGCGCTGGGCCTGCGCACCGAGCCCCAGCGCGAGCTCCCTCCCGAGGATCCCCGCCACGACGGTCTGCCGCGCGAGGCCCTGAGGCGCTTTGAGGCCTTATTGCGCCGTGAGCTCGAGCGCTCCCAGATCGAGCGCGCCGAGAGCCTGCCCCCGTCGCGCCCCCTCAACGAGATCGACCGCGCTCTGCCGTCGGGTCCGCTCCAGGATCTGGCCGCGGTACACCGGGTGGTGGCCCAGCTCAAGCGGCGTCTGGCCACCCAGGGTCAGGAGGCACGGGGAAGGCAGCGCCATGGACACGTCGACTTCCGGCGCACCATGCGCGCCTCCCTGCAGACCGGCGGCGTGCCGGTGGTGCTCAAGTACCGACCCCAGCGCCCCCGCCGGCCAGAGATCTACGTGCTGTGCGACGTATCCACCAGCGTGACGTCGGCTTCGGTGTTCTTCCTGTCGGTGCTGCACGCCCTGCACGACTCCTTTCGCAAGATGCGCTCGTTTGTGTTCATCGAGCGGATCTCCGAGGTCACCGACCTGTTCGCCCGGGAGCGCAGCTTCCGGGCGGTGAGCGAGGCCATCGGGCGTGAGGCCGGCGTCGCCGACATCTCCGGCTACACCGACTACGGACGGGTGTGGTCGGAGTTCCGCGCTCTGGTGGAGGATGACCTGCACCCCCGGGCCACCGTGATCGTGCTGGGCGACGCGCGCACCAACGGACGCGAGCCGCGGGCCGACATCTTCGCGCAGGTGAGCGCCCGGGCGGGAAGGACGTTCTGGCTGAACCCCGAGCCGCGCCTGTACTGGAACTACGGAGACTCGGTGATCGCCGCCTACGAGCAGCACTGCGAGGCCTTTGAGTGCTGGACCACCGGACATCTGGAGACCTTCGTCAAGGCGCTGACGCGGCCGATGAACGAGGTCCGCTGAAGGTTGGTCGCGGGCGCCGCGGTGATGCCCCGATACCCTGTCGGGATGGGTCGCAGCTACTCAGAGATCGACGACGCGCTGCACAGGTGGATCGACGCCCAGCCGCTGTTCTTCGTGGGCAGTGCACCGCTGGCCGACGACGGACACGTCAACCTGTCGCCCAAGGGTCCGATGGGAACGTTGCGGGTGCTGGGGCCCCACCGGGTCGCCTACCTCGACGTGGTGGGCAGCGGCGCCGAGACCATTGCCCACCTGCGCGAGAACGGACGCATCGTGATCATGCTGTGTGCCTTTCAGGGACCGCCCCGGATCTTGCGCCTGCACGGGCGCGGGACGGTGGTCATGCCCCACGAGGAGCCACGCTTCTCAGAGCTGCTGCGCGAAGGCGCCTTTGATGAGCCCGCCGCCAGCGAAGCCCGCCGCGCAATCATCGAGGTCAGGGTGACCCGCATCGCCGATTCCTGCGGCTACGGAGTGCCGCTCATGGCCTTTGAAGACCACCGACCCCATCAGGATGCCTGGGCCGCCAAGAAGCTGCGAGTCGCAGGCCCCGAGGCGCTCGTCGAGTATCAGCGGGAGAAGAACTCGCGCAGCGTGGACGGGCTGCCGGCGGTGGCGCAGCGGACGGGAGCTGACGCGCGATGAATCTGGCGGCCCAGCTCCAGGCTCCGCTGATCACCACCGACCAGCGCCTCGCGGCGCAACCCCTCTGGCGCAGGCAGTCACAGCCCGAACCGAGGCCAGGCTCGGCTGACGATTCGTGCTGCGCGCCTCGAAGCTCCGAAGTTCACTAGAATCGCAAAGGAGAAACACAACAGGGGGGCTGGCGGGAGAGCCGGCTGAGATAGCGCCCCACGGAGGCTGCCCTCCGCCCGGCGCTGACCCTTCGAACCTGTGGGGTAATGCCCGCGGAGGGAGACATGGTCAGCGGACTCAGAGCCAGCGCCCGACCTCGCACGGCGCCAGCCGCCGACGAGGGCCCCGACGGCCCCCCGGCGGCCACGACGACACCGACGTCCAGCGCGGTCCTCGACGGGGTGACCCACGCCTACGGCGAGCTCACCGTTCTGAGCTCGTTGTCGCTGCGCCTCGGCGCGGGTGAGATCCTGGCGGTGGTCGGACCCAGCGGCTGTGGCAAGAGCACCCTGCTGGAGCTCGTGTGCGGCCTCCAGCGGCCAAGCGCGGGCCGGGTCACAGCCGATCCCGCCGCCCTCATGCCTCAGCGCGATCTGTTGTTGCCCTGGGCCAGCGCCATCGACAACGCCGCGCTGGCCCTGCGTGTCGCCGGCGCCTCGCCGGCTGCGGCCCGCCGCGACGCCCGACCGCTACTGGCCGCGGTGGGGCTCGGGGAGTTCGAATCGGCCCGGCCGGCCCAGCTCTCGGGAGGCATGCGCCAACGGGTCGCCTTCGTGCGCACCCTGCTGTCGGGCAAGCCCGTCCTGTGCCTGGATGAGCCTCTGGGGGCCCTTGATGCCATCACCCGCCGCGAGATGCAGGGCTGGCTCATCGACGTCCTGGCGCGCGAGCCGCGCAGCGTCCTCATGGTCACCCATGACGTCGAGGAGGCGGTGCTCCTCGCCGACCGGGTCGTCGTGCTCTCACCGCGTCCAGGTACGGTGACAGCCCAGGTCGAGGTCGGGCTGCCCCACCCGCGCCGGGGCACCGACGCCGCCGTGGTCGCCCTGCGCGAGCGGACCCTGAAGGCCCTGCACTGATGCTCGCGGGGCTCCTCGTCCTCGTTGCCCTGGGCGGGTGGGAGGCCTACGTCGATCTGGGCGCCAAGGCCAGCTTCGTCCTGCCCGCCCCCCATGCCGTGGCACAGGCCCTCTATGACGATCATGCGCTGCTGTGGTCAAACCTGCTGGTCACCGGTCAGGAGATCTTGCTTGGCATCCTGGTGGCACTGGGCGTGGGCTTTGCCCTGGCGGTGGCCATCCACCTGTCCGCCACGCTGCGCCAGGCCGTCTATCCCCTCCTTGTCGCCTCCCAGGCGGTGCCCGTGGTGGTGGTGGCACCGCTGCTGGTGTTCTGGTGGGGCTTTGGCCTGGCCTCAAAGCTCGCGGTGATCACCCTGATCTGCTTCTTTCCCGTGGTGGTGACCACCGTGGACGCCCTGGGCGCGGTGGACCCCGAACTGCTCAAGCTCCTGCGCACCCTGGACGCCTCGCGCTGGCAGCGCCTGCGCCTGGCCGAAGCCCCGGCGGCGCTGCCCGCGGCGCTGAGCGGAGCGCGCATCCTGCTGGCGGTGGCGGCGATCGGCGCCGTGTTTGCCGAGTACGTGGGCTCAGACTCCGGTCTGGGCCACCTCATCCAGACTTCCCTGTCTCAGTTTCAGACCCCGCGTGCCTACGCCGCCGTCGTGGTGCTGGCCCTCTTTGCCATCGCCTGCTTCTACGCCCTGACCGTCGCCGAGCGTCGCCTGGCGCCCTGGGCTCACCCTCCGAGAGGATCCACCACCCCATGAAATGCCTCACCGCCCTGTGCCTGATCGTGCTCACCGTCGCCGCGCTGGGAGCCTGCGGGTCCAAGCACGACGCCCTCGCCCCGGTGGGCCGCCAGCCCTTTAATCTCGTGCTCGACTACCTGCCCAACGCCGACCATGCCGGGATCTATGGCGCCCTGGCCGCGGGCGACTTTGCCCGGGCGGGCATCGACGTCTCAGTCCACGCCCCCTCAGACCCCTCGGCTCCACTCAAGCTCCTCGCCGCGGGGCGCGCCGATATGGCCATCTCCTATGAGCCCGAGCTCCTGCTGGCTCGAGACCGCGGCCTCAAGCTCGTGTCGGTGGGGGCCCTGGTGCAGCGCCCGCTGACCTCGATCATCGCCGTCGGCAAACGCCATATATCCCAGGCGGCCCAGCTCGCTGGGCGCACCGTGGGCACCGCCGGAATCCCCTATCAGTCGGCTGAGCTGCAGACGATCCTGAGCGGCGCTCACTCCGCGGCGCCCGCCCATGAGGTCAACGTGGGCTTTGACCTGGTCCCCGCCATGCTCTCGGGCAAGGTGGACGCCACCCTGGGGGGATTCTGGAACTACGAGGCCATCCAGTTGGAGATGGCCCGCCAGAATCCGACGGTGATCCGCGTCGATGACGTCGGCGTGCCCACCTACGACGAGCTGGTGATGGTGGTGCGCCAGGACGAGGCCCACCTCCAGGGCGCCCGCATACGCGCCTTCCTGCAGGCCCTGACCCGCGGCGAGCAGGCCATGCGCAGCGATCCCGCGCGGGCGGCCGACGAGCTGGTGGCCGCCAACCCCGACCTCGATCGCCGCCTGCAGCTGGCCTCCATCCAGCGCACGCTGCCCGTCGTCTTTCCCACCAAGGCGGCTGAGCCCTTCGGCTATCAGGACCCCCAGGCCTGGGATGTGTTTGGCACCTGGATGTTTGAGCACCGGCTGCTCAAGCAGCCGCCCAGCGCCGGCCTGGCCCTGACCAACGAGTTCCTGCCCGGGCAGGGGATCTGAGCCGGCCTCGGCCGCCGGCATCCCCGCCCGCCCCCCCGGCGGCGCCGGCGCGCACGGCGTAGATGGCGGCCAGCCCACCGTAGGGGTGATAGGCGGCGAAGTGCTCGCGCACCTCCTCGGTGCTGGCCCGGGCACCGGGCCGACCGGTGCGCAGGCGTCCCACCAGCTTGAGCAGATTCAGATCCCCGGCGGGCACCTGATCCAGGCGCCCCTGGCCGTGCAGGGCGAGCATCTCAAGCGTCCATGGCCCGATCCCCGGGATTCGGGCCAGGCGCGCCCATGCGCGCTCGGGCTCGGGCGCGCGCAGGTCCACCCGTCCGCAGGCCACCTCGCCTGCCGCCCGGCGTAGAGCCTGGGCACGCAGCTCGCCCAGTCCCAGGGAGCACAGCAGGGCCGGCGACGCCGCGGCCAGCGCGGCGGCACTGGGGGCGTCGCGTAGGCCGCTGCGCGGGCAGCGCCGTCCCAGGCGCGCAATCAGCCGGCGCTGGATGGCCAGCGCTCGCTCGTAGTCGATGAGCTGTTCACACACCGCCCAGGCCAGGGCCTCAAAGGGCTCGGGACGGCGGGGCACGCGCAGGAGGGGATCGGCGCGCAGGGCCCGCCCGACGAGCGGATCGTCGCGGAAGCGCTCGTGAAACGGCCGGACGTCGTCATCCACGCCCAGCGCCTGGCGCATGCGGGCGATGCCCTCCCCGGCTCCGGCGGTGCTGGCCGCCCGCGCCCGGAGCACCACCTCGCGGGCGCCGGTCTGAGCCACGGCCACCACGACGGCCTCGCCCTCGACGTGCACGAGACGCTCAAGCACCGCGCCGCGCCGGCGCAGCAGACCGTCGGGGCCGGCGCCGGGCAGGCGCAGCGGCCACGGAGCCCGCGCCTCACAGCGCAGTGACACCGGCCAGGGCCGGGTCTGCACGGCCGGGTCGACGGGCTGAGTCAGTCGCGCCCTTCGAGTAGGCGGACATCGATGAGAAAGGAACGACTGCCCACCACCCGAATCCGGTCGCGGCCGGGTTTGGAGGTCTGGCCCAGACGCCTGACCCCACGTCCCCGCCGCGAGCGCCGACGGTGAAGCGCCGCCGCCGAGGCGGCCCCGGCCAGGAAGCCGCTGAGGATCACCGCCGCCCCCTGAACCCCCAGCGAGGGCCGCACCGACACCGGGGCCAGGGGCCGAACCTCCGAGAGCACGGGAAAGCCCTCGCCCTCGCCCTCGCCCTCGCCGCGACGCTCACCCGCCTCCATCGGGACCCAGCTCCTTCTCATAGACTCGAAAGCGGCGCACTACCTCGCCTCCCATGCCCTTCATCGCCCGGTTCATGGGCTCGTTGGTCTCCAGGATCCAGCCCATCTCGCCGCCCTTCTGGGGGGTCCGGGCGGCGGCATCGAAGTGCAGCTCATAGAAGCGCGCCGCCACCCCGGTGTGCTGATATTCGGGCTTGACCCCGAGGGCGAAGACGCGGACGGCGTCGATCTTGCGCCGGTACCACAGGGCCTTGGCCCAGCCGAGGGGCAGCAGGCGGCCGTTGAGGTGGGACAGGACCTGATTGAAGTCGGGCAGGGTGAGCGCCGCACCGACCACCTCGCCGTCGTCCTTCTCGGCGATGAAGGCCCAGTTCTCGTCGAGCACGGGCTTGAGGTCAGAGGCGTAGAAGCGGGCCTCGGCGTCGGTGAGGGGAACCGCCCCCCAGTTGCGCTCCCAGGCGGCGTTATAGACGTCCAGGAAGCGCCTGACCTCGGCCTCGAGGTCTGACTTGCGCATGGAGCGCACACGGATGCCGTGCTCGCTGCTCACCTTGGCGGCCGCCTCCCAGATGGCCGGGTGGACCCGCTCGCGCCCGTCGACCCACAGGCTCCACATCAGCAGGTCCATCGCCTTGTGCAGCCCGGCGCCCTCGATCAGTGCGGCGTAGTAGGGGTGATGCCAGGGCGAGAGGATGATCGGCGTCTTGTCGTGGCCCTCGATGAGCAGGCCGCACTCGTCGTTGGTGGTGAAGTCCATCGGTCCGACCATGCGATCGCGTCCACGCCGGCGCAGCCACGCCTCAGCGGTGTCCAGCAGGGCTTGGGCGGTGACCGCATCCTGCTCGCTCTCAAAGAAGCCGAACATGCCCCAGCGGTTATCCTGGAACTCGTTGAGGCGATGGTCGACGTGGGCGCTGATGCGCCCCACCACCTGCTCGCCGCGCCAGGCCAGGAAGTACTCGGCCTCAGCATGCTCAAAGAACGGGTTGTGCTCGCGATCCAGGCGCTTGGAGACATCGGAGAGCAGCGGGGCCACCCAGTGAGGCTGGCCTCGGTAGAGTGCGAAAGGCAGCCGGATGAAGCGTTTGAGGTCGCGCTTGCCGGCGACGGGGCGGATCTCGACGGTCACGGCGGGCCCACGTTACATGCCAGCCCAGATCGACGTCTTCGCCAAGGTCCGCGGCCACGAGCGCGAGGAGATCCTGCGCGCCGCGCGAGAGGCGGGGCTGCTGCCCTACTTTCGCACCGTGGAGTCCGCGGCCATGCCCGTGGTGGAGATGGAGGGCTCCCCGCGCATCATGCTCGCCTCCAACAACTACCTGGGCCTCACCGGCGACGAGCGGGTCAGGCAGGGCGCCATGGACGCCCTGTCTCGCTACGGGACGGGCCTGACCGGCTCGCGCCTGATGAACGGCACCACCCCTCTTCACCTTGAGCTCGAGCGCGAGCTGGCCGAGTGGATGCAGACCGAGGACGCCCTGGTGTTCACCACCGGCCACCAGGCCAACGTGGGGACGATCGGAACCCTGCTCGGACCCGCCGACACCGTCATCGTGGACTCCGGTGACCATGCCTCCATCCTCGATGGGGCGATCCTCTCGAGGGCCAAGCTGCGCGCTTTTCGGCACAACCGACTGGATCGCCTTGAGCGCACGCTTGCACGGGCCGCCGGCGACGGTGGCGGCATCCTCGTGGTGGTGGACGGCGTGTTCTCCATGGAGGGCGACGTCGCCCCCCTGCCCGGGATCGTCGAGCTCTGTGAGCGCTTCGGCGCGCGTCTGATGGTCGATGAGGCTCACGGCGCGGGCGTGCTCGGGCAGCGTGGCGCGGGGACGGCCGAGCTGGCTCAAGTCGAGGCCCAGGTCGATCTGCGCATGGGGACCTTCTCAAAGTCACTGGCCTCCTGCGGAGGCTTCGTCGCCGGCGGCGCCGACGTCATCGACTACCTGCGCTTTCACAGCCGTGCCTTTCTGTTCACCGCCTCGGCGGTACCGGCGGCGCTCGGGGCCGCGCTGGCCGCCCTGGCGATCATCCGCTCCGGCGAGGGACCTCCGCTCATGGCCCGAGTCCTCGATAACGCCCGCCACCTCCGGGTCGGCCTTGAGGCACAGGGCTTTCACGTCCTCGGCGCCGGTCGCCTCGAAGTCACCAGGCCACCCGACGCCACCAGGGCCCCCGCAGGCATCGGATACCCCGAGGATGAGGTCGTCACCCCGATCGTCCCGGTGCTGGTGGGAGAGGACTGGAAGGCGGCGCTGCTGTGGCGGGCGCTCTATGACCAGGGGGTGTTCACCAACTGCGCCATCCACCCCGGAGTGCCACCCGGAGGGGCCCTGCTGCGCACCAGCGTGATGGCCACCCACGACCGGGCGGTGATCGACCGCGCCCTGGACGTCTTTGCGACGGTCAAAGCCGACTTCGAGGCCGAGCACGGCCCCCTGCCCGCTGCACCGCTCGGAGAAAAACCGCGCTCTGAGCGCACCTCCCTGCGCTAGGCATTTGACCGCGGCCGCTGCGCTCGCTTAGGTTGACCGAGCGCTCGGACCGGTTGGAGGGCTTTCCGTCTGCGGTCGAGTCGGCGTCTCTGTGAGGCGTGGTGGTCGAGTCCGAGGGTCGGCAGGCGATGGGCGCCGGCAAGGTTGTAAAAGACAAGGTTCGCCGTGGTCCCGCAGGGGATGCGGCGACGGGGAGAAGACACGTGAACGCGACAGCGACGATGGCCCCTGGGCCACAGCACATGCGCGCCTTGGAGCGCGCCAACGAGGTCAGGCTCGCCCGAGCCGAGCTCAAGCGCCGGGTGGGTGAGGGGCGCGCCAGCGCGGCCGAGGTGATCCTCGACTGTCCCTGGGAGGCTGAGAGCATGGCGATCGCCGACCTGCTGATGAGCCAGAGAAGGTGGGGGCTGACCCGGTGTCGCAAGGCCCTTACCGCGATCCCGATGTCTGAGACCAAGACCATCGGCTCAATGACCGAACGCCAGCGCCACACGCTGGCCACCATGCTCTCCGTTCTGCCCTCGGCCAGTGCCGGTCAGCTCAGGGAATGGCGGTCTCGATGATGGGGCCGTCGGCGGAGGTCGTCACAGGCCGATGCCCACGGGGATGGGACTGGCACCCGCAAAGAGGAGAAACCACGCGGTGAAGCCGATGACGGCCACTCCGGCGCTGGTCACCATGACGATCTCCAGGACCAGGTGACCGGTGTCCTCGTGGCCGCCAGCCACCCGAGCCTGGCGATGGCGATTGCTCAGCCAGGTCAGGACGGGGACCATCAGGGCGATCGATCCCAGCACGCCGACCATCATCGTCGCCAGTGCCGCCCCGAGCGAGTCGGTGGCCCCCTGAACCTGAGAGCCGATCCACAGCCAGCCCAGCGGGATGGCCACCCACAGGAGGATCCCCCCCGCAAACATGATCGCCACCAGCGAGACGACGCTCGCACCGGCTCGGGCGAGCATGGCCAGCGCCGATTGCGAAGGTCGGGGCTCGACGCTCACGGCCGGCTCAGCCCCGGAAGCCCATGCCACCCGTGCGGCGACGAAACACGTCGCGCATCAGATGCCACACGCCGGCGAAGGTCAGGAGTCCGAGCCCGAGCAGAAGCTCCTGGGGAAGGCCGGTTAGGAAGAACAGGGCGGCGTCCAGCGCCACGGCTGCCGCCCCTCCCAGTAGGGCGGAGTGCGATCGATAGCCGGCGAAGTGCTCGCGAACCGACAGCTCCAACGCGCTCAGGGTCACCAGCGTCAGGCCACCAGCGAGGAGCACGCGCCCGCGCGAGCCGGCGCTGAGAAAGCCGACGACGATGAACACCAGCGCCAGCAGGATGCACAGCTCCACCAGAGGAAAGGGAGACCAAGGAGCCTTGGGAGCCTCCTGCAGCCGCGGTCGTCGACGTGGGGTGGGCCCCGCTGGGGACTCTGGCCAATCGGCGCGCGGCTGCTCGAGCACCGCGGCCAAGCGCTCCTGGCGTTCGGAAGCGTCCAGCGGATCGGTGGAAAGTCGCTTTCGGCTGCGCCGACCCATCAGCAGGTCAGAGGCGCCGGTGCGGCGGGGGCGGGGCGGCGCCTCGACGGCGCGGCCCCTGGGCTAATGGACAGCCCGAGGACAGCTTGACGTGCCACCAGCCCGCCAGCATCCCGATGAGACCCAATCGCGGACGTACGTGCCACTCCCCGCACCCGCCATCACCCAGATCGGCGTTGGCGATGCGTACGAACTTGTAACGACCTGGCTCCAAGAGCATCTTCTCCAGGAGTACCCGGTTGCGCGCCTCGCGCTCACCGCGGTCGGCCAGAGCCCGCCGCGCGTCGGTCAGGCGCTGCGACAGCGAGTCGCGCACATGCTCGAGCTCTGCGAAGGAGAGCAGCCGCGGACCGCTGCGACCGGTGACCGAGGCCGGGATCTCCGTCCGGGGAAAGCTCGATACGAAAGCCTGTGCCAAGTCGAGCTCGAGCTTGGCGATCTGGCTACGCAGCACCCGGCGCGCGTCGCGCTCGACATCGCGCTCCACCGTACTCGGCCGAGGAGCGCCCACCTCCCCGAAAAGGGCCTCTACTGTTGTCATGTCCTCTACCTCGGCCACGTCGAAGTGTCCCTCCGGCATGAAGTCTAGCACCGCCCGGCGCGCCGTGAGCACCCTACCGACCCGGACAGATCGGTCGTCCTCGCCCGCGCCCCTCAACCTGGCAGCAGGACGTTCACGCAGGTCCACAACGCCTCCTCCACGTGGATGGCGGGCACCCCCGCCACCTGCACGGAGAACAGAGCCATGCGCGTGGTGCGGGCGTCGACGCCGTGGCCCTGGGCCGGGGCTTCGAACAGTACGGCCACCGGCCCGGAGGCGTCGGCCACCACCAGGCGTCCCACGGACAGGCTCTGGGCCTGCGGGCCGCGCCCCAGGAGCTCCCCGGGGCGGGCGGGGCGAATGCCCAAGGGACCGTCAAGGCGCTCGGCGTCGGCGGCCCAGATCGGCACGCCGGTCTCGGTCAGCGAGATGAGCAGAGCGTCGTCGAGCCGGTTGCGCGAGCGAAACCCGCCATCGAGAAGACGCTGCACCGCGGCCTCCTCCAGAGGAGTTCGCGTAGCGTCGGGGTCGAGGCCGATGTGGCGGTAAAAGATCCGGTAGGCCGCCGGTAGGGGATCCTGACGCATGGTGACGGCCTGGGCGCCGCGGAAGCGACTGGACAGCGTGCGCAGACGCTCGCGCACGGCGGGGGGACTGGGACCGGGACGCGCCGCCACCTCCACCCACAACAGGCGCAGCTCGGGAAACTCCGAGCGCACATCGGCGTCTACCCACCCCAGCTCGGGCTCGGGATCCAGGGACGCCTCGGCCGCCTCGGCGCGACCGA
>JAABUZ0100005727.1_pt1 | contig 16044 bp, 13 predicted proteins | sample 5562091 | NCBI WGS metagenome assembly JAABUZ01 (sample SAMN12813069, study PRJNA571459) | rock metagenome | isolation source: Antarctica rocks | place: Antarctica: Victoria Land, Linnaeus Terrace sud | collected 2015-12-21
AGGTATGGCGAACATACTACTGTCAAGGCGGTCTAAGACTCCGCCATGTCCAGGCAAAAGATTCCCGCTATCCTTAAGTCCGGCTCCGCGTTTAATGGACGACTCAACTAAGTCGCCTAACTGCCCGGCGATATTCCCGAGAACCGCCATGACGATAACAACGAAAAGCGGGAGAGAGGACAGCGCGTTACCCAAGTAAAGCAGCCCGAAGACAGCTGACGCCACGACAGAAGCGAGAGCGCCTTCCCAACTCTTGCCGGGGCTTATAACAGGCGCTAACTTGTGCCTGCCGAACTGACGCCCGAAATAGAAAGCCGCCGAGTCGCCCACCCAGTTCAGCGCTAACGCAAAGAACAGCAGATGCACGCTGTGCTGCCGTAAATCCACGGCTAGACGCCAAGGCACAAAAGCATAAAAAGCGCCAAGAACGAGGGAGCCAGCTTCGGGAACAATGGCCCGCAAGTTCTCTCTCCTGAGAAGAAGAATCAGCGCAAGAGCGAGAAGCAGCGAACTGATCCAGAAGATTTGCTGCGGCCAAAAGATGATAGCGGTACCGATCAGCACGCCGACCCATCCGGGACGGCCAATACCGTGAGCGGCAACCAGCCCTGAAAACTCCCAGTAACAAAGGAGTCCCACAGCCAGCGCCGCCCCAATAAATAGAGGAGAAGGAGCCCAAAAAACCAGGTACACGGCAAAAACAATCAGCGCCAATGCTGTCAAAAGGCGCTTCATACTTGGCTTAGTTCCGCGAAGTTGCTGAATCAGGCAAGCGGCAGCTCCAACACTTCTTCCTCCAGCATGTAGACGGGGCTTTCTCCCGTCAGCGCCGGCCCGCACGCTAAACCTCCGAAGCGCCTTTCGCGATTCTGAAAATCGAAGATCGCTTCCAGCAAATCAGTGCGTTTAAAGTCAGGCCAAAGCGTATCCGTGACGAAAAGTTCCGCGTAGGCAATTTGCCAGAGCAGAAAATTGCTGATCCGCATCTCTCCCGATGTGCGAATCAGAAGATCCGGGTCCTTCAGGCCGGTTGTATACAAGTGGCTGCTGATGCCTTCTTCCGTAATTTCAAGGGCATCCAGATTGCCTTCCAGTTTTGCATTCTCAAGGATGGCGTTCACGGCGTCCAGGAGCTCCGTCCTGCCGCCGTAATTGATGGCTAAATTCAAACGCATGCCCCGGTTTGCGGCGGTCTTGTCCATGACCGATTGCAATTCATTTTGCACGTTATCGGGAAGCGACTCAAGCCTGCCTATGGCGACAAGCTGAATATCATTTCGCATCAAAGTCGGAAGCTCGCCGCGCAAGTAGAATCGCAGCAAACGCCACAAGCCCTCGATTTCGTGCCGGGGACGCTTCCAGTTCTCGACTGAAAAGGCGTAAAGAGTAAGTGCTTCTAAACCGAGTTGAGCGCAGGTTTCCACGGTCGTGCGAACCGCGTTCACGCCCGCTTTATGGCCCATAATGCGGGGGAGATTTCGTTGCCTGGCCCAGCGTCCATTTCCATCCATGATAATGGCTACATGGGCGGGCAGGCGCTTTGGATCAAGCTGCGTGGCTATCCGCCAGTCGCGCTCACCGGGAGTGAGCGCCTGAAGCAATTCCTTCATTGAGTCAAGCTCCATGGTACATCAGGACCCGTGTTTTCCGGGCCATTATAAGTGTTCCTATCGGCCCGCGATTGTCTCTTCCATTCGGCTCAGGAATGGAACGCAAGCGGCGGCCGCGCAAAGAAAACATCCAAACGGAACTTCATACGTTCTAACATTTTTTCGAGTGAGCAGAACATAGACAAGGCCAAGAACCGCCCCGCTAATCGTACCGATTTGCAAGGCCAGAACGCCTCCCTCAAGGCCTAGAAAAACTCCTAACATGATCAGCAGCTTGACATCCCCCAATCCCAAGGCTTCCCGCTTGAACAATTTCTTCCAAAGAACCCCTGCCAACCAGATCGGCCCGGTAATCAGCGCCACGCCAATTACCATGCTAAACAGCGATTGCCAAGCTGAGCTATAGTCCGCTAATAATAGTCCGCCGAGGGTGCTGGAAACAGGAACAAACAAAGAAGAGACGACGCCTGCTACAGAGCCTCCTAGCGTAAACTCATCCGGCAGGATACGCGTTTCCAGATCCGTGCAAAATAGCGCGATCATCAAAGATTCAAAGACGACCCATTTGAGCGCCGTCAAGGTAAATCCATACCGATATACCACGGCGGCAAAGACGGCAGCCGTGATCGTCTCTACCAACGGATAACGCAACGGGATTCGATGCGCGCAATCACGGCATTTTCCTCGCAGGAGAAGAAAACTGAGCAGCGGTATATTGTCGTACCAGGCAATCGGTTTTTCGCACTGTGGACAAAAGGATCTCGGCTTTACGACGGAAAGGTCGCGCGGGACGCGATAAATGCAGACATTCAGAAAACTGCCAATCAGCAAACCGGCAATAGCAGCCAGTGTTACCTGAAAGCTCTGCAAACTATTCGGCAAGCACCCTCTCGTAAGCGCGAATCGTATTTTCGACCATGTGCTCTTTGGTGAAGCGGTCGCGCATGCGCCGCAGACCGCCTAGCGCCAATCGCTGCCGGAGCTCCTGATTGTTCAGCAAGCGTTGTATCGCTCCCGCAATTTCCTCCGCGTTATTTTCGACATACAGCCCCGATTCGTTGTGAACAAATACTTCCGCCAAACCTCCCACCCTGCTGGCGATAACCGGCACGCCCATGCTCATGGCGAGCAACGCCGCCGACCCGAGCCCTTCCGATCTTGTCAGGTAGACGAATAAGGACGCGCCCCGAAGATCGCAAGGCAAATCATCGCTATACACCACGTCAACATCCGCCAAAGCCGCGGCATCCTCCATCAAAGCGCGGCCTTTCGCCGGATCACCGGATGCCAGCGACACAATGGCAAGCTGAGGGCTCGACGAGGGCCTATCAGTCAAGACAGCTTCTACCCCGTCATAAACCACATCGATCTTCTCCCCGCTAACCCCGGCGGCTACGAGCATCTCCCGAACAAACTGGGATACGGCCAGATACCTCCGTGCCCGGCGATATTTCCAGCGCGAAAGGAAGGACCTCTTCACGGGAAACGCGACCCGACGCGAAACAACAAAGGGCGCGCGCGACACCGCCGCCGCTACTGTATGCGCCCGCGCATCGTGAGCATGGACCACAGTATCGGCAGGCTGGGAGCAGCGCCACACCTCGCGAAACGTCGCGGGAAGCACCTCGTGTCCCGCCGCTTTTGCCGCCCGCCCTAGCGGGCCCTGCTCGTTCGCGAGCAGAATTTGCGAGTAGCCCCGCTCTCCTAAGCCGCGCAGCAGCAGAAGCGCCTGATATTGTCCGCCCCGCATCTCCGATCCGGTGTCAATATGAACAATCTGCACTAAATTTTCCGGCCAGGGCTCATTACGCGTGCCTTTGCGTATTTCACAAAGTTGTATAAAGCGGCCATGTACGCAATCGCCAACCCTTCCATCCCGTCCAAAAATCCGCATTGCAGGAAGTAAGTCCGGATAAAGGTCCAGGGTGGATCAAATAATAACCGTCCCATGCCAATGGTTTTTTCCCGCGAAGCAATCTCCTGCGCCGCCAAAGTTGTATAGCTGTCCATCGAACGCAGGTGCTCTGAAAGTGAGTCGCAGGTAAAGTGCAGCAGGTTTGATTTCAAATGTCCTACCGGCCCATCAACCGTGACGGACTCGTGGACAAATTCGCCTACCCACTTCGCTTTACGGCGGTCGAACAACCTGACTTTGCGACCCGGGTACCAGCCGCTGTGCAGAATCCAGCGGCCCAGGTACTGAGCCAGACGAGGCATGGTGTAACCGCTGAATCTCGGACCTGCTTTTTTGATTTGCCAGATCTCGGCCTCCAGCGCTTCGCTTAAACTCTCGTCCGCGTCCAGCGCCAGCACCCAATCATGAGCCGCCAGCTCCGCCGCGATGTTCTTCTGCGCGGCATACCCATGCCAGGAAGCTTCCACCACGCGCGCTCCCAGCTTTGTCGCTATTTCAACGGTACGGTCATTGGAACCGCTATCGAGCACCAGGATCTCGTCGCAACAGCGCAGGCTTTCAATGACTCGCGCCACGTTCCGCTCTTCGTTAAACGTAATGATGGTTGCCGAAATTTTCATGGGCGCGTCCCTAGCCGACACGCACCGGCACTATGGAGAAGGACAACAGAAACAAGATAGCGGCGGCCATGGCGAGGAACTGGCGTCGCCTTCCCAACGGCTCGGCATCATGGATCAGAGGATGTCGACGAAAGAAGAACATGCCGACCGCCCAAATCCACCACGGCCGGTAAAAGAGGCCCGCCAACACCAGTAATCCGATGACTACTCGCGACACAAGGGCATGTCCCCGGTCGCCCAAGGTCGCATATAAGATATGTCCGCCGTCAAGCTGTCCGACCGGCAGCAGATTGATGGCGGTAGCCAGCAAACCCGCCCAAGCCGCCACGGCCATGGGATGCAAACAGATGTGGTGCGGAGCAACTCCGGGAAATCGCCATGCTTCTAAAGCGCGGAGAAGCAAAGGCGCGCCAAAGGAAACTGCGTCCGGCGGTGGCGCGCCTGGGCAAACACGCGAGTGCCAGACGCCCCAAAAGAGAAACGGCAGCAATGCGGTGAATCCCGCAAACGGTCCCGATACGCCGATATCAAACAGCCCGCGTTTTTGGTAAATAGGGGAACGAATCGAAATGAACGCGCCCAAGGTTCCAAGCAATGTCGGTGAAGGCGCGAAGTAGGGCAGCGTTGCTTTCACCTTCCAGCGCCGGCACGTAAAGTAGTGGCCGAATTCATGGAAGAGGAGAACGATGAGCAGCGGCAAGGAATATGCCAGACCCGCCCAGACTCTTCGGTCGCCCGCGAACAGCAGCGAGTAGCCTGTAAACAGATTTCCGCCATCCAGTGCGCGCCCCTGCCGAAAGCTTTGATTAACAGCAAAGCCGAAAACCGTGGTGGAAGCGAGCGTCAGCAGAAAAAGCGCGACATTCAGCCATGGCTTGCGAAGCCAGCGGCGGTTACGGGTTGACCTTTGGCCTTCGTCAGGACGGAGCAGCCAATTTTCGGATCTTCCGCTACCGGCCTGCTCGGAGATCCGGTTTATCAACACCGGCTCGGACATTGCCCTCTACTGCAGCGTTTGCAGTTCTTTGCCCGGCTTGAAACGCACTGCTTTTCCCGGCGGAATCGCCACTTCAGCGCCCGTTCTCGGATTGCGTCCAATGCCTGTTTTTCGCGGCCGGACGTTGAATATGCCGAACCCCCGCAACTCAATTCGATCACCTTCACTAAGCGCCCTCTTCATGGTCTCGAATACCGTTTCAACAGCCATCTCAGCCTTCGTCTTCGTAATACCTGTGCGGTTCACGACTTCATTAATGATATCTAGCTTGATCAGAAAGCCTCCGGAAACTATCCGCTGTTTTTAGTTACCGCTGCCCATGGTTGTTCCTTGCCACAAGCAACAACGCAATGTAAATGATAATAAAGAGTTTATTGGCATGTCAATCGGCGGGTAAGGGCTACGGCGTCAATTCGTGTGCATTTTTCATTACATTGCAAGTTGATCAACTACTTATTACCATCCGCCTAATCGTTTTAGCTTAGGAGTAAAGCCCAAAAATTACGTAAGGACAACTACTTAGAGTTTGGAGGCCGAGTTGCTCATGTTGTTGGCAAGGTGTTGGCGGGTGGATGATGAAGTTCCTGAGAATACTATTAGTAGAGGATAGCCCAAGCGATGTCCGGCTGATTCGCGAGGCCTTAAAAGAAACTCCCGTTCCGGTTCAAATCACTGTTGCACAGGATGGAGTGGAAGCCCTGGAGTACTTGCATTCAACGGAAATAGGCGATTCCAGCCGTCCAGACCTGATTCTGCTGGACCTCAACCTTCCTCGAAAGAATGGGCGCGAGGTTTTGGCCGAGGTGAAAAGCTCGCCTACTCTGAAGCAAATTCCCGTGCTGGTGATGACCAGTTCCCGCGCGGATGAGGATATTGCACAAGCTTACTCGCTTAATGCGAACTGCTATATCACTAAACCTGGAGATTTGCAGGAATACATCAATGTCGTTCGCGCTATTGAAGACTTCTGGTTTTTAACAGCAACTCTTCCAGAAGGCTTCAATACCGCCTGTTCTAAGCAAATGGCAACAGCGGCGGGCCGCTCCGCTATTTAAAACTTCTGTAGGCGAGTTCGAAGCTTATTGTTTCGAACTTGCCTCTTTTGCCGCTGTCAAAGCAGCTTCATAGTTCGGGTGATCCCCAACCTGCTTGACATATTCAACGTGCTGAAGTTTGTTTTCACCGTTTACCACAAATATTGCCCGCGACTCAATCCGCAAATTAGGAATTAGTGTCCCGTAGTGTTCACCGAATGATCCGCTACGGTGATCCGACAGCATGGCGACTTTGTTGATGCCGAAGTTCCCGCACCAACGCTTTTGCGCGAAGGGTAAGTCCATGCTGATCGTGTAGATTTTTACATCCGGCAATTGGCCTGCTTCGTCTTCAAACCGTTTGGTTTGAGCATCGCAAACCGGAGTATCGAGCGAGGGAAGTACGCTGAAGATGCGCACGCCATTGCCCGTTCCCGACAAGTCAACCGCTTGCAGCGTGCTATCGACAACGCTGAAGTCAGGAGCCGGGTCGCCGGCCTTCAGTTCCGGACCAGTTAAGCCAACTTCTTTGCCCTGCAGGACTGTTGTCCGGGATGATTCATTTTTGCTTTCCATCGGACACAGTTTAGCAAGGCATTAGTCAATTATCCGCGGCAGTTCGCAAGTAAAGTTTTTACATTCATAAATAGTCATTCTCCCTTGGCGTTGGAGAGCGCTCAAAAACGGCGCTGCTTCCTGTAATATTTCAACTGCCGCGTCGGTTAAAGGCAGCACTGTTGAAAAAGGCGCGAAGCCGCTCCTCTTCTCGTAGAGCAGTTGTTTCGCTTCCTCATCCAGTTCGGCGCACCGGATAACTACCTGTTCGGGCTGCGCCAGCAAGCGGCCTAACGCCACCAGCATCTGCGGGGCCATGGTCGGCTGAGCTTGTATTTTGGGCGCAAATGAGCGCAGGGCGCGTTCCGCGCGCTCGCGGAAATGGTTATTACCCGTTATGTGCGCGAGGCGGAGAAGAACATCAGCGGCAACAGAATTAGCCGACGGTTCCGCGCCGTCATAGTCATCTTTGACCCGCATCAGGATATCCGGCGCGTTTTCAGCCGTGGAGAAAAACCCTCCCTCCTTCTCGTCCTCGAATTCCCTCAATCCGCGTTGGCATAGATCGATTGCGATTTGCAGATACTCTGCATTACTGGTGGCCTCGAATAAATCGAGCAGCGCTCCCGCGAAGAACGCATAATCATCGGCAAACGCTGAGACAGCGGCTTCTCCTTCGCAAAAACGCCGCAGCAGCCGCCCTGATGGAGCATGATACATCGTTTGCAGCAGAAAGGCTGTTGCCTTTTCCGCCGCCGCCAGATAGGAGGGTTCACGTAGAGCCCCAGCCGCTTGCGCCAACGCCGAGATCATCAGCGCGTTCCACGAGGTCAGAATCTTGTTATCCAAATGAGGACGCGGCCTACCCTCCCGCTCGGCAAACAGAATCTGCTTTGCCTCTTCCAGGGAAGCGTCGCTGACCGCCATTGCCTGAAACAAGATGTTGCGCCCGGTGAACTCTCCGTGCGGGTCCTGCTCCACATTGCCGTCCGGCTCCACTCCAAAATGCCGGCAGAACAGCGCGGCTTTCGATCCTAACAGCTTTTCAATTTCACTCTGCCGCCAAATGTAGAAAGCGCCTTCCCCATGTTTTGCCGGGTCTTCCGGGTCGGCGCTATCAGCATCTTCCGCCGAATAGAACGCGCCCGACTCAGCCGTCATATCCCGCAGCAGGTAACGGAAGATGTCTCTCGCGGTATCGGCAAAGACCGGCTCTTTCGTAATCTGATATGCCTCGACATACGACACGGCCAGTTGCGCCTGATCGTACAGCATCTTCTCGAAGTGCGGAACAAACCAGCGTTCATCCACGGAGTAGCGGTGAAAGCCGCCCCCCAGTTGATCGTGCATGCCGCCGGCCGCCATGGCGCGCAGCGTCGTCGTTACCATTTCCAGCGCGTCCCCGCTGTTTTCGAGCGCGAAGTAACGCAGCAGGTAGTTAAAGGCGACTGGTCTCGGGAATTTAGGAGCGCCGCCAAAACCTCCCCACCGCGCGTCAAAGCTCCGCCGGAACTGCCAGAAACCCTTATTGAACAGTTCGCGGTCCGGCGCAAACGCCGCCTCCGCCGAGACAGCCAGCGAGCGTAGCTGCTCCGTCACGCTCACGCTTGATTCCTCGATCTGCGACCGCTGGTGCTTCCAGGCGTGCGCCAGATGCCGCAGGAGATCGGGGAAGCCGGGACGCCCGTACCGCGTTCCCGGCGGGAAATACGTGCCGCCGAAGAAAGGCTTCAACTCAGGAGTCAAGAACACCGACATCGGCCATCCGCCGCTCCCGGTGGAGGCCTGCACGAAAAGCATGTAGATCCGATCCACATCCGGGCGCTCCTCGCGATCCACTTTGATCGGGATGAAATCACGATTCAGAATTTCCGCAGTCGCTTCGTTCTCGAACGATTCATGCGCCATTACGTGACACCAGTGACAGGTCGAATACCCGATTGACAAGAAGATAGGTTTATCCTCTTGCCGGGCTTTCTCCAAGGCGGCCGGACCCCACGGCAGCCAATTTACCGGATTATGGGCATGCTGCCGTAAGTACGGGCTTTTCTCATTGATGAGCGCGTTTGTATACACTTACTACTTTGCAACAGCCGCCGCCGTGGACAGCGCCTTGCGCGGAAACATTTGTTCGCGGTTCGCAATATCGTACACCAGCGTCGCAATGACCGCCGATGCCTGCATTAAGTCTTCCGGTACCGCATGGCTGAACGTATCCATATCCGAATGGTGCGTTACTGTCCCATAATCCAGCGGATCTTGAATGAATTGAAAGCCGGGCAGACCCACATCATCGAAGGAAAGGTGATCCGTTCCGCCCGTGTGCTTCAACGTCAACGTCGTCGCGCCGAGATCCCCAAACGGCTGGAACATTTGTTGAAACAACGGACGCGCCGCATCATTGCCTTCCAGGTACGCGCCCCGGATCTTGCCGCTGCCATTATCCAGATTCAGGTAGGCATCCAGCTTGGCGTGCTCCGGCTTCAACTGCATCGTCTTCGGATCGGCAAAGTGCTGCTTGACGTACGCTTTTGATCCAAACAGCCCCTGCTCTTCCCCGCTCCACAAGCCGATGCGCACCGTGCGGTCCATCTTCAAATCGAGGGTTTTCAGGATGCGCATAACCTCCATCATCACCGCGCTGCCCGCGCCATTATCGGTAGCGCCCGTGCCGGAGTGCCAGGAGTCGAAATGAGCGCCAATCATGACAACCTCATCCGGCTTCTTTGTCCCAGGAATCTCGCCGATGATATTCAATCCGTCCACATCACGATCCGACACTTTCGCCTTCAGTTCAAAGCGCAATCCAACCGGCTGTTTCTTTTCCAGAAGCCGAACCATCCGCGAATACTGTTCCTGCGGCACGACAAACGTAGGCGCGGCCAACGGATCGCTGCTCTTTTCGGAACCAGCCTGCTCGGCAAATAACAGCCCGTTATGCGCACGGTTATCGCCCCGAATGACGGCCAGCGCTCCTTCTTCGCGGAAGAATCGGCCCTCGTCATGGCTCAGCGCGAAATACTGATCGAGCAGTTGATCCACGGTGGCATTCGGCAAACTGGCAAAGTACTTGTTCGCTTCTTCGGGATCAGTAGGCATCTTGATCTGGTCAACCGGGATATTGCGCTTGACGGCAGGGTCAGGCGACTTCGCCACATCCGCCAGTTCCGCGTCCGTATAACGGCGAAAGAGCGGACGTTCGGTCGGCTTAGGCTGGCTTAATTCCGTCATAAGAACGATCTTGCCTTTCAGCTTGCCTTTCCATTGCTGTTTGTAGCGCTCAAAGGCTTCCCGGTTCTTCGCAATGTCAAAGAAGCCCTCTGTCCGAAAAGGAGCCAGCATCACCTCGCCCGACTGCACGCCCTCCGTCGGTTCGCTCCACGCCAGCGGCGCCGCCACCAGATGCGAATAGCGCGGGCTGGTCATCTCCAGCGTAAAGCTTTGCAGCGACCAGCTTCTGCCGAACGGCCCCCATTTCTCCCCATGCACATTCGCCACGCCGCACTCTTTCAGACGCGACATGGCCCAGTCCGCGGCCTGCTCGAATTCAGGCGAGCCCGTCAACCTTGGCCCATACATGTCCGTCAGGTACGACAACGTATCCATCACTTTCGAGTTGTCGAAGGCTTCCGTTTTGATGCGGTGAACGACCTCCAACTGCTGGTCTTCCGCCGAAAGAGGCAGGAGCGTAAAGGCAAAACATAATGTCAATGAGGCGAAACGGCGCATAGAGCACGTTGTACCATGCCGCTTTCAGCAAATGCTACTTCACGCCGAGCTGATCCAGTAAAAAGCTAAACGCATCCGTATACTGCGCGACCATTTCGCTCAAAGCCGTTCCCATGCCATGCCCCGCCGCGCTGGTTGTCCGCAGCAGGATCGGCCCCTTGGAGTGCCCGGCTGCCTGCAAGCGGGCCACCATCTTGCGCGAGTGAGACGGGTCTACTCGCGGATCATTGTCACCCGTCAGAAAAATGGTTGCCGGATATGTTTTGTCATCGGATACATGATGATAGGGCGAGTAGGCAAACAGCGCCTTAAACTGATCCTGCTCCTTCACGGTCCCGTACTCTGTAATGTTGAAGCTGCCGTTCGCGGACAGTTCAACGCGCAGCATGTCATAGATACCGACAAAGGCGATCACGGCGCGAAACATCTCCGGATGCTGCGTGAGCGCCGCGCCCATCAATAAGCCGCCGTTGCTGCCGCCGACGGCCCCTAACCTTTCCGGCGTCGTGTAATGATGCGAAACCATGTACCGGGCGCAAGCATAAAAGTCGTCAAACACGTTTTGCTTGCGCGTCAGATTGCCCGCCGCATGCCATTTTTCACCGAACTCGCTCCCCCCTCTCAGGTTTGTGTCCACCAGAACAAATCCATGATCGAGCAACACGCGCTGCATCATCGTTGCGCCCGGCGCTTCACTGATTCCGAAGCCTCCGTAACCGGTCATCAACACTGGATGACCGCCGTCGAGTTGAATGCCCTTCCGCCGGATGATATTGAGCGGCACCCGCGTACCGTCCTTCGAAACAGCAAAGTCCCGGATGACCTCGGCATCGTCGTACCGGACCGCAGGCGGCGGCGAAACCGACTGTACCAGCTTGGGGCTGCTTGCCTCCCCTGATAACAGGAAAGTGGCCGTCGGCTCCACATAACCCCGCTCCGTAAACAGGACTTCATTTCCCGCGCGCACCAAGCCCCCAATCGAGACTACTCCTCCTAAGGGCACCGTCCCCAGAAACTTGCCTTCCGGCGTAAAGGCTCTCATTCGGGATGGGCCGCCCACCAGATCCGCCACATAGACCCGATCCGCCGTGGCAGCCATTTCCGTGACGGCGGCTTCGCTTTCCGGCACAATGGTTTTCGCCGCACTGATCGGTTCGGAAGGAGGCTGCAGGCGCAGCAGCTTGCCCATGGGAGCGCCCTGCCTGGAGATCATGTACAGCGAGCCATCAGATCCAAACCTGACGGACGAGATCTGGTCTGAATAGCGGGTGAGTTGCCGCCAGCCATTCTCTGTACGCAGCAAATGGAAGTATTCGCCGCCGTCGCCATTCTCCACGGTCGCCGCCACGTATTTGCCATCGTCGGTCACCTCCAGTTGCGCCTCCGCGATGCGGAGAAAATCACGGCCCGCCTCGTAGCTGTCGCTTTCCGGCGGCGTACCGAGCTTGTGAAAATAGATTTGCTGATAGAAATCCCGGTCAGCAGGGGGGCGCTCGTTCCCGCGCGGGTAGCGAGTGTAATAAAAGCCTGTATTCCCGCCGTTCCAGGCCACGCTGCCGCCCGCCGTGCCGTTATTGACGCGCGGGACGGCATCGTCCGGCAATTCGCGCCCCGTAGCGGTTTCAAAAACATGGACGTCACCGGACTCGCTACCCAGGCGCGACAGCGATACGGCTATCAGGCGGGCATCGTGGGAGGGCTGAAAGAAATCAATCGAGATCTGACCGTTGGCGCTCCTTGTCAGCGGATCAAAAACAACGTCCGCCCGCTCGCTTTCCAGCGACCGAAACATGACCAGTTCCGGCTGCTGCCGCCTGGGATCGGACCGCAAGCCGAACAGCCTTCCTCCGGCCCATTGGAACGCACCATATCGGATGCCGCGCTTTTGAACGGCCGCGCTCAGTTCCGCCTCCAGCGCTTTCCGGTTCGGCAAGCGGTCGAGAACTTCACGCGTGTAGCGATTTTCCGTCGCCACCCAGGTCTTCACTTCCTCGTTCGAAGCATCTTCCAGCCAACGATAGTTATCGATAACCTCCATGCCATGGTAGACATCAGTGACCGGGCGTTTGACAGCGACAGGCGGCTGTCGCGCCTGTAAAACAGCGGTCAAACACGCTACACTCAATGTCCAAAGCACTCGCATTTGAGCGAGTGTAACAGCATTATGAGCACAAATTCGCAGTTTCAGGATCATACCAATAGCAGCCATGCATACTAAACGATTTCTTGTGTCTCCCGGCACAAACGTGAAACTCACCGATTACGACCCGGACGATACGGCAGGCATCAAGGACAAACGGGAAGCGGAAGACGAACTGCTTCCGCTGCACAAACAGCTTTCAAATCTTCAGCTACTGCTCTACGCCGAGCACAAGCACGCTTTGCTGATCGTGCTGCAAGCGCTGGACGCGGGCGGGAAGGACGGCACGATCCGCCATATTTTCACCGGCATGAATCCGCAGGGCTGCGTCGTGACAAGCTTCAAAGTCCCGACACCCGAAGAAGCCGACCATGATTTTCTGTGGCGCATCCATAAGGCCGTGCCGCCGGTCGGCACCATCGGCATTTTTAATCGCTCGCACTATGAGTCGGTGCTTGTCGAGCGCGTCCACCAGCTTGTGCCGCAGACCGTTTGGAAGAAGCGCTACGGGCAGATCAATGCGTTCGAGGAGATGCTTTCGGAAAGCCGGGTTCACATTTTGAAGTTTTTTCTGCACATCAGCAAAGACGAGCAGAAGCGCCGCATTGAATCCCGCATTCACGATAAGGCCAAGAACTGGAAGATGAGCATGAGCGACCTCAAGGAGCGCGAGCATTGGGACGACTATCAGGCGGCGTTCGCGGAAGCCATCAGTAAGTGCAGCACATCGCACGCGCCATGGTACATGGTGCCAGCCAACAAAAAATGGTTCCGCAACGTTGTGATTTCCCAGGTCATCGTGGACTGCCTCAAAGGTCTCAACATGCAACTGCCCAAGGGCGAATTTGATCCCGATCAAGTTGTCGTGAAGTGAGTTTACCCTTTCTTTCTGGCTTTTTGCCGGGTTTCCGTTCCATTTGAAAATTCGAAGCCATCGGCGACGGATTCCTCCTGTCGGCAGTTTTCGCAGCCGCACTCTTCTTCCGGTTTCTGCTTCGAGGCAAGCTCGGCGGCCAGCATCCGCTTGATGATCTGCTTATTGCTCTCTTTTTCGCGCTCTTCCCGCAGCCGGTTCAGTTCCTGGATGTCGCGGGCGTACTGGCGGCGCAGACGGTTTTCCTGCAAATACAGATTTTTCAGGGGTTGGGCTTCGCTGTTGAACACGTGCCCTTCGATCAACAGGGCGCGAACCCGCGGATCTTTTTCTTCCGGGAAGAGATTCGCGCCTTTTTTCCGGCCCAGGGCCAGCAGGGCGGATTCCAGGCCGGGGATGCGATTCAAGCGCCACTGGGTATCGGCGAGGCTTTGCACGGTGTTGGTTTCGAGTTCGCCGACCGGTTTCAACTCCTCGTGAAAACGCGCCACGTGCGCCTGGTAGAGAGTCACATCCTCCTGGGGCAGCAGGACGGTGTGTCCGGTGAGGCCGGTTTTGACAGCATTCAAGGACGACTTGACTTTACCTGCGAGAGTACGGGGGCCGGTACTTTTTTGCGCGTTGGCGCGGTTGGCGGCGAGACGGCGGGGGCTGGAAGCGGTTTTGTTTGCCATGCGGCCACACGGTAGCAGGCGAAAACACGGAACAGCACATTCAAGAACGTCGAAAACGCTGTAAGTGGCGGGAAGGAAAAGAGGAAGGAATAGTTGAAAGTTTTGTGAACGAAAGAGGGACAGGGGCAAGACTTTCGGGAAGCGCCCATTCATACGCAGCGGACCTGGACATTATCGAAATTGGGCATTGTTCGCCATCGCGTTCCTGGCCGGTAAAGCTGCCGAACTCAGCATTTTCGGGGGAAATGCACAAATGGAGATGCCTTGGGATTATTAGCTGGAGCTGATTTCTGGGATCTATCTTCCCGACCTGGCAAAGCCCAAATAGCGACATTACCTTCGACAATTCACGGAATCGAAGGTGAAAGCGGAACATCTGCAAAGTCAATGTTTAAAAGGCACTAGGGCGTTTGTCATTCCTAATTCCAGCGATGTTCGTTTGAACGGGCCGGTCATGGCCTGTGATACGGGATCTATCCGGAAAAAACGCATCTCTTACTCACTGAAACCCTGCCGACTTGCGACATGGAAGTCCGCTGCCGTAACGCGACTGGCAGTCGTGTGGCACCAAGTCATATTACCTGGAACCCCACTTAACAGCGAGTGAGTTGAAGATCGGTAAATACTGCGCCGTCACTGGCGATCTATGTGGCGAGTCAGGGACCGCCGGGTAGCCTCGAGTGGCTCTCCTCTTTCAGCGCTCATCAGGATCGCTCATCAGGATTGCCGACCGGTCCTTTTAACGTGAACTTCGCCCGCATTTCGATTCGTTCGCAAGCGCGGTTTGCCCGTTTTTGAGCCGCTCCGCTTGCACACCTCAGAGCGTCTTGAGAAATGCGATGAGCGCACTTCGATCCTCTGCGGAGAGATCCAACCCGAACGGGTGGCCCTTGACGGCGAAGCTCGTGGCCCCGTAGGGCTTGAAGCCGGTAGGCACGTAGTCATCTCGAACGCGGTTCGGGTCGAACCAGTCCTCGAGAGTGGCACACCAGCCGCTGTGACCGAACATGCCGCGGTACCACACGCCTCTTATGGAGGGCACCTTGTAATAACCGGTTCCTCTTCGGGTTCTCAACGCGAGGTTTGGATCGGTAGCAACCGACGTGGGGAGGATATCGAGAGTCGCACCCGCGTCCGCGGACGCACGGAAGCCCTCTGCAGGCGTGAGCTTGTTGTTTGTATATAAAGGCGGCGTATGGCAAACGGCGCAGCCTCGGCTTTCGAAGACCTTTTTACCGCGCTTGGCGATTGAATCCATCTTGTTAGGATTTAGCGGCGGTTGTAACGAATACAGATATCGGGCCAATGCGTAAAGCTGGTCGTCGCTATAACGGCCTCCAACCGCGATAGGGTCGGCCGGATCCAGTGTAGTAGTTGAAGAAAGGAATTCGGCAGGAACAAAGCCGTTAAAGCTCGCCAGGTCGTCGGCTCCCTGGTTTAGAGCGGCATATCTCATCAGGTCGGCGATGGAGCGCTGTTTTTGTAACCCAGTGTGGTCGAGATAGCGCCTGTCTTTCACGCCGATTAGATCTGGCGTCTGAACCGGATAAAGCAGGTTGGCGCGATGCCGTCCCATGACCCCGGCTGGAATCGCTGCATGGGCTGATACGAGCTGGCTGAATGACAGCCTGTTGATGGCATCAAGTGGATCGGGCGCAACCCACGGGGCTGCAAAAAGGCCGCTATCGAGCCGCCGAAGCGCCGATTCCTTCGCCGAAAGCTGTCCGGGCGTAGCCGTGGAGGGCCGGAAACCCCACGCCTTGCTCTTCTCCACAAGCGGGTGGTGTCAAGTTATTTGTGTAAACGGCATGGTGGTTGGTTTACTTTAAATACTCGGGAAAGCGTGTTTCCCAGAGCAAGGAAAAATGGTTCAGGGCCGCTTTCCAGTTGGGTAAC
>JAABUZ0100005730.1_pt1 | contig 16040 bp, 18 predicted proteins | sample 5562091 | NCBI WGS metagenome assembly JAABUZ01 (sample SAMN12813069, study PRJNA571459) | rock metagenome | isolation source: Antarctica rocks | place: Antarctica: Victoria Land, Linnaeus Terrace sud | collected 2015-12-21
CGGAACCCCGCCGACCCGAGGCGACACTCGGGCCCGCGACGCGCCCCGAACCCGAAACCACGCCCACGAAGATCAACGTAGGGCCCTCGAGATCAACTAATCGCCTACTCGCGGACTCGGGTCTGAGGTCCGTCCGGCTAGTGACTTTAAGGTCACGCTGTTCAATTCGGGCCGCGCAGTAGGCGTTTCTTTCGCCTTCATCGACAAAGGTGATGGCGCTAGTATCGAGATCCTTTACGAGGACCGTGACGAGACCAATGCAGATTTCGAGAACGACGATGAAGACGTCTCGTCTCGTGAACCTGAGATCAGGGGTGCGGTGAAGGGGTCGCCGGATGGTTTTGCGACGAGAGGAGAGGTCTTTTCTAAGCGAGTCTTAGCGTACGTTCTGGTAGTAGGGGGTTGGCCCGCGATCATACCTATCGGGGCCGTTATTGGTGGGCAAGCCGTTTCGGTGCCCGCTCTAGGGATAGTTGTAATAGCAGCGATTGGCCTATTACTTATGTTCGCCGTAAACCGAATCACTAGCCGGAGAGTCCTTCCTGATCCAGGTAAGATTCCTAGGATTGCGAGGAAGGGTTCCGATCTACCCGCAAAGCTGATTTGATAGGGACCACCGGTTGCACATAGGGTGGTCGGAAGTAAATGGCCTTTTCATTGAAGCTGTTTTCTCCGAGCGTAAGCGAGTCCTGTTCAAGGACTAACCCGGATCAGCTCCCGGGCCCGCGACCGCACACTGCAGTCGTAACCATTCGTCTGCTCAGGACTCAGCGCCGACCACTCCCGATCGCTCCCTCCCACCATGGGCTCCACTCCCACCTCCGGACCAGCACCGCGCTCCAGGTCTTCCCCTGGGTGATCGGGTCTCGAGCCTTATCAGGGAGCTACCGCACTCGCGTCCTGTCCGGCCAACACCGACTGCACGCTGGAGATCGACCACTTTGCACCACCACGGGCCGTACCTACGCTATCCAAGGTCAGCCCTTCGGCAATGAGTCGTAGGGACCGGCCAGCGCCGCGTTCGCGCACTATCCGAGCCACTACCTCGCCGGGGACTGTCGAGGGACGGCCGAGCCGGACCCCGGCAGCCCTACGAGCAGCCAATCCCTCCTTCGTGCGCTGAGACGCGAGAGCACGTTCGTACTGAGCTGCCGCGGCCACGACGTTGCCGGCAAATTCTCCGGCAGGACCTTCGGTAGCGACGTCGAGCACGATCAACTTCCATCCCTTGCGCCGTGCCCGGTCGAGCAGGCCCGCGAAGTCGGCCACGCTGCGACTCACCCGGTCGATCTTGCTTGCGAGCAGCACGTCAGCTTCTCCCCGGTCGAGGCGTTCGAGCGCTCCGGCGAGGGCGGGACGGTTCAAGGTCGAGCCGGACAGTCCGGCGTCGGTGACCAACTCCAGCGACCACCCGCGTCGCTGGGCCTCGGCCATGACGATCGTCCGTTGGGCATCCAGCCCGGCCCTGCTGTCGGCTTGCTGCTCGGTGCTCACCCGCGTGTACCCGAGTACACGCAGCGGAGTGGACGGGTCACGGAGGCCGCGCTTACGGGGTCCGGTCATACTGGCAGTTTACGGGAAACGACCGTTTAGCGTAAGGCCTACGGACCCGTACGTTCGCAAATCGTAGCCAGAGCGTCCCGGGCATCCGCGATGTAAGCCCGCTGGACGTCGGTCGCCTCCAGCTCTCCAGCGTCGATCGAGGCCAGGACGTCGCTGAGGGCACCTGCCACATCGGCAGGGCCGGCCGGCTCGCTCATCTGACGATCATCCTCCTCGCCCTGACCTGGCCCTGGCCATGGTCCCCGGCATTCGCTCACCGCTCAGCAGCGGAAGCGGACAGATCTCGTGCAAGATCACGGTTGACGGTAAGGAAATCGCTAATCAAACTTCTAGCGGGCAGTACGCCGTGGTGAGTTGCAGCGGGAGCGGGTCGCCGTTCTAAGTCCGGCGGCCGTAGTCGATTGCCCGGCACCATTCACGGTGTCGAGCTCGTGTGTCACGACCAGAGTCGGCTACCGGTCGGGTTGGTGACTTCGCGTAGTTCGTTTAGCACGCTTTCCAAGCGCGCCATGTCGGTGTTACTCAACCCCTCGCTTGGCCGGTAATCCGTCAGGGATCGCACAGAGTCCGCCAGTGAGTCCGTGAGTCTGCTCTCTGAAAACCGAGAGCGTAGGGAGATGCCATGCCTATCGGTTCGGCGCTGGCCCTAGTTCCAGTTGTACGCGAGATATACGGCGATCGCGCGACGTATCTGGCGAGAACAGGTCTGAAGTTCATAGGAGTCAAACGATTCGACCACGATCCGGACCGTCCGGGGCGGCGTTACTTTCAATTGCGAGTCAGTGCGGCCGAGGCCGTAGTTGTTACGGGCGCGGGACTCGCGTACCGGACACGCTTTGGCTGGCGGCGCAGGCGCTACGGACCTCATCCTGAACGTCATGCGGATGCACGGACCCACCTCACCCGACGTCAGGACTGGCGGCACGGAGGGCTCGTGCCCGGGGCGATTGTCGCGCCGGTCGTAAAGCGAGACTACTTTGGCGGGAAGACGATTGTCAGTTTGTGATCAGTCCATTTCTCGAAGAGCCCGAGCAGCTCGTTGCCTTCTACTATCTGCATCGGTTTATCGTCAGCAAACTTCTTTCCCCCCGCGGTCACTGTCGAGGTTGTGACGAGAATTGCCTTGCTGGCGCGCTCATGGGTCATTGCCCCGTATAGGTCTCGTACCGCATCGACGCCTACCGCTGCGGTCCATTTCTTCGCTTGGATGACGCATTTTATTATGCCAACGGGGTCTTCGTAGATGGCGATACAGTCCACGCCTCCGTCTTTCGAACGGATGGTCTGCTTTGCCTTATAGCCCATCGTGTTGAAGAGGTTTGTGATAACGGACTCGAACTCGGCCGGCGTCACGTCCATGAGGTTGGCCCGGTCGTCCATGTGTGAGACGATGTCTTCTTCTTCGATGAAACGCGGGTCGCTGAGGTCAAATTCAACGACGAGCGGGATGGGCTTAAGCTCGGTGGGCTGGTCCGAGACGTTGGCTCGAAAACTTCTGAGGAGCTTGACCGCGTCGACATGGAAGAAGTCGCGATCGAGGTAGTCCTCCCTCTCGACGCGAAGAGAGATGACCGTCGGCTTGACAGGGCGACCCGAGATAGGACTGACGCCGCTGACCATGCCTTTGAACGACACTACTTGGACATGACCGTAGGAGTCGACGTGGAAGCACTCGTAGACGGCGCGGAGCGTAATCTGAGCCAGCAGCTTCTTGTAACGTCTATTTCTGTCGTCGATGGTGCGGTCCTTCGACTCTACCGCCCTCCGCGTCTTGACGTGAGACCAGCTCGCAAGTGTCGGAATTACTGAATCGACCTTGGGAAACTCGATCTCAAGCAGCAGCTCCTTCCTGCTCAGGATGTATCGAACAGAAGACGCGACCGGGAACGAGTAGTTGCTACTCCGCAGAGCCCAGAGAACATAATCTTCCACGGCTTCACGCCCTCCCGCAGCCGCATCCTCTTCGAGGCGTCTGAGAGTTCGATTTCTAGTTAGTGCCGATTGCTTCCTTGATTCGACTTCGGCGAGGTGCTCTGTGCGAGCTTCCTCGACACTGTTTCTTTGCCTGCGCCAACGTGCGATGCTGGCACGGTAGTGATCCCACGCGTTGTCCTGGCGAGCTTGGTGGCGCTTCTCCCATCCAGGCATGAGATGGGACATCGGACCTGGGCTTGCGAGCAGGTAATCGCCCTCAGCGGGCTCGGGGGTGATGTCCGGGGGAGGAACGGCGGAGGGGTCGGGAACGCGCTGCATTCGTCGCTCGTAGTTCAGCGCTGGAGCCGCCCTGACACCGTCGGTCAGAGTCGAGTCGAGTTTGTCGAGGTGTCCCTGTATCTCAGCATTCCGGCGCTGAGTTTCCTCTTCGCGCCCCTCGTACTCTGCCCCGGCGTCGAGTCGCCGCTGAGTTCGTTCCCACTCTGATGCCACGCCGTTACCCCCGAGTAGCTGTCTGCTCCGGCCCGCGATGACTGCCTACCGGCCCATCAAAGCTGGCGAGGGTGAGGAGATCGAGACTCCAAACGGGTCGACGCTGTCGAATAGGAGACAGTAGCGTAACGAGTGCAGTTGAGTTTGATCGAGAACGTGGAGGGCCCCCGGGTGGCCCCCGGGCCGGAGCCACGGCGTCATCGCCAGGTGGCGTGGTGTCGAGGGAGGCGACGAAGAGCTGGGCCGATGCGGCAAGTGCAGGTGATCTTGCGGGATGCGATGGTTGGCGGGGCGCATGGCGTCAAGGGTGTCGTCCAATTCGAGCATGTGCCCCTCAGTGCTATCCGGTCTCGGGTCCACCACCAGTGGCTTCGTCGCCCCAGCGAGACATCTCGGTGTGAGTGGGCTCTTGCTGCTTCTTGGGCCGGTGACCCACCTCTTCGGCCATCGCGTCCGCCAAAGTATGCCGTGCCCGCTCCTCCATGCGGCGCATCCTCAATAGATGTTCCACGTCACTCCTCTGGAGGGGCCTCGGGATACTTTGTGAATAGTGATACTCGATCTCCCCCTCCGCGAACTCGATCTTAGTGATGACCTTGCGCCATTCCTGGTAGAGCGCACGGACGTTGTCGGAGCCGAAGGCGGACAGGTGAGCTGCGATCGTCGAGCGATCAGTGACGGAGGGCTCGGGAACCGCACGGGCGCCGGGGAGCCCGGGGGCAATGCCGGTAAGTTAGGCGGTCAGCTTCCTGAAGATGTGGATCTTGGCGGGTCCTTCGTGGACTTGGTTGCGGTCGGTCGGTCGTTTGATGTGGTGGCTGTGGGCTCGGTGTCTATTGACCTTTCGTGGGCAGGTGCGGTTTCGTCGGGGTCCGTTGGGTCGTTCGTTGATTTCACGGATGGTCTCGGCGAGTGCGGCGGCGAGTCTACCGGGGGGGAAACCCCGCCTGGTTCGGGACCTGGCGGCGGATCGCGCGGAAGCTTCGAACGAAGGATAGGTCGTCGGGGTCGGTGCCGACGGTATCGGCGGCTAGGCTGGTGGAGAGTCTCGCGAGCGATCATCCTGGAAGAGCACGGTCAGGCGGAGCTGGCGGTCCATCCGACCTAGTCTTCGGTGAGTACCACTTGGTCGGGGGTCGTCCGTGTCGGTGTGACGATCGGCCACGACGCCACGACTCGGCCTGGGGGCAGGCCGAGCGAGGCGTAGGACAGCCGGTAGCGGAGCTTGGGTGGGGGCGGGTCGATGCGGTGGGCCCAGTTCCACCGCAGGAACGCCCGCAGCATCAGCCCGGCGTGTTGGTAGCGCTGGTCGAGGTAGGGCTTGGCCACGGCACGGTCCCCGTAGGCGTCGACGACGGGCACCGACGAGTAGAACGCCAGGTCGCCGACTTCTCCGGGCCCGGCGACGGGCTGTCCGTGGGTGAGCGGGGCGAGCTGGGAGCCGATGGTGGCGTACTGTGCGGTCGTGGCGATGTTGCCGTAGATCGGTGGCGTGTCCCACGGCATCGGCCCGGCTGTTGCCAGGCACAGCGCCGTGAGGACCACGGTGGAGATCGCTGTCGGGCGGGGTGACAGGTAGGCGGCGGCCACGGCGACGGCCACGGTCGAGCAGGCCACCAGCGGCGCGAAGTACCAGGCGTACGGGGTGGCGCCGATGGCCACCATGGCGACGTAGTGGGCCCAGCCGGCGGCCAGCAGGGCGAGCACGAGCTGCGGCCCCGGCTGCCGCCACCATCGGACGACCCACCCGGCCGCGCACACACCGAGGGCCACCGGCAGGGCGGTGAGCGCCGTGGCCACTGGCCAGTGCGCCGCGTAGAGGGTCGCCGGGGCGGTGAGCATTGTCGGGCCGCCCACCCCGAACGAGGGCTCCAACGTCTTGAGCCACAACGTGTCCGGAACGAAGCCGCCCAGCGCGAACCACGAGAACAGATGCCACGGCAGCGCAAGCGCAGCCGCCGTGGCCACGACGAGCCCGGCAAGCGCCAGGGAGCGCCGCGCCCCGGCCAGCCGCGCGGCCGGTTGCGCTGGCGATGCGCGTCTCCGCGACCCGTGCTTGTGCTTCAACACCAGTGCCAGGACCGCCCCGGGCACCGCGAGGTCGGGGCGGCACAGCACGGCGAGCCCGCACAGCACGCCTGTCAGATCCGGGCGGCCGGCGGCGGCGTACCTCGCCACTCCGACCAGCGCCGCCGCCCCGAGGTAGGTCTCCAGGCCCACCGTGGACGCCAGCAGCGGATGAACATGGCCTCGTCGCGGCGGGAGCCTTCGCCGTCGATCAGGTCCCCGAGGTGCCCGGCGCGGAACTGATCGTGGGCTGGTTCGACCAGACCCTGCCCGGGTTCCTCGACGACCACCCCGGCCCGGTGACCCTGCTGCACCTCGACGCCGACCTGTACTGCTCCACCAAGACCGTGCTCGACCTCGTCGGCCCCCGCCTGGTCCCCGGCTCGATCGTGATCTTCGACGAGTACTTCAACTACCCCGGCTGGCAACAACACGAGCACCGCGCCTGGCAGGAATACGTCACCCGCACCGGCACCGAATTCGTGGTCGAGGCCTACACCGTCGACAACGAACAAGTTGCCATCCGCATCACCGAGACCGGGCACACCCAGACGTTGGCCCACGTGCGTCCGGGGGACTATTCGTCGATCATCGTTTATGAGCTGGACACCCTTCGGGCTGCGGCCAGGGCAGGAGGGATGGCAGCTGTGGTCGCGTGGTTCGACGTCCGTGGGCTCACCCTGGAGCTGACCTCGGTCGGGGCTGCTCTGTGCCGGGAAGAGGTGGGTGGTGCGCTGGCTCGGGCGGGAAACCCTCGACCCTCGACCCTCGACCACCGGGATAGGGTGGTATGAGGGCGACGTGATGACGGAGGAAGGAGCGTGAGGTCGTGTCGAAGTACATGATGACCGGCGGCTACAGCCCGGAGTCGTGGCAGGCGATGTTCGACCACCCGGGCCAGCGGCAGGAAGCCGTCGGTGAGCTGGTTCGTGAGGCTGGCGGCCAGCTCGAGACCTTCTACTGGACCTTCGGTGCCGATGACTACGTGTTCATCGCCGATCTGCCCGACGACGCCAGCGCCACTGCCCTCAGTGTCGCGATGGCCAGCAGCGGCAAGGTGCATGACCAGCGCACGACGAAGCTCGTCACCAGAGATGAGGCCGTGGAGCTGCTGGCGAAGGCCAAGGAACTCGCCGGGAAGTACCGCCCGCCTGGCGCTTGACGTACATCACTCCCGCGTCCGCGACGACGAGCCGGATTGACGCGGCGACCCGTAGCGAGGTCCCCGAGTACTACGGCGAAGACGACGATCGCTAGCGATCGCTAGCGCCTGAGTGGATCATCAGGTGAGGGCAGGGGAACGCCCCGTCAAGCTCGCGGGGGCAGGCATGGCGGGGCGCTCAGTTCATGGTGACTGATGGGTCCCGGTGGTGGCGATGGGTTCGTCGTCATCAGCCCGAACGCGCGGGCCGCGGCGTGGGTGGACACCAGGTGGTCCGGCGGGTCGACGGGTTCGGTCACGGGGACTGGTCCTCGTCGCGGTCGCGGTGCTCGCGCTTGGTGTCGACCTGAGCGACGGTGAGTGTAGGTCAACGAACGGTGGGCGAGAAGCGCCGCGGCCAGACGCTCGACGATCGGCCACTGTTGATCAATCATCGTGCGGGCTATGTCTTCTGTCGGGTCTGGGCTGGCTGGCAGGTTGTAGACGGCGAGCGACTCGCGAATGGTCTCCAGGTCGCCGTGCCCTCCGGCGAGGTACGCCCCGGTAATCACGTCATCATGGGTTAAACCGTCGGCGTCGAGTTCTTCGGCGGTGGTGGCTGTAAGCAGGTAGCGGCCTTCCGCCTGCGGTCCGCAGTGAGCCATGACCGCGCGGACGATGGGGTCGATCTGTCGCGGCCGGACGCAGACGTGGCCGCTCATGCTGGGTGAGCGCGGACGTGTGGTTATGTATCGGAACCGGCGTCTGTGCATGAGGTAGGCCATGGCGTGCCCCGCCTCGTGCCATGCGGTTCGGGCGACGAGTTCATCTAAGGGGCTCACGATGCGGCCAGAGCTTCCTTGTTCTTCAGCGCTCGGTAGGCGGTGGCGCGGCCGATGCCGAAGGTCGCCATCAAGGAGGGCACGTTCTCGCCGGCGTCGTGGAGGCTGCGGAGCTGACGGGCCTGGTCGGGGGTGAGCGCAGCCGGCCGACCGACGTGCTTACCTCGGTCTCGGGCAGCCTTCCGAGCGACCGCCGATCGCTCGTTGATCAGCTCTCTCTCGTACTCGGCGAGGGTGGCGAGGAGGCCGATCATGAGGCGTCCGGTGGAGGTGGAGCTGTCGGCCCCGTCGGTGATCGACCGGACGTGAATGCCTCGGGCTCTGAGGTCTGCCACGGTCTGCACGATGTGGCTCAGGCTGCGGCCGAGACGATCGAGCCGCCACACGACGACGACGTCTCCCTCGCGGGCGTAGGCGAGTAACGCGTTGAGTCCAGGTCGGTCGGCACGAGCACCGGAGAGCTTGTCTTCCCAGATCGAGCTGAGGTCGACGCCGGCCGCGAGGAGGGCATCGGTCTGTGCGTCGAGGTGCTGGTCGGTGGTGCTCACGCGGCAGTAGCCGAGCAATGTGCCGGGGGCGGTAGTCATGTCTCTAATCCTAGCGCATGACCACGTTCCGGGACAGGGGTATGGGGACGGTGTTTCGAGACGGAGTGACCTGGTGTTCCTGGTCGACCCATGATCGTCTAGAGGCTGTCCCTAAGGGAACGATTAGAGACATGCGTCTGGCTGGCCGATGAGGGCTCCCGCTCGACCAGGGCGAGGACGTCGGCGGCACCGCGGAGGTAGGCGCGGAGTTCGCGGTCGTGCTGGCCGGTCTCCTCGGTCTTTAGGCGAGCGAGGGCATGTACGAGGTCACTGCCGGTGGGGGTGTCGGTCATGGCTGAGAGTCCTCATGATGTTGCGGATGCGCCGGTAACCAAGGAAACTGTGTCACTTAATTCGTCTTTTAATTCGGAACGCTAGTTTGGTGCCTTGTTCCAGCTTACCTGGTGTACGTAGGCAAGTTCGTCTGCTTAACCATTACTTCCCTGCTGAAAGGGGTCGCCGAGGGACCTGAGATGGCTCGGATTGGGCACTCGAACCACTCGCAGCACTCGCAACATGCTATCGGTGCAGGTCAGGGGCCTGATGGTCTCCGAGTGGAGTGCGAGTGGGCTGCGAGTGGGCTGCGAGTGGGGGGATTCGTTACTCGCACTGCTCACCAGGGGAAGCGAGTGTGCGAGCGTTGCGAGTCGGTTATCCGGGTGCCCTCTGCTCTGGCGGCTTGATGTCCCAGAGGACGGTGCGCTCGCGGGAGTCCAAGGTGATGGCGCCGCGGTCCCCGCGGCTAGATCCTCCTCGCGCTCACGGCCCAAGCGGTGGTCGTGCCCGGGACCGCGGCGTTCGCCCGGGTCATCGCCGGAGTCGCCTCCCAGCTGCGTGATGTCCGGCTCGAACGTGCCGACCTGGCCGCCGAGCTCGAGACTCGCCTGGAGGCCCACCCTCTTGGGGCGGTCCTGACCTCGATGCCCGGCCTCGGCGTCAGGACCGCCATCAAGATCCTCACCATCATCGGCGACGGGTCGGCGTTCCCCACCGCCGGGCACCTCGCCACCTACGCCGGCCTCGCCCCGGTCACCCGCTGCTCCGGGAGCTCGATTAAGGGCGAGACCCGCTCCCAACGCGGCAACCACGCCTTGAAGTCGGCGCTGTTCTTGTCGACCGGCCTGGCGGGTGCTGGGCTGGTGGTCAGCGACGCAGGCCAGCTCAGCGACGCGTCGTCGGCCGGGGCGAGGTCGGTGCGGGTGGCTGCACTGCGAGGATGACCGCGTGGCCGATGTCCGGGCGACGTTGATCGTGGTCAGCGGCTTGCCGGCGACTGGCAAGACGACCGTCGCGAGCGCCGTCGCCCGAGCGCGACCGGCGACGTTCGTCCGGATCGACACCATCGAGCAGACGATCGTCAAGCACACCGAGCTCGCTCAGCCCCTCGGACCGGTCGGCTATGAGGTCGGCTATGCGCTCACCCGCCAGCAGCTCCGCCTGGGACTCGACGTTGTAGCCGAATGTGTCAACCCGCTGCGCATCACCCGCGACGCCTGGCGCCGCACGGCCGCCGATGCGGAGGCCGACATCGCGGAAGTCGAGATGATCTGCTCGGACCCAGGCGAGCACCGTCGGCGCGCCGAGAACCGGTCCATCGACGTGCCCGGCCTCGTGCTCCCCACCTGGCAGGACATCCTCGAACGAGAGTACGAACCGTGGGACCGACCTCACCTTGTCCTCGACACCACGCAGTTGTCGGCCCAGGAAGCCATCATCGCGATCAAGAAGATGACCTGATCGTCAGGGCGCGACTCGTGTACGGGCTGGGGCCCGCTTCGAGGCCGGCAAACTTGTCGAACGACCCGACGCTCACCCCAACGGCGACCCCCTCACGGCAGCCGCCCAAAAAATCTTGATCCACAGGTATTGACGATTGCTCGACGCCATCACAGACAGCCCCTGGACCCCACCGGCAGCACCCGGGACTCGCCCACGCCGGCCCATAGCGCCTCGGTTGACCCAAAATGCTTACCCAGAGATGAGGTGAGCGAGCGCCCAGGTGAACAGCAGCAGGAAGGCGACCACGGCAAGAATCCCGGCGGTTGCTGCTGCACGGCGGCCGATCAGGCGTGCTGTCGTCATAGCGGCCGAGTGTGCAAGTCCGTTCCGCCCAATAGTAAGTTGCCCGAGCAACCCTAACCGATCGTGTTTCCATTAGCTCGACGACGGGCGGGGAAGGAAACCGTGGGGGGTGCCGTAATCGCTGCCCGGGACGAGGCCGCACCTCGGAGGTGTGAGGTCATTCGGCGGGGCGCTGGACGGAATCCGGCTGCCGACGAGACACACGCCGGTTGGAGCCCGGCTGACCCCCCCGGTACGACGGTGGAGCGCCTCAGCGTTGACGGAGTGTCTGGTCGACCTGGACGGCTGTCAGCAGACAACCTGCGGGTCGGAGGTTGGCCGCGCACTGCCCGTCCTCCTGCCTGACGTAGTGCGACATGAACGCGAGATACCCCAAGGAGCCGTCGTTGCGGGGCATGTAGCGGTCTGCGGTGGCCGATCCCATGAACAGGCCGGCCACAAGCATGGAGGCCAGGACGGCGACGGTTGCCGCCGACGCGGACTGGCGGGTCGGCGCCCCAGCCGTTCCCAGAGAGGACCGAGCGCTCGACGCGAACGTGTCCGTCCCGCGCCAACGAGAGAGGTAAGCGCTCGATCGTCGAGTGACCAAGAATGCTGCGAGCACGGTGAGGAGGAGGAGGCAATAGAGAATCTCCGGCGTGGTCCTCGGGTACAGCTGCACGGCCTGCGTCGCATACATCCGCGAAGCGAGCAACAGGCGCATGATCCATGCACCGGCCAGGCAGGCCGCGATAGTGAGGACATCGGTGCGCGTGCGCCCCAGAAAGACCGCGGTGCCGAGACCGACGACGAGAAGTGCGCTGAAGACGCCCATGCCGGCGAACTCGCCCGGCGGCGGCCACGGGCCTGTCGTGCCCGGCGTGTCGCCGCGCCACATCGCTACGTAGGCGGGCTCCGTGTCGGTGTCGAAGTAGAAATACCTGTCCTGTGAGCTTCCGGCCGCACCCAGGAGGCCCACGAGGTGTCGCGCAGACACGACGGTGAACGTGACCGCAGTGATCGCCACGAGCACCGCGCCGCGCCGGAGGCCGGTGCGCCAGGGGAAGACGACCATGGCGGCCGTAGCGACCCCTAGCGCCGACCACACGAACCACCCTGAGTACATCAAGAACAGAATCCCAGTGCAGGCGCCGTAACCGATCGCGATTCGACTGAGCTGCTTCCAGGGCAGGTCCGCGGCCCGGCGGAGGTGCCTCAGAAAGCGGATCAGGACGGGGAGTAGGGCCACCAGGACCACATTGGTGTAGGGCTTATACAGGTCGATCAGGGGCAAGGCCGCGACCAGTCCGACGGCGAGCGCCCAGGGTGGGCGCATGAGCAGCCGCCAAGACAAGTAGGCAACCGGGCCGAAGAGCGCCGTTTCACCGACCTGCAAGACCTTCAACGCTCCTGCTGCTGAAGCACCGGTCAGCTTCGCCCACAAGGTCATGAGAAAGACGGGTAGGGGAGGGTAGCCGGCGGGCATCGAATCGCCGTTGAGCACGCCGTTCGCCCATATGATCAACTGGCCCGAGTCGCCGGCGTTGGCAAACAGCGGCCAGGCCGTTCCCCGCAGAGCGACCACGAGGCCCCCCGCGATGAGCCCGGAGGTCAAGCCCGCAACGGCCGCGCAGCCGAGGGCCGCCACGAGCCGGGACACCTGGGCCGACGCCCGGCGCATCGCCAGCCCGACGACCCCCAGCACGAGTAGGCCCAACAGGACGAAACGCAAGTCGAGTCCGGCCAGACCGCTCACCTGGCCGACGCGGTCGAGCGGGTCGACCGCGATGGCCCTGCTCAACACCACTGAACCGAGGGCGGCCGTGACAGCGACCAGGGCCTCGCCAGCGCCGCACAGCGTCGGCGAGAGCGAGGACACGTCAGGTCGGGTGCGTCGGGGCGGCGTCGTCGTCGCGGCCTGCCCCCCGGTCAGCAGCATGTGCGCAGCCTGACATTAGGCCATCTGGTCGCTGTACTCGCCCCGGGCTAACGGAGGTTGGATGCCGACCCATGGGCTGCCCTCACGAGCTCGGTGCGGGCGTCGTCACTCACGAAGCCGGCACCGCGCTCGCAACGGCGGCGCGGTGGCCGTAAGCCCGGAGGGCAGGACGGGCACCCGGGTTGGCGGCTCGAGGACCTCGTGGCGGGAGCAGTGGCACAGGAGCTCGGCGGTCATGCCTGCCGTCGAGACGGGCCCGGTGCCTCGCCCGGTATGACTTTTATGGCACAGGAGCTCGGCGGTCATGCCTGCCGCGCGGGCGCGTCGTCGCCCGGTATGACTTTTATGGCACAGGAGCTCGGCGTCGCCCTGCCGCGCGGGCGCGTCGTCGCCCGCGAGATCACCACTGCCGCGCACCAGCCGTGGGAATCCGGGTTAGTTAATATGACTTTTAATGTGTACGGGTGTTAGCGCTCTCTGTCAGCTTACTGCGCGAAGCGTCTAGGTTGGGCTGAAGGAAGAGAGAGATGCTTGTACTTAATTGCCTTTGTGTTTCGTAAGGAGTCCTGACCGGAAGGGGAGGTGAGATGAGTGGGAATCCGCACTCGTCCCACTCGCTCACTCGCACAAGGGTCGTTTCCGCAGGTGAGAGGGTTGACTAAGCTGCGAGTGGGATGCGAGTGGAGCGAGTGGGTCGAAATGCTGGCTCGCCCAGGTGACCAGGGGGCACGAGCGTGCGAGCGGCGCGAGTGGGTTATCCTGGTGCCCTCTGCTCTGGTGGCTTGATGTCCCAAAGGACGGTGCGCTCGCGGGAGTCCAACTCTCCTGTCTTCTCGACAGTCCACCCGAGGCGGCGTAGCGATGGGGCGTGGCGCATGAGTGCGCCGGTCAACTCCCGTGCGTTGTTGGGCCATCCTTTCGGTGGGTGGCCATCTCCGTGGCGTGCGCTGATGGTGCTCAGGAGGCCGGCGGAGGTGAGCCTCACGGGCCTGTGGATGATGTCGGTGATAGCGATGAGGACTGGGTTGCTGTTGACGGAGTCTGTCGCGAGGTCGCGGCGCTGATGGTAGAACGTTGCGAATCCCGTGGTGCCGAGGACCTGGTCGACGGCGACGAGGACGCGGCCGAAGTCGGCCATGCGCGGCAAGTTATCGAGGGAAACCGAAGGAAGTATACGCAGCACCTTCACCGTGAGGTCGAGGAGTGCGCCGAGAACTTCGGGGTGTGCTTCGTTCCATTGGTCAGCGACGTCGGCGTCGGTTTTCGTCGGGAATGCGCTCCAGGCCAATGGTGACAAGACGATCGGCGAGGTCCTCGACGATCACTCCCAGGTCGATGCCGTTGAGGAACACCACCCGTTTGAACGCGGTGACGTGAAGATCGTTGTCGCTGTACAGCTTTCTTCGCACGTCACCATCTCCGGTACACGCCCGACACAAGGCGTCCGAGATGTGAGCGGGAATCGCGGAGATGTTGTCGAGCGCTACGACCCATGACCCAGTGGCCGCGGTGGTCCACGCCTCCAGGTCTTTCGGAGGCTTGCGCAGTTGTACCGGTGACGGATCAAGTGCAGCGGCAACCATCCTTGTGGCGGAGGACTTGCCGGTACCTTGCTCGCCGGTAAGCACTACGATCGGGTGCGGGATTGTCGGCATGAGTGCACTGACTAGAACCGCAGCGAGTACGGGCCGATAGTTCTCGGCGACGTTGAGCAGCGACCAGAGAGCACCGAGGTCTCCTCCCCGTGTGGGGACGGGGAGCGCTCCGGTCAAAGCGGTACGCCGAAACCGCACCGGAGCGTCGTCGGCGATGCCCCAGCCTCCAGAGCCGAGAACCACCGAGCGCCCGGTGGCGTCCCCGAGGTCCACCACGAGGAAGTCGGAGTGTTGAGCGACCCGCAGGTGTAGCTCGGTAGGGTCGAGGCGTTGAGCCCGACCTTCCACCACGGCGAGGGCATCGGCCAACGGCTGGGCGGAGGCAGCAGTGCCGTTCTCCTCGAAGTAAAGGTTTGCTAGTTCCGTGCGTAAAGAGGACTTGCTGCCCGTGAGGAGTTTGACCAGCGGGGCTCCCTTTTTGGGAGTAGCGAAGGCCTGCCCTTCGGGTGACACGCCCAGGTCGTAGCGGTCGAGGACAAGGTCGACCAACCGCGTCGCCTGTGACTTCTTCTTTTCGTTCGGGGCCGTGTCGTCGGCGGGGATGCCGTCTGACTCGTTGTGATTTTCTTCGGCGGGCGTAGAGTCGTCGTCGCCGGTCACTGGACCAGCTCCTGGCCGCACGTCGGCCGCACGTCGGCGAGCCGCTGCACTGTGGCGGTCTGATGCTGCGTGGTCATCAGGAGACCCTCCCGTGCTCCGGTCGGTCGTGCCCGTCGTCGCGGAGCTGTATTCGTTCCCAGGCCACTCCGGCTTCATCCAGCCACTCTGTGGCGGTCGTGATTCCTCCGGTTTCGTACGCGTCGAGCAACTCGGACTGCCGGTCAACGATCCGGTGCCACCCGTGGGTGATCTGTACGAGGTCATTACCGCCGTTGTCCTGTGTCGCGATTTCCTCGTCGGTGATGACATCCACCTCTTCGCCACGGCACTGCGACCACTTTTTCATGTCCGCCGACCAAGTGAGCTGGCGCCTGCCCTTACTGGCTTGTTCGTATTCATGCCAGAGTGCAAGATCAGTGACGTCGCTGGAATCGATCACGTGGGTCAGGAGACCCATGGGCGATCGTGAGACTGTGGAGTTCTTCGTGTTCGGGCTGGTGACCTCGAAGGCAACTTTAGTGAAGTAATTACCTAGATTTGCGCCGTCCCTGGCTGTCATCGCCAGCTTCCGGGCGTCACGACCGACGTTCTCGCCGTGGACATCCTGAGCTACGCTTTCATAATCGAGTTTCGTGAGCTTGCGCGACCAGCGATTCCACATCTTCTCGCCGAGGGTCTGTATGGTGGGTTCGGACAGCTCGCCATTGAAGAAGACGAGCGCATGGAGATGGACGTTCCAGCCATGTTGACGGCTTAACCTGACTTCGACCGTGCGGCACCATCCCAGGATCCCGTATCTAGCCTGAAGCTTCTTCCAAGGGTCACCCCCGATGACTGCGCGCCACCCCTCGCTTACAGCCGACCACAGGTCGCTAAGCCGCATGCCCCGGTGATGCCTCATAGATAAGGTCAACAGCATGCAGGAACCACCGGAATCAGACACAGAGCGGACCGCGTCACTGATTTCTTCAGCTCGTCGAGCGGCAATCTTCCGAGAGCACACCGGACATGCCCATACCGATCCGCAGTGGCTCAGACCCGAGTCCGCGAGTAGCGATGCGACACGGCTTGTGAGATGGCGATAGGTGCCCTGCTGACCTGCGATGATGATGTTTGCGAAGACACAAGCATCGAGGTCGAGAGGACACCTATCCGGTG
>JAABUZ0100005733.1_pt1 | contig 16032 bp, 13 predicted proteins | sample 5562091 | NCBI WGS metagenome assembly JAABUZ01 (sample SAMN12813069, study PRJNA571459) | rock metagenome | isolation source: Antarctica rocks | place: Antarctica: Victoria Land, Linnaeus Terrace sud | collected 2015-12-21
GAAACTGGCCATGCAGACAAACGTTTCCTCTTCCATCTATCCATACGTCTGGCAATATCTTCCGCTGATTTTGCAGATCCTCGTCGCCGTTGGGCTCGCGGGCGGGATGGTTGCAGCTTCGTTTTTCATCGGCAAACACAAGAACTCCCGCACCAAGGCCGGCGCTTACGAGTGCGGCATGGATCCTATCGGCGACGCGCGCGGACGTTTCTCAGTGCGCTTCTACATGGTCGCCATGCTCTTCATCCTCTTCGACGTGGAAGCCGTTTTCATGCTTCCCTGGGCCGTCATCTTCCGCCGCCTGCCGCTCATCACGGGTTCCCGCATGTTCGGCTTCTGGGAGATGTTCGTCTACCTGGGGTTCGTCGCGGTCGGCCTCTTCTATGTGTGGAAAAAAGGCATCCTCAACTGGGCCAACGACAAGGGAGACCTCTAGCCATGTATGACCCTGCCAGCGCGATCACCGGCCTCGATAACGTCTCCGCAGCCTTGCCAGACAACCCTGCCGGAAGCGCACTCGCCGACCTCGCTACCGACGCAAAGTTTGACCGCAATGAGCTGACCTTGACGATCGCGCGCGAAAGCGTCATCCCCGCGGGTGAAGCTCTGAAAGCAGCCGGCTACAATTTCCTTGAAGATGTCACGGCGGTGGACTGGTACCCATCCGAGCCACGCTTCCAAATCGTTTATCACGTCCTATCGCACAGCCTGAAGCAGCGCATCCGCGTCGTGGTCCGACTCGACTCGCAGGATGCTGCGCTCGACTCGATCACGCCCGTCTGGCCTTCGGCTAATTTCTACGAGCGCGAAATCTTCGACCTGTTTGGCGTTCACTTCGGCGGCCATCCCAACCTGCGCCGCATCATGATGCCGGAGGACTGGCAAGGCCATCCGCTGCGCAAGGACTACCCGGTGGAGGGCTACCGCTAATGCCAACGTCCGTACTCGAAAACACCTCTGCCGACCGCATCACCCCGGGTGTAGAAGACGTCATAGCCGACGCCGCGCGGCACAATGGCTCCGACCCGAACAAGGATCACACCATGATCCTCAACATGGGTCCGCAGCATCCCTCCACGCATGGCGTTCTGCGCCTAGTGCTCGAGATCGATGGCGAAACGGTGGTCGCCTGTGCCCCCGATATCGGCTACCTGCACACCGGCATCGAGAAGACCTGCGAGGCCAAATTCTTCCAGCAGGTCGTTCCCCTGACCGACCGCATCGACTATCTCTCCCCGTTGACCAACAACCTCTGCTACTGCCTCGGCGTAGAGAAGCTGCTGGGCCTCGAAATCCCCGAACGCGCCATCTACCTCCGCGTGCTCCTGAATGAGCTCACCCGCATCCAGTCGCACCTGGTCTGGCTCGGCACGCACGCCATGGACATCGGCGCGCTAACTATTTTCCTCTACTGCTGGCGCGAGCGCGAAGACATTCTCCGCATCTTCGAGAACGTCTCCGGCCAGCGCATGATGACCAGCTACTTCCGCATCGGCGGCGTGGCGCTGGAGCCGCCGCTCGACTTTTATCAGCAGGTCGAAGACTTCCTCGCCATCATGCCAGGCCGCATCGCGCAGTACGAAGGTCTGCTCCAGGCCAACCCAATCTGGATGGGCCGCCTCAAGGGCGTAGGCCACCTCTCCGCCTCCGACGCCATCGCGCTCGGCGTCACCGGCCCACCGCTGCGCGCGTCCGGTGTTGACTGGGATCTGCGCCGCGATATGCCCTACTCGGGCTACGACAAGTTCCAGTTCAACGTGCCGATCTCGGATGTAGGCGACGTCTGGGCCCGCTACACCGTCCGCATGCAGGAGATGCGCGAGTCGCTGAAGATCTGCCGTCAGGCGCTCGACGGCATGCCCTCCGGGGCTATCGTTGCAGACGCGCCCAAGATCATCCTGCCCAACCGCGAACAGATGAAGACCCAGATGGAATCGCTCATCCATCACTTCAAAATCGTCACGGAAGGCTTCACTGTTCCCGCAGGCGAAGTCTTCCAGGCCATCGAATCGCCCCGCGGCGAGATGGGCTACTACATCGTCTCCGACGGCACCGCCAAGCCCTACCGGGTCCACATGCGCAACCCCAGCTTCGCCACCCTGCAGGCGCTAGAAACCATGTGCAAGGGCAAGCTCCTCGCCGACGTAGTAGCCGTCATCGGCTCCATCGACATCGTCCTGGGCGAGATAGACCGATGAGTGCGACGCTTCGTGATGCACCAATCATCCACGACCTTGCTCAACTCGCAGATGATCTCTTAGACCAGCTCACAATTTCCATCCAAAGGCTGCAACGCGAAGTCATGGACTCCCACATGGGGCGCTATGGCTCAGATAGAAGGGCGGACTCCTGTATTCACTTTTGAACCTGTCAAGCGAGGCACAGAGTCGTTGTGGAGATGGGTTTTGTTTACGTCATCTGTGGGTCAACTCAGGATGACTGCTAACCAGCTGCCCGGTACTGTTTTAATTGAAACTACTTATGCTACGACTTTGATTTTGCCCCGTCGCTTGGCCGTTTCCGCGAAGGAGCTGTCCATTCAAAATCTATTAGTCCTTGGATGTTATTCCGAAATAGATACCATTGATAGGTCGGCTTGGGCTCTCACAAACGATTTAGTCACTCCGACACTATCTGAGACTGACTTGCTCAGCCTCCTAGGTTGATCCGACAAATACATACCGAACTGTGGACGTCCTGGGCCTCCATGCTGCGCGTCTACTCCGCCGCCCACGGCCTGACCAGCACCCACCACGCCGTTGTTGAAGTTGGCGCTCACGAAATCATCCTCCGCGTGGACACTAGCTGGCTCCGCTTTACCCACACTGCGCAGCAATCAAGCGACGGCACTTCACTTCCCTTCGCCCTGAACGAAGACGGCACCGTCACCCTAGCCGACCAAACCGAAGACATGGACCTGACAGCCGAACGCGTCACCCGCGAATTGCTGTCTGTTTAGAGTTGGTTCCTGTGCCTTAGTCGTTGCCGTTGTGGCTGCCGCTGCAGATGTTCGCGGTAGCCGTTGTCCTTGTCGCTGCTTCTGAGATAGGTTTGGGCTTCAGCCCAAATGAATACTCGCCATCACCACAGAACCGGACTTTAGCCCCGCGGGACCACAATGCGCCTCAATCCGCAAACCTACGCCCTCACAGCCGTTGCTTTTGAACGCCGCCGCATCTTCCAACGCGCGTCGAATACTGAACTTCTGATCGACACCATGCTCCGTTACCGGGGGCGGAGGACGGTTCCTGCTGCACGGCTTTGTGGTCATGCCAGACCATCTGCACATCCTGCTCTCGCCGGCTGAGTCCATCGAGAAGGCCGCCCAACTCGTCAAAGGCGGCTTTTCTTTTGCCGTGCGGAAGCACTATGCAGGCGAAGTGTGGCAGCCTGGTTACTTCGCCCACAGGATTACAGATGTGGAGGACTATGCGGCTCAGATCCGGTACATCGCCAACAATCCTTTGCATAAAGGGTATGCGGACACACGACCGGGGCCTGGATACTCGACGACGTTCCTCCGCCGATTAGGTAAGGGACGAGTCCCAGGCCCTAAAGGGCCGCATCTTTGGTGATTTGGGACGTCCGGGCTGAAGCCCGGACCTATCTCAAAGACACGTCCGGCTTCGAATATCCAGCACCTTCCATAGACACACGCGGACACTCACCACCCGTTGTCTGCCTTGCTTCTGGTCCTTGCCTTTGCTTTTGAGATAGGTTTGGGCTTTAGCCCAAACAACTCGACGCCACCACAGAACCGGGCTTTAGCCCCCATGACATGCTCCCTGGACCATGCGCCATCGATTATAGAATCGAGTCAAAACCACGCATCGCTAACGATGCAGAAGAGTTGAGCTCACCTTGAACCCGAACATGGATGTTTCCGCCTTGCCGCTTACGACAGAAGATTTCCACTCCGCCGTCCACGCACTCAAGCCGCGCATTGCGGTCTTTGACTGCGACGGAACCCTCTGGTCGGGCGACGCGGGATCTTCCTTTATGCGCTGGACGATAGAACAACGCATCCTGTCGCAATCGGCTATCGACTGGCTGGGAGAGCGCTACCGGGGCTACCAGCAGGGCCAGGTCAGCGAAGCCGCCATCTGCGGGGAGATGGTCCAGGTCTACCAGGGCCTGAGCGAGGCCACAATGAGGCACGCCGCCGCCGAATTCTTCCGCACGCAAATCGAACCGAACATCTTCCCCGAAATGCTGGAACTGGTCCAAGCCCTCCAGGCTGGCGGCACCGAAATCTGGGCAGTCAGTTCCACCAACGACTGGGTCATCGAAGAAGGTGTAAACCGCTTCGCAATCCCCGCCAACCGCGTTCTCGCAGCCCGGGTTGCAATCGCCGACGGGCTGGTCACGGCCAACGTCCTCGATGTGCCGACCGACGAAGGCAAGGTCCGCGCTCTCGCCCGAGCCAGCATAGCGGCCCCCGACGCCGTCTTCGGCAACTCCGTCCACGACGCGGCGATGCTTGCGATCGCGCGCCGCGCCTTCCCGGTCAATCCCTCGCCCGCATTAGTGGAGCGCAGCGCCCGCGAAGGCTGGCCAGTGTACTATCCGGCTTCCGTGCGACCGCTCTAGCTGCTCTGGCTTAAGCAGTTGCAGACCTCTACCCAGAAACACGCGTCTAACCTGCAGCGCATGAAAGAGCCGATCCGCAAACTCGACGTACCCAGCGAAAACGGCCTGCAAAGGCCCGCGCGCCTCGTGGTCGCCGCACTGATTCTGCGCGGAGCCGGCGAGCAGCAACCCGCCCAGGAAGTCCTGATCTGTCAGCGCAAGCCCGACCAGCCCATGAGCCTGAAATGGGAGTTTCCGGGCGGCAAAGTCGAAGTCGGCGAGACATCCGAACAGGCGCTCGCCCGCGAACTCGAAGAAGAACTCGGCATCCACGCCACCATCGGGCGTAAGGTCACACGCATCCGCCACAAGTACCGCAACGGCGGCTCCATCGATCTGCAATTCTTTGTAGTAGACGGCTTCTCAGGCGCAATCGAAAACCGCATCTTCAACGACGTCCGCTGGTCTCCCCTCGATCGCCTGCCTGAGTACGACTTTCTCGCGGCCGACCTGGGGCTGATCCGCGACCTTGCTGTCGGGAAACTTCTCTAACTGAATCGTTCGGCTTAAACGCGCCGCACCTCCACTTCACATCACCAACACCCTGCCTCGAACGCGTCTCCTAATGCGATAAACTGCTTATACACGCAGCAAGGAGAAGCATGGCCGCGATCGCCAACACAATCTTTTCACCCGAGCTGGCTGCACGCTTCGACCACCTCGTTACGATCTATCCGCTCAAGCGTTCGGCTCTGGTCCCCATGTTGCTGTACGCGCAGGACGAAGTTGGCTACGTCTCCGAGGCGGTGATCCAGGAGCTCGCCAAACGGCTTGATCTGTTCGACCTCGACGTGCGCAACGTGCTCAGCTACTACTCCATGCTCCGCACGAAACCTGCTGGCAAGTACAACGTGCAGGTCTGCACCAACATCTCCTGCATGCTGCGCGGCGGTTACGAAGTGCTCGACCACTGCAAGGCCAAACTAGGAATCGGCCACAAGCAAGTCACCCCCGACGGCATGTTCTCGCTCGAAGAAGTGGAATGCATCGGCGCCTGCTGCTGGGCTCCGGCCATGCAGGTTAACTACGACTTCCACGACGACCTGACGCCGATCAAAGTCGACGCAATCCTCGAAGACTACGCAGAAGGCCGCGGAAGGGACGTGAAGTAATGCCCACCAACGTGTCTCATCCTGACGAGGTCATCGTCCTCAAGCGCCGCTTTGGCCAGGGCGCAGCCAACATCGATAAATATCTCGAACTCGACGGGTACAAGGCAGTTCAAAACGCTATCGCCCAGGGTCCCGAGAAGATGTCCGGCTGGATCATCGATACCATGAAGGCGAGCGGCCTGCGTGGACGCGGCGGTGCCGGATTCCCGACCGGCATGAAGTGGTCGTTCGTCCCCAAGGTGAGCGAGAAGCCCAAGTACGTCCTCGTCAACGGTGACGAGAGTGAACCCGGCACCTGCAAAGACCACGTCATCTTTCTTGAAGACCCGCACTCGGTGATCGAAGGCACCATGATTGCGGGCCTCGCCATCGGCTCGAAGCTCGGCTTTATCTATCTGCGCGGCGAGTACCGCTACCTGCTCAAGATCGTAGAGAAAGCCGTCGCCGACGCCTATGCGAAGGGCTTTCTGGGCAAGAACATCTTTGGCTCGGGTCTGGACTTTGACATCATCACCCAGACCGGCGCGGGTGCGTACGAAGTCGGCGAAGAGTCGGCCTTGATGGAGTCGCTCGAAGGCAAACGCGGCGTGCCTCGCATTAAACCGCCCTTCCCTGCCGTCGTCGGACTGTATGGCGGACCGACCGTCATCAACAACGCCGAGACCATCGCCTCGGCCCCGCACATCCTGCTGATGGGCGGACCCGAATACGCGAAACTCGGCTCGGAACGCAACGGCGGAACACGGCTTTTCGGGATTTCCGGGCATGTGGAGCGTCCCGGCATCTACGAGTTGCCCATGGGCTACTCGCTGCACAAAGCCATCTTCGAAGTTGCAGGCGGCGTGCGCGGCGGCAAGAAGCTGAAGGCCGTAGTCCCCGGGGGCTCCTCCTGCCCGGTCCTCACACCCGATGAACTGAATGTAGGCCTCGACTTCGACCAGATGGGCAAGGCGGGCACCATGCTGGGATCGGGCGGAATCGTCGTCCTCGACGAAACTGTCTCCATGGTCGAGTTCGCCTTGCGCGTCATCAGCTTCTACCAACACGAAAGCTGCGGCTGGTGCATCCCCTGCCGCGAAGGCACCGACTGGATTAAAAAGACGCTCGCCCGCGTCTACGCCGGGGGCGGCAACAGGAAGGACGTAGACAACGTTCAGTACCTGGCCGAAAACATGATGGGCCGGACGTTCTGCCCGCTGGGCGATGCAGCCGCCATGCCGACTCTGGCCTTCGTCAAAAAGTTCCGCCAGGAATTCGAAGATTACATCGACGGCAAACGCATCGGGACCCCCGTCATGAGCGAGCAGCACGAGTTGGTCGAAGCACATTAGTCCTCTAATTCTCTGCGGAGCAAAGGAAAGCGATGCACATGTGACATACCGGATATGGAGGTCGGAGATCATATGCGTCATCCTTCCACCCGTGCCGAGCGGCGCTGCGTCTGGTCTTTAGCACGCACTCGCTACCGCAACAAACTCAGGTTGTTCGCCTGTTCCACTGGTGAACCGCACGAAGGGAACGATTATTGGAATCGAGGCGGGAAGCAGTGTGAGGCTCACGGCAATCGTTGCGCTCACAGCCTCATAGATCGCCAAGTCCGCCGAAACTTTATAAAAGCGTCTCGCAGCGGTAGTCAGCCTAAGAACATAGCCGCATCGGAATCAGCGGATGCTGGGTCTCGTATCAGCAGAATCTCTCGAAGTAGGATGGAAGTATGCCAGATGTAACCTTTACCGTTGATGGACGCCAGGTGACCGCACCCGCGGGCACTCTGTTGGTTGAAGCCTGCAAATCCGCCGGCATCGACATCCCCGCGTTCTGCTACTACCCCGGCCTTTCGCTGCAGGCTGCCTGCCGCATGTGCGTTGTGCGCATCGAGAAGATGCCCAAGCTCCAGACCGCGTGCACCACACCGGTCGCTGAAGGCATGGTCATCTTCACCGAGAGCCCGGACATCGCGCAGGCCCGCAAAGCCACGCTGCAACTCCTGCTCGGCAATCACCCGCTCGACTGCCCGGTCTGCGATGCCGGCGGCGAGTGCGAGTTGCAGGACATGACCTTCAAGTACGGCGCGGCCACCAGCTTCTACGCCGAACCCAAGAACCACCGTGAAGAGCAGCAGTGGTCGCCCGTCGTCTACTTCGACCGCCCGCGCTGCATCCTCTGCTACCGCTGCGTGCGCATGTGCGGCGAAGGCATGGACGTCTTCGCGCTCGGCATCCAAAATCGGGGCAGCTCCGCCGTCATCGCGCCGAACCAGCCCGCATCGATCAGCTCAGATGACCTCGCCCACGTGGACTGCGAGCAGTGCGGCATGTGCATCGACGCCTGCCCGGTGGGCGCGCTCACCAGCGGAACGTACCGCTACAAAACGCGTCCGTGGGAGATGAACCACGTCGCCACCATCTGCACACACTGCGGTGACGGCTGCAAGACTACGCTGGGGGTGCGCGCCACCTCTGAAGGCGCCGAAATCATCCGTGCCGACAACCGCGACAAATCCGGCATGAACGGCGACTTCCTCTGCAACAAAGGCCGCTACGCCTTCGACTTCGCCAACAACACCGACCGCCTCACCCAGCCCTTGGTCCGCCAGCCCAATGGCAAGCTCGAACCCGTGAGTTGGGAGGTCGCGTTCGACACCATCGGGGCGAAGCTCCGCGAACTGCGGGATACGCGCGACGGCGAGTCAATCGGCGTAATCGGCGGCAACCGCCTCACCAACGAAGAGGCCTACCTGCTGCAGAAGTTCGCCCGGACGGTGCTGAAGACCAACAACATCGACCACCACCGCACGGCCGATCACGTCGCCTTCGCGCAGGCACTCACGGGCCAGCAGAACCGCACTGCATCCCTCCGCGATACCCTCACCGCCAAGAACGTGCTCCTCGTCGGCGGAGACCCGAGCAACCAGTCCCCCGCCACCGCCTGGAATCTTCGCTCAAACGTTCGCATTAACGGAGCGAAGCTCTACGTAGTCAACCACGAAGAGATCAAACTCCGTCGCCAGGCCAAAGCCTTCGTCCGCGTGCAGCCATTCGGGTATGGCTCGCTCGCCGCGTTTCTGGCAGGCGACGACTCCGCTGGCTCCTCCGCAGTCAACGACACCGCCGCCCTGGCCACCTTCCGCGACACCCTGCGCGCCACCGAAGACCTCCTCATCCTGATCGGTTCCGAGCTACGCGGCGCAGACCTTAAGCGCCTCATCGATTTCGCCCTGGCCATCCCCGGCGCAAAGTTCGCCCTGCTCTCCGACTACGTCAACTCCCGCGGAGCGGCCGACATGGGTCTGCTTCCCGACATGCTTCCCGGCTACACCGCCCTCAACTCCCCCGCCTTTGCCGAGTACGCAGTACCCTCCACACCCGGCCTCAACCTGCTCGAAATGTTCGACGCAGCCGCAGCCGGAAACCTCTCCGCGCTTTACGTCGTCAACTCCAACCCCGTCCTCCGCTACGGAGTCGAACCCTCCACACTCGCCAGCACCTTCCTCGTCGTGCAGGATATGTTCCTCACCGAAACTGCAGTCCACGCCGACGTAGTCCTCCCCGCCGCCAACCTCTACGAGAAGTCCGGCAGCGTCACCAACCACTACGGCGATCTCCAGCAGGTCAACAAGGCAGGCGACCGTGCCGGCGCCCGCTCCGACTTTGAGATGATCGTCCGCATCGCCGACCGCATGGGCGCGCACATCCCTAGCCTGATTCCGTTCGGCCGTGGCACCCGCGCCGATATGGGCCAGACCCGAGGCGCACAATCGGGCGAGGCCGACCGCCACGCCGTCTGGCTCACCGCTCAAAACCTCGAGCCCCGCCTCAGCCCCTTCGATCCGTACGCCATTCTCGACGAGATTCAGCGCCTCGTCCCCGGCTACGACAAAGTCCTCCGCCTGCAATTGCTCAGCGGCAATGACCAGCATCTTGAACCCGCCGCCAATGAATTAATCCAAATCCAAAGCCAAAGCCAGCAGCCCCGCCAGGATCTCGTGCTACCCTCCGGCGACACGCTCTTCACTTCGGGAACGCTGGGCCATTACTCACCCATGCTGCTCGACCTGCAAGATTTTGAAGGCCGCAGACTTCCTATTCTCAACCAAACCGCAGCTGACTGAAATGGGGGATGTGGACACCAACAGGCTCTTGGAACATCTCAAGGAACTCGAATGCATGCTGTTGGAGCCCACCGTAAGGTGAAACTCTGACGTTGTTTCCTCTCTGTTGATGCATAACTTTCGGGAATTTGGTAGCTCTGGTTGCGTCTATTCGAAAGCAGAGATCGTTAGCGTTCTTGCGACGCAACCTGCCGAGCCTTCCGTCCATTTGAAGGCGGAAAATTTTGAGCTGGTCATGATTGAGCCTAACGCCGCCTTGCTGACATATCGGGTAACCAACAGAACTGGCGGCGCTCGCGGCAGCCCACACACTTCGAAGTTCACTTTGGGTGCTGTCCGGAGAGACATGGAAAATGATCTTCCATCAAGGCACAAAGATAGCTTGAGTTCCACTTGAGCTCAGACAGATTCCACGCGACTCCATCACCTGATTTACCCTGAAGTTCTAGAATCTGCTCCGAGGATGATCCCGGCCGAATGACCCAGCACCCCTCCTTCCTGACCTTTCTCCTCTTGAGCATCCTCAAGATAGCCATCGTGCTCGTAATCACCCTCACTGCCGTTGCCTACACCGTGCTGCTAGAACGCAAGGTCATCGGCCGCATGCAGAACCGCTGGGGACCCTCGCGCACCGGCCCCTTCGGCCTCCTCCAGCCACTCGCCGACGGCATCAAGCTCTTCCTCAAAGAAGACCTCACGCCACTCCTTGTCCAGAAACCGCTCTTCCTCATAGCGCCCGTCATTGCGCTTTCCTGCGCGCTCATCTCGATCGCGGTAGTCCCCTTCGGCGCGCTCACCACCTACAAGGGTGTCGACCTGTTCGAGATAGCCAACGTCAACATCGGCCTCCTGGTCATCCTCGGAATCACCTCGATCGGCGTCTATGGCATCGCGCTCTCGGGCTGGTCCTCGAACAACAAGTACGCGCTGCTAGGCTCGCTCCGCGCCACGTCCCAGGTCATCAGCTACGAGCTCGCCCTGGGCCTCTCGCTCGTTGGTGTCGTCCTACGCGCCGGCTCGCTCAACCTGCGCACCATCGTGGCATCCCAGTCTGCGCACGGCGCACTCTCCTGGAACATCTTCGGCGGATTCCAGATCGTGGCCTTCTTCGTCTACCTCATGGCCGCCTACGCCGAGACCAACCGCTCCCCCTTCGACCTTCCCGAAGCCGAATCCGAACTCACCGCCGGCTACCACACCGAGTACAGCTCCATGAAGTTCGCCATGTTTTTCATGGCCGAGTACGCCAACATGATCACCGTCTCCTGCGTCGCCACGCTGCTCTTCTTCGGCGGCGCATCGAGCCCCTTCGGCCACCTCATCCCGGCCTTCGGCGGCATCGTCCTTCAGTCGATCCTGCCCATCTTCTGGTTCGTCTTCAAGATCTTCGCGTTCCTCTTCCTCTTCATCTGGGTCCGCTCCACCCTCCCCCGCTTCCGCTACGACCAGCTCATGAGCTTCGGCTGGAAGTTCCTCCTCCCAGTAGCCATGCTCAACATCGTATTCACCAGCCTGGCACTCGCCTTCAAGGGGTGAGTAGATTTCCGGGCTGAGATAAGGGAGATAGCTTTCAACTCTGCTATCCACCGCTTGCCGTCGCTCACCAGGGGCAGACGCAGGCAACCAACTTCTGGAAGGCTTCCATCGAAGCGGGAGAGTCGCGGATGCTCTCCCCAAAACGGTTCCCGGCCATCGCTTGGAGGATAGTTATGCGAGTAGGTAGGGAAACCTCAACATGGATCGTTCGGTCAGCGGTCGCAATAGCAATGCCGCTCCTGGTTGGTACGCTCAGCGCGCAAGTACAAGCGCCGGCTTTACCGCGCGCCCAGCCGATTTCAGCCAGTGACCGGGTCTACACGGCGGATCAGACGTCGAACACGGTCTCGGTCATCAGTCCTGTCACGAACGAGTTGCTAGGCACAATTCCTTTGGGAAACGCGCGTCCGGACGCCATTCTCGATCCGAACTATCACAAGCAGATCAACGTACACGGGCTCGGCTTTTCGAAGGACGGGTCCATGATCGATGTGATCAGCGTGACGACCAATGCTGCCACGATCATTCAAACGGCCACCAACAAAGTATTGGGAACGGTGTATCTGGGGCGAGCACCCCATGAGGGCTTCTTTACACCGGACGGCCGGGAGCTGTGGGTCGCGGTCCGCGGCGAGAACTACGTCTCCGTCATCGATGTTGAGAAGATGCGGGAAGTGCGCCGGATTGAGACCTGCGACGGCGCTTCGAAGGTGGTCTTTCGCCCGGATGGGAAGGTGGCGTTCGTTGACTGCACGCGTGCAGCCGAGCTTGTCGTGGTCAATGTGGAAAGTCACGATGTGGTCAAACGTGTGTACGGAATTGCAGACAAGTTCACCTCCGACCTTGAGGTTTCTCCAGACGGTAAAGAGGTTTGGCTGCCCCACAAGATGGTTGCAAAGCTGACGATCGTGGATGCACAGGCATTTCGAGTCCTGGGGATCATCTCCACCGGACCCGATGTAAACCATCCCAATTTCGTTTCCAAGCCTGATGGTGATTTCGCGTACCTAACGGTCGGCGGAATCAATAAAGTGAACGTGTACCGGCGAGACGGGGGGCACCCCCAGCTCGTAACCCAGATACCCACCGGTGCGGTACCCCATGGAATCTGGCCCAGCCCAGATAACACGCGCGTTTATGTAGCCTTGCAAAACCAAGATGCGGTGCAGGTTATCGACACAAAAACAGACAAGGTGATCCATACCATCAAGATTGGCCAGGATCCCCAGGCTCTGGTGTATGTCGCCAACGCTGTACCTTCAGGCGGGGGTGATGAAAACCTGGGCCATCAGAATGTCGGCTTTCCTGTCATCCCGTTTACGCAGAAACTGGCTGGCGGCGGAGTGGCAACCCTAGTTATTCGGCACCTGGTCGGTGTGGATGCCGTGCAGGTCGAAGTGCGCGATGCCAAACCAGGTCAGGAATATCACATCTATGCAACCAAGAGCGATGGCGACAATGATGGTGACGGTGGGCGCTTGCTGATCGGGGAGTTTAGAGCAGACGCACAAGGCAGAGGAGGAATCACCCCCGAGTTTGCTTTCTTCGAAGGTGGTTACAAATCAGCGGTAGTAGCTCCGGCAGAGTAGCTGGCAGACTGAACGGGGCAGCGAGGATCGGGCCTGCGGGTGACGAGTAGGTCGTCCGCAGGCTCGTTTGCGCCGAAGTCTGCTCGCAAGACTGCTGCGGCCCCTATATCCGGAACCAGTAGCTGGAACGGACCTGCGCAGGCCCACCCTGAGCCCTTTCTCTTTAGCTAAACGGCATCAGGAACTTCCCCTGCTCGGATGCTCACGCAAGGAGCCGCAATGCAACAGGATTCAATCGCTGACCACCTGCTGCCTCCGTACGGTCCTGGCTTGTTCGCAATGCTGGCCGCCGGCCTGCTCGGAATCACGATTAATACGGCCATTCTAAAAGCTGCGCCCCTGCTACATATCCACCCAGGCGCGGGAGGATTGCTGCAACTCGTGCTTTTGTATGCTCACAAGTTCGCGCCTGCAAGCCTCAACGCATTGCAACATCTGGGCCTCAGCAAGCCTCCCTCGCTCGCTGGCTACCTTTGGTTTCATTATGCGAGTGGATTAGCTGCAATACTGTTTTACTTTTATGTCTTTGACAGGTACATGCCGGGGCCTCGCTGGTTGCGAGCAACAGCGTTCGCTTCGCTGTTCTGGCTAGTCAACGCAGGCTTCGTACTACCGCAGCTGGGCCAGGGATTCGCCGGAGACAGAGTGGTCTCACTGTCGGGGATGCTCTACTTCTTTGTTGCCAACTGGATTTTCGTTGCTGTCAGTGCGCTGAGCTATCGCTCGCCCCGTCGAAACGTCGCATCTGGAGGGGCCTGAAGAGATTCAGGCGCGTAACGGATGAAATCTTCCGTGCTCATCCTTATAGATGAGCACGGATGTCCCAGGACGCGGGACTTTAAATCCAGCAGGTCTCTATGAAGCACTCCAGGGCACTGAGCCCCAGAGTCGTTTCACATCGCCCTCGCCCGTGGCGGTGAACTCGGCGAGCGCATAAAGAATGCGCAGAGCGGGGGGGTGCCCCACCCTCCCGCTTCCAACCACCACAATCTTCGGGTTCCCATCCTTCGCGTCTTTGCGAAGGGAAGGAGTCAGCATTGGCTAGCCCGCTGCCGATTGACCTCGCTTCAGTCGCGGCCCCTCACGTCATATACTTACTGCCATGGTCCGCAAAGCCTCCGCAGCCCTCGCTCTGATCGTCGCCACAGCCGCCGCAGCCCAGACCATGTCCACACCCGGCGCAGCACCTGACCCTGTGTTCTTCATAACGAGTTAAGGAGGAGAGTATGAGTCGAAAATCTACAAAGCTGTTTGTTCTGGCCCTGGGATTGATCATCAACTCTCAGCCAAGGGCGCTCGCCCAAGGCTCCAGAGCGAAGAAGGAAGCTGCCAAAGCGATCAAAACTCTCCAGAATTGGTATGTTCCGAGCAGCGGTCTCTACCGCACTACGGGGTGGTGGAATTCGGCAAATGCGTTTACCGCGGTGGTCGACTACTCCAGAATTTCGGGCGACAAGAGGTATTTAGCTGTGATCCCAAATACATTCCTCCACGCCCAGGAGAAGTTTCCTGGGTTTATCAACCAGTTTTACGATGACGAGGGTTGGTGGGCACTCGCGTGGATCGATGCGTTCGACCTGACGCATGACGCACGTTATCTGGATGTGGCTAGCTCAATTTTCAATGATATGGCGGCAGCCTGGGACGACACTTGCGGAGGAGGGATCTGGTGGAGCAAAGAAAAGAATTACAAGAATGCCATCGCAAACGAGCTCTTCCTGTCCGTTGCCGCCCACTTGGCGACACGAACAGCGCAACGCCGGGAGCAAGACGAGTATGCCGCATGGGCAAACAAAGAATGGGCCTGGTTCAAAGCCTCCGGCATGATCAATAGCTCAAATCTTGTCAACGACGGCCTGGTCACCGCGACCTGCAAAAACAATAAGAAAACCGTCTGGACATACAATCAGGGCGTCATCCTAGGTGGGCTGACAGAGCTGTCCCGGGTGCAGGGGAGTAGCGTAGTGCTGACTCAGGCCAAGGCCATCGCGGACGCGGCCATAAACTCTTTGACCGACCGAAATGGCGTGTTACACGAGGTTTGTGAATCTGATTGCGGAGCCGACGGAGTCCAGTTCAAAGGCATCCTACTTCGAAACCTGACGTCGTTGCAGCAGGCCACACAACAGGAGAGCTACGCAACGTTCATCAGGACCAATGCTGATAGTGTCTGGAACAAGGCGCGTGGGCCACATAACCAACTGGGCCAGGTCTGGTCCGGGCCCTACACCACGGCCAACGCGTCCAGTCAAAGCTCCGCGCTCGACGCTTTGATAGCTGCATCACTGTTGAAGTAGTGCGAAAGGCGCCGCGCTGAGCACAGCCACATTGCTTCAACCAACGATTCCCGAGGGTTAAAAGTGACTTTGCAATGAAGATAGATCTACGGACGCGTCACGGTGAGGCAAACAAATGAAGCAAATAGATCCGGCCCTGGGCGAACAGACCGGTATGAGACGAGAGTCTACACGAAGAGAGTTTATTGGAAGGAGTGCCGGCGCCCTTGCTGCATCCTCCTTTCCGCTTGCGGAAGGTATATGGTCTGAACAGCCGTGGAGCGCTCAAACCGGCCAACGCCCAGCACTCCAAGATCGCCATTTCCGAAGTGAGTCGGTTGAGAAATACCTTGTCGAGATTGCGAGGTTGATCGATGATCCCACGTTGAAGCTTCTGTTTCAGAACTGCTTTCCGAACACCCTCGATACAACCGTCCTGCCCTCAACGTTCGTCGGAAAACCTGACACAGCCGTCATCACGGGTGACATCCCTGCAATGTGGCTGCGCGACTCATCGGCACAGGTGTGGCCCTATTTACGGTTTGCGGCCGCCGATTTGCCGTTGAGAAGGCTGCTGGAGGGGGTAGTGCGCCGTCAGACGCGATGTCTGCTGATCGACCCCTATGCCAATTCGTTTATGGCAGACCTGGCAGCGCCTCCCCTGGTCTGGAGCCGGCAGGATGCCACGGAGATGAAGCGTGGTGTCGCGGAACGGAAGTACGAGCTGGATTCTTTGTGCTATCCGATCCGGCTTGCCCATGGCTACTGGAAAGCGACGG
>JAABUZ0100005734.1_pt1 | contig 16032 bp, 16 predicted proteins | sample 5562091 | NCBI WGS metagenome assembly JAABUZ01 (sample SAMN12813069, study PRJNA571459) | rock metagenome | isolation source: Antarctica rocks | place: Antarctica: Victoria Land, Linnaeus Terrace sud | collected 2015-12-21
CCAACTGGCCGATTGGTTACCGGATCGATGGAAGAAACAGCAGCGTGCGCCTTTCACGAAAAGTGACCACCTGCGGATCGGATAGCGCTCACGATGCAGTGGAGCCCGCGCGGCGCTCACCTGCTGCTACAAACGTGCACGAAGGTACTCGATGAGGAGCTCGAGAATTCTTTCCTGAAGTGGTATCCAGCGTTTCGCCCGGAGACTCTATCCAAAGCCGCGTGAGAGGCGAGCCAATTTGCCCCAAAATTTTACGCTCTCCAATCTCGGCGAGACTGCCAATCAACTTAAGCCATTGACCGACTTCAGAGCAATTTTCAGCGCGTTCACAATCGAGTGCTCTTCCGAAGAGGTGATTTTTTCGATGTTCCCGAGATCCCGTGTACTCACCATCCCTCCTTCGGTTTCGCTTGCGTTCTTTAATAAGGTAACGAGTTGTTCGAGCGCTGGCGATTCTCGCCGGTGAGATCCGTGGCCCAGCATATGCTGGATACCGAGAAGGTAATTTAGCTCTACTTCCACAACAGACACGCCCTTGGGGATCGCGGGTCCGATGACCTGAATCGCTCTTGAATCCCACTGCTCAGAAAGGCACATATTCAACTCCTGTGCCACTTGGGGAGGAAGCGCGGCGATATCCTGCACGGTTGCGTCAGGCTTATTTGAACTGCCTCTCGCATGCGCCCATACAAATCCAGGTGCTAAATCCGAATCGATCATGAATCCAGATGCGGCCTGTCCGGCGGCTATGTCTGCTCCTTTTAAATTTGTGAACTGAATTCTACCCTGCAGCTTTACAGCTTGCGGGCGGGCGGCGACTTCTACCCCATTCAGCATTCGTCCGGGAGACACAATGACTTTACCGGCCCAAGTGTTGTGCGCCACAGACGTAATCGTACTGTCTGCGCTTTCGACGCTCCACTGATGAATTTGTTGCCTTGCACTTGGCCCGTTTGAAACAATGTAATGATATGTATAGCCATTAGTGGTCTCAGTAATCTGCCATCGAAAAGAGACATCAATAGCTCGATGGCTCGCGACACGGAGCCGGACAGTCCGCTCGCCCGATGCTGGCTCTAAAAGAGCTACGACATATTCATTTGTTGCTGGACTGTAGAAGACAGAATGCGAAGCGTCAAGCTTTGCCAAGTCCCCATCCGCAGGCCAGAGTGGAACGGGACTAATTTCAACGTGAGTACCTAGAGCCGAAGCGCCTAATATCAGCGAAGTCCATACACACGGAACAAGAACTGATAATCGAGACATAGCTTTCATAAATCACCTTTTATTTTGATGTTGCATCCGCGACTAAACGCAGGCAGTTAACAATTTCCGCTTCAATCCCTTTCGGCGAAGGAGGAGAAGGCAATGATCGTAGGTCAGAGCGAAAAGTGCTGCAACTTTGCTTATCGATCAACTGATCCACAGCACGGAGCCAGTCTCGTTCCTTGGTATCTTTCGCACAGTCTTCTAAGCGACTCAACCCCAAACGATAATTTTTCAGGATCTCAGCACAGGAAGTCTCTTTGGAAAACATCGGCCCTAAAGTTAGAACAGAAAGGGTTCGGAGGCGAACGTCGGCCATTACAGCTGTGACCTCTACACCATCCACCCCCCCTTCATCTACATCAATCTGTCGACCTGCGAGATACATAGTTGTAAATCCCGGAAGGAGTGCCGTTGTCACCGCAAATCCGCCTTGTGTGCTTTTTGGTTTGATTGCGTGAGCCATTTCATCGAGTCCACGAACAGACCAAGTCACAAAACGACCTCGTTCAGCACTCTGGATTTCAGACTGCTGCGCAAGGGCTGGTATGCTCACCGCTCCGACCCAATCCTTGTTCGCCTCGGCAACCGTCGCTTCAATATTTGACCCTACGACCAAGAAAATACCGGCAATGGCGTCGGAGCCTGAACTGCCGTTGGCGATAGAGTACTGATACGTAAAGGAAGAGTCGTATTGCTTAGGAAGCACAGCGACAGAGACCACCGGGTCAAACCGAATGTTTAGCGGAATGACTTTCGGCTGAAGGCGGTTCTCCGGTGGGGTATGCACCAAAACGACCAAATCCCTTAAATCAGGAGATAGAAACAGCCGATGAGCCGGGATTTGTTTTGGCGAAACAGGGCCGTTCCAAACAGGTACTGGGGTTGGCGGTGGATTTCTAAATGCACACAGGCTGGCAAAAGCTACCTGCATCACTGTCTTGGCGATCAACATACCCTTTTACTCCGTGTCAATCGCTAATGTGGATATGTCGCCGACGATTGAAAATTGCAATGGACATGTGGTGCTTCGGGTGGCACGTGAACCTTGACATAAGCTGCTCCTGCTGCATAACATTGATCCCGCATCGCGTACGGGTCGTTGACAACATAATCAGCAATGTTGCACTCGTTGGGAGCCGTACTGAATGTATCCGCAATGTCGATGGTTGAGCCGCGATCATGCTCAGCATGTGGGTTGGTCCAATTTCCGTATATATCGAACTTGCCACCTATCGGCAGCGTGGCGTCATTGATGCAGATTGTGCTCTGCGGAGGATGTGAGTTGAGATAGGACGTCGTTGCATTCCCCAATCCGACGTTTGCGCTAGCCGTACTCCAGTGGTTATAGTTATTGTCATTGCCGTGATTGGGTGTGTACCCAATCAAGTACCACACTGACGGATTGTTAATCAGGTATAAATCGCCATAGCCCACATAATAATCAAATTCGACAGTGATCGGGCTTAAACTGGAGTTAACATCAATCCATTCCTCTTCGCCAATCAGCGTAGTGCTTAGGGTAAAAGGCAAATAGCCCCAGCCCTGGTCGGCTGTACCTGAGCTTGGCGATATGGAAGAAACAGCAGGCGCGGAGCTGTAGTGCGTATGGATATTGCTCCCCTCATAGTAACCGTTGTCCATTTCAATGTCTGCTCCTGGAATAACGTTCCCATAGCCGTCAGTCACGTAAGCGTAGAGCGTGGTTTGGCTTTGCGGGCTATAAGTCGGTAGCGACTGACCAGTGCAGATGGTTGTCGCAAGAGCAAAGGAGAAGAGAAAACTGGAGATTTTCATAAAATGTGACCCTTTTTGCTAAAATACCGAGGCGATTTTCCAAAAGGCAACTTGGATAGAAATTACTCCTGTTGGCTTCCCTTGTCAAGTCAAAATTGCATTACTTTGTGAGCAGCCTTCTTGAAAGCGGTGCGGGGAGCGTTTCGGCGGCGACCTCGACGGCGACAAACGACTCGGCCTCTGCGGACGCAAGCGCTTCTTCCATTCGTAATACGGCCCGTCGCGCAGGCCAAAAGGCCACCACGCTCTGCCCGCTCGCCTGCTGTTTAACAATCAAAGCACGCCAGCACGCCCAAGTTTGTTCGCTCGGTTGTCCCATACCAGCAGCTTGCCGCCAAATGCTTGGCAGAACAAGGTGCGGTTCGCAGAGCGCTCACATCAGGACTTCGGCAGATCCGTTTTTCCGCTTTACGAAACAAACATCTGTCTCTCGTCTTCCCCGAAGCGGAGTAACCTGCTTCCTTTGTTTTACGGCTCCCTACCCATTTGCCAACCCGACCTACACCTTTGAGTTGCACGCCAGCCGCTTCGGAAAAAAGGAGTTTTTCCATGATTGTCATGAAGTTCGGCGGAGCCTCTTTGGCTTCTCCTTCTTCGATCAAACGAGTTGCCTCCCCGTTGTCATTCGCAACACGTTCCGGCCCGAAGGAGAAGGCACAACGATTGGTGTTTGTCAGAACAACGAAAACGGAGTCGTCAAGTCGATGGCCTGTCAAACCAATGTGACGCTTTTAGAAGTGCGATCACCGGGAAATAACAATGCGGGATGGCCCGAGTACTCCGCGCAGCTCAATCAGATTTGCCAGCGCCGGAACATCGCCTGCACTCCCCTGGGAATGTCGGAGAGCACGCTATATCTGGCTCTGGAAAAAGGTGTCCGCGCTTCGGAGCCTGCCTTCGAACTGGACCGCCGCGTTGAAGTTCATCTGCGGAACAATCAATCGATCCTCGCCCTGGTCGGTGAAGGGATTCATCAGGCGAACCTCGTGGAGCGCGTGCGGGCTCTCTTCGCATCAAAGGAAGCCGTTCATCTCCCTAGTCAGGAAGGTTCTTGCGTCCTTCGGATCGCTGTTCCCCCGGAAGCGCTGGCGACATGCCTGGAACTCTTCCGGCACGCCTTCTTCTCCGACCTGAATTAGCAAATCAAAAGCATTGCTTAGCGCCGGGAGTCAGCTAGCGGCACGGCAGGCAACGGCCCTCCTCTTATTCTTTATGCCTTGTCATTCTCAGCAGCGGAGCGCAAGATCGATGAAACAGTCCCATTCCCCGGCTCAGCCGTCTTCCATCCTCGAGCAGCAGACTCCCGTTCACGCCTGTGAAGTTCCAGTCAGTACCGAGGAGTTCAAACGACTTCGCGGCTTGGCCCGTACTTCTAAGGATTTTCTCCATCTCGCGTCAGTATGCTGTCAGCAAGCGGAGCTTTACCGGTTGCAACGGAGCCAATCCTTTGCCGCGCAGAACCGTCATCGTCAGGAAACAGTCGCCCATTACCGTGAACTCACTGATCTCTGGAACAGTCTGGCCGGCGAATGCCTTGAACGAGCTGGTGAACGATAAGCTGCGATCGTTACCGTACAAGCTTCTCACTTTAAAGAGGTGCGTCCGAAATGCCGCGATTATTGCTCATATCCGGAAGCTAAGGCGGCCATCTTAGCGGCCTTATACGAGTAGTAGCGCCAAAGTGCTTGGGCCGTATCGGCACGAGTGGGAAATTTCGTCGGCAGCACGAAATATCGCGCGCAATGAAACCATTCTTCTTCTGCTGCTTCCGCTTTCACGCGAAACTGCAACTGTTGTTGCCGGAAATAATCCGCTAAAAGGCGATACTCATTCGGCTTCTTGGCCTCACGCATCATCTGGTGAAGTTGTCTGCGGCTGTAATGAAGCGTTTCATTTGCGTTCAGCTTTGATAAGTCCGTCGCCAGGCAGAAAGCAAGAGCCGCCACCATTGCATAAATCCGTGCTTTTCGATTCATCGTCGCCTCCTTTGCGCTATTTGCCGAGCCTTACCTCCGCAGTATGTTGCCGAGCCTATGAAGAAGGTATAAAGAGCGGAAATCATTTCTCCTTCTGTCTCTGCCGAGGCGGACTACAGGAATAAGAAAGAACCATGGCGTAAAAGACACTGGCTGTCAACGCGCGAACGAGAGGCCATAAGCGGTTTTCCAGCAGCCCGATATAGGCGCTCACCAGGAACACGCCAAGGAGAACGGACCCCGTGGCATTGATGATTTTCCAGATAAAAATTCACTCTCCTTTCGGGGAAGATTACGCTGTGCGCGGAGGCTACTCGGATCATGGCTTTGATCCGCAACAAAGTGGTTGTCCCGCCCTAAGTGATCTTAAGAACCAACTCATGAGGAAGGCATAAAGATGCCGGCATCAGCACACGGACTGTCGAAGATCAATTCTTTAAAAAATCCTCATGCCTTCTTTATTTCAAGGCAAACAAACTTATGAGTAGTTACTTTTCCAAGCATGAAACTGCCGCACTTATCATTTTTCAGTATTTCCGCCTTTTGCGCGCTTCTGGTCGTCGCGCCAGGCGCTGGCGGATTTCTCCAAGGCCAAGAAGCTTCGGCTTCTATTGCCGCGGATGAAACTGCCGCTGATCCTGTCCCACAGAACACAAACCACAGCACCCCGCCGGTCCCGGACACGCCTCCACAGGCCGACCCCGCAGCTACACCGGCGCAGTCCAATCCAGCAGCAGCAAGCTTTTTCAGAAGGCTGAGCCAAGCTTATTTGAATGATTGGAAGAGTTCTTCGGCTGCTACGACTCCACCAAACGGAACGAATGCCGCTGCGCCTGCGGCTCCGACATTTCGCGGCACTCCCGTCCCGGTGGACGCGCCGCCTTATCCCTTTGGCGTATGGCCTTATGGCGGATCTGTGACGATTGGGCAACCATGGACACAAGCCGGCCCTCTTATGACAGCCCTCTGGGGAGGAAGCCATGGTGACGCGTGGAAGAGGAGCGGCGTACAAATCTATGGGTGGTTCAATTTTGGAGGCAACTTAAGCAACTCCAGTCAAGGCGGGTATTCCAGCTTTCCAGTGGCTTATGCCACACGAGCGAACACGATACAACCAGACCAGGAAGTCCTGTATTTCGAGCGGCAACCCGACACCGTGCAGAAGGACCACTTTGACTGGGGCTTTCGCCTCGCGCTGCTGTACGGCATCGATTACCGATTCACGACCGCCAAGGGCCTTTTCAGCCATCAACTCCTGGGCAAAAACCAGGAATACGGTTTTGATCCGGTGATGGCCTACGTTGACTTTTATGTCCCGCACGTCGCGCAAGGCATGGACATCCGGGTCGGCCGGTATATTTCACTACCCGACATTGAAGCGCAACTGGCTCCGAACAACTATACCTACACTCATTCGCTCCTTTACACGTTTGACGCGTACACACAACAAGGAATTAACGCCACCATTAAATTAAACGACCATTGGATCTATCAGATCGGACTTTCGGCCGGCAACGATGTAGCGCCCTGGACAAAAGACGCGAAAGCGACGTTGAACACCTGCCTGGGATTCACTTGGCGGGACGGAGGCAGCAACCTGTATGGCTGCGCTAACTCGCTCAACGACGGCAATTATGCGTACAACAATATGCAGTCATTTTATCTCACCTTCTATCACAAATTTAATAGCCATTGGCACCAGGCGACGGAGTCCTGGTATCAGTATGAGAAGCGTACGCCCAACGTGAATAACCCGGCGGCTTCGTCGTTGCTTGAAGTAGGCGCGAACGGCGCCGTGTGCAAAAACGCCAGCGACGTTACCTGCTATGCCCCGGAGTGGGCGGTGGCAAACTATGTGGAGCGGCAGTTTTCAAAGCACGACTATATGACTATTCGCAATGAGTATTTCGATGACATCGTGGGACAGAGAACAGGGTTTAAGACGCGCTACTCCGAGCACCTCATCGGCTGGGGGCATTGGATTGGAACCACCATTCTGCTTCGTCCGGAATTACGCTTTGATCATTCTTATGATGGACCTGTCTACAACAATGGAACCAAAAAAAGCCAGCTCATGCTGGCAGGAGACGTGATCTTCTTTTTCTGAGCAGAATAACAGGCCGCCGAAGGCCGGAAGGTGAGCAGACGGCAAAGCCTTTACGTCTTACGGTCAGACGGTTGCGCCGAGTTAACCATGGGTTCACAAAAACGATACCCCACATAAGCATCAGTCAGGAGATAAACAGGGCGAGAAGGGTCATCCTCAATCTTCAAACGAAGTTGGCGCACAAAAGTTCGGAGATACTCCAATTCGTTTCCGTACTCCGGCCCCCAAACCGCCCGCAGCAGTTTCGCATGCGCCATCGGCATACCCGCATTCGCCATCAGGCAGTGCAAGAGGTCGAACTCTTTGGGTGTCAGACGTACCGCTTCGCCACCCTTCTTAACAGTCCGACGGCCAGGATCGAGTTCCACATCACCGATAGAGAATGTCTTTGCGATGCCGCCTAACGCCTGACTCCGGCGGACCGCGGCTTTGAGCCTGGCAATCAGCTCGCGGATATGAAACGGTTTGGTAATGTAGTCATCCGCGCCCGCATTGAGGGCCGTCACAATATCGTCTTGGCTATCTCTGACAGTCATCATCAAAATCGGAAGCATGGGCGCCATACGCCTTAATTCCTGGCATGTTGCCATCCCGCCAACGCCGGGCATGTTGATATCAAGCAGAACAGCGTTGAAGGGCTTGGCTCTGACGAGCGCGAGCGCCCGTTCACCATTGCAAACCTCTTCAATCGCGAATCCAAGCTCGCCTAAAGCTGCGCCGAGGACCCGGCGGATGCTGAAATCATCGTCCACAATCAGGACATTTCCAAGTGCTTCTGTCATATACGCGTCTTTGGGTGTCGCGGCAATTTGAGAAAGAACGTGTTCCCCTTGCCTTCTTTGCTCGTCACCCCAACCCGCCCTCCATGCGCCACTTTCTTGCTGATCGAAAGCCCAATACCGGTTCCCGACGCCTTGTGATTTGAGAACAATCGTTTGCTCCGGAAGCCTGCAAAGGGCGCACAAGTAACTCGATGATAAAGTTGCGGAGCTAAAGATGCCCTCAAGGCTGCATAAGGAATGCGTAAAGAGCCGGATTTCGGACTTTTGCGCTCTCGTAAACCGGTTGTGCCTCTTCAGATGCCGATCTCCGGGATGGCAGGAACATAATTACTGCTCTCAACAGTACTTTCTCTTGCCGAATATAGCAATCTGTGATATATAATTAGCAGATTGCTATATGAGCGTTGCCGAAAAAATCCGGTATCTCCGCCTAGTGGAAGGTCACTTGCGGGGCTTAGGACGAGAGATGACGCAAAAAGAGGTGGTGAATGCGATCCGCAACGAATTTCAGCGCACGGTCAGCCAACCTTACCTTTCACAGTTGGAGAGCGGACGCCGTAAGCACTTAACAAACACCACGCGCCTGCTCCTGGCTAAGTTCTTCCGCGTTCATCCCGGCTATCTGGTGGACGATCCGGAAGGCTTTCAAACCGAACTGATCAGTGACTTGCGCGACGGCGAAGACAAGCTGGACCTCTGGCTGATCGCGGGCGCCGAACGATTCCGCCAAGATCCGCTTTTGGCGGAAGCACTTCTTCAAATCTCGCGGCATAATGACACGCGTAAGTGCCTGCTGCTGCTTGCCGCCATTCTCGACACGCCGGATCTCGTCGGCCGTTTGTGGGAAGCATTGCAGTTCAAGGAAGGAAGAGAACATGACGTGGCCTAACATTTATTTGTTTTGCCTGGTGGTCGGCGGCCTATGGAGCCTGCTCTCGCTTCTGGGCGGCATGCACATCGGGCATGGTCATTTCCATATAGGAGGTCATCACGGCCATAGCGGGGGAACCCATCATGGCCCGGCCCATCACGGCGGCCATTCCCATTTTTCCGACCTGCTGAACCCAAGCTCCCTGGCTGTTTTTCTGGCATGGTTCGGAGGGATTGGCTACCTGCTCACGCGCCATTCCGGTCTGGAATTATGGGTTGATTTTGGAATCGCGGCGGCCATCGGGTTGCTGGGCGCTTGGCTTTTATCCAGCTTCCTGCGCTTTCTGCAGAAACGCGAACGACCGCTTGATCCCGCCGACTACGAAATGTGCGGAGTGCTGGGCCAAGTATCGAGCCCCATACGCTCCGGCGGAGTGGGCGAAGTGATTTATCTGCGCGATGGAGGCCGAAAGCTGGTGCCCGCGCGCAGCGAGGAAAACATTGACATCAGCCGGGGACAGGAAGTGGTTGTCACCCGCTACGAAAAAGGAATTGCGTATGTACGCACCTGGGAAGCAATGACCCAGTTGAACCGCTCGTCGCTTCGTTCAGAAGCATTGCAAAAGGAGAATGGAAATGTCCGGTGAAATTGTAATTGTGGCGGTTATCGTGGTGCTGATTCTGCTCAGCCTCATGACCGCAATGGCAACGTTGTATCGAAAAGCGGGTCCGCACGAAGCCCTGATCGTGTACGGCATGCGCGGACCCCGCATTGTAAAAGGTCATGGAACGGTTATCTTTCCCATGGTGGAAAGCTATCGTCAGTTATCTCTGCAACTGATGTCGTTCGACGTCGCGCCGCAGCAGGATCTTTATACCAAGCAAGGCGTGGCGGTCACCGTGGAAGCGGTGGCGCAGATCAAGGTGAAGAGCGATCCCGAGTCCATTCAAACCGCCGCCGAGCAATTCCTGACGAAAACCGACCAGGCGCGGGAAGGCTTGATCCGGCTCGTGATGGAGGGACATCTGCGCGGCATCATCGGGCAGCTTTCGGTGGAACAGATTGTGAAAGAGCCGGAAATGGTGGGTGACCGCATGCGGGCCACCTGCGCCGACGACATGAGCAAGATGGGGCTGGAGGTGATCTCATTCACGATCAAGGAGGTTCGCGACAAAAACGAGTACATCACGAACATGGGCCGTCCCGATATTGCGCGCATCCGGCGCGATGCCGACGTGGCTTCGGCGGAAGCCGAACGCGACACCGCCATCAAACGGGCTGAAGCAATGCGGGCGTCCGCCGTGGCCCGGGCGCAAGCCGACCAGGAGCGTGTGCTGGCCGAAGCGCTCTCCCTAGCGGCGCAAGCCGAAGCGCAGCGCGATCTGGAAATTCGAAAGGCGCAATATGTCGAGACCGTGAAACGCCAGCAAGCCCAGGCGGATAAAGCGTACGACATTCAGGCGAACATCATGCAGCAGCAAGTGGCAACTGAAGCTGTCCGGGTCCGCCAAGTAGAAAAAGAAGGCGAAATCAAGGTGCAGGAAGCCGAAATCCTGCGCCACGAAAAGGAACTGATTGCGACCGTTCTGAAGGGCGCCGAAGTCGAACAAAAAAGAATTCAAATGCTGGCCGAAGCGATGCGGGGCAAACTCACTGCTGAAGCCGAAGGCGCCGCCGCCGCCACACGACTGCAAGGCGAGGCGGATGCTGAAATTATCGCTAAAAAAGGTGAAGCGGAAGCCAGGGCGATGAATGTAAAGGCCGAAGCGTATCTGGAATGGAATCAGGCTGCCGTGGTGGACAAACTCATCACCAACATGCCCGAAGTCGTAAGAGCCTTGGCGGCCCCGCTGGCCAACGTGGACAAGATCACCATCGTGTCCACGGGCGACAACGCGGCTGCCGGCATGCACAAAATTACCGGAGACATGACGAAGATGGCAGCCCAAATTCCGGCGCTCTTCGAGACGTTATCTGGAATGCAAATGTCCGAACTATTAGGAAAGGTAAAGGGGATCAATGACCGCTCTGGTTCCGATGGGAAGGCAAACGGCTCGACACCCAGGGCCTGACGGAGGAAGAAAGATGCCATTACTGGATCGAGTGACAACGCTGATCAGGGCAAACCTGAATGATTTAGTGGACAAGGCCGAAGATCCGGAGAAGCTGCTCAAGCAGCTTCTCCTCGACATGCAAAACCAGTTCATGCAGGTAAAGACCCAGGTTGCCATGGCCATAGCGGATCATCACCTGCTCGAAAGAAAACAACGGGAAAATCTGGAAGCGCAACGAGACTGGGTCAGCAAAGCGGAACTCGCCCTTGCCGGGAATGAAGAAGAACTGGCCCGCATCGCGCTGGAACGTTCACTGACTTATGAGAACGCCGCCGATAATTTCGCGCAGCAGATGGAAGACCAGTCCCACCAAGTACAAATTTTGCGCGACGCCCTGCACCGGCTCGAGCAGAAAATGACCGACACGAGAGCTAAAACCGAACTCCTGATCGCGCAACACCGCCGAGCCCGCCTAGCTGCCAGGGCGGGAACCACGCAACTCAAGGAACTCGAAGGCGAAGCCCTGCTGCAACGCGCCCAATCCAAAGTATCGGAAGCCGACGCGCTTGGTCGCGGCTATCTGGCCGCCGCCGCCGAACCGGGCCTCCAGCAACGTTTGGACGCGCTTGCAAAATCAGATCGGGTCGAGCGATTATTGGCTGATTTGAAAACGCGGAAACTACTCGAAAATCAGCCCTAACATCCAAAAAATACTTTATAAGCCGAGCAGGAGGCTGGAATGCGCGCCCAACTTCCTGTTCGGCATTTCTTTCTCCAGGTCTATGCGGCGGCGGTCATGCTGAGCGTCGCCGTTTTAACGCCCACTTGTTTCCAGGCATCAAAGACTGCTTTGCGCTCCGTGCTCGCATTTCCAAATCGAATTGAAGCGTGCTGAATTGTGAGGTCCGCGAAGGCAGAAAAGTTAGCGCTCTGCGGCAATTTAGGATGGTCGAGCAGCGTATCGTACCAGATCTGGCCCGCTTTCTGCCACGCGTAGCCGCCGATCTTGGTAGCGACTAAATAGAACGCGTGGTTCGGAATGCCGGAATTGATATGCACGCCGCCGCTGTCTGTCGAAGTGTTAACGTAATGCGCCATGTCCGCCGGCTGAGGATCTTTCCCCAACACGGGATCATCGTAGGCGGTCCCCGGCGCCTTCATCGACCGGAGTGCCGTCCCTCTGACTTTGCTTGTAAACAGGCCCGCCCCGATCGGCCAGTCCGCCTTATCGGCTGTTTGTCTCAACACATACTGCTTGACCAAAGATCCAAACACGTCCGAAATAGATTCATTCAGCGCTCCCGATTGGCCTTGATACAGCAGGTTCGCCTCGCTGCCCGTCACGCCATGGGTCAATTCATGCCCAATGACATCCAGCGCTATCGTGAAATCATTAAAATATACGCCGTCGCCGTCGCCGAACACCATCTGGTGTCCGTTCCAAAATGCATTATTGTATTTGGTGTCGTAATGCACGCACCCGACGAGCGGTAATCCTCTATTGTCAATCGAATTCCGATGGTAAGCAGCTAGATAGAAGTCGAATGTGGAGCCGAGCCCGTCATAAGCATGATTGACGCTTGGGTCGGCAACCGGACTTTGTCCTTCAGCCCTCACCAGAGTGCCGGTCAGATTGGTGGTGTGGTTACAGTTGTAGATCGTACGGTGTTTGACAGGCAGCGATGTTTCATCCAACGCCTGCTCGCGAACGGCTGGAACTCGCAAGCCGCCCAGCATTGAAAACGCAGTGCGATGGGAACGATGGGAGGTATCCAACTGGAGAGAGGCCAGAGCGGTATCCCGTTCCGCGGCCGATCCATTTCTGGCCATTTCGATCAGAATATGGGGAGGCAAAATACAAAAAAGAGGGTTTCGACGTTTTAAATCACACATGGTGATCTCCTTCCGAGAAGAAAATCATACCCGCATATTTTTAAAAATTCAAATGATTTTTTCGGTTATTTTCTATTTTTGTGTCCGATGCTCCCAGATTTTGTCGCATTCCTTACGCACCCACTCCGCCAAGGCGCTCATCGGCGCATCGGCTGATTCGCCGTGTTCCGTTACCTGGCGTGTTTTGCCGTCATCCGTCGTGACTCGGATGTCGTACTGGTAGCCGTCGCGCACGGCGCCGGGACTGCTTGTTATCTGTTGTTTAGCCGCTGCTTCCGCGCCGGACCGCAGAATCGCTGCTTCCTGCGGACTCAGTTTCCGCGCGTAACCGGATGAGCCGGAACTCACTTGGGCGTTGCCGCCGCTAAATACGACTTTGCCTTCTATTTGCGTCAACATGCCCGCAAATCCGCCGCTGCGCGTAAAATTAATTTCCATAATTAATTCCTTTTTTCCGACTGCTGTTCCTGGCGAGGTGCTCTGCCTGGAATGCAATGGCAGGCACGATGTCTGGTCTCCTGCAATGAACAAGCAAAAGCAAAACCAAGGCAGGGTATGAGGCTGCTTCATCAAACTGGCGAACCGTAGTGCCCTATTATGAACGCAGCTTCGTGCGCCGGTCAATCTCCGTTTTGCTGCTTTGTCCTGAATTGGCCGATCGGCTGCTGAGCCGCGCAATTAATCCGATAGTGGTAAGTAGTGTTGGAACGGAGTCCGGACAGCGTCACTTTGCGGTTGCGGTCTCCCCCTCTGTCCTGCACGCGGGCAAAGGAGCCCATCAGCGCGGCATCCGTTGCGCTGAAGTCTATGGGGCAAGCCTGCGCGTCCGGAGCACGGAAAGCCACAACCGCCGATGATGCCGTCATATCACCATCCGGCGTTTCGACCTGTAATACGACACCCTGCGCCGCGCGCAGACCTTCGATGTCCGCTCCCAAATCCTTTCGATCAGAAGCGCGCATGGGTCCATCCGCGGCGAAAGGCGAATTGCCTTTTAAACGGAAATCAGGGTCGTTTTCCGCGCCTTTGAAGTTAAACCAGCCAATGTTGACCAGCGCCGTGCTGTTCCATTTCGGAATGAAATTATTCGACGCCGCCTTGCGCCACGCGTCACGAATCGTGGACCGGTCGGCGTCACTCCCCGAAGCCGCCAGGGGAATCATTAGGTTGTGCTCCCACACGTAGTCGCTCCACATGCAATCAACAGTCTTCTCACCGGGAGGCGTTGCGTCGGCGCGGCAGCTATTCTCATTATTGTTAACGCCGCCGTCAATCTGCACGCCGTTGTAACGCGAATCGATGAACATGATATTGTTCGTCACCCGCACGCCTTCGGAGTGCTTGTCGAAGGCGTATACAAAAGCCGGCACAAATCCGCCGTGATTGTTCACCACCGTATTGTGATCCACAATCACGTCTTCGGCTCCATTCGGCCCTTCGATGAACCAGCCGTTTGCTTCGTGCATGCCGGGAGCATGCCGGTTCGGATCAAGATCCCAAGCCAGATTGTGCTCCATCCAGAAACGGCTGTTGGGAGGCCCCCAGTTGGCTCCCGTTTGCGCGCCCTGAATCACGCCAGGCACGTGAGCGAATTCATTGAACTTGAGATGCATGTCGCTGATGCCGGTCGTAATTCCATGCGCCGCAATCGTCAGAGAGGAGCCCGTGATCTCGTTGAAAGCGCCTCGAAACGTGTTCCCCTCCATGTAGATTCGGTGTCCGCCCTTCCACTCCAGCGCCTGCCGCATGGAATAGCGGTATCCATCGCTATGCGGGCCGCCGTACCACGCGTAATCAGGAACAATAAATTCATTGCGCTTGTAGGTGTAATCGGACCGGTAGTTCATGCCTCCGCCATCGTCGTGATGCCACAAATTCCCTGCGCCTTCAATATGGTTATTGATCGCCATATACGGACCAGGCCCATAGCCGCCGATCATGCAGTTGCAACCCTCCGCGCTATAAGCCGTGGAGGACATCATGAAATTCGCATAGTTGTCGGCTTTCGCCACGATTTTCCCGTTTGAAAACTTCAGGCATCCCAACACGCCGACGCGGGGGCGGAATACCGCATCTGTGGGCCACCAATCATTCAGCGCGGCGGCTCCATTGTCGCTGAAGCACCCGCCATTCGACTCCCGGTAGGTAGCGGCGGTGTGCAAGATCCCATTGCCGCCCGTATAGGAGAAATTGCGGTAAAACCCATTGCGGAACGGACTGTTTCCGTGCGTGTGATAACTCGCCCGGTACCAAGCGCCATGCGTGATCGCAACAGGATCTTTGAAATAAGCCGTTTGCCATCCGCTCTCACTCAGGGAGGAGAACTTGCCGGTTGCGAGCTGCTTTCCGTTGTCGTCCCAAAGACTCGCCGTTTGATCGGTTGTCTTATCCGCCTCCAGCCGGTAGAAGCGGGCGCCGAGGATATAGCCGTCCGCATCCGAATAAAAGCGCGTACTGATTTCGAAAGGCACGGAAGCAACGGTTTCCCGATCCGTCGGACCCGGCAGATCACCGTAAAGCGAAACCGCCTGGGGCCGGCTCGGTTTTGTATTGAAAATCGGATCAATCCAATACAGGCCATCACTGGGATTCTTCGCAAATCCCCCTTCGCCCTGAAGATACTGCGTCGCCCCAACATTGTCCGTCGTGAAAACCGCGCAAGGGCCTCCTGAGCAAGTACCCGTCACGCCGGGCGGCAAAGCAATCTGGAGCTTGCCTGTCGCATCAAGGTAACTCCAAGCCGTGCCGTTTCCATTGCCTGCGGTGTTCACCGTAACGGGCCGCGGGAGGTTAGCGCTGCCCACGCCGTACTTGGCCGACCCGGCCTCGATCACGAAACGCGAGTCGCCTTTTTGCGTGATGCCTAGCCCGGTAAAAGCCGGTCGCCAAAACGTCATGTGTTCAAAGTAAGAATCAATAATGGCGACGTTCATGCCGTCCCAGGTAAGTCCCCGGTACATGCGGTTCGGCGTCGGCAGGCCATGAAGGTAGCAGCGGTCCATCACAATATTCTGGTTGAAACCGGTTGACACAAAAAGCTCCTCGCCCGCCGGTGGATCTATCGACGTGGAAGCGTTTGGATCAGGCGCATATGTCAGTTCAATCCCGACCAGCCGGATATCGGAGTTCATGGCCGAGTTGCCGTAATCCGTATCGTTGATGCCAAATAGAACCTGATTACGCGCATAAATTCCCCGCAAAGCAGGCGGAGCTTGCAGCTTCGCCATTTTGCCGGCCCACGCCGGGCTGATGCGCGTTTTTTCCGGCGGCAATTGATCGTCGGGCG
>JAABUZ0100005736.1_pt1 | contig 16030 bp, 21 predicted proteins | sample 5562091 | NCBI WGS metagenome assembly JAABUZ01 (sample SAMN12813069, study PRJNA571459) | rock metagenome | isolation source: Antarctica rocks | place: Antarctica: Victoria Land, Linnaeus Terrace sud | collected 2015-12-21
CGTTTGCATTCGACTGCCCATCATCGTACTTCGCGACTCCCGTTCTTAGGCCGCAAGCGGCTAAGCCATTACGATGATTATACAACAGCAAAGCAGCGCAACCAAGGGTTTTTCAACGCCGTCGGTCGTTTTGGAGACCGTATCTTCTTTCGGAATGTGGTCACGTCTTGCTTCGCATCCGATGTGAACGGGCGATGATTTCTCTGTTGGAGGGCATTTGCGGCGTTCATTGGAGTGCAAAAGACCACGTCGATGCATGGTCTGGCTGAAGGGACCGGCATGTACGAACTCTCTGGCCGCATAGTCGGCTCGCTGTAGGCGTCCTGAAGCGAACTTCGCCGCCAAGCGGATGGTCAGATCGATCGGGCTAGTAAATGGGCCGCATTTTTGACGTCGCGCTACGCGTCCCGGAGGCTTGGAGTACGATCGTCGCGCCGTCCGCGCTCGCGACCTGCACGTCCACCGGAACGTCGACGACATCGCTGCTCGCGGGACCGCTCTGAACGGCGATCTTCGCAGGCCAGTGGGTTCCGGGCGCCATCGTAGTTGCGCCCTTCACGAGCGACGTTACCGTGTTGGAGGCTCCGAATGAACGAGCGTCCCCCTTCGTGTCGGCGTCGACGAGTAAGTCGCTCGCGCCGAGCGTACCTTGCAACACACGCTTGTTCTTCGTTTTGGAATTCACGTTGGTCAGTTCGGCACCGTTCGAATTGCGTTTCACCGTCTCGTCGCTTTCCTCGCTCTGCGCCGCGCCGTTCCAGAAGTGACCGTCGAACGCGAAGTGGTAGGCGACCTTCTGGCCAACTGCTGGCATGAACGTCAAAGGCGACGACGTGGGAGTTGGCGCAACGGCCGGGTTCCACGTGACGCCAGTCCTATCGCGGTGATCAAAACGACCGCAAGTACGAGTCCGAGGCCGGGTGTAATGTTGTGCGTTTGACTGAAGGACTATCCATGACGAAATGCTTTCTTCCTTTACGTGAATGGGGAAGGCGACGAACCATCACGAGTGCGGACCAACGCCCACCTTGTAGCGAAGCGTCCGCGTGTTTTGGAGCGGCGTCGCCAGCGCAGCGAGAGGCGCATTTGACGTGCGAAGCGGAACGGCGTAGCGCGGGGAGGTAAGCACGCCGCCGAACGGCGCGAACAGATTCTGCGCGGACACTTCGAGCGCCCCCGGGCCGAGCGGCAGACGCAGACCGGCATCGAGCGCGACGTGGCCCGGTAGGTTGGCATCGTTGTTGCTCGATACAAACCGTGCCCCGAGCCCAAACATCGCGGCATGGCGCCTGAACGCGACGATCAGATTACCGTGGTGCAGCGGTACGTTCGGAAGTTGGCCGGTGGCAAGCAGGGTGGTACGTCCACCGGCGAGATCCGCGGGCACGCGGAGCGGCGCATCGGAGAACGTTTCGTAGGACGCTTCGAGCGAAAAGGGTCCGAACCGGCGCGTGGCGTCGACGTACCACTCGCTTTGGCGCAGCAGCGGCACGCTTTCGTAGCGTTGCACGAAGGTATTGGCGCCGGCTAGAGTTCGCGGGGTACAGCGTGCCGAAGAACCGATCGAGACCGGTCACGTAGCCCGCGGGAAGGGCAGCGTTGCCGAGGTCCGCCATGGCGAGCGCATTAGCGATGTCGCTGCGAAAAAGCGGCCTGCACCAAATATGGCTTCTCCGCCATCGCTGTACGAGCGCCGGGCAGGAAACGACGCCGTGGGCGTGCGCGCCTAATGAACGACGACGTGGAGTGGCGCGACCCGGAAGTGGGTCAGCACATGCCAACGCTTCGCGGCTTTGAAGCCATGCTAGAGATGGTGGCCCAGCGGGGCGACAGGCGGTACGTTTCAGCTTTAAGCGATCGGCATCCACCAGAGGGGCAGTCGCTAAGGCAAGACGTTCCTGCTCGTCCACTGTGACCGTCGTCACACCCACATGGAGACCACGAGAGTTTTGATGCACACCGCCCCTGAAAGTGCTCACGTGCTGTGCTAGCATTGCCTCGGTGCCAACGTCAGCCGGTCGCCTTTGGTGTCGGGTCGGCACAATGGCTTCCCTGCAGCGGCTCCTGAGCCTTATTTCGTCCGCTTTCGCGATGTTTCGGCGGGAGGTTCCGGCCGGATGTCGCTGCGCCGCGATCGTCGACGCCGGGAACACCTCACCGCTGTAACGCGACCGGAAGCGTCGAGCCGCGCGTCGGCGGCGCATTTGCGGCGGGCAGCTTGTCGAGCGGGATTCGCCGCCTGCGTTTCGGGACTGACTTTCGGGACACGGAGAGCCATTTAGCGCCTGGGTCGTCCGATCGTCTCGAAACAGGACCCGGTTTCGGGACGACGGCTGCCGATTCGCCGTCATCCCTCATCGAGTGCCCTGACGGCAAAGGTCGAAAACGCCGCTGAAATCTAGGCGGCCGCCTTGGAAAGCCGCGACAATTTACCGCAACAATCTGCTCACTTGTCGAGGGCGGCGATCGTTTGAATCTCAATCTTGCACTCTGGCTGCGCAAGGCGTTCGACGATCAAGAGCGTGTTGGGCGGGTAACTGCCATCGCCGAAGAGCGTTGGGAAGCGGCGCGCACGGTACGCCCCAATCACCGCGAGGTTCTCTGCGCCGACCACATAGGTGGTGAAGGCGACGACGTTCTTCCAGCTCGCGCCCTGGGAAAGCAGCGCGATCTCGATATTGGTGAACACTTGCTCGCACTGGGCGTCCACTGCTATCGGTAACGTAAACGCCCCCGGCTTGCGGTAATCAAAGCGCCCCCACCCATACAGCACGAAGCTAGGCTCCCCAAGCCGCCGATTGTCCCGACGGCTTGAGGAGTATGGGTGATTTCCATGGCACTATTTCAGACCATCCAAGAATGGTCGAGTCAGGGCGTCGAGAAGCGCGAGATCGCGCGGCGCCTGCAAATCGATGTCAAGACCGTTCGTCGGCACCTTCGCAAGATCGAAGCCGGCGCAACGGCCCCGGCGCGGACGTCGCCGGATTCGAAGCTCGATGCGTACATGAACCGCATTACCGAACTCGCCGCCGGCGGCAAACGGCGTGGAACGTGTATCTGGTCTTACGTGAAGAGGCGGCGTTCACCGCATCGTACGAGTTGGTCAAGAAGCACGTTGCGCGGTTGCGCCGTCACGAACCGCGGGTGTACGAGCGCTTGCAGCATGCGCCGGGCGCCGAGATGCAAGCCGACTTCGGCGAACTGACGCGCGTGTGGTACCAAGGGCACCTCGTGCGCGCCTGGGCGTACGTCGCCGTGTGGCCGCACTCGCGCTACCGCTACGCCGAGGTCGTCCTCGACCAGAGTGTGCCGATGTTTCTCTCGGCCATGCAGAACGGCATTTTCGCCGCCCAGGCGGTTCCCGAGCGCATCAGCGTCGATAATCTTGCTGCGGCGGTGTTGCGCGAGCACTTTCACGAACGCGGGTATCAGCGCGAGTTCTCGGCCTTCTGCACACACTTTGACACGTTGCCCAACGCCGTCCGTCCGCGTACGCCGACTGATAAGGGCGCGGTGGAGAACGGGGTCGGCGTGCTCAAACGGGCGCTGCGCGGACGTACGTTTGCGTCGCTCGACGAGCTGCGCATCGCCGTCACGACGACGATCGATGCGCTCAACGCTCGCGCCAGCGCACTCGATCATCGCCGGCCAAACGATCTTATCGTGAACGAACGCCATAAGGCGTTGCCGGAACGTTTTCCCATCGCCGCCTGGAGCGAGCATCGCGTGCGCACCGATTGCCACGTGCAGGTCCGCTCGAACTTCTACTCTGCCCCTTACCGGCTTGTCGGAAAGCGCGTCGTCGCTCGCATCGACGACGCCTCGGTCACGCTCTATGACGAATTCTCGGTCGTCGCGCGCCACGACCGGCAAATCGGTCGCGGCCGGACCGTCACCGATCGCGCGCATTACCCCGAACATAAGCGCAAGGGGTCGCACGAGATTCACCGCGAGCGCATCGATCGCATCCGCTCGGTCGGCAGCGGTGCCGCCGCGTTCTATGCCGGTCTGCTGACGTCCAGGGAGCACGTTCACAGCGACAGCTACCGCGCTCTGCTGCGGCTCGTCGAGCAAACGCCGGCCGCCGAACTCGATCGCGCCTGCGCCCGCGCCGCCCACTTCGGCAATTTCTCGCTTGAGGCGTTGCGCCGCATCGTCGAGCAGCGGCTCTTCGAGCGGCCGCTTGAAGATCTCTCGATCGTCTCAGCGCCGCAGCAGCGTCATCTGGTCGGCGTGCGTACGCTCGAGGCCTATGCCGCGCTGCTCGGTGGCTGCCCATGTTAGACCAGAAACTGCGCAAATTGCGCCTGGGGCATGCGGCGTCGGTGCTCGAGGCGCACCATCAAGCCGCCATCAACGCGAAACTCGGCTACCTCGAATTTCTCGAAGCCATCGTCGATGACGAACTGGGAACGCGCGAACACAAGGGACTCGATAAACGGCTGCGTGCCGCCCGCTTCCCCGTCACCAAGATGCTCGAAGACTTCGATTTTGCCTTCCAGCCGTCGCTCGACGCCATGCTCATCAAAGCACTTGCCAGCTGCGACTTCATCGGCAAGCGCGAAACGGTTTTGTTTATCGGACCTCCGGGCGTCGGGAAGAGCCATCTCGCGACCGCGCTTGGCGTCAAAGCGTGCTTGCGCGGCTACGATGTGCTCTTCGCGACGATTCAGCACCTCGCATCGCAGCTCAACGCGGCTCTGGCAGACTTATCGGTCGAGCGGCTCATCGAGCAGTACGTGCGTGCCGATCTGATCATCCTCGACGAACTCGGCTTCACGCCGCTCAATAAAATCGTCGCCGACCATATCTTCCGCATCGTTTCCGAACGCTACGAACGCGGCTCGATCATCGTAACCTCGAACAAACCGTTCGAGCTGTGGGGCGACATGTTCGCCGACTCTATCCTCGCGACGGCCGTGCTCGACCGGCTCGTGCATCACGCGCACATCGTACCGATCGCCGGCGAAAGCTACCGCACCAAGGACCGGCGGCCGCCGCAGCCGGCTCCACCGGGAAAAGCCGCTCGCGCCGGCAAAACGGCCCCCTGAGGTGGGGGCACTTCGCTTACCGCAGCCGGTCCCTTTTCGATTACCGCGCGCATCCAAGAGCGGCCATCAGTCGCAGCTGCTGCCGCCAACGCCCGAAAGTCATGCCGGTTTGGTTTTGAAAATCGCGCGCCAGCGTTTTAGCGCTCACTGCGCAGTCAGAAGCCCAGCGTTCCAGCGTGGCGGTGGAGCCAGGATTCTGCGCGAGAGCTTTGCAGACGATGGCTGCGGGCCCGGTCTGCGCAAAGGCAATATGGAGCGGTTGAACGTCGAGCGTACGTAGTTCGTCGAGGATCACATCGATGACCCGAATACAGCGAGTACGGTCGGTCGATGAAGTCAATCCGATCAGGTGAATGATCAACGCCCGCAAAAGGGGCGGTGCAGCTACCACGCAGCAATCCTTCGGGAGCCGTATCCGCCTATTCGGCCTAATATACAACGTGCGCATCTGCACCGCGCTAACGGCACGGACTGAGTGTTCAGCCCGCGATGGTACCCAGAGGGCACGGTGGGGCGGTACGATCCAAGTGCCGCTCCCAGTCCTCACGTTCATGACGCCGCTTGCCGCGTATACCAGCTGGTGTTCTTCATGGCGATGACTCTTAACCGCGGCTCCGGCTGGGTAGTCAAATGCGCCTGCCACGATAAGAAGCGCTTTCATATAATTTCCGATACCTGCCAGTTCAGCAACGCAACGCTTGAATGTGAACTGCTTGCCAAGCGAAAGTTCAAGAACCAGCGTGAAGCATCACTTGCCGTGTTCGACTTCATCGAAGGCTGGTATAACGGTATAACCCGCATCGCCGGCACTCAGGCCTCGGCTATCTCTCACCAAACAACTACGAACCGCGCATGGTCTGCGTCGCTTGATGTCCAATCCAAACCTATCCACGGAAACGGGTCAACATCGATGCTCGCCTTTAGCAATTAACGTCGGGGCGCACCAATGATCTCGAGCAGCGGCGGATCGTCGTCGAGCGTCGCGGACGCCACGTAGTCGAGCACGATCGCGTTCGAGCGCTGCCCCGTCACGCGCTTGATGTTCTCGATCGGGATTTTCTTCTTCGCCGCGTTCGTGATGAAGCCGCGCCGCAGCGAGTGTCCCGCGAAGTCGCCCGCCACGCCGGCCGCGGCCGCCCGCCGGCGGAGAATGCGCGCCACATCTCCGGCATCCAGCCGGTTCTGCGTCAGACCGCCGCGCAGATCGAACGTCCGGAACACCGCCCCCGTGCTACCGACGGTTTCGAGCCACCGTTCGAGCCCCGCCACCGCACACAGCTCGCTCCCCGGCAAGCGGGGCACGTAAAGCTCGCGCCCCTTCTTCCGCGGGTCGTTCTTGGCGGCCGCGATCCACACGTACAGCCCGCGCTTCGAAAAGCGCAACTGCTCGACATCGAGCGCCACGAGCTCACTCCGTCGAAACGCCCCCGCATACCCGAGCAAGAGCAGCGCGCGATCGCGCCGCGCCAGCAGATCGTCAAACATCGCCATGAGAAGCGCTGGGAGTCGCTCGATCAAGAGCGGCTCCTTCTTCCGCACCGCTGTCCCGCGGCTGCGGCTGTAGCGTCGCAACAGTTTTCGCACCAGCGGATGGTCCGTCGGCGTCTCGAGTCCCGCGCTTGCGTGGCGGCTCACGATCGCGGCCAGCCGCCGGCGCAAGCTCGGGAGTGCGAGGCCGGTGGTCCCAGCGCGAAGTCCGGCCGGTGAGCGGCTGCGTTTGGTTTCGAGCGTTTTCAGGTAGAGCGCGAGGGTCTGGGGCGCTGCCGGCAGCGGGTTGGAGATCGTGGCGGCCGCAGAACGCCGAAAAATCGGCCCAGTCATCGTCGCCGTCACGGCACTTTTCGCGGTAGCCTCGAACGGCTCGTCGTATGATGTGGGCACGCTTCCAATGTCCTTCATCGTGGTCGCCTGGCTCATCGCCCTAATAGGAGCACTTTTCCTCATCCGCTGGATCGACGTAGGCGGGACCGTACTGTTACGGCCAGCTGACCGCCTCCGGTTCTCGCTTGCTGGCCATGCAGACAACCTTACGCAATGGCTAAGAGCGTACGCCTCTGGAGCGCCGTTGCAATGGTCATCTTGGTTTCCGCTGTCGCAGTTGCGATTGTCGCGATAGTGGCGCCTAATCAAACCGCAAGAATGGCGGCGCTTGCTGGGGCGCCAGTCGTTAGCATGCTGCTTGCAGCGGCCGCGTCCGCCCGACGCGATGTCGCAGCTAACTCGGAGCCGAGTCAGATCGTGCCGACGATTGCGACGCGGCCCTTGATAGCTCCGACGCACCCCATTGGGCGAGGCGACGCCGCTCCGCGTGGTTGGCCGCGCGTCTGGTCGGGCAAGGCCGAAATCGATTTGCCTGGTCAAGCGCTTTCGGCGTCGCATTGGGCCTCATCGCACCAACTGTAGCGCAGCGCGTGGGCCAGCAGACGGCGTGGCTGATCGTGTTAGGGCTCGTGTTCGGCGGCGCAGCGCAACTTGCGGTTCGGTTGACCCGCTCGCCCGCGGCCCTTGCCACGGTGTGGTACCGGCTCGGAGGCGGCGGCATCGCTGCGGTCGGCTGGACGCTGGCCAGCGAAACGATGTCGCTCGACGCCGGCGTAGCCGGATTCATTATCGTTGGGTCGGCACTTGCGGGTGACGCGCTGGACGGTTTCCTGTTGGCTATCGCCGCCGTTGGTCTCATCGCGTGCATCGCCTCGGTCGTCCGAGCGCTCGATGTTCGGTGGCCTGCAAAAGCCGATCGGCGTGGAGCAGGCGGCGCCATTCGAATCTTCGCAGCTTGGGCGGTCATCTTATTGATGCTCGTTTCCGCGGGAATCGCGGGCCTGCTCGGTGGTTCTCTGGCGGCGACCGGGACAGCTCTCGTCGTCGCAGTATTGGTGTGCTCCTATAGCACAGTCAGCATTGCTTCACGGCTAGGAGAAGTGGCGACGATCCGCTCCTCTGCCCCGTAGTCACCGAATACGTAAGCGCGCCCCAGCGCGACCTATAATTTGCATGCCGGTTAGGGCCAAGAAATGATCCCCGAAAGATACGGTGTTACTCGTCAAGCATTTACGTAGAGCGGGTCGAAGGCACGGCCAGATTTCAGGACCCCGTAAGCTAGGGCGAGGAGCTTTCTCATCGCGGCGGCGACGATCGGCATCTTGGTTTTTCCGCGGGCGCTTAAGCGTTTGGCGAACGCGCGAATGGGCGGTTGAAACGCATAGCCGAGATCGCGGGGAAGTAAAGCGCGCGCCTCAAGTGAGCGTTTCCGGTCTTCGCGAGTCGGCTGCGATGCTCAATCGATCCGGACTGATAGTGGCGAGGCGATAAACCGGCATAAGCGGCCACTGCCTTGACGTCTCGGAATTGGGTGATGTTGGGCATCTCGCCGAGAATGCGGGCCGCGGTGCTCTCGGCGATACCAGGAATCGAGACGAGCAACTCGCGCTGCCGGTGCAGTGTCGGGTAGTCATCGAAGAGTTGCTCGATTTCGCGAGCGACGCGTTCAAGTTCACACGCGAGGTGCTCGAGCGTAGCCTCGATCGACGCCGCCACTGCAGGCGCCACCATCGGAGCATCCCGCCGATTTTCTTCCTCAACTCGCACGCGGCATCCTCGCTTCACTCTACACTTCACTCCCACGAGCGCTAGCTGGCTCAATCAGGTTGAGCGCTTCTTTGCCGAAATTACGCGGCGTCGGATTAGACGCGGAACCTTCACGAGCGTCCCGGACCTCGAACGTGCGATTCGCGAGTATCCGCGAATCATAATACGGTAGCCAAGCCGTTCATTTGGACCGCTACGGCCGACGCCATTTTCGCCAAGATCGTTGGCCTTTCTTTAGCGAACTCGTGAATCATCACACTAGGGGACGATACTCAATGCCGAGCTTTGCGCAGATTCTTTGCCTGTCGCGGCGTGGTACGTTTATTTGGTGAAGATGCTCGAGTATCATTAGTTCTTAAGACGGTCGTCAATAGCGGTGACCCCTTTAAGTCGTCAGCAAGTCGGCTCACTAGGCCAACCGGAAATGCGTTAGAACTTGGCTTGATAGCGCTGAAACGACGCCTCCAGTTCGCTTTTAACATCTCGCGTTACCCCTCTGTGTCAATATAGGGCGAGGCCATCTCAACGGACTCAATTACTGAGGGCGTGAATAGGATCACGCAATGGAATCGACCCCACCTCTCCCTAATCCCGAGGTCTCGGCGAAAGCAACGCGTCGGCGTTTCACCGCAGCCGACAAGGCGCGGATACTCGATGCATACGAGGCCGCATCTGACATCGAGAAGGCGGCGGTCTGCCGTCGGGAACGCGTCTACTCTTCGTTGCTCTCCAACTGGCGCAAGCAACGCGCGTCGGGAAATCCCTTAGCAGCACGGCGTGGGCGCAAGCCCAACCCTGATGCTGTCGTGACGGCGCGCTTGCAGAAACGCTCCGTTCTTCTCGAGCAGAAGCTCGCAAAGGCGGAACGGGTGATTGACATCCAGGGAAAAGTCTATGCACTCTTGCGGGCGTGTGCCGGCGAGAGTGCGGACCATCTGGATCTGCCACCGTGGAACAAGCGATCCTCGACGTAAGCGTCATCGTTGGCGAGCGGCAAGCCTGCGTGCAATTCGGATATCCGCGTGGCAGTTTTCAGCGGCGGCAGACGATCAAGATGGTGACAACGCCAACTGTTGGCGAGACGCCCGGCATCGTAGCCGAAGTGCTTCCCTCGCAAGTGCGACGCCATCTCGCTCGACAAGCCCGAAAAGTTCGCCGCATGTCTGCACGGGCGTTGAGCTTCGTACAACGTCAAGAACTACTCGACGCTGTCCACCAAGCACGGTTCGTCGATCGCAGCGTCCCGTACATCTACGCGACCCTCCTTGCGGAAAACCGCTACTATGCCTCGATTTCCACGATGTATCGGGTTCTGCACAGCGTTGGCGAGGTGGGCGAACGCCGCGATCAAGCCACGCGACCCTCGCACGTAAAACCCGAGTTGTGCGCCACCGGTCCGAACCACGTTTACGCCTGGGACATTACGAAATTGCATGGCCGAGAAAATGGACGTACTACTACTTCTACGCGGTGATCGACATCTATAGCCGATACATTGTCGGCTGGATGGTCGCCGATTGCGAGAGCTCCGAACTGGCCCGACTCTTGCTCGAGGCAACCATCAAAGAGCAGGGAGCTGATCCCGCCAAGCTCACCATTCATGCCGACCGCGGCAGCTCGATGGCATCGAAACCGGTCGCGTTCTTGCTCGCGGATTTGGGCGTGACCAAAAGCCACTCACGGCCCCACGTTTCCAACGACAACCCGCACATCGAATCGCTTTTCAAAACGACGAAATATCAGCCCGACTTCCCAGCCAACTTCCCGCACATCGAAAACGCACGATCGTTCGTTCGGACCTTCGTCACCTGGTATAACAACGAGCATCGCCACAGCGGCATTGCGCTCTTAACTCCGGCCGACGTCCATCACGGCCGCGTCGCTGAACTCACCGCAGCGCGTCAAGCGACGCTCGACGCTGCGTACACCGCGCATCCCGAGCGATTCGTACGTGGGAGGCCGAAGCCACTGCAACTTGCGCCGGCTTCCTACATCAACCGCCCACTTGCGGCGGAGGAAACAAGTGCTGCCGCATAATGCTAGGCGGCAACCACTCCCTGACTAATTCTCAAGACCAAACGGCCTCAAACGTGTTGACAACTTCCGTTACTTCATCTCGAACATTTCGTACGCCACATCGCCAGTACATTTGCAAGCTGCGCAAGGCGTAGCTCACTCAACCGTACAGCCTGAGAAGGTCGATCTCGCCGAGCACATCATCGAGGTGCCGCCCTTCGAGTTCCGCAATACTCGTGCAGCCCAAGCTGTTGCTGAAGGAACGCCGCCGTCACGCGCTCGAGGTCGCCGTGCTCGAGCGGTACCTCGTCGGCATCCGTTTGTGCGAGCAGTCGGGCACGCGCGAGGCCGGGCAAGGCGCCCTCGACGAGCGGCGGCGTGCGCAGACGGTTACCGATTCGCACGAACACGTTCCCGGCGGTCGCGCAGGCGACGCGCTCAGCGGTGCTCAACAGCAGCGCGTCGTCGGCGCCGCGCACGACGGCCTCGCGGCGTGCGAGCAGATTATCGCCGTAATTCAGTGTCTTGACCGAGGCGAGCGGCGAGCGCTCGTTGCGACGCGTGCTGTGCGCCACGAGGACGCGTAGCGGCGCCTGCGTCCGAAGCGGCGAGGCGCTCGCGAGCATGGTCGGGCTCAGTGGGTCGCCGGGCGGCCACAATCCACGTCGCGCTGAGGGCCCGCGCGTCAGAGTGAGCCGCACGGCGCCCCGATTGTAACCGGCGCGCGCGAGCAACGCCGTCACCCCTCGCGCCAACTCGCCGTCGTTAAAGGGAACGGGGATGCCGAGCAATGCTGCCCCCGCACGCAGCCGCCGCAAGTGGTCGCTTAGCCAGAGCGGTTCGACCCCGTGCGTGCGAAGCGTCTCGAATACTCCGTCCGCGAGCGTAAAGCCGCGATCGTGCGGCGAGAGCCGCGCCACACCGTCGTCGATGAACTCGCCGTTGAGCCAAATCGTCGCCATGCGCGCCCGGCTTTACACGATTTCGCGCGTCAATGCCTGTCCTGCGCACCGTGGAGCACGTAGTCGTGCGGATCGAAGCCTCCAGTCGCGGCCGTGACGATTGCGCGAATCGACGGCTGCGCTTTGAGAAGCATCTCATCGAACTCTCCTGCGGGAGTCGACTGCGCGACGACTCCACCCCCGACCCCGATCATGAGAAGGCCGTCCGTGGCGACGATCGTGCGAATCACGATGCTCAAATCGGCGGCGCCGTCGTCGCCAAGCCATCCCAGCGCACCAGAATAGACGCCGCGCGGACGCTGTTCGAGCTCGTCGATCAGCTCGAGCGTGCGCATTTTTGGCGCGCCGGTCATCGAGCCGCCGGGGAATGTCGCGCGCAGAAGGTCGCCGATCGTCGTGCCACTTCGCAGCCTTCCGCGCACCGTGCTAACAAGCTGATGCACCGTGGCGAAGCTCTCGACGGCGCACAGGGTCGGCACGACCTCGGTTCCCGGCTCACAAACTCGCGAGAGGTCGTTGCGCAGCAGATCGACGATCATCACGTTCTCCGCACGATCCTTCTCGCTCGAGCGCAAGCGCTCAGTGAGCACGCGGTCGCGCAGCGGATCCGCATCTCTGCGCATCGTGCCTTTGATCGGCTTTGTCTCGATGCGACCGTCCACGTCGAGCCGCAGAAAACGCTCCGGTGACGCGCTGAGTACAGTGCCGCCCGGCCACCGCACGAACGCTGCGTATGGCGCCGGATTAATCCGCCGCATGACGCGGTACAGCGCGAGCGCGTCGATGTCGAGCCTGCACGTGATCTCGTTGGTGAGGCAGATCTGATAGCTCTCGCCCTCGTTGATCCACGCCAGGCAGTGAGTAATGTCGGCGAGGTACTCCTCGTGGTCGCGGTGGAGGTGGAAGCGCAGCGGCAGCGGAGGACGCTCCGAACGCACCTCCGGCAGCGCGGGCGGATCGGTAAGCGCGAGTACGGTTCGCGCCATCCAGCGCTCGACGCGCTCCGCTGCTGCGACGTCGTCGATCGCGACGGCGTACGTGCGGTCTTCCTGATGATCGATCGCGACGAAACGGTCGGCACGAAGGAACAGAGCGTCGGGGGTGAGAGCGCGCCGGGATGTCGGCGCGCCCCATGTGCCTCGCAACTCGTAGCCGAACCAGCCGACATGACCGCCGGCGAAGGGGCACGGCGGCTGGGTCTGCAGTGCCGCGGCACGTTGCCGGTCGAGAAATGCGAAAATGTCGCTTGATTCGGTACGATGCCCTGAAGCGTCGGCGATCTCGATACGGCGTTCCGCCGCGATGTACGTGACGAGCTGAGCGTGTGGGCCCCGCGCGTCGCCCAGATACGACCAGCGCGCGCGACCCGCCTCGATGAGGCTGCTGTCGAGCCAGAATGCGGACGGCGCGTCGCCGTATAGGACGCCGAAGGCGACTTCCGGGTCAACTGCGCGCGGGATCGATCGCCAATACGCGGTGCGCTCGCGTACTTCCATCAGACATTCTCAACGGGGAACGGACGTGACGTCCGTCGCCGCGTCGCGTCGCGGAAGTTTTCGGCAAGGCGGCGGCCGCACTCGGTGATGACGGACTCCGGATGGAACTGCACACCCCACTGCGGCAACCTGCGGTGCGCGAGCGCCATAACCACGCCGTCGTCCGAGCGCGCGGTTTCGAGCAGACATGGGGGCAGCGGCCGTACCAGACGCAGCGAGTGATAGCGCGCGGCGTTAAACGGCGACGGAATACCCGCGAAGAGCTCGCTATTGTCGTGTCGGATGCTTGACGACTTGCCGTGCAACGGAGTGCATCGCACGATCGCTCCGCCGTAGAGCGCACCGATTCCCTGGTGCCCGAGACACACGCCAAGCAGCGGAGCCCTGCACTCGCGCACCACGTCGCCCGAGACGCCGAAATCCCTCGCCCGTTCCGGACGGCCGGGTCCCGCTGAGATCACGATGTTGTCGAAGTGCCGTCCGCTCAACTCCCTCCAGCTCGTTTCGTCGTTGAGCACGACGTCGGGCAACTCTTGGTTGACCTCGGCGAAGAGGTGGACGAGGTTATAAGTGAACGAGTCATAATTATCGATCACGAGCGTCTTCATCGCCGAGCCGTCACGAAGAAACAAGCGGCCGCCGCTTGTCGTTTTTTAGCTTCCATTGAATCGCAAGCCGGATCGTGGAATGGCCGCGCTCTGGATCCTCTTTCGCAGCACGATGCCGACGAGCGTGACGGGCGACGGCCTGGGCCCCGATGGCGGCTATCGTTTCCGGAATAGGCAGCCCGCTGGTTCTCATCGGAAAGTTTATCGCAAGTTCGTCCGTCGAAATGCCTGATCCGGCGAGCATCGCTCCGCGCGTCGAGGAGAGCCAAAGGCTTTCGATCTCGTCTTCGTCCGCGAGGGCTCCATTGAGCATGTGCGCGGCAACGCACAGCAGGACGATGCCGCCACCGAGCACCGCGGTCGTCTCAAACCCGCGCGACGACGAAGCGTCCCAGGAGCAGACCGATGAACGGCTATATCGCACGCAGTTGCCGTACGTCATGCCGTGGACGGTGACGGTCGCGGCCATCTCGTACCTCGGCACGGTTGGCCCGGCGTGGGTTCTGCTCGAGTCTCGTTGCGTCGATGGCTGTTCGCCGTCAGTTCACGTTTCGGCTGCGCAGTCGCTCCCGGAGAGCGTGGCGGTGTTCGGCTCGCTTGAGGATGGCGCACTCTTCGGTGCCATCCGATCCCTCGCTGAGCTCCAGCGTGGCGAGCATCTTGTCGAACTCGCGGAGTTCCTCGATCCGGCGTGCCACGTCGGCGCGTTTCTCTGCTAGCAGATTTCGCACCGTCTGACAGGGCGCGGAGCCGTCGTTGACGAGTTCGACGACTTCACGCAGCTCGTCGAGCTGCATGCCGAGGTTCTGGCCGCGGCGGATGGTCTGGACGATCGCGAGCGCTCGCTCGTCGAAGTCACGGCATCAACGGGACCTCGGCCAAGCGCGAGAGTTTGCGCTTGACGCGTTTCTGAACCTGAAGGCTCGCGCCGACGTAGACGCGATGGATACGTTTGCGATTGTCGGCAAAACCCTCGCGGCGAAGCAGTACGGTGAGACGAGGAAGCCCGTAACGGTGGTGATCGATCGCGAGCGCAATCAAGCGTAGCCGTAGCGATTCGTCGTCGCGGCGGCATAAGCGGCGGTGAAACAGCGTTCGGTTGACGCCAAGCCACCAGCAAGCCGGCCGTTCGTCGGCCTCGAGCTGCTCGCGCACGGCCCCGCACGGCTGCTCGTCGCTGCACGGGCCTCAGAAGTTTCCCTCGGCGACGATCTTGAGCGCCTCAATGTTCAAGGCTTGATCGGCGACGATGTTTTTGAGTCGGCGGTTTTCGTCTTCAAGCTGCTTCAGCCGCACGAGATGGCTCGTCTCAAGGCCGCCGTACCTCGATCGCCACGAGTACAGCGTCGCCTCGCTGATCGCGTGCGTCCGGCACAACTCTGCGGCTTTTCACCCGCCTTGACTCCTTGAGGATCCCGACGATTTGGGCCTCACTGAACCGGGACTTTCGCATGTGGTCTCCTTCGAGGCCGAAGCCTCAGAATCCACATATCTCCGGTCGCGTTTTACGGGATAGCGTCAAGATCATAGGGAATCGCCGCGACGACGGCACGCAGAGCGCCCAGGTCTCCCGTGCCGTTTCTGCCACTGTGGCACGCCGAGCCGGCCACGTGCCCCGCAGCACGGCCCGAACAACGTCATGCGCATCGCGCATTCCTTCGGCCGTGTTCAAGATGCGGCCCCGTTTCTCAAAATGAGGAGGATACCTCACGCTATACTAAGTGCACCCTAATTGCCCCTAACTACCTCCCCAAGCCTTGCCATATGGGTCAACGTTCTTGTAAGTCGAAACGTACACTGCGCTTCCTCCATAAGTGAGGTTGAACGCCTGGCCATCGCGGTGCCGAACATCAAAGTGGAATCCTTCAGGGACGCGATACGTAAACTTTTGCCGGCGATCCCATGGAACGTGGTAACCGTGATACTGCCGCGGGCGTGGAAAGGTAAATGCGAGGAGTGCTTCGGAGATGAACGCTGCTCCCCGTGAACGTTGGACCTCGTCGGTGAGGCGCTGATAATAGTGCTCCTCAAAGCGGTGCACGAGCCCCTCCACCTGACCGAGTTCGTCATCGTCCCGTACACGGTCAGCGCGCGTCCAGATTTCGTCGAATGGCGCGCTTGATTTGAATGAAACCTCCGGCAAAATCAGCGGGGACCGTACGTCTTGCGGCCTCACGCGGTCTCGCCACCTAGTTTCAAAATTGGGGCTTCCGGCTTTCGGGTGGGTTAGGCAGCGATTCTGGACGTTCCGGGCGTATGCTTGGGGCTCATGCGCGATCGTGAGTTTCAGGAAAAGCTTCTGGGCATCG
>JAABUZ0100005737.1_pt1 | contig 16028 bp, 24 predicted proteins | sample 5562091 | NCBI WGS metagenome assembly JAABUZ01 (sample SAMN12813069, study PRJNA571459) | rock metagenome | isolation source: Antarctica rocks | place: Antarctica: Victoria Land, Linnaeus Terrace sud | collected 2015-12-21
GGGCTGTTGCCTCAAATTGCCTTCTAGAGGCTGAAATGAAGGTTTTAGAGCAAAAAAGTGTGGGAAACCGCAGGACTCTTTTTGTTAGATCTCACTTTTTCGCGTTGCTCCCCCTTTAAAGTTAAACGTGTTACACGATGTTTGGACATCTGATAACAGGCTGTTCGACCCCAGGACTTGACAATATTCCATTTTGAAATATATTCTAGATATGAAATGGCAGGTAGAAGAACACAAGGAATATACGCAGTGGTTTGAAGCACAGGAGGAGGGGCTACAAGATGAGATTCTTGCTGTAGTTGGAGTCCTTACTAGAGTTGGGCCAAGTCTTTCCCGTCCACTTGCTGACACGCTGGAAGACAGTAAGTACCCGAATATGAAGGAGCTGCGGGTACAGTACCTCGGGGAACCATGGCGAATCCTGTTTGCGTTCGACCCCATGAGAAACGCGATTCTTCTTCTTGGGGGGAACAAGACCGGAAACGCCCGATGGTACAAGGAGAATATACCTATAGCGGACCGAAGATTTACGGATCACTTAGAGGCGCTTCGCCAAAAGAGAGAAGAGGAGGAAAAAAAGCATGGTCACATACAAAGAAAGGATAGCTCGGCTGTCCCCAGAAAGAAGGGCAAGAATCGAGGCAAGAACCGATGAACTTCATCAGGAGTACCTTGCGCTCAAGAAACTCCGTGAGATGCTGGACCTCACCCAAGGCGAGATGGCGAAGCGGATTGGCGTAAAGCAACCAGCGATCTCGAAACTTGAAAATGGCGAGCGCCGCTTGACTCTCGATACCCTATCAAACGTCATCGCCTCTCTTGGCGGAGAATGGGAACTCACCGTGAGACTTCCCGACATTGGAACTGTCCGTCTTACGGGCAGCGAGGATTTCGAGTCCGCTCATAAAAAGCGATAGTCCCTGTTAGTGAGGCATTGAGCAATGGAAATCAAGGGCGTCTACAGTACAGACGACAACAGACGGGAGCATCTCACTTTTGCAAATATACCGAAAGGAGGCAAGATAGAAACAGATTAGTCAAGCCGAGGACAATAACCATGACCCCTGAAGAATCGCAACGCCTCCAAGCCTGTCTCGTTGAAGCTGCGGCAATTCTCTATCGCAACACCCCCGCGAGTGAACTGACAACCTTTGAGAGCCTGGACTCGGCAGTACGGACTCACTTATTGGAGCAAGTTGGCACTCATTCAGCCCTTTTTTTATCCAGCAAGTTACAGGCACCAACGCTGGCAGACAACGACAGGTGAGTAGTTGTGTCGGTCAGCTGAGTGTTACAGAAAAACAAGCCCATAAACTGGGATTGAAGCCGCACACCAGGTTAAGTCCAGTGATGGAGAAAAACTGCCTGCGTTTAAGTGCTAACGAGTCGTACCAGGATGCTGAAGAAGATATAGAAGCTTTGACAGGGATGAAAGTTTCTCGCAGTACCTTGCAAAGACTGGTGCAACGCCCGCGAGTTTAACCTACCAGATGCTCTCCAAGCCGTTTCCGAAGTGAGCATTGACGGAGGTAAAGTCAGGCTGCGGGGTGCTAAACAGGAACAGAGTTACTGGCGGGATTACAAGGCTGTGCGCTTGCAGGGTATTTACTATGGTGCCTTTTTCCAAGACAACCTTGCCTTGAGCGATTGGGTCAATAGTCAGCGACTGACCAACCCCCTGACCTGTCTGGGAGATGGTCATGATGGGGTGTGGAACTTGTTTGAAGAGATTGGTAAAAATGGACAACGGCAGGAAATATTGGATTGGTATCACCTGCGGGAGAACCTTTACAAAGTTGGGGGTTCACTCAAACGTATCACTAAAGCCGAAGCAATGTTATGGCGTGGTGAGGTGGATGGGGCGATGGCGTTGTTTGCTGATTGCCGACGCAAGCAAGCCAGAAACTTCCGTAACTATCTAGACAAGCATCGCAACCGAATTGTGAATTACGAGTTTTTTCAGGCAGAAAGCTTGTGTTCAATTGGTTCGGGAGCCGTGGAGTCGGCAGTTAAGCAAATTGACAGACGTTTGAAAATCTCAGGTGCCCAATGGAAATTAGAGAATGTTAATCAAATGCTTCAATTGCGTGCAAGCTACCTCAATCGTCAGCTGGCTGTTTGATATTTTTGCAAAAGTGAGATGCTCCCATCTGAGTAGCCTTTTGGAGAGTAAGATTCGACAAATTGACGACCACAGTGTTGGCAAACATAGTTTTGTTTGCCAACACTGTGGTGACCATTCTTGCTGATTTGAGGTGATTCACATTTAGGGCATTTCATACTTCTATTATGCAACGCCTTCAATCATGTCTTCGATGCATCTTTTACAGTTTAAGAATGGACTGAGGATACTCCGCCCCTTCCAGCATTAAGCTAGCGATCGCACCATAGGCATCTGTCCATGCCTGTTCGACCTCTAGCGTCCAGTCTGCCTTTAGGTAAGACGAAAACGTTTTTAGCAGCGTTTTCCCCACGATTGGGTAATGTTCTGGAAGAACACCATACTTTACATGCCCTGCTCCTAGTCCCCTTAAAGGATTAGTCAGCAAATCTGGTTGGCGGAGGTTTTCAATCACCAATACTATTGCAGTCCACAATTTCTTCTCCTGCTCTGCCATGTTGGTGTTGACAAATAAAGGTTGAACCTGAGGATAGTCGGCAAATAAATTAGTGTAGAAGCAGGCGGCAAACTCTCTAGCTTCAGGTTTGATGCACTCAAAACTCTGTGACAAAACTGCGACGTTCAAAGACATTTGGCTAACTCTCCCTTTTATCAGCTATTTTTCATGGCTGCTGACACTCAACGCTTGGTATCTAGTACTAATGTAACTTCTCAATAACCGCTGGAGACAGCCTGGGAGAGAAATAAAAGAAAAAGGGCTTGCCATTGGGTGCAAAATCTGGTTTAACAGAGAGATGAGTATACCGCTGCTGCCGCCGGAACCAAACCAGCAAGTTTTACCGTATGATGTGGAAAGCTTACAGCAGTTGGTGCGTGAGCAACAGCAGATGATTCAAGCGCAACAGCAAACCATTGAGAAACTGGAAGCGCAACTGAAGGGACATCGTAACCGTTCAGGGGGTAGAAGTGCATTGGCGCTGATGGTATAGTTCTAAGGGGGCCATAGGCGAACGGCAAAAAATGCCCCTCAAATCTGATAAATTGGGTGTGATGGAAGAACAGCGTCCAGATTATCTGCAACAGATACCCCCAGAAGATTGGGAGAAAACTCTCTTTCAGTGTCAAAAAACTGGTAGAGGGGATGGGGCAAAGCATTAAAAGTTTAGAACAGCAAATAGCAGAATTAGTCGCAGTTCAGCAACAGCTATTAGAAAAAGTTAATCGCACATCTTCGAACTCATCATCACCACCCTCACTTGACCCACCGGGATTTGGAAAAAAGCCACAACAGCAAAAAAGCAGTAAAAAGCGAGGTGGTCAACCAGGTCATCAAGGTCATAGCCGGAACTTATACCCAATTGAAGCATGTAGCGAAGTCATAGACCATCAGCCACAAGAGTGTAATAGTTGTGGAGAACCCCTGAGTGGCTCAGATCCAAACCCCTATCGGCATCAAATAGTTGAGATTCCACCAATTAGTCCTCTAGTCATCGAGCATCGTTTGCATCAACTGACTTGCACCGGCTGCGGCGCTTTAACCCGTGCAATATTACCTGAGGACGTGAACCCAAGTGGGTATGGGGTAGGAGTTGTGGCTCTGGTTGCTTTCTTTGAGTGGAGTGTACCGCAATAGCCAAAGGATGGTACAAAGTGCGATGCAAGAGGTATTTGGGCTCTCAATATCATTGGGAACCGTCAACAGACTGCGGCAAGAAGCAAGCAATGCAGTCGCCGAGTGTGTGAATGATGCCAAACAATACGTTCAACAACAAGCGGTTGTAGGAGCGGATGAAACGAGCTTTAATCAAGGAAATATTGACGGTGGCAATCCCCAACAACGAAAAGCCTGGCTCTGGGTTGCCGTCACACCAAAGAGTGACATTTTTTGAAATTGCCCTAACCCGTTGTACCCAAGCCGCGCAGAACTTATTGGGTGAGAACTTCGGGGGGATGTTAAACTCCGACCGTCATGGCGCGTACAACTGGGTAGACCTAGAACGTCGGCAATTGTGTTGGGCACATCTAAGGGCGGGAGTTTATCAAAATATCCGAACGTTCTGGGGTGTCTCAAGCACTAGGAACCGCATTAGTTAAACACCAAGAGCAGTTATTTGAGTTATGGTGAGACAGCCCTTGCAGCTTGTTTCCCGCCGTAGGGGACTGCTTTCCCGTTGGGCATCGAGTTCGAGATGGAACTTTATCTCGTAGCGATTTTATCAAGTTTGCTGGTGATATTCGGCTCAAAATCATAGCGACTTTACAAGAAGCTGCCGACTACTCCATTGGTACACGGTCAAAAACTCCCTTGGCCAAAACGGTTCGAACCTGTCGTCAACTGCTCAACGTTGAGACAGCAATGTGGTTGTTTGTTACAACGGACGGTCTGGAGCCAACGAATAATGCGGACGTTCGAGCGATTCGTCCTGCCGTGATCTGGCGACGTACCAGGTTTGGTTCTCAGACGAGAGCTGGTAGTGCAATTGTAGCCCGGATGTTAACTGTAGTTACAACCCTCAAGTCTCAAAAACGTAATGTTTTGGAGTTTATGACTCAGGCTGTTGTTGCTGCTCGTAATGGTAAAACAGCGCCTTCTTTACTTCCAGAAGTTGCTTCTTCTGCTGATGATTGTGACTTGTTGAAAGCTGCCTAATCTTATTGCTTGATTTTGGGGGTTGTTTTTCGTCTTCTTTACACCCCCTGAACGCTTACGGGACATCAAGGGCGGCTCGAGCAGTTAGCAGCAGAATTGAGAGACATCAAAAAGCTGAAAGGGAAACCCAAGCTGAGCCCCAGCAAGCTCAACGAGAGGGAAGCGCCGGAGCCGGGAGAGGGGAAACGAGCGGGGAGTGCCAAGCGCAGCAAGAAGGCGGGTTTTGAGGTGGATGAGGAAACCATCATTGAGCCTGAAGCGATACCCGAGAATGCGAAGTTTAACGGCTATCGGACTTATGACGTACAGGAGATTGAGATTCAGCGGCTTAACATCCGATTTCGTCTAGCCGAGTATGTCAATCCAGATGGAACAACAGTGGTGGGGCAATTGCCCAGGGAATATCGCGGTGGACATTACAGACCGAAGGCGAGTCAGCTACATCCTCTACCAGCATTATCAGTGTCGGGTACCGCAGCCCTTGATCTACGAGCAACTGCAAGAATGGGGCATCGAGATCTCAGTCGGGCAAGTGAATCAGATTTTGACTGAGCGCCAGGCGTCATTTGACAGCGAACAGCAGCAAGTTTTGCGGGTTGGCTTAGAGACGGCAAGGTATGTGCATACCGACGATACCGGAGCCAGACACCAGGGGAAAAACGGGTATTGCACCGTGATTGGCAATGACTGGTTTGCCTACTTCAGCAGCAGTGGGAGTAAAAGTCGCCAGAACTTTTTGGAGGTGTTGCAAGGGGGCAGTGCTTGCTATGTACTCAATGAAACTGCTCCGGGGTATCTGGCGTTACATCCACTGGCGGCCAAGCATCGGGAGAAATTGACGTTTTCGGATGACGTGCTGGCTAGTGAGAACAGTGAGTGGCTCTAGTTTTCTGTTGGGCTTGGGAATCGTCATATCAAATCCGGTTGATTGCCCATAAATCACGCTGCCACTTGAGGCCACCAGTGAAAGTAGGTCAGTCCCCGAATCAAGTCTTGCTGGTAAAGTAAGGCCCGACAGCGCTGAAATAGCTCCTCTTCCAATTGAGCCAGGGTCTGGAATAACTTATTAGCGATCGCTTCATTAGTGAGAGGCCATAGCCGCTCTGCCGGTTGTAACTCTGGGGAGTGGGAAGGCATTAACTCCAAATGGATACCTTCTGGAACCAATACTAGCGAACTTGTATGCCAACCCGCCTGATCCATCGCCAAAACGATCCGCTTGTTCTTACCCAACCCAAAATGTTGGGCGAAATCAGCTAACACCCTGTTGAACAATTTGATATTGACTTTCGGTAGAATCCACCAGTACGTTTCTCCTGATTGAGGGTGGACAAAGCCATAGAGCCATAGCCACTGGAAACGCCAGTTCACCTGAGCAATCGGTTGCTCCCCTTGGGGAACCCACACATCCCGCAGCACTGGCTTGAGACCGAGGCGATGTTCATCCATTGCCCACAGTTCTACGTCGGCGTCTGGATAGTCTTTTTGCACTTGATCCACCACCGTCGCCAGTTTTTTTTTCCACTCTTGCTGTTCTGTGAAATCTGCTGACTCATGCTCAGGTCGAGGCTTGAGCAGTCTGTACCTCATGCCTCGTAGATACTCCCAACCCCGCTGAGGTGACACTGTACGACCCAGTAATTCGCTCATCCAGTCGGCAACTTTACGACCGTTCCACAATCCACCATCGGAGGCTTTTTCTTGTAGTGCCTGCCACAGTTGAGCTTGTTGGACATCACTCAGGAGCGGCTCCCCTCCGGGATTTTGATGCCGGGAGTCTCCGAGGGACTCTGGCCCAATACGGTTGTAGCCCCAAACCAACTCATAAATCCAATTACGGCTGTAGCCCGTTACTGCCGCCACTTCTTCAGTTGGTCTGCCATTAGCCAACAACCAGATGATTTGGCTAATGACTGCGTTCAATCGGCTCTTTGGCTTGACGGTAACGGGTTTCTAGTTCGTCAAGATTGAGGTGCTGTTGAATAGTGATCCGTTTCGGCATACTTGGCTGGAGCTTAAAATGGTGTGGTCAACTCAGGCGGCGGCGGCAATTATATTATGGTCATACGACCGGATTTGATATCAGTCCCAAAGCCGTTCAGGTGGTCACAGAAGCGGCTTTGCTAGGGGGTGTGATGGCACAAGGGATTGGGGAATCCTTGCGGATTCTCAGTGACGGGGCAGGACAATTCAATGTCCTCATCCATGCGCTGTGTTGGGTACATGCAGAACGGGTTCTGCGTCGCTTGCAGGGCAATACGAAACAACAACGGCAAAATCTGGCCGAAATGCAACACCTGCTGTGGCAGTACTATCGGCAATTGCAGCAGTAAGTAGTTAAGCAAAATTAATTACATACTTATCTCCAAAGTTTTTTAGAATGTTTTCAACAGATGCAACAAAAGTTTTCCAGCTAGAATAAGCGTCTATTTCAATCCATTCATACTTAATAAAACGCCACAAAATCTCAATTAAATTCAATTCTGGGGAATAAGATGGTAACTCAAAGATAGTAATACCACGTACTCGCCATTCTTCAAATTTATCAAAAACAGCATCACTTCTATGAATAGAAGCTTGGTCAAGAACAATGACTGTTGGTTTATTGACTACGGGGAAGAAAGTGTCGATACAATTAATAACCACGTCAGCATTAATACTCTGAAATGAAACATAGGTTTCCAGATAATTATTTCTATTCATTATTCCCAAAACATTCAATCGAGGACTACGCCGACTCTTAATCCTTAAGTATTCACCGATATTTTGCCAGCCATAGGGAACAGAAGGAATCAAACAGAAGCCGGTTCCATTTAAGTAATACAAGTTAATTTTTCCGGCGTCATCTAATTGTTTTAATTCTGATAATTGCGCCTATTTTTCCTTGTATTCTATCGGATCTGGCTCCCCTCCAACATCTTGCCGCATTCGATGCCAAGTCATAGAAAACCTTTTTAGTATTCTCTTAATTGTTTCAGTACTAACTTCGATTCCCCATGATTCTTTAACTTTCTGAAGCAGGAGCTTTAATTGTCTTGGTTCTTGAAGGGCCCACTTTCTAATTATTTCTTCTTGTGACGGATTGAATGTTCGTTTGCTACCTCTACCTGGTTTGTTATACAGTCCTACCATTCCCTCTGATTCCCAGCGATTTATCCAGTTATATATCGTCTTATAACTGACTTTAAAGATTTTCATTAGTTCTTTTACCTTGGCACCTTGGGAGGCTAATATCAGGAAATGCGCTCTTTGACGCACTTGATGATGTCGGCTTTGACGATAGATGCGCTCCAGTAGTTTTAAAGAAAGAGAGTTTATTTCCTTAATAAAAAACATCTAAAACCTTCATTGATATACAACGAACTTCTCCTGACCTATTTTATCATTTTTTATGTAATTAAATCTGTTTAAGTACTTAGCAGAGATGGTGAACGAGAGGGGAATGGAAGTACACCACACAACGGTGTTCCGTTGGGTGCAAAGGTATGGACCAGAAATAGACAAGCGATGCCGACCACATCTGCACTCCGCAAACGACTCATGGCGAGTGGACGAGACGTACATCGAGGTCAAAGGCGAGTGGAAGTATTTGTATAGAGCTGTGGATTCAAAGGGTAATACCCTAGACTTCTTGCTCACAGCTCATCGGGATGCCCAAGCAGCCAAACGCTTTTTGCGTAAAGCATTGAAAGCTGTTCATACTCAATCACCACGAGTCATAAATGTAGATAAGAATCCAGCTTACCCGAAAGCTATAGAGCAACTCAAAGGCAAAAAAGAACTGTCTAGGCCAGTCGAATTACGGCAGAACAAGTACCTAAATAATCGAATTGAGCAGGACCATCGATTTATTAAGTGGTTAGTCAAGCCAGGGATGGGATTCAAATCATTCAACACCGCAAGACGAACAATCAAAGGATACGAAATTATGCATATGATTAGGAAAGGACAAATTAAAAAAGTCGAGAAAGGAGCCGTCAAAGAACGGGTTAAATTCATTGCTGGAATCTTCGGAGTGGCTGCATAATCAATTCCTTTTTCAAGGAGTTCTCTGTTCTCAACAAGTTTTTGCAACACAACCCTCAAGACTTTCAATCCCTCACTCTTTAACTGACCAGTGTTCGTCAGCAAAGCTGTACTGAGTTAACAATACCTACTCCCAATTTCCCGTATGGCTTAGTTCTGAGGCATAGTCGGGCAGTGACCAGCGCAAGGGAAGTGCTCCTTCAACATACATCGCCTGATGCACATGGAAGCGAACCAAGCGCTCTGCACCCGCAAACGCCTCGACCTCAGAACCATCCCAAATCACTTCAGCATCACTGGTAACGTAGAGCAGCTCCCCGCCATCGAAGTCGATGAATAGCAGACCTGCCTGTGGGTTAAGGTAGAGGTTTCCCAGTGTATTGAACATAAAGTTGCCGTTAAAATCAGGCGTTGTTAGAGTGCTGTCATTGTCAATGCGGACGAAGCCTGGTTTGCCGCCTCGATGTGAGACATCAACGCCCTTGGCAGCGCCAGCGTTACCCTTGGTATAAGCGCTGGCAATGAAGAAGGTGTCGGCGCGGCTAATCAGGTTATGCGCTGTTTCAGTTAAGCGCTCAGATTGATGGACCGAGCGGTAGGGTAGGAACTTCGATGGATTGGCGACGAAGCGGAACTCTCGACTTTGGATATATCGTGGGCAATTGCCAAAGCTCTGTCTGACCGAGACGGTGAAACCCTCAAGATTTAATGCTGAAACAACGCCATTCATTCGGTTGCGACGACGAGTTGGCAACTCTATACCTAATATTCCAATATCCATCCCGGCGTGCAATAAATTATTGAGTGGGTCGCCTGCTAGGGGACGTGCATGCACTCGCAACGTCTTGGGATTGGGTGAAGAGAGAAAGCCCGGCTGCCCAACTAGGATTGATGCCCAGGGCTGACCTTGAACATCTACACTACCCACGAGTAGAAATGGTAACGAAGCAAAGAAGTCTCGATGCTGATCGGGCATATACTCCCGAATGCCTTTGCGACCCCCCACTTCCATTCTCTCGCGGACGCCTAGCTTCTCCTGAATTGCCATTTCACCAGGATGAAAGGGAGATTCTACTTTTGACCATCCCGGTGGGAATAAGGGATTCGACATGATTATCTCCTTCGAGCAGCAATGGTTGAAAACATACCCCCGCTGTTGTCAGTTCAGTCACACAGCAAGCAGACCGGCTTTGGCCTGTTGCATTGGTACAAACCTAGGCAGAGTCTCAATCTGTTTCAACCAAGTGCGGATGATGGGATACGGCTCCAGCGATATGCCGCCTTCTGGTGCGTGGGCAATGTAGCTATAACCTGCTACGTCCGCAATGGTGGGCTGTTCACCTAAGGCAAAGCGACGATCGTTTAATTGGCGCTCAAGTACATTAAACAAGCTTTCGGCAATTGCCTTGGCTCGCTCGTAATCCAACGGCATGCCAAAGACAGTAACTAGGCGCGCAGCACAGGGTCCGTAGGCAATTTGCCCGGTAGCGAGAGACAACCACTGCTGCACGCCTGCTGCGCCAAGCGGATCGCGGGGTGCCCAATGGCCATCATCGTATTTGGCAGCAAGATAGACCAAAATAGCATTGGAATCATATACGGTCACATCACCATCTTCAATGACGGGGACCTGACCAAATGGGTTTTTCGCCAGAAAATTAGGGTGTTTATGCACGCCCGCCCGCATATCGACATCAATCAGCTCGTGTGGCAGCTCTAGCAACGACAGAAGGAGCTGTACGCGATGCGAGTGCCCCGACAGCGGATGTCGATAAAGGCGGATTGGGCTTGAAGGTTTAGCAATAGACATAGATATCTCCTCTAAAGATGGTGGGAATTTCATCAGTATCCGACAGTGAAGCGCTGCCTTATGTGCGTTGGCTGTTCAATCTCGTTGAGGAGCGCAATTGCATAATCCTCGTAGGAAATCCAGCTCTTACCATCCGCTCCGGTAAGCAGCATGTCGCCGCCGAGGCGAAAGACTCCTGTGCGCTCTCCAGCCTTAAACAACGAGGATGGGCTGAGGAACGTCCAATCGAGATCTTCAACGCCCCTGAGGTAGTCTAAATATTCCTTACCCTTGGTGGCTTCGGCTTTGGCAAAAGCTGGGAAGTCGGGTTGGTCAATGTGGAGCTTTCCGGGCGCGACTTCGAGGCTACCAGCACCGCCGACGATCAGGTAACGCCTGACACCCGATGCCCGCACCGCTGCCACCAGTAGAGCTATATCACTGTGTAGGAACATCAGCGAACTGACAACTGCATCGTGACCAACAATCAACGGTGCCAGCATGTTGGGATTGTTAGCATCGCCTGAAATCAGAGTCAGCCGTTCGCGCAGGGGTGACCGGGAAGGGTCACGAGCGATACCAGTGACATGATGCCCACGCTGCAGTGCCTCATCTACGATTCGAGTTCCAACATTGCCTGTCGCACCGATCACCACAATCTTCTGGGCTTTCTCCATATTGCTCCTTTCCTTAGTATGTTCAACCGGGGGAGCTTGGTGCTCAACCCGATAAGTGTCGTATTATGATTAGATATTTAAACGAGACTAGGGCTATATAATTGACTGTAGTCTCTAATCAAGACCATGCTTCCATCTTATAGAGGTACCAAATGGCTGTAAAGAAGGCAGTTTCAACTGCGCTGGTTACTTCGAGGGAACCTGAGCCTGCCAGAGAAGCGCATATCGTGCGCCGTTCGAAGGAGGACGATTGCCCGATTCGCGGAGTTCTTGACCGCATAGGCGATAAATGGAGTTTTTTGCTGGTCCTGAAGCTCGCCAAACGCCCTTACCGATTTGGAGAGCTACGCCGTGAGATTGACGACATCTCTCAGCGCATGCTCACCCAGACTCTGAGAAATTTGCAGCGTGACGGACTTGTTGCTCGGACTGTGTTCCCGACGACGCCACCGAGCGTCGAATATTGTCTTACCGACCTGGGTCATTCACTGCTCGAACCCATGCGAGCCCTCGTGGCATGGGCTGAGAGCCACTATGACACAATTAAGGCTGCACGCACAAAATTTGACTTGGTGTTGGACAGCAGCCAGGAAAAATCTGAACTAACCGCTAACGCTTGAAAGCCTTCTCAAGCTCAGCTACTAAGGGTTTCCAATTATTGGAGTCATCAGTACAGAAGTCGGCTAAGAGAAATTGTTTCTGGTGACTTCGACAACAGTTGTTGTAAAGGTTTCAGACCAAATGGGTCATTTTTACAAGGATCGTTGTCGAACCCCACATCGAGACAAATTCGTGTCGCTAAGCAAACTCTCTCTGCCGCAGGATTGCAGAGAGAGTTTGCTTAGCGACCCAATCATCAGGTCATCAAGATAGCCAAGCTGTCTCTAGGCGGAAAAGCAGTCAGGTCTAGCTTTGCTTCTTTAACGACGCTAATGTGTCTCCACGACAAATAAAAAGTCACTGTACAGCATTTTAGGCATCCGACAACATCAGGACATATTTAAGGAATACCCCATGAAAACTCAAGCGCCAAGCCTCTACCAGTTCGAGCTAGGTAATTTCGGGATTACGGTGCTAAGCGACGGGACAGTACCGCAGGATCTTTACACCCTTCTGACCAATACGAACCCAGGAAAGATCGATAGCCTCCTCCATCGGAACTTCCTTGCAAACCCTGTCGAGACCTCGATTAATGTGTTTCTGATCGATACCGGCGACCACCGCGTGTTGGTAGATACAGGTGCAGGAGAACTGTTTGGACCGAAGCTGGGTGGAAGGCTACAGACATCGCTGAAGGCGACGGGCTGTGCGCCTGACGAAATCGATGTGGTTCTCCTGACTCATATTCATATAGATCACAGCGGCGGTCTAGTCGAAAAGGGACAACTGATGTTTCCGGTTGCCACAGTTTATGTCGGTCAGCCCGATGTTGATTTCTGGCTCAATCGGACTAATGCAGAAGGAGCACAACCCAACCGCAAAAAGTCTTTTGACGGAGCAATCAAGACGGTTGAACCCTATCTTGCCGCAGGCAAGCTGCAACCATTTTCCGACGAGACGGTGATTCTACCAGGAATCACGGCAATTCCCACACCTGGACATACGCCCGGACACAGCTGTTACCGCGTTAAAAGTGGAGGCGAGAGCATTGAGTTCTGGGGCGATATTCTGCACGTCGCCTCGGTTCAATTTCCGCATCCCGAAATCACGATCACTTATGATGTCGATCCCAATGCCGCAGCAGTACAACGTGCGACGCAGTTTGCCAATGCAGAAAAATCGCGTTGCTTAGTCGCAGGTGCCCATTTGCCCTTCCCAGGAGTGGGGCACATCCGCGCAGAAGATCAGGGCTATGCTTGGGTGCCGATGGATTACCGCTGGCGTGAACCTTGAGCAGAATACCGCCCGCTCTTCGCAAAAATTGTTAGCGAAACACCAGTATTGGGGGTACGAGTAGCATCGGAACCATAAACCGGGTTAAGAGTTTGATTAGAGTGATCAACGATAAAAACCCCGTACAGTGATTGTTGCTGCATCCCAAGTTTTGTTAGGGTTTAGGCACAATCAATTGCTTCGATAACAAGGGAATTGCTCGCTCCCTTGAACCTCTTGTGACAAAGCTTGGTTTGGTTGGCGTGACAAACGAGCATACAGCAAGGGTTTCAGCCTTAACCCGGTTTTTGGGTCGATTGCTACTCGCGCCCCAGATCGCTCACTCAAGCCGCGTTGCTAGTTCGGAGCAGGCGACTTTTGCTCGTGGAGAAGCTGTAGCTGAGCCTCAGCTTCTTGGGCGCGGCAGGCCCATGACTCAGCTCTTAACGCCAAATCCTCCAGCTGTTGACGCAAGCTAGAATTCTCAGAAGCCAGCTTGGCAATTGCCATTTCTTGCTTTTTCTGAGTCTGTTCTTCCCGCAGAGCCATCTCTAGTAATCGGCGGCCAATCAACCGTTCGGCAGTCTCTACCTGCTTCAGTAGAAAGGCATTCTCACTCTGGATTGTCCTACTCGAATCAGATCGTTGATCTAACTTGTTTACACCTTTGTCAGCTAGTTTTAACTCGTTAACAGCTATATTTTCTGGGCTTGCTGCTGCGATCGCGCTCTCCACTTGGTTTCTAAGCGAATCCCCATTGGTGTCTAGGATGCTCCCTAGTTGATTTCGCCAGGCGAAGATTAAGGATCTTACCAGCGGCTTGAGAGGTAGGGGTACCCGCACTAAAGTTGAGTCATACGGGGCTTTTTTGCCTTTTCCACCTTTCCCAGGACCTGTCGTATACATATTAACAGGTAACTGCTGATAGCCTATAACTGTTAATAGCTTTTGTCAAAGGGTTGCTTTCTTGTGCCCACTGCTGCCTACTCGACATCTGCATTTACACAGTCATCACCATTGCTCTCTTCTCATGTGTCACTTAAGAGACAACCATTTAGAGAAGCTTAAAAGTTTGCTTAAGTTCCTTGTCTTAGTTTTTTATTACCAATCTGTCCGGCTTTTAGATGTACTTAATATTTCAATATTTCCAAAAAAAATGATAGTATAGACTTGTTTTAATGGGCTTTATATATTATTTTGATATAGCTTTTAGCCATCAATATCGAATGTTTTTTGGGCTACAATTGGCTCAGTTAAAATAACAGAATCAGAGCTGATAAAAGAGTATGTTTGCGCTGACCGGTTCAAGAACGAGTAAATAATTAGAAGAGGAAGAAAATAGTTAAGCCGTATTTTCCTTATGTCAGAAAGCGAATTATATTTGCGATCCGAATTTCCATATAGTACATTTAAGCCGATAGGCACTGGTGGAATGAATAACAACCGAAATCGCCCCGTGACCATTGCAGAAATTACTGCCGCGATCACGGCATTGCCGTCGATTCTGCCGCCAAACTATGTGGAGCAGCAACAGTTAAAAGGGCATTAAAAGCGGTGTTTAGGGGCTACAAGAAGGTTATCCAAAGTTGCGTCTTCCCGTGGGATATTGCCGTAAAAATCAGGCCCAAGCCTGATTTAGGTGATCTGTAGATGTGTTAAATAGTTGTTGTTTTGAGGGTCGAGAGGTGTTTCTGCATAAATTGGACAGGCTTCATCTAAATAGTTGTCTGTCGCACTCCATAAGGGAGGTGTTTAAAGCCATGGATATTGGCGCAAAAAATAAGGCGGCATCCTCAACACCACACTTGATTGACACCCAGACAGATAACCTAATACAGGATGCCGCCTTATTTTTCAAGCTGGGTCTCCCGCGTCCAATTTATGCCGACAACGTTGTACGTCTACAACGATTTCTGTTTAAAGGCTGTCTATTTTATCCCGAAGCATCTCTCGTCCGGCCAAATTTTTGGCATCGGCGAGCGCGTCCAATAATGTCAAGAATTTTTGTAACCCTCGGGGCAGGGTTACAACGAGCATAGCGACATTTGGCCCGCGCCATCCGTTGCGTTATGCCTCGCTGCTCAAAAATGGTGTTGAATCAGTGCTTGATCTAAATTAAATGCGCGGAGTTAATTCTTGGGGGGAACGAGTGAGAAATATTCTCAATAAGTTTAGACTCGAAAAAGTCACACCTTGCGGTATGGGCGTTTCAGGCTCTACATTGAAAAAGGTAAATTTTTCAATGTAGTCCCTGATAGCGGCTGGAGTGCCACAGCAATGAAAGTTGAGCGCCACGGTCAAGCCCGGATTCTGAGTTGGTCAGAAATCCAGCTGCTGTTTAATGAAGGTCTGACCAAAGAGCGGGATCGCACGTTGTTTGGGGTCTGCCTCTACACTGCCTGCCGAATTGCTGAAGCCTGTTCGCTGCTGAGTGTGGATGCTTACGAGGGGGAGCGACTGCGCTCGTTGATTATCCTGCGCAAGAGCAATACCAAGGGTAAGCGAGCCACGCGGCAGGTGGCGACTCATCCCGATCTGCTGAAGCTGCTCACCGCGTATCGCCCAACGGCCGGTCAAGTCCACCTATTCCCCGGTCGTCACGGTAGAGGTCACATCCACCCAACCTCAGCTGACGCAATTCTCAGGCAGGCTTGTAAACGGGTCAGCTTAACGGGTGTGAGTACCCACAGTTTTAGGCGAACTATGCTCACATCTTTATCCAGTAATGGGACGCCGCTAGCAGTGATCCAGAAGATTTCGGGACATACTAGTGCAGGCTGGCAAAAGTAAGTTATCAGCTAGGCTATAGTGGTGTCATCAGCGTCACCCACTGGTAGAAGTAGTTATCCATGCCCAGCCCTCAAGCCATCCCGATTACCTTATCTGATAGAC
>JAABUZ0100005738.1_pt1 | contig 16025 bp, 20 predicted proteins | sample 5562091 | NCBI WGS metagenome assembly JAABUZ01 (sample SAMN12813069, study PRJNA571459) | rock metagenome | isolation source: Antarctica rocks | place: Antarctica: Victoria Land, Linnaeus Terrace sud | collected 2015-12-21
CGACGGTGCTCGCCGGCCTGGGCAGCAACGCCGTCGACACCGCCGCCCTCGCCGCGATCGGCATCGATCTCCGCGAGGTCCGCCACCGGGCCGAGGCCACCTTCGGCCGCGGTGCGCTGGAGCGGCCCCGCCGCCAACACCCCGGACTGTTCCGCCACCGCAAAGCCCCCGCCGCAGTCGTGCCCTTCACCGCGGCCGCCCAGCAGGCCCTGCGACAGTCCGAACACGAGGCCGGCGCCCTGGGAGACCACCACATCGCCACCGAGCACATCCTGCTCGGCCTCCTCACAGACCCGCAGTCCACCGCCGCGACCATCCTCAGCCAGCTCGGCGCGACACTCGACCACACCGGGACACGGGACCGCATCCTCACCGCACGCAACCCGACCACCTGACACCCAGCACCACCACAGCCGTCCCCACCGGAATCGCTCATCGCCGCGAACCGGCGAAGCCGGGTGGCCGGGGTGAACATCAGCAGGAGGGCTGTAGCGGGGTAAGGAGCAGGCCCTCCGGTCCCAAGCCCACCCCGACGTGGGGTCCCCAAGCTCGCCTGCCGCTGACGCAGGCGCCGTCTCAATAGAAGAACGGCTCCCGAAGCGCGGCCACCTGGGAGGCGACGTGGGTGCGGGCGCCGCCGACCGTCCCGTAGGGGATGGCTCTACGAAACGTCCGAAGTGTCGCGCTGGCTTCGGGTGGCGTGGATGAGGGCGCCGCGCTTGGTGACGCGTAGGGGGGCGGGCAACTCGCGAGCAGCCGTGTCGGCGACCGTGGCCGGTGCCTGCCGTCCGATCAGGTAGTCGTAGATCGCGGCCGCGTCGGGCAGCGTGACCAGCGGGGCGTCCCAGGGATAGACGGTGACCGCGTCGAAGACCCGGCGGATGTGGCCGGGGGCGTCTTCGGCGTCGAAGCTGGTCGCCGGGCGGGACCAGTAGGCGCTGAACTCGGGAGAGTCGTTGCGGGCGATGACCGCGGTCAGCAGGTGCCCGCCCGGGCGCAGCACCCGGTGGGCTTCCCGCAGGGCGGGTAGTGGGTCTGGGAGGTGGTAGAGCACGTTCAGCGCGGTGACGGCATCAACGCTGCCGTCACGGAAGGGCAACCTGGCCGCGTCGGCCTGCACCACCGGGAGCGGGTGGGTGCGCAGCAACGTGGCGGAGGCATCCAGTCCAATCAGCCGTGGCCCCGATGGCGGCAACGCGGCGCGGAGGACCCCGTCGGCGCAGCCCATGTCCAGCACCACACCGGCGCCCAATTCAGCCAACATGGCCGCCACCCGGTCGTACAGGCTGACCGTGGAATGGGTCTGCGTGAGTGCATGCCCAACCGGTACCGCTCGGGGGCAGCGTCATAGTCGAAGGGAACGGTCACCACACCAGGATGCCGGTTCCTCAGCGGATACCCGTCGCCCCGCGTCCGGTAGCGGATCGCTCACCGAAAATTGACAGTCGTCGTTGCGCGACCCGACTAGCTCGGTGGGCGGTACTGGCTGATCGTGAATTCGGCGCCCTGAAGATCGCGGAGGTCGGCCAGCAGCGACCATGGCGTTTCGGAGGTCGACAGCAGCGCGGCTCCGAGCTGTTCGGCCGTCCTGATTGCGACGTCGCGATCAGCCACGCTGAAGGTGACGTGCCAGTGCGAAGCCTCGTCCGACCCGATGACCTGCATCCCGCCGATCACATCAGCGAAACCAGGGGGTGCCGCGGTCTGGCGCTCGAAGATTCCCGGATCGACGGTGCTGGCAAGGTGCTGGCCATAGCCGGGGACGCGGATCGACACCCCGCTGCCATCGGGCAGTGCGTCCATCTCCCAGCCGAAGACCTCCGCGTAGAACGGACGAACCAGGCTGGGATCAGAGGTGTGCAGGTGCGAGAAGTTCCACGTCCGTGGTGCGTTCACCAGCTGCGCACCGAGTCGCTGGCGGGGCTGCCACAGCCGGAAGGCCGCACCTACCGGATCATGGCAGGTAGCCGTTCGGCCGCCCGGCCCGGCCTCATACGGATCGCTCAGGATCGATCCGCCGGCCGCCAGGACCGCGGCCGCCGAGGCATCGGCGTCATCGACGCAGATGTAGGTGGACCATTGCGCGCGATGATCCGATTGGCCGACCGCTGCGACGTCGTGACCGTCGACGGTCGCGATCGAGTAGGTGCCAGGCGCCCCCGCCGGCACCGCTTCGGTGAACTGCCACTCGAAGAGATTGCCATAGAAGCTGCGCGCTGCCGGTGGGTCGGGTTGCTCCGTGTCGACCCAGCACGGCACGCCATGGGGATAGGTGTGGGCGTGGTCATCAGGCATGTTTCGGATCATGCCACCGCGCGCCGACACTCGGTATCGACCGCCTCCAACCCATTCCACAGGCGCACGGCGACCGGCGAATCAACACCGCTAGCAGGGCCCCTCCGCGAAGACCCGGCCACCAGCACTGCGGTTGCGGCAATCGCCGGCGCACCGCAAGCCCAACGACAACCGGACGAAGGACACCAGCCCTTGAGAGCGCGGAGACCGTTCTGTAGGGGATGCCTGACCGGGCACAGACGCGTGGGAAACTTCCTCGACAGTTGATCGCACCGCTTGGTACATCAGGTTGGCTTGTTGAGCTCGGGCGAACCTTCGGGCTTGTGGCGGGCATTACAGAACGGGCGGTGTCGCTGATGACCACGGTGCTGAATCTGGGGGGCACGATCGCGCTGACCTACGACGACGACGTGCCGGTAACTCTCAGCGCCGCTGAGCTACTGGGCGAGTCTGACGCTGAGATGGTGGACCTCGATCCGGTTCAAAGCAACGGCCTGTCCTGGGCACACTTGCTGGCAGTTCGTCATGAGCTGTTGTCGATCGTTGCGGCAGGTGCCTCGGACGTTGTGCTCATTACGGGAACCGACACGGTTGAGGACGTTGGCCACTTCCTGCATCTGACCGCACCCCCCGGCCTGCGGATCGCCCTTGTGTGCTCTTTGGACACCGCCACGCGGGGACAGACAGTGCGCACCCGGAATCGAGGCAGCGTTGACGTGGCTGCGATCAGGCGCGGACGCAGGTCTCCAGCTCTTCGTCGATGGCAACGCGTATTCCGTCCCCTTCGAGAAGTACTGGACCGGAAGCCGGTGGGACTTCGCCGCGTCGCCAGACACCGTGCCACCCTGGCGCGTACCCACGCAGAACCAACTTGACCCTGTGATGCCGACCGTCATCGTGATCCCGGCCGGTATCGGCTGCGGGCAGTGGGCGTCAGCAGTCATCGACTCAGTGCCGAGCGCAGGCATCGTCCTTGAAGCCTTCGGCTCAGGAGACATCCCTCCCGACCTCGTGCCTTCGATCGAGAGCTATCTGCGTCGTGGCGCAAAGGTCGTTATCACATCGCTTGCACCGCACGGCCGGGTGGAACCGATGTATCCGGCGATCGTCGGTACCTCGCACGAGCTGTTGAAGGCCGGCGTCTATAGCGCAGGCACTCTCACCGCCCGTCAAGCCCGGATCAGACTGGCCGTTGAGCTAGCTAGCGATGCGAGCGGCGAGATCCTCCAAGCTTTCGAAAGATTCGCTACAAGATAAGTGCACCAGCCCGATCGCCTGGCTACACGCCCCATTGCCGACCACGTTCCGGTTGCCGATCGGCCCGCGGGTCGGGCTGCTGGTCAGGTTCGGGTGGCGAAGGACCAGAGGCGGTCTTCGGGATCTGATACGCCGTACTCGCGTTGGCCGTAGGGCTGATCGGTGGGTGGGAAGACGATGCGCGCGCCAGCTGCCACGGTGTGGGCATGGTGGGCATCAACGTCGTCGACGAAGATGTTGAGCATGCCGGTCGCCGCACCGAGGTCGGCGACCCCGCGCAGGCCGTAGTCGGGGGACACCCGGTGCAGCCAGATCACCTCACCGGCCAGTGACACCTCCCCATGCATGACCTCGCCTTCCTCGTTGCGGTGCACCCCACCCGATTCGAAGCCGAACGTGCCCACCAGGAAGTCGTGGGCCGCGGCGATGTCGGCGTACACCAGGACCGTGACGATGCGTTGCGCTGTGGTGCTCATGCCCGAAGGGTAGGTCGACCGGGTGGTGGGGGTCTTGAAGGAAATTGACCGATCCGGTCGCGGATGGCGAAGGATCTGTTCAGCTGATGCTGCCGGTCACCGCGGCTGCCCCCGGGGTTGTGCCCGCGAACGATAGGTACTCGCGGGTCAGGTGCGACTGGTCGGCGTAGCCGCACACCGCCGCCACGTGCCCCGGGGCAGGTCACCGCGGGCCAGTAGCCGCGCGGCCCGCGCGTAGCGCAGCACCCGGGCCGCTGTCTTGGGTGTTGCCCCGACCTGTTCACGGAACTGGGCCACCAAGTGCCGGTGACTACACCCGGCACCGTGGGCCAAGGCATCTATCCGAACGTTCCCGCCCGCCCCGCCCATCGTGCGCCACGCCCACTCCAGTGCCGGTGAGGGCACCGGGCCCCGAGCCAGCCGGTCGGCGAGCAGACCATCCAGGACAGCGAAACGCTCGGGCCAGCAGTCAATGTCGGCCAGCTGTCCCGCCCAGCACTGGGCGTCGTCCCCGACCAGGTCGGCCAGTTCCACGACCCGGTTACCCAGCTCGTGCAAGGGAACCCCCAACAGCGTGAACGCGGCAGGCGGGTCGAGGGTGATCTGGATGCCGAGCTGGCGGCCATCGTGTGCGGTGGGCGAGGGTCGGTCGTGGATGCCGGCGACGAAGGAGGTGTAGGCACTGAGCTGACCGTCTGCCGTGTCGGCCTGGGCGCGGAACCCGTCGCCGAAGCTGAGGATCACGGTCAGGGCCCCGGTCGGGGTCTCGAGGCGGTGAACGGGGCTGGGTCCGTCCTCGCGGTAGCCGGTATAGGCCCGAACCCGGCCACCCATAGCCGGCCCGGGCTCACCGGCCGCCCATTCAACCAACCCGTCAGCGTCTTCTACTCGATGCAGGTCGGCGCGCACACCCCGACGATACGAGGGTCCGCACACCGGCAGTCAGCTTCGCCCCGCCGCACCCGCATCATCGACACACAGCCGTGGTGCCGTATCAGGATCGGTCTAAAACACGGCGTCGTCGCAGCCCGGGCGCGGCGTGCGCACCGAGGTCGAGGACGATGTGATGTGCTGGGCCGAGTCGTAGCGCGTTTGTCCAAGACACCTGATCGACGGTCTCGTACTGTGAGCTCATGGAGACCATCGCCGACCGTTACCGCCGCCTGCGTACGGCCTTCGCCGACCGCATCCGCCAGGTTCCTCCCCACGGTTGGGCGAACCCGTCACCGTGCGAGGAATGGACCGCTCTCGACTTGGTCGGGCACGTCATTGACACCCAGGGAATGTTCGAGCAGCTTGTCGGACGCACGCTCGAACCGGGTCCGGCCGTCGCCGACGACGCTCTCGGCGCCTTCACGGCCGCAACCGTCCAGGTGCAGACGCACCTGGACGATCCGGTGACCGCGGCCGCAGAGTTCGACGGCGCCTTCGGCCGCTCGACCTTCGAAGACGCCGTCGACGGTTTCCTATGCTTCGATCTCGTGGTGCACGGCTGGGACCTCGCGCGGGCCGCCGGGCTGGACGAGCGCCTCGAACCAGACGACATCGCCAGGGTGCGCGAAGCCACAGCTGGTTTCGGTGACGCATTGCGAAGTCCCGGCGTGTGTGGCGCGGAGATCTCGCCCAACGAAGACGCCTCCGAACAGGACAAGCTCCTTGCCTTCCTCGGCCGTAGACCGTAGGCCGTAGCGAAGTCGCACCACCATTTCTGGTCCAGCACAAGGATCGTCAGCTGGACCGGGTGTGCGAGGAGCACGCGAAGCGCGCAGGTCGTCGAGCCTCCCGGCCTGTCGACGTCATGCCAGCGGGCGGTCAGACGTGGGTGAGCGCCGCAGCTTCCCGCAACAGGTCCCGGAATGCGGCGCGGTCAAAGTCCGTCGTCTGGGTGACCTTCACGGTCAGCATCTTGGAGTTCTCGCTGGGCTGGAACAGCCGGCACGGGTCGGGTAGATCCCGGCCCCTGAAGAAGTAGACGTTGATCCACTCCTTGGCGCAGAACCATTTCAGCACCGCGGCACCGTCGAGTTCGAAGTAGGGGTGACGCCACTTCATGTGCTCACCAAAGGGTGCGGCAGCGCGAATGTCCTCGAGCAGCTGGCCGCACGCTGCGCGCTGCCAGCCCTCGCCGAGGCCGGTGACGAAGCTATCGACATCACCGGTCACTGCTGCAGTGTGCACGGTGTCGCTCGGCATGGAGTTCGCAGCAGCGGCAGCTCTTCCGGACCGGGGCCCGACGGGCGATCGGTCAATGCGACGACCGCGATGTCAGATCAAGGCCGTCGACGAGATCAGCTACCGGGCGGCGCGGGGTGGCCATGGGCTCGTTTCGTTACGTCGAAGCGCGATCCGAGCAGAGCGTCTTTCTCGGACGGGTCGGCGTTAAATCTTCGGAGGGCCGTGTGGAGATGTCGTTCTTCATCGCTGAAGTGTTTCTTCATCACGGCTTCGATCCGGTCGAGTTGGGCGTCGAGCTGATCACGCTGGGCGTCGTCAGGAGCACAGAGACCGGCGAGGGATTCCTCGAAGTCGGCGAGCAGACCGGCCAGGGCGCGGTGGTCTTGCCTCAGTGTCGCCATGGCGTCGGAGAGTTCCGGCGCCTCGGCCAGTAGCCGGGGAAACAGCGCGGTGTCCTCGCTGCGGTGGTGATCATCGAGTGCAGCGCAGAACCCGCGGCAACGCAGGATGAGGTTCGCTGCGAGGCTGTCGACGGGTGCTCCGGTTGAAACGGAGACGCGGGCCGCGTTCAGCGCGGCCTCCAGGCTGTGGTGCGCGCGCTGTATTTCGAGGTTCCATGCGACGAGGCGTTCGCGGTTCATGATCTGGCCGTTCTAGCTCGAGACGGTCATGACGTGACCGGCTAGCGCGTCATCGCCGGCGGCTGCGAGCATCGCGGTCGCGAGGTCTGCGCGGCTGATCTTCTTCGCACCCTTGAGGTGGGAATCGATTGCAGTGCGGAACGTGCCGGTCGGCGGGTCGTCGGTCAGCAGCGGCGGGCGGATGATGGTCCACGCAAGATCGGTGGTGTCGCGCAGGGTTTTCTCCATGACGCGGAGGTCGGTGTAGCTGGGGCCGAAGAACCGCCACAGGATCGGGTGGAGGAGATACCTCTCGAAGAGGTTCTTCTCATCAGGAAGAGATGCCGGAACAGCGCTGATGGTCACGAGACGCTGCACCTCGGTGCGGCGCATCTCGGCGGTGACGGTGGTCAGTCCCCGGGAGTAGACCTCGGCGGGCTTCTTGCCGTTGTGTGGGCCGACGGCGACGATCACGGCATCGGCGCCATCGAGCAGGCCCTTGAGCGAGGCGGGCTCGAGGACGTCAGCGCGATGGACGTCGACGCCTGCGGTGGGTGGTTGGTATCTCGTGGTGTCTCGCACGAGCGCGGTGACCTGGTGCTGGGCCTGCGCGGCCTGCTCGACGATGTGGGCTCCGGTGCGTCCGGCGGCTCCGATCACGACGATCTGCATGCGCGTGTCCTTCCGGTTCGGGTTATGCCTGTGGGGTGTCCGCAGGTGCGGCGGCATCCTCTGATGCCGGGGCTGGCGGGCGGTGTGGCGCGGTGAGCTCGGCGAGGAGTTGTTCGTGCCACTGCACTTCGGTTCGGAGTCGGTTCAGGACGTGGCGGAACGTGATCGGCTCCAGCCCTTCGAGATAGGGCTGCGCGGATGCGTAAGCCTTCTCGTGCAGCGAGAGGCGTTCGAGGAGAGCCGTGTGCCGTGCCGTGACGATCGCGAGGAGTGTGTCGGTCGGCAGGTCTGAGACGTAGCGAAGAGCCAGGTCCAGCGGATCGGTCGCGATGACCACGCACTGCAATGCTTCGTCGCGCTGCGCCATGAGCGCGTGCCTGCCTGCCGTGGTGATGCGGTAGATCGTTCGTTGCGGCGAGTTGTCAGGTGTTTCGGTGCGCTCAACCTCGACCAGGCCCTCGCGGGCCATGCGATGAAGTGCGTTGTAGAGCGACCCGGGTTTGACGTCGGTCCACCACTCGGTTTGGTCGCGCAGCGCGTTCTGGCGAATCTGGTAGCCATGCATCGACCCGCCGGTCGCTAAGGCACCCAAGATGAACAACCGAACTGGCTTCATCTGACTAGTCTAACGTGACTAGAGGGCCTAGTCAATGTTGATCAAACGCTGACCCATAAGAGGATCCAGTTGCGGGAGGTGGGTCAGGCGGTGGCGTAGATGTCGCGGTACAGGCGCAATGCACTCTCGTGAGCTCGTCGGCCCGTTGGACGGCGAAGCGATCGGGGCGCAGCGCGTCAAGATTGTCCACGGTTGGGGTGGCGTCGGTCATCAGCGCTGGGCCGCCTCAGCCCGGACCCCAGTGAATCGGTGGATTGGGTATCGGTCCGCGACAGTCGGTCTCCTGCGCTGCACCCGAGCTTTGGGTTGTCGCCCGGCAGCCGGCTTTGGGTCTCTCACTTGGATCTTGCAACTGGATATCTCAGGGGTCATCACATTGATCTTCCATAGCACCCGCTGCAACGTCGGACAACGCTGGTTGTCAAGTAAACTTAGAGTTTGTGGTCTGCTGTGTATTCGTGGGGTGGAACATCCGAATGACGACGAGTCTCCAGCCACCAGCGAGGAGACTCGTGCTGCGTTGCTCAGCCGCGCGAGGCGCGACTCCACCCCTGTCTTGAAGGCTTTTGTTCAGCAGAGTCCTGGCCCGACGGACCGGAGCGGCCCACTGAGCACGTTCGTGCGCAACGGTGATCTGCGCGGTCTGCGCGCTGAGTTGCTTCTGCTGGGTTTCAACAGCAGCGGTGATGGTCCGGATGGCTGGAGCACAACCTTGCCGATACCCGTCTGGGCCCGGGCGCTGGACACCACTCGTGCCGCCACAGATGCGTCTGCGGCAACAGCGGTGTCGAAGGTCTTGGCTCGGCTTGAACAGCGCAAGCTCATCGAACGCGATCGCCGCGGCCGGGGCCGGAACGTCCGCGTCACCCTGCTCCGCGAAGACGGCTCCGGTCAGCCCTACACCCGGCCGGGGAAAGGGAACACCGATCGCTTCTTGCAGCTACCGCATAGTTTCTGGACCGACGGCTGGTGGGAACAACTCGACCTCCCGTCGACCGCGATGCTGCTGGTCGCACTGCATGAGAAACCCCGATTTCAGCTGGCCACTGAGAAGGTCCCCGCCTGGTACGGGTGGTCGGCCGACACCGCCGAACGAGGTTTCGGCACGCTCGAAAGACTCGGCCTGCTCAGCAAGGTCACGCGCATGAAGAAGGCACCCCTCAGCCCCACGGGGCTCACCAAGGTCAACGAATACACCCTGGTTGGGCCCTTCGCCCGTGGCACCGGGGCCGCGGGGACCGTTCGGGCCACTGCCCGCCAGCGTCGAGGCCGCGTCGCGAGGCGCCCGAAGACGAGTTTCCGATGATGGGCCTGGACCGGCCTGACGACCAGCGCCCAGTAGCGATGGTCGACGAAAGCTACCGGATGGTCGTTGGCGGCCTCTATGTCATGGCGGCGGCGGTAGCCGTCTCCCGTGAGGTGGAAACGATTCGGCACCAGCTCCGCCAGGTACCTCCCCAGCGTAAGAAGCACTTCCACTGGGTCGACGAGTCCGCAGCGCTACGCGAGAAGATGCTCTGCGTCATCGAGGGTCTCAACTTGTCGCATGTCGTCGTTGCCGCGATACCGGTGAACCGACGTCGCCAGACACGCGCCCGGGGAATATGCCTGAATCGGCTCATGTGGGAGCTGCACCACCGTGGCGTGGAGCACGTCATGCTGGAGAGCCGAGGCGATCAGGACACCCAAGACCGCAGAGTCATCGGCGGCTTGCGCAACCGAGGTGTCATACCGCGGACGATGACTTTCGAGTTCGGAACCAAGCAAGACCCGGAGCTTTGGGTCCCAGACGCGGTGGCCGGTGCGGTCGCCACAGATCGATGCGACGGTGACAGCCACTTCGTCGACCTGCTTACCGACCTGGTGACCATCGTTCTACCGGAGGCCGTGTAAAGGCGGGCGGTGGAAAAGCGTGAGCCTCGGCTCCCATCGTCCGGTGGGCACTCCGAGGCTCGCTTCCGTCATCTCATGATGACGGCACCATCATCATACGACCGGCTGGCCCAGGAAGTCCACCGCCACAGCGGGTGCATGAGAGTGCCACATGCGATCTGGGCCGTGGTAGTGCGGGCCGGAAATCGGGGATATGCCTCGATCAGAGACGCGGCCCACGCCCACGATCCTGGCGTCGGATGTCGTCGTCGCGGCGGCGTGCCTCGGCCCGCTCGGCGGCTCGACGTCCCGCGTCCCGACGTTCGGCCTCGCGGCGAGCGGTCCGTTCCCCGGGCGCGGTGGTCAGCCGTTCCCTCTTCCTTTGCCCCTGGTTCCGCCATGAGCCGCACTTCGACGGGCACCTGTCGGTGCTGGTGCGCGCCAGCCGTCTCGGTGAGCTCGCTCGGGACGAGCTGGCGAAGGTGGTGCAGGACGCCTGGCTGTCGCGGGCCTCGGCGCGGCGGGGCGAGGACTGGCTCGCGGCACACCCAGTGCGGCAACTCGTGAGCGGCAGGGGTCCCACCGTTGGGCGCTTACGCTCCGGTCATGTCGCAGCGGTCCGGGGTGAGTGCTGCCGACGTCGCCTGGTTCGGTGCGGAGCTCGCGGTCTACGTCGGCGTCGGCTGGTGGGGTGCAACCCGGGCGCTGCCGCTGCTCGGAAGGATTGTCCTGGCGGTGCTCGCCGTAACGGTCATGGCCGTGCTCTGGGGGGTCTTTGCCGCACCGCGGGCCGCATTTCCCGTGTCGGGCGCGGCGGGTGTGGTCTTTCGGGTGATGTGGTTCGGCGTCGGCGGCTGTGCTGCGTGGCGTCGCCACCCTGCGGTCCCTGCTGCGGCGCGCCGGGCACACCCCCACCCCGCCATGGGGAGCGACGCTTCCGCTGCTGCTCACCGAGATCCACGGCTTTGTGTTCACCCGCCCCACCTCAGCCGTCGATCAGCCCGATATCACCAGCATCTGCCGGCCCGCGACCCCCGCCGCGCAGACCCTCCACCGCGGCAGCCCCGACACGCTCTGGACGGCCTACCACGCCCTGCTGGACGTCATCGAGCATCACGGCAGGCAACCGACCGGCCCCGTCATCGAGGAATACCTGGCCCTGGGCACCCCCACACCGACCCACCCCGCGATTCGCCTGACCGTGCCCCTCACCACCTGAACCGGCGAGAACGCCGGACGTCTGCGGCAGTACCGCCGCCACGAGAACCCACACACCGAACCTGTTCCGGTTGCGGATCCGCTAGCGACGACTCCGGCGTTCCGGTTCGCTACTCACCAACCGTGCCGTCGATGGCTTCGCGGAGGAAGTCTGCATGGCCGGTGTGGCGGGCGGTCTCCTCGACGAGGTGCAGCAGCACCCACCGCAGCGAGAAGTGCCGCCCGTCGCGCAGCGCCTTGACTGACAACTGGTCCAAGCCTGTCGCGTTGGACATGACCTGCTGGCTCCGCTCGCAGGCTTCGCGGTAGCGACTCCGCAGCTGCTCCGGCTCGAGCTGAGCCGCGGTGCGAAACTCCCAATTCGGATCGGCATCCCAGTCGACCCCAGCCCATGGTTCGCGATCAGGCAGGCCAGCGAAGAGCACCTCCATCCAGTCCTCCTCCACCAAGCACAGGTGATAGAGCAGGCCAGCGAGTGTGAGCTCTGACGGAGAGTGGCCCTGTGCCAGTTGCTCGCGGGTCAGGCCGTCGGTCTTGGACAGCATCGTCTCTCGCTGGTAATCGAGGTACTGCGAGAGCATGCCAAACTCGGAACCACCAGGATCAGGATCGATGCCCACCCGCTCATCCTCGCAGCCGGCCCAGGTCCGTGCCGGTCACGAACGATCGGGCACGGTACGGGCGCGGCTCGCTACGCGAAGTACGAACGGCGATCAGGCGCGCTCGACCTCATTTGGACCGGTAGCGGATCCCCCATACGGCACGAACGTTGGTGTGACTCGGACGGCCGTGCGGACCGCATTTACTGCATTCTTGTCACCGGTGCCGTTCAGTTGAGGACGTTAGCCGGGCGATACGGCTGACTCGAGGTCGTCGAGCAGCTGCTCCCAGTGGTGCTTGCGCAGGGTGCGGGTCTGGTGGTCGGGCAGGTGTTCCTCGTGGAAGGCGACCGTGGTGCCGGTGGTGGCGGATTGCATCCGTAACTGCACCAGTGCGTGTGGCGTGCGGACGCGGATGACCCGCTGGGCGGTCAGGCTGCGCACGCCCGGGTCGTCGGGATCCAGGACGGTCAGTCCTGACCACCGGTGCAACCACGGTTGGGTGGTGAGCAGGTCCCACGCCTCGGCGATCTCCAGGGGGAGCGTCCGGCGTACGCCCACTTGCCAGCCGGCGTCCTTGGTCTTGCCCGTCATGTCAGGACCGCGTTGGCGCTGATCTCGATGAGCGCCCCGGGCACGGCGAGCCCGGCCACTTGCAGGACGGTGACGATCGGCGGGTGGGTGCGCCCGGCGAGGGCAGGTTGGATGGCGCCGAACCCGGCACGCAGGTCCTGGCCGGCGGTGACGGCGATCGTCCAGCTGATGACGTCGGTGGAGTTGCCCGCCGGCAGCGGCCAGGGCGAGCCGGGCGTTGTCGACGGCACGGGCGGTTTGCTCGCCCAGCTCACCAACGACCGCACCCGAGGTGTCCACGCCGTTCTGGCCGCCGACGTAGACGGTCCGTGCGGGGTGCTCGACGACGACGGCCTGGGAGAAGGCCGGGCTCTGCAGCAGTTCCGGGGGGTTGAGGTAGTGGACGGTCATGACGTTTCCTTTCTGATGGCGACACCAGTCATACTGGTGTCATGATGCAGGGTCGCGCAAGTCTCCCCGCGTGGCAGCGACGGCTCCTCGCCTCAGGGAGCGTGGCTCTGGATGTGGCGCACACCGGCGGGGTGGGTGACTGGGTCGCGGCGGACCTGGTCGTCGACGAGCCGGCTCTGGTCTACTGGCTGAGAATCCTGCTGGAGCGGGAGGTGGCTCCCGGCTCGGGCCTCGCCGACTTCCGGGAGCTGCGGGTGGCGCTGTTTCGTTGCGGCCGCAGCCACGTGGCGGGGAAGCGCTTTCGTCGTCGTGACGTCGAGGTCCTCAACCGTCTCGCGCGAGGTCCCGTGCTCCCGACGGCGATAGACGTCTCCGGTGCGGCCGTGCTGCCGGTCGTGAACGTGGATCAGGCACTGGCGCACATCGCCCGCGAGGGGATCGCGCTACTCACCGGACCGCTGCGCGGGCGGGTGCGGGAGTGCGCGGCCCCGGACTGCCAGCTGCTGTTCGTCGACACTTCCCGACCGGGGCGTCGCCAGTGGTGCTCCATGGCCCGGTGCGGCAACATCGCCAAGACCAGGGCCTACCGGGGCCGGACCGCCCGGTAACGCCGGTACTCGACGGCACCAGCTGTCCACAAGCCGGTTCCTCTTGCGGTGAGCCGCGTTTGCCCGCGCTCCCAGAGCTGGAGGCTGGTCGTGGGAAGTGCCCTGCTGGGCGGTGTCGATTTCTCCGGTCGCCGTTCGTATGGGGAGTGACGGGGTCGCAGCAGGCGGCCCGCAAACGAAGGGAACTCCTAATGCGTTCGATAAGCGCAACGATGAGCGTGGCCCTCGACGGCGTCGTCCAGGGCCTCGGCCGCCCGGACGAGGACACCCGTGGCGGTTTCGCGCACGGCGGCTGGGGTCAGCGGTATCAGGACGAGGCGATGGGCCGAGAGATGGGCAAGGGAATGGGACGGCCGAGCGACATGCTGTTCGGCCGCCGCACCTGGCAGGACTTCATCACCGCATGGGGACACTCGACCGACGGCAACCCGTTCACTACGCACATGAACGCAGCGACCAAGTACGTCGTCTCGAGAACCCTCTCGGACGCGGAAGCCTGGCAGAACTCGGTGCTGTTGCGCGGCGACGCGGTAGAGACGGTGACCGAGCTGAAGGCCCGGCCGGGCAACGATCTCTCGATCATCGGCAGCGCGTCGCTGGTCCGTACCCTGCAGGCGGCCGGCCTGATCGACCACTACACGCTGCTGATCCACCCGCTGATTCTGGGCAGCGGCATGCGCCTGTTCGAGGGGGCCGCCCCGCTGACCGAGTTCGAGCTCACCGGTAGCGTCGCGACCACCAAGGGCGTGATCATCGCGCAGTACACCCGACGGTGAGGAGAAGATCGTGCCGCAGTACCTGCTCTCGATCTACCAGCCGGATGACGGCATGCCCGACGCCGACACGAGGGCCCGGATCGGCGTCGAGCTGCACCGGCTCAACGAGGGGCTGCGCGAGAGCGGCTCGTGGGTGTTCACCGGTGGCCTGCATGCGTCGACCAGCGCCACCGTGGTGCGAGCCGATGGAATGATCACCGACGGCCCTTATCTCGAGGGCAAGGAGCACATCGGCGGGATCTGGGTGATCACTGCGTCCGACCTCGACGTGGCACTGGCGGTCGGGCGCAGGGCGGCGGCTGCGACGATGCTGCCGATCGAGGTCCGCCCGTTTCAGGACGTGGCACCCTACTGATGCGTTGACCCTGATGCGATGATCCCGGAGCAGATCGCGGCCGTCTTCCGCACCGAGTACGGCAGGGCCGTCGCCGTCCTGGTCGGCATGCTGGGCGACATCGGACTTGCCGAGGACGCTGTGGCCGACGCGTTCGCAACCGCCCTGCAGCGCTGGCCGGATCAGGGCGCGCCACCCAGCCCAGCCGGCTGGATCATCACTACCGCACGCAACCGCGCGATCGATCAACTGCGGCGCGAGTCGGCCCGCGCGCACAAGCACGCCGAGGACGCGATCGTGCACGTCCCCGACCGAACCCGTCGCGGAGGGCGCCGTGCCCGATCACCGGCTGCGGCTGATGTTCACCTGCTGCCACCCGGCCCTGGCTCGACCAACCCAGGTGGCACTCACGCTGCGCCTGCTCGGCGGGCTGGCTACACCCGAGATCGCCCGCGCCTTCCTCGTCCCCGAGGCGACCATGGCGCAGCGCATCGTCCGGGGGAGGGCGAAGATTCGCGACGCGCGCATTCCCTACCGGGTGCCCCACGATGCTGACCTGCCCGAACGCATCGACGCGGTGCTCGCCGTGCTCCATCTGATCTTCAACGAGGGCTACCTCGCGACGTCAGGCGCCGAACTCGCCCGCGCCGACCTATGCGCCAAGGCGATCGGCCTGGCCCGGCTACTGGTCGAGTTGATGCCCGACGAGCCCGAGGCGCCGGGACTGCTCGCGCTGATGCTGGTGACCGAGGCACGCCGAACCGCGCGCACCGACGCTGACGGTGCACTCGTCCGGCTCGCCGACCAGGACCGCTCGCAATGGGACGCCGACCTCGTCGCCGAGGGCCGAGCGATCGTGCGTGCCTGCCTGCGCCGCAACCGCCCCGGCCGCTACCAACTCCTCGCTGCGATCAACGTCGTCCACACCGACGCCCCCACGGCGCCGGACACGGACTGGTCGCAGGTGGTCGCGCTTTATGACCAACTGACCCGGCTCGACCCCTCGCCGGTTGTCGCGCTCAACCGCGCGGTCGCGATCGCCGAGCTCGACGGCCCGGCCGCCGCGTTGCGCCTCGTCGACGACCTGCACCTCGACAACTACCACCTGCTCCACGCCATCCGAGGCGATCTGCTCGCTCGACTCGGGAGAACGGCCGAGGCCCGGCAATCCTTCGACGCCGCTGCTCGGCTCACCCAGAACCAGCGGGAACACACCTACCTCATCGCCCGCCGCGACGAACTCATCGCTTCACCCGAATGACCGGCCCGGACGGGGGCGCCGCAAGATTGGTGAACTCCAGACCGAACCACCGGTGAGGCCGCTGGCGAAGCCGGGCACGCAACACGACCCGCAGTCCCGTAGAGGGAACCATCACCGACACTATCTGCGTCGCCAACAAGCCCGTGACCAGGGCTGTTGCAGATAACCTGTCCGGGGCTTTTTTCGATAGGGGGGCGTTTTCTGGCACACTGGTCAAAGTGGAGCGTTTGCGGATCGGCTATGCCCGGTGCAGCAGCGTGCC
>JAABUZ0100005740.1_pt1 | contig 16021 bp, 15 predicted proteins | sample 5562091 | NCBI WGS metagenome assembly JAABUZ01 (sample SAMN12813069, study PRJNA571459) | rock metagenome | isolation source: Antarctica rocks | place: Antarctica: Victoria Land, Linnaeus Terrace sud | collected 2015-12-21
GGACTACTGGCGAATAGGCTTGATAGACTTGCTGCTTTTGTGTGTGAAAACTCTCGTGTTCTTGAATCAGTAAATTGGACAGCTGCCCGGATGATATTGAGATGCCGATGTCACGGACAAACTCTAGTAGCTTGCCTTGAGTCATGTTACCACCGAAGTACAGACTCACCGCCATAGCCGAGAGATAAACCTGTGTAAATCGCAGGCTGACTTCATCTAAATAGTTGTTTACCGCGATCAGCAAGTGGGGTGTTTAAAGGTTGCCCAGATTTACAGAGATTCATTGTCAGCCTTCAGGTTAGGGCCAAACTGTCCAGCATAGCCCGGAGGCAAGTCAGCAATATATGTACGCTTCTGGGAGGGTTACAATGAACCCTGACATTTTGAACCAGCCCTCATCTACATTAATGTCTCGCTTCCCAAAAGTTGATTGGAATAAGTGCTGGTTCAAAATGTCGGAGTTTTTCGTCGGGGTGAGTAGTATTTTTGCTGGCGGAACAAGATGTTGTCTGTACTCAGGTTAATGTCTTGGATAAATACATCTTCGTAGCCAATGAAGCTGAGCATCAACCGGCAGTTGGTCTTTTGGAATCGAGACGACTTGTTCTCGGTTTATCTTCAGGTGGGAGTTTTTGTTGCCCTTACGGTGGGGACGTTTAGTTTTGATTTCGACTTCCGAGGAATGGTTGGTTGGTGCGACTTTTTGGTGGGGCTTCGCTTTAATATCTGGTTTCCCTTGTTCCCCTTTAAGACGATTGTTCTCCTTCACGCAACCGCTGATTCTCTGCTTTCAATGCCGTAATTTCGGTTGTGAGCTGCTCAGTATGATTGAGCAGAATGACAATAACCTGACGCACTGACTCGTCTGCAATCTGCTGGGGGTCGAAGGTTTGCAGCACAGTCTCTATGGCTTTTTCTGAGGGAAGTGATAGCGTCATAGGTCATATTGTATAGACCAGAGTGCAATTGGGCTAGTGCCATACCGCCAACCGGGCAGTGCTACCTTGGTTGATTAGAATCCATACGTGTGAGCTGACTCCAACTATGCGCATAGTTGGAGACCACAGACCGCTCACGTAGAACAACTGGCAAACTTCAGGACAGAGCCGCTATTGAACTACTTGGTTTGTCCTGGCCGCCCATCAGCAAGCCCACCCCGGATTTTTGAGGGGATACCTTTGCTTCCTGGTTTGGTGCTGACGACAACACAGATTTTTGAAGAAGCAGAACTGCTATGAAGCGTCCATGCTGAGACGGTGAGACAGCCCTGAAGGAGGGTTTCCCTCCGTAGGGGACTGCTTTCCCGTTGGGATCGTGACACCACCTCTCCTTCGTCCCTAAACCTGTTGCTTCAACCATGCCAACACACTCGCAACATCTGCAACTTGTGTCCAACTGCTGTTACGATAACGCTAGTAAAAATTCCCTCGACTTCAGTACAGTTCCAGACAATGCAGCGTCAGACTACTCAGAAGTTCTTGAATTGCCTCTCTACCTGAGCGGAGTAGAGTTTCTACCTGCTTTGTTGGCGCGTTTCCACAGCGTAGCCATACTACTTTAGGAGGCGCACCATACAGACTACTTCTCTCTGCAAAATCCGCATCTTGAGTCATAATGCAAAAATCTTGCATTTTGGCGAATTCCCATATCTCGCTATCGCTGGTTCCGGCTAGTCCATGCAACTGAACATGACTAGCATCAGGAAAAATGTCAGCTAGCTGAGTCACTAACTTCCGACTCAGATTTTGATCGAACAGGAGCTTCAAACATCACCTACCATAACAGTCAGACGATGTTCGCGGTCAGCGGCGAATTCCAGGCAAGCGCGAATGTCCTCCTCGGTCAACTCCGGGAAGTCATCTAAAATTTCCGCGTGAGACATTCCAGCCGCCAGCCAACCCAGAACATCGTAGACAGTGATCCGCATCTGTCGGATACAAGGCTTGCCCCCGCGTTTATCTGGCTCGATCGTTATAATATTGCGATAGCTCATAGTAAAGCTCTGTATCGTTTCCTCAAGTTTAATCCAGCCTTATCCTATTCCACAGAACTTATCGTGTAGTCTCTCAGCCAGCCACGCCACAGCACTATCTACATCTGCAACCTGCTCTCCCAGTGGCATCGCTAGACGATGCACCATCACGACCGGGATACCCAGTTCTCGCGCTGCGATAATTTTGGCATAAGTAGCATCTCCGCCACTATTTTTGCTGACGATCGCATTAATCTGATACTCCCGCAGCAATTGACGCTCCTGTTCTAGGCTAAAGGGTCCGCGATCAAGCAAGAGTTTTCCGTTGGGAGTTGCGGTATCTGGTGCAGGTGGATCAATTGATCGCATCAAAAACCAAGTTTCTGCCAATGTCGCAAATGGGGCAAGCTGTTGTCTGCCGATGGTAAGAAACACTCGCTTTGCCGTTGCTGGAATTGCCTTAGCCGCCGCTTCTACGCTCTCGACTTCGATCCAGTTATCACCCGCCACTTTTTCCCACGCAGGACGCACCAGCATCAGATGGGGAATGCCTACCTCCGCTGCCGCTGTTGCCGCATTCCAGGAGATTTGCGCGGCGAAGGGATGGGTGGCATCAATCAGCAAATCGATGTTTTGCTCGCACAGATAGGCTGCCAATCCGGTGGAGCCACCGAAACCCCCGACGCGCACTGTTCCCAGAGGAGCAGATGGTTGACGAGTCCGCCCAGCCAGAGACGTAATCACCTCAACGCCTGGAATTACCGAGACTTTGGCAGCTAGCTCGGCTGCATCGCCTGTTCCACCCAAAATGAGAACTCGTGCCATCTCAGCGTTCACTGATTTACCTTTGAATGAAGAGTTAAGTCTAACTAGACTGAGGCAAGATAGTGAGTCGAATTGTTTTAACAACTATAGGTTCCCTTGGGGATCTTCATCCCAAAATCGCGATCGCCCTGGAATTACGAAAACGGGGACATGATGTAGTGTTTGCGACACACAAAGAATATTGTGCCAAAATTGAAGCCTTGGGATTTGAGTTTCACCGGATGCGTCCTGACAACACGGCTCTCGACGATCCTCAAGAGATGGCACGGATAATGGATTTGCAAAAAGGCACAGAGTATGTCATCCGCAATTGGATTTGCGCGAATTTACGCTCGACTTACACGGACTTGATGAACAGTGCAAAAGATGCAGATTTCATCCTTGCAGGCGAAGGGGTCTTTGCTGCTCGATTGGTTGCAGAAAAATTAGGGATTCGGTGGGCTTTGAGTGTGCTACATCCCGCCTCATTTCTCTCCGCTTACGACCCGTCAGTTTTACCGGTGTTTCCATTTCTAGCCAAGCTGCGCGGGTTTGGTTCTATCGTTAATCGAGGAGTTGTCAACTTTGCCAAATTGGTGAGTAAATCCTGGGCTGAACCTGTACATCAACTCCGGCGCGAACTTGAATTACCCCCGCTTGCAGGCAATCCATTCATAGACGATAAATATTCACCATTACTTGTACTTGCCATGTTCTCTTCGGTTCTGGCAAAACCTCAACCGGATTGGCCAGCATTCACAGTCGTGACAGGATTCACGTTCTATGATGGAAGCTTTGGTGGAACGGAACTCACCCCAGAACTGAAGCAATTTTTGGACACAGGGGAGCCGCCAATAGTCTTCACCCTTGGTTCAGCCGCAGTCCTTGATCCTGGAAATTTCTATCAAGAAAGCATCCAAGCCGCAAAATTGTTAAATCGTCGTGCTGTCCTGCTGATTGGAAAGAACACACCCCCAGAAAATTGTCTCTCGGACATTGTTGCTGTTAACTATGCACCATACTCTCAAATTTTTCCACGAGCTTGTGCCATTGTGCATCAAGGCGGAATTGGAACCACGGCTCAAGCGTTACGGGCTGGTCGTCCAACCCTCGTGATGCCCTACAGCCATGACCAGCCGGATAATGCAGCACGGGTTGAACGATTAGGAACTTCGCGTACTATTCCGCGTAAAAAGTACTCAGCTTCACGGGCTACAAAAGAGTTGCGTGAGTTGTTAGACAATCCCAGGTACACAGCCAAAGCAGCAGAAATCGGACAGAGCGTACAAGCAGAGAATGGGGTATGTGTGGTGTGTAATCAGATTGAAAAACAACTTATCTAAGCCTTTACCAGGGGCGTTAAAGAGGATGAAGATAACAGTTACAGAAGATGTTTTTAAGCCCGTATACTTTCGTGTCAAGGAAACAGAGCGACCCGATGCAATTATCAAAGATGAGATAGCTGTTAGACTTATGGAGCAGATGACTCCCAACCGCCCCATCGTTGATGACTGGACCATACAGTTTGGCATCGCTATCCATACATTACTAGTCGATGATGTTGTAAAACAATTTCTACAAAAGCATCCTGATGCAGTAGTGATTAGCTTGGGAGGGGGGCTTTGTACCCGAGCTATTCTACTTGATAATGGTCAATTTGAATGGTTTTGCGTTGATTTGCCTGATGTTGAACCGTACTGGAACCAATTGATTGGAGAATCTGCACGCAATCACTTTATCTCTTGTTCTGTCACAGATTTTACTTGGCTTAATCAAATTACTGAGAGTGAGCGAACGGTTTTGTTCATTGGTGAAGGAATCTTGTTGTATTTGAAAGAAACTGAAGTTAAACAAGTGTTGATATCTCTTCAACAGCGATTTTCCAATTCAGAAATTGTGATGGAAGTCATTGGAAAATTCATTTTGAACAGCACACAGGTCTTCCGTTCTAAAGCGATTCCTGGAAGCCGATTCCAGTGGGGAATTGATGACTGTAAGACAATCGAATCTTGGCACTCAGGTATTACCCTCATAAAAGAGTACTTCTGCTCCGATTACTATAAGCAACGTCAGGGGTTTATGAATCTCCTCCCCTTCTTGGTCGGTGGTAAAAAGCGGCTTCTCAAGGTTGCTCATTTTCGACTATGATCCACACCCCGACATCTCCAAAGGTAAACTATCTCAAGTGCCAGGTTATCAAAGCAGCGGTTGTTCTACTGTGACAACTGCCGCACCTCCGCTGTATGTTCCGGTGAATCTAAGCTCGCTTGTAAGACTGCTAACACCTGCGCCATATTTTCCGCTAACAGGTTATCTACTGCCAACCATAACCCCGGAAACACCTGACTTCGGATGACTCCATCCTCTTCCACCGGAAGAGAAACGTACTCCCCCTCCTCTAAGTAAAACCAATCGAGTTTCTGCTCATATACTTGCCAAACAATATACTCTCGTACCCCATTGCGACGATAAGCTCGTTTTTTGTCATGCAGATCGATCGCAGCGCTACTTGCCGCAATCTCTGCCACTAGCTCCGGTGCTCTCCTCCGGTCGGTGGCATGACAATCAATTCCCCTTTAGCTGTGCGTTCAAACTTAACCTCTGGATTGGCTCGACACAAAGCATAGAAGGCATCGTCCGTTAGTGTAACGAGGGGTTCGAGATTCAGTCTTCACAGCAGTCAAGGGAATTCTCCCCGAAGCAAATTGCTCAGTTTATGCCATCGTCACCCATTCTACAGCCTGGATTTGTCCAATAACAGAGGCAATCGCTCTCGCTAGAATAGTTGTAAGTGACTGTGTTGAGACCAACATGAGCGTCATCATCTCCGACGAAACCTTGCGTGCCTGCCAGATGACCGCAGCCGAATTTCAGCAGGAAATCGCTGTTATGCTCTTTCAATCCGGAAAGCTCAGTCTTGGACACGCCAGCAAGCTGGCTGATCTTGACAGAACTCAGTTTCGACAGTTGCTCAAGGAACGAAAAATTCCCCTTTATTCCTACGATGTTGAGGACTTGGAGCTAGACCTCAAGAATTTACGGGAGCTAGGTAGATTGTGATTGTTGTGAGCGATACGTCGCCCATCACTAGTCTGGCTGCAATTAAACAGTTGAACCTGCTCCAGCAGTTATACGAAGCCCTTACCATTCCTGAAGCTGTTTATCGCGAACTCGCCAGAGTCAATCCGCCCGTACCCGGCACAGTTGAAGTACAGACTGCTGGTTGGATTCAGGTACAGCGGGTATCAGACAACTCCCTGGTGACCATGCTTGAGGAGCAACAGCAGCTCGATGAAGGAGAATCCGAAGCGATCGCGCTGGCGATTGAACTTAACGCAGAGTTGCTGCTGATTGACGAACGGCGAGGTCGAGCAGAAGCTGACCGTCTGGGACTGCGAATTACCGGACTGTTGGGAGTCTTGATTGAAGCCAAGCGGAATCGATTGATTGTAGCTGTTAAGCCTGTCTTGAACGACCTGATTGAGACAGCAGAATTTAGGGTTTCTGATGCACTCTATGCTCAAATTCTTCAGATGGTGGGTGAGTAGTTCGAGGCTGTTGTTGCTCGACACAGTACCATGCCCCTCGTATATAGTTTATAACTTAATTAACCCGCGTTTGAGGGCTGTGACTACGGCGTGGGTGCGATCACTAGCTCCCAATTTGGTCAAAATGTTGGTGGTGTTGTAAATCTGTTGTTGATGGCGCTCAAATTCAGCCACAGTAAGCGTTTGCAAGAGTTAGACCACAGAGTTGAAACTTTACCCTCCATTGAAACGCCTTCAACCACCCGTGCGATTAACAAAAATTGCATGACAGCCTCTCTTGACTCGTAACATAGTTGTGTTTGAAATCTCAAAAGACTTTTTACTGTGCCGTATATCCCCCATCGATGAGCAGATTGTGCCCCGTGACGAATGAAGCCGCGTCTGAACACAGCCACACCACCGCTTCTGCCACCTCCTCCGGCTTGCCTGCACGTACTATAGGATGTGTTGTTTTAACTTGAGCCAGGACATCCCCAGGGGCATCAGCCAGGATGTCAGTCTCGATCACAGCGGGACTGACGACGTTGATTCCGATGCCGGATTTGGCAACTACGACCTTTGCACCTTCACGTGCAAATGCAATCGCTGTCGCTTGACCAATGCCTGATGAAGCCCCGATTACTAGCGCGACCTTTCCATCCAATTTACCTGTCATGCATGCACTCCTTACCTTTTAATGCTATGTTTTGGGGTTATTGTAGATCGCAATACTCCTATGTAAATAGAAGATTTTCATCTGTTTCACACACTTTCAACCCCAGGATGTTGCGACTCTATCACTCCTTCGGCTTCATTAACGAGCGATCGCAACTGTTCCAGCATCTCCGGTGCAACCTGTTGCCATAAGCCGCGCTGGTTGGCTTCAAGCAGGCGTTCTGCCATGTCGCGCAGTACCCAGGGGTTACTACGTTGGATAAAGTTTTGCACATCCTGATCGAATAAATATGCCTCAGCAACGCCTTCATACATGAAATCTTCCACACAATGGGTTGTGGCATCGTAAGCAAACAAATAATCCAACGTCGCTGCCATTTCAAACGCGCCTTTGTAGCCATGCCGCATAGCGCCAGCAATCCATTTGGGATTTACGACTCTGGAGCGATAGACACGGGTGATTTCTTCGCTCAGTTTTCGCACTTTTGGCTGTGCCATACGGGAATTGTCACCGAAGTAGATTTCCGGGCGCTTGTCCGAGACTAATTGCACTGCCGCAGTTAAGCCCCCTTGAAACTGGTAGTAATCATCCGAATCAAGCAGATCATGTTCGCGGTTATCTTGGTTTTGCAACACGATTTGCATCGTGCCAAGTCGCTGTGTAAAAGCTTCCGGAGCCGATTTGCCTGTCTCCTTGCCTGTGTAGGCGTAGGCACTCCAGTTAATGTAGGCACGGGCTAAATCTGCGTCGCTGTTCCAGTTTTGTGATTCGATTAAGCCCTGCAAACCTGCTCCGTAGGCACTCGGTTTGGAACCAAAAATGCGATAACGCGATCGCGCCTCTGCTTGCTCTAATGTCAACCCTTGGGATTCCCATCGCCGAGTTTCCTGTTGTACCTGCGCGGCTAAGGGATTTTGTGCTTCGGGTTCATTGAGATTCGCTACGGCATTGACTGCACTGTCAAACAAATCAATCAAATTCGGAAAGGCATCCCGGAAAAAGCCTGAAATTCGTAACGTCACATCCACACGCGGACGACCTAAAATCGATAGCGGCAGAATCTCAAAATCAATCACCCGCCGCGACACTCCGTCCCATACAGGTTGTACACCCAGCAACGCTAACGCTTCCGCCATGTCATCGCCGCCCGTTCGCATAGTTGAAGTACCCCAAATCGACAGTCCCAGGGTTTTCGGGTATTCGCCATGCTCTTGGGTATAGCGCTCGATTAGGGCTTCTGCGGCTTTGCGTCCAATGTCCCAGGCGGTTTCGGTGGGGATGGCGCGAATATTCACCGAGTAGAAATTGCGCCCCGTTGGTAATACTTCCGGGCGTCCGCGCGTGGGCGCACCGGAAGCCCCACTAGCGATGTAGTGTCCGTCCAGTCCGCGCAAGAGGTTGATCAGTTCCTGATCCGTTTGTCGCAAGGCTGGCAGCAGGCGCTCACACACCCACATTAACTCTTCTTTTGTATATTCACCAATGTTAGTAATTTCGTTGTCTTGAATAATCGCTTCAACCAGTTCAGCGGCATATTCTTCAATGATTTCAACGACATCACCAATAATGCGACAATTCTGTAATTTATGATGGTGGGTTGCTTCGAGTGCTTCACCTAAATCGGCGGTGAGCGGATCAAAGTCTAGTTGCCAATCTTGGGCAATGGCACGGGTTAAGCCTAAGCGATTAGTGTTGGGATTACGGGCGATCGCCACGATCAAATCCCGCAGTTGCCCACCATCGGGGCATTTGCCAAAGATGTGTAAGCCGTCGCGAATTTGGGCTTCCTTGAGTTCACACAAATAGCCGTCAGCGGTGGTTAAAACCGTAGCTATAGCGTCATCTAAGCGTTCTGTCTCAATGCCTAGCTCTTTATGGAGGTTTTCCTGTTTGATTAACTGGGCTAGGCGATCGCGAATCAAGCTAACCCGTGAGGGGTCAAGGGTTTGTGCCTCATAATATTCATCAATCAAGCCCTCTAGCTGATGCAAACTGCCGTAGAGTTCGGCACGAGTCATCGGCGGTGTGAGGTGATCCAAAATCACGGCTTGCGAGCGCCGTTTTGCCTGGGAGCCTTCCCCCGGATCGTTGACAATAAACGGATAGAAATGAGGTACTGCGCCTAACACCGCTTCCGGGTAGCAATTCTCCGACAGTGCCACACTTTTTCCGGGCAACCATTCCAGATTACCATGTTTACCCACATGTACAATCGCATCGGCTCCAAACTTGGTGTTAACCCAGTGATAGAATGCAAGATAGGGATGCGGCGGTTCTAAATCGGGAGCATGGTAGTTAAGGGTGGGGTCGAGATCGTAGCCACGTGCAGGTTGAATCCCCAGGAAGACATTTCCGAGTTGAATGCCTGCAATGGGGAATACATCGGTTTCGTTTGGCAATCCCCAACGGTTTTGGATACCCGTTTGCACCGCGATAGGTAAATTCTGAAAATGGAGCTGATAATCGTCCAGCGATAACGATTGACGCACGGTTCGCAATCCCCAACCCTCTGGATCATTCGTCACCCCAGACGTTAACAGTTGCATCAATTCATCACTGCTTTCAGGAATCGCTCCGATCTCGTATCCCGCTGCTTGGAGCGCTTTCAGAATTTCCACACAACTGGCAGGCGTATCTAAACCAACACCATTGGCTAGTCGTCCATCTCGGTTGGGATAATTGGCGAGAATCAGCGCAATTTTTCGCGCTGCGATTGGAGTCTGGCGCAACTTGATCCATCGAGCCGCTAAATCTGCTACAAAGTTAATGCGCGAAGGCTCCGGTTCATACACTACCACATCCGTTTGCAGCCGTGGATTCTGGGTTTGTACTGCTTTGAACGAAACCGCCCGCGTGATAATTCTGCCATCAACCTCCGGCAGCGCCACATTCATCGCCATATCGCGCGGTGTTAATCCCTGAAATCCTGCTTCCCAAAGCTCCCGTGTGCCGCCACTCAAAATCACTTGCAACACTGGCACGTTGAGGGTTTCCCACAAGGTTACTTGGGGCGTGTCCGTTTCCAGACTGGCTAAGGAAAAGCTGGTAGTGTTGAGCAATACTTCAATGCCCTGACGGCAGTAGTGGATTAATTCCGTTTGCACATCAGGTTCTTTCAGCGACGACACAAAGATGGGAACGGGCGTTAAATGCCGCGTCGCTAAGGCTTGGCACAGCGCATCGATCGCCGCTGTATTGCCCGCTAAATAATGCGCTCGATAAAATACAATGCCAACACCTGATCGCAGCTGACTCAGATCCAGGGCGCGATCGCCAGGGTAAATGCCCACACGCGGCACGGGCTGAGGCGGCTGATAGGTGGTATAATGGTGCAGAAATTGCTTGGCGACAAATTTCAGCAGGTTTTGATAATTCTCCACGCCTGCTTCAATGAAATACTGCCAAACCTGATTCACCGTCGCCAATGCTGCTGTGGAGTGGCTGATTAAGGTGGGATCGGGACGTTCATCACCAGGTATGACAATTAAAGTCGCACCCGTTTGCTTCACCGTTTCCTGCACAACTTCTAAGCCATAACTCCAATAAGCCTGTCCTCCAATCAAGCGCACAATGATCACCGTCGCTTCTGCCAAAACGTCTTCGGCGTAGGTGTCGATTGTCAGTTGCTGTTGTAATTGCAATAGATTCACCCCCCGCACTGGGGGGAAGTCAGCGGGTAATTGCGTTACGGCGGCAGCGAGGGTTTGAATGTCGGTATCTGCCGCCGTGATCACGACGATTGGGGCGGGCTGTTGCTCAACAAAAATCACACCGTCTGCGGACGGGTTCCAACCTCCTGGTATAGTAGCAAGACGATGCATTGGCGTTTACGGGTAGGGATAACAGGCAGTGGCTATCATTATTGCAGGTGAGCGCAGCGGCGTGGGTAAAACGACTGTAACCTTGGCACTCCTGGCAGCACTGCGGCAGCGTCGCCAAATTGTGCAATCGTTCAAGGTTGGTCCCGACTACATTGATCCGATGTTTCACCGCTATGTGACGGGACGCGCCTGCCGCAATCTCGATCCTGTACTTACATCCGTTGCCTATGTGCAGCAGTGTTTCACCCGTCACAGCCAGGGTGTCCAGTATGCCCTGATTGAAGGGGTGATGGGGCTATTTGACGGGGCATCGGGCAGTGACGATATGGCGAGTACTGCCCATGTTGCCAGACTGCTGCATGTCCCAGTGGTGCTGATTCTCAATTGCAGCAGTTTGTCCCGCTCCGTCGCTGCGATCGCCCACGGCTACCGCACCTTCGATCCCCGGATTCACGTCGCTGGCGTGATTCTCAACCGCGTCGGCAGCGATCGCCATTTAGAATTGCTCACCCAAGCCCTCCTCCCGCTGAACCTACCGATTTTAGGTGTTCTCCGTCGCCAAGACGACATCACAATTCCCGATCGCCACCTCGGTTTAGTCCCTACTGCTGAATTCGACAATTTGAACGCAGTCATGGAGCGATTAGCGTACCTGGGCGAAACCTGTTTTGATTGGGCGAAATTGTTGCCGTTGCTGGAATGTAGGGAAACGGGAACAGAAAGCATTAAACAGGAAAAACAATCCAAAATCAGACTGGCGATCGCCCAAGATGAAGCTTTTAGTTTCTACTATGCCGATAACCTGGATTTACTCCAACAGTTGGGGGCGGAGCTAGTGCCGTGGAGTCCAATGCGCGATCAAGCATTGCCGTCAGGAGTGCAGGGGATGTACTTCGGTGGCGGCTTTCCAGAGGTGTTTGCAGCGGCGTTGACGGAAAATTTACCCGCAAGGCAATCCGTGCAAGCGGCGATTCAAGCGGGGATGCCGACTTATGCGGAGTGTGGCGGATTGATGTATCTATGTGAGCAGATTGTCGATTTTGCGGAAAATTCGTATCCAATGGTGGGCATTTTCCCGACTACGGCGGTGATGGGCAAGCGACTAACTCTGGGCTATCGTCAAGCTACGGCGTTGCACGATAGTCCTCTGGTGATGGTGGGCGATCGCTTCTGGGGGCATGAGTTTCATCGATCATCTTTAACCCAGTCGCCCGATCAACCTCTGTTGGCGCTTCAGGGGTACGATTCTAGCTTTAAATTTCCGCCAGAGGGCTGGCAACGCTATCAAGTCCATGCGGCGTATACGCATCTCCATTTCGGCGCACAACCTCAATTAGCTGAAAGGTTTTTGCTTTCAGCCTCCAAATGTGAAATCATGAGTAAAAATCACAATGGTTCAATTAGCACCTAAACTTCTAAGTGTTGATGAGTTTATTACGCAGTACGGCGATAACGAACGCTATGAGCTAATCGATGGTGAATTAATCGAGATGGAACCGACTGGACCACACGAGCAAGTAGCAGCTTTTATCGGGCGAAAATTGAATGTAGAGATTGATCGCCAGGATGCAACTTACTTGATTCCATATCGATGTCTAATCAAATTGTTAGGGACGCAGACTGCGTTTCGCCCCAATATAATTGTGTTGGAGCGAACTCAGTTAGTGAATGAACCGTTGTGGCAACACGAGCCTGTAATTACCTTGGGAACTTCAATCAAACTGGTTGTTGAAATTGTCAGCACAAACTGGCAAAACGACTACGCCCGTAAGGTCGAGGACTACGCCTTGTTTGGTATTCCAGAGTATTGGATTGTGGACTATCTTGGGCTCGGTGGAAGAGAATATATTGGCAAACCCAAACAGCCAACAATTACGATTTGCACCCTGGTTGAAGACGAGTATCAAAAACAATTATTCCGAAGTGACGATCTGCTTGATTCCTCAATCTTTTCAGGTTTACAACTAACGGCAAAGCAGGTTTTCGCAGCAGCGCAGTAATCAGTGCAACAATTTGTCAACTCAAAGTTCCACGCTTCCCTCTACTCTGGTAGCTCCATGTTTCTAACTACTTTCTTTAGCCATTCAACTTCTTCCTGCATCCAAAGAATATGAACCATTTTTGGGTAGTATCATACCCAAACAGCTAGGTAAATGACGAAGATTATAGTACCGCCTGGGTTGACTCGAAATAACTCCGCAGTAGCTCTAAGTGTGTCTGACAGTGAAGTTTAAAAGATAGCTCGTAGTAAGGTAATTTGGAAACTGCATTTTGCACCTCTCCAGAAGTCAAACAACTGACGAGAAAGCCATTTATAAAGAGGATGAATTTAGAGACTATTTTCGTTATTTCACCATAAGCGTGAATTCTTGCTCTAAATCATGAATAATTATTTCTTCTGACCTAAGACTAGTTTTTTATTTTTATAAATTTCCAGTGTCTGAATAGCGAATGGTCTTCCAACTACCCTGAATTATTTTTATTTTGATATGTTCCTGACGCAGTATAATCAGGTTCGGAAGTATGGTGATAACTATATATGGTGAATTAACAAAAACATTCTTAATAAAGTAAACAGGAATGCCTAATAAGGTTGTGGTGCCAAAAATTTTGTACCCGCTATCAGTAGTAGATAGATGGAGAAATTTTCGCTTTTGAACTACTACCACTGGTGTACCCTAATTTTTTGGCAACACAACCGCTTGCCACGCCTCCCGGCGCTCTCGACTCCTTCGCTCATGCACCAGCACGCCGACGGCGCAACAACAGCAGCCCTCCGATCATCAGCCCCATAGTCCCAACGCTTGCAGGCTCCGGCACTGGCACCAGCACTGGTGCTTCCCGGAAATGCGTCGCCTGCTCAAACCCAAAGGCATCGTTGAGCAAACTCTCCTCGCTGAACTGATCCCCCAAAAACGCCACGCTGAACGGCGCCCCATCCGCATAATACCCGCCGGGCAAATCCACTAGGGGTGTTCCCAGCAAATTCACCTCTGACACGGTTGTATTGGCATACGTCCCGCCAAACAGCGGCCCCGGCTCATTGAACTCTTGCGGGAAGAACAGCCCGTCCAGGTTGTAATCCTTCAGCACCTTCTGGAACTCCGCCAGCATCTTCGCCCGCCCATCCATGAACGTCTGCACCAGCGCGTTCTGCGACACTGTCGGCTGTTTCACTGCCGTTGCTAAGCCCGGCGTGTTCGCAAAGTTTCCAAGCAACACCCCGTTTTCCGCGAGGAGATCGATCCCCGTCTTAGCCTTGAAATCCGCCACTGACGTCGGCGACTTCGTCGGGTCCAGCGTCTGCAGCCACTGCGTCAAATCGTACGGCTCATTCACACCGCTGTACTGACTGAAGGTCGCCCCCAGCGTGTTGAAAGCTGTGGTTAACCCTGGATCAGAAAACGGATTGCTCACCACTGTTGCCCCCAGCGACTGCAGAATCGCAACGTCCTTGGAATACAGAGACTGCGTCTCCGGCGACAGCGTCACATCTTTAAACGCCGGGCTGAAAAGCCCAAATCGCTTCCCCTCTAGCGACGTGGTGCTTAATCCCGCGCCGTATCCTGCCGTCGGTATCTTCCCAATCGATGCCGCCGTCTTCGGGTCCGATGCATCGGGTCCCGCAATCACCGTCAGGAAATTCGCTGCATCCGTTACCGTCTTTGCATTCACGCCAAAGACATCGCGAGTCGAGCCGTTTAGGGGAATGCCGCCGCTCGTCGGCACCAGTCCGAATGTCGTCTTGACCCCCACTAGCGACTGTGCACCAGCCGGGTTCTGAATCGACCCGCCCGTCTCCTCTGCCGTCCCTTCGGTCGCAAAACTTGCCGATGTTGCCGTTGCCGTCCCTGTACTGCTGCCACCCGGTAATAGATTAATGTTGTAGGAGTTCAGCGTCGGTCCAAGATAACTCGTGTTCGCATTCGACCCGCTGCGTGCAAAACTCGGCAGGTTCGTCTTCCCCAAAATAATCGCCCCCGCCGCTTTCAGCCGCGCCACGATTGGCGAATCCTCCAGTGGAATCATGTCTGACCCGCCGTTCTCCGCCGTAAAGCCCGAGAACCCCCCTGTTGTCCGCACCCCCGCGATGTTCATCGAATCCTTCACCACAATCGGTACGCCCAACAGTGGCTTATCCAGTGGGATCGCGCCGCCGTTGGTCTCGATAGTGGCGTCCGCTGCCGCCGCATCCGGCAGTGCATCTGGATTAATGTAAGTAAACGCGTTGTAAGTTGGGTTGTACGTGCCGATCCGATCTAGGTAAGAACTCACCAAATCCTGATCTGTGTACTTCTTAGCCGCCAGATCTGTCTCGATCTGGGTCGCCGTCAACTCCTCGACATCTACCGGGGTAGCCCGCGCCACCAGTGGCGTCACCAAAATGCCAATCACGACTGCCAACCCGGTAGCCGCTTTTGTCTTCCCTAACGTCATGTCTACTTACCTGTTTGTGAGTTCCACTGAACTAATTTTCTATACCGCCCAGTTGTTCGCCGTCTGTATCAAATTTTTCTCTTTGTGAGTTTCCCTTCAACTGGTTTCTAAGAATGAAAGGTTTAGCGCCTACCGACGACGGACGAACACCTATGCCAAAAAGATGAGGGGATTGCAGCGAACTGTAACGGTGCAGCGGTTGGTACACAACGCTCTTCAGACCACACTGGGGGCAAGCATTGGGAACCACCCCGGCAATGGTGGGGTTATACCACCGACCTGTAAAGATGGAAGAGTTGCTGACCTGGAGAGAGTTTCCCTCCACCACGTCTTAACAGACCAGTGCCAAATTAGGCATACAGCTAGGTCTGTGCTTAGCCAGGGTGTGTAGGGAAGCTTTGAACCTTCCGAAACGGTACGATTTGTTTTAACTGCTTAGCCAAATCATATCGTAAACGTTGCTACGGGGTCTAAAAGACCCCGTAGCAACATCAGTTTAGAATCCGCGCCCGTTTCAACCGGCGGAGAGTTCAAAGCTGGAGGCTCATCAGCACGTGTTGCCCCTCTATTCCCAATCAAAATGTAAAGTTTTGTGTCAATTGGCTGTCAAAGATGCAAAACAAAGTCATACCGACTACGATATAGTAAGGGGCTGGTAATGAATAAGCGTTTAAAGCTCGTCTCCTGTAGTCGGAGCGAGTCAGGTAATCACAAATGGATGGAGAGAATTAATTAATGACTGATCACAAAACACTAACAACGGCTGACGGGCTGCCAGTTGCAG
>JAABUZ0100005741.1_pt1 | contig 16020 bp, 12 predicted proteins | sample 5562091 | NCBI WGS metagenome assembly JAABUZ01 (sample SAMN12813069, study PRJNA571459) | rock metagenome | isolation source: Antarctica rocks | place: Antarctica: Victoria Land, Linnaeus Terrace sud | collected 2015-12-21
CGGTGGCACGAATCAGCGAGACGAAACCGGGAGCGGATCATCCGTGGAAGCGCGGCTGCTGACAGCGGGGTGACAAAATCACTGGACAATTAGGGTGACAGAATCACTGGACAGCAACAGGACTGCCATACCCTAGATTGACGATTTCCAAGCCTTTCTTGTCTGTGTCCTCTGCATGCCGGCGGTGCTCCCGATACTCAGGTCAATCCGAAAAATAATGTGTGATGTAGTTTTTTGCGTGATCGTCACAATCTCCGTTCTCGTGTTATTATCAATAAAGCAAGCCGACAGTGACGAATGATTGACGGCGTATCCGGCCCGGGCGTTTTTTGGCGACCGTAGGCAAGGGGTGCGACCTGTGGGGAGGGTGCGGGGATGATTGGTCCGTTCATGCATCAATGGCAGAGCGGACGCGACCGCCTACACCTTCCGCCACCAGCTGACCTGACGCACCTGCGCATGGGTACTGGTACCCATCGCTGCCACGCCAGAAATCCTCCTCAACGAATGGGTACTGGCACGGATGCGACGGGCGGCGCGATGCCCTAGGCTGGGGATGTCGGGGATCCGACAGCTGGGGTGAGATGACCAGCCCACGGAGAATATCGGAAGGGGAGTTACCATGCGAAAACACTTCATTGTGCCCTTGGCGGTTGCGTTCATGATGGCCACTGCGCTCATGACGGCCGCGCTGTTCCCCACACCGGCGCTCGCTTTCGAGTCCTGCGACAACCATATCACCTACAGACCAGACGCGACCCCAAGCGCGCAGTCGGTGCAGCAGGGCGCCACCGCTGATTATGCGGTGACAGTAGTGACGTCCACTGGAGTGTTTGGCTCGAGCGCGAGTGCGTTTTTCTCTACGCTGTCGGTTATGGGCCTGCCCGATGGGTTCACGGCGACGTTCACTACCCAGGGGCGGTATGACGCGAATGATCAACCCGTCGGGCAGTTGGCGGTGCAGACCACGACCGGTCATCTCGGCACGTACACGCTGCAGATCACAGGGACCGGCCCTGCGTGCAGTTTTACGTTGGGCAATCACTTCACGCTGACCGTCACGGACACGACGGACACGACTGCCCCGACGACCACGGCGACACTCGCCGGGACGACGGGCACGGACCCGTGGTATACGAGCGCCGTGACGGTGACGCTCGCCGCTACCGACCCCGACGGCACCGCCGCCAACATCACCACGACCTACACCGTCGATGGCGGCGCGGCGCAGGCGTACACCGGGCCCTTCACTGTCTCCGGCGACGGCACGCACACCGTGACGTACTCCTCCACGGACAAGGCGGGCAACGTCGAGGCAACCAAGACGCAGTCCATCATGATTGACGCGACCGCGCCGACCGCCGTCGTCGGCACGCCGGATCGGGCACCGAACGCGACCGGCTGGTACAACGCGCCGGTGAAGGTCACCTTCAGTGGGCAGGACGCGACGAGCAGCATCGCCAGCTGCACGAGCACGACCTACAGCGGCCCGGACAGCGCGACGGCAACGGTGACGGGCAGCTGCACCGACAAGGCGGGCAACAGCGCGAGCGGCTCCTTCGCCCTCAAGTACGACGCGACCGCGCCGGTGACGACGGCGACGCCCGATCGCGCCGCCAACACAAGCGGCTGGTACAACGCGCCGGTGAAGGTGACGGTGAGGGCCACGGATACCCTCTCCGGGGTGGCGAAGAGCCAGTACAACCTCGACAATGCCGGCTGGCTCGACTACGTCCCCGGCACCCCGGTCACCGTCTCGGGTGATCTCATCCACACATTGCTCTCCCGCTCGGTGGACAACGCCGGCAACCGGGAGGCGGACGGCACGCTGACGATCAAGATTGATGCGGCAGCGCCGACGGGCGTGGCGGGTGCGGCGGCGCGTGGGGCGGACAGCAACGGCTGGTACAACAAGCCCGTCGCGCTCACCTTCACGGGGGCGGACAGCCTGTCGGGGATTGATACCTGCACGAGCACGACCTACAGCGGTCCGGAGAGCGCGGCGGCGGCGGTGACGGGCACCTGCACCGACAAGGCAGGCAACACCAGCGCCCCCGTCACCTTCACCTTCACGTACGATGCGACCAAGCCGACCGATGTTGTCGGCACGCCGGATCGGGCACCGAACGCGAATGGCTGGTACAACGCGCCGGTCACGGTGAAGTTCACCGGCAGCGACGCGACGAGCGGCATCGCCGCATGTATGTCCGCTGCGACCTACAGCGGCCCGGATAGCGCGACGGCGAGCGTGCCCGGCAGCTGCACCGACAAGGCGGGGAATGTCGCCACCGCCGCCTTCGCGCTCAAGTACGACGCGACCCCGCCGACGATCACCTACACCGGCAACGCGGGCACGTACACCATCCTCGATACGGTCGCGATTTCCTGCAAGGCGGCGGATAATCTCTCCGGGATCGCCACCACCACCTGCAAGGATATCGCCGCCCCCGCGTACACCTTCAATGTCGGCGCGAATAGCTTCTCGGCCACCGCGACCGATAAGGCGGGCAACGTGGGCAGCGGCTCGACGAGCTTCGCGGTGACGGTGGACGCCGCGAGCCTGTCCACTCTGGTCAACCAGTTCGTCGCGAATAAGGGGATCGCGAACTCGCTGACGAAGAAGATCGCCAAGGGGAACATCCAGCCCTTTATCAACGAGGTGAACGCGCAGACGGGTAAGGCGATCACCGCCGACAAAGCGGCGATCCTGATCAAGCTGGCCAACGCCCTCTAGCGCCGGTCTGACGGCATCGTCAGCGAAGCGAAGGAGCGCGAAGGGCGGGGCGGCTGACGGCAGCGCCCCGCCCTTTTGTGCCGGTGCGATACCATTCCTGAGCGGTGCATCACGGGGAGAATGCGCTGATGCTGCGCATCGCCGATCTCTCCAACGACCATCCCTGCGTTACGCTCGGGGTGCGCGGCGGCAACGATTGCGGCGGATGACGAGGAGCGGAAGGCAGTGCGCGCCTACGAGTTGATTGAGGAGGGAGAGCACGCGGGGCATCACTTCCCAGAAGGTCATGCGGTGCTGGTCGGGTGCCCTTTGGGCGGCATGCTCAGGGTGGCGACCGGCGAACGCAGACGAGGATCAATCACCCTCGCATGGCCGAGAAAACGGCTGAGCGCGGCGTTTTCGCGCGTACAAGGAGGAAACGAGCGTTTCGTCCATCAATCGGGTCATTCAGCAGGGGCTCACATTGCCCACATAAACCCTCCTCGATTGATGATGTCGTCCAAGACTGCCGCGAGTATACCCAAATTGTACAAAAAACACGGTTTTTGCGGTGATAACGGGCGAAAAAGCCTGCCAGCACCGCACTCCTCTCCGCAGACATGGGAAAGTTACGGGAGACGGCCCGACCGCGTCAGAGATTCCGTGTAATCGTTTTCCGCAACCTGCTGACGCAATTCCTCCGGCGTCCGGTGGCGACCAGGCCATGCCGCGTCGGGCGTTACGCTGAGGCGGAGCAGGATGCGCGCGGTGAGGATCGCCGCCATCTGCAAACCGCGCGGCGATACTTTGTCCACGGTATCCGCCTCGGTGTGGCCCCAGCCGCGACCGATCATTCCTTGCCGTGCGTCGCGACTGGACAATGTGCCAGCTGGCATGCCCGCGAGCGTGAATGGGAAGTGGTCGGAGTGTCCGGCGAAGCGGTCCGCGACATCGAATGTGTATGCGAACGCGTCCGCGAGGTCGCTGAAGAAGGGCAGGAGTTCCGGCGTGCCAGTCAGCGAGACGACTTCCGCGCCGCCGCCACCCTGTCCCGCGCCATCGAGATTGAGCATGTAGCGCACACGATTCAACGCGTCGGCGTGCTGGTCGCGGTGCGCCCACGCTCCATACAGCCCGACCTCCTCGGCACCGAAGGCGACAAAGCGAATGCCGCGCACAAGGTGGTCACGGACATTGGCGAGCGCGCGGCCGGACTCGACTAACGTGCAGGTCCCCGTGCCGTCGTCGCCCGCGCCATCGGCGATGTCGTGTGCGTCATAGTGCGCGCCCGTAATGATGAATTCGTCCGTCGAGCCGTCACCAGGCAGTTCGCCGACGACATTATTCGTTGTAACGCGCTGGCTTGTGCCAGTATCCGTAATGTGTAGCGTCGGGTGGTTACCGTGCTTGGCGAGGCGGAGGATGGCGTTGCCCGTCTCCCATGAGACGCCGATACCGGGAATCGGCGCATGCGGAAAGAGGCTACCAGTGATTCGCAGCTGGCCGGGGTTCTGGTTGATGAAGATGAAGCCGGAAGCGCCCGCCGCGATTGCCCAGCGATATTTGTCCGTGCGGTGGCTAACCTTCTTTGCCGTCAGCCAATTGCCGGTTTCCGCCGCGCACACGGCGATCTTTCCTTTGACCGCGTCACCGAGGCGGGAGAAGTCTTCCTGTTCGCCCCCGCCGCAATCAATCATTTCGGCAGTCAGATCGCAGGCCGGGCTGTAGGGAAGGGCAAGCGTGGGAAAGTCGCGCTCGACGGGCGTGGTCATGCGGAGCGTCGTCATACCACGCGTCCATGCAGTGATCTCGAACGGCTCTAGATGCACGTTTTCAAGGTGGTTCGCGCGCATCGCTGCCGCGATCGTGTCCGCCGCTTTGCGCTCGCTCGCGCTGCCCGCGAACCGATTGCCGCAGACATCGCAGAGTTCCAGGAGCAATTGGTATGAGGCATTGCTCGTGAAAATGTCGCCAATGATCTCCCGGTCGGTCGCCAGGAAATGCTCGCTCGTCACCGTCGCCACGTTTTATCCTCCTCAGATACATGCTGAACGATTTGTGGCGCGATTGTAGCATGGGGCAGTCGGCAGTCGTCAGCGAGGAGAACGAGCCCACTCCACTCGCGACTACCGACTGCTGACTTACCCTAGTACGTACGCGCATTGGTGCGGTAATTATCCGCAAAGTATGGTAGAATATCTGTGCGGGAAACCGTATGCGGAAGGCTTGTGGGGTGTGGAGCAGTGCATGATGCGGGTGGGTCAGCGAGCGTTTGAAACCCTCGTGGCGGATGCGTTGGACGGTTTGCCCGATGCGATCCTGCGGATGCTGGACAATGTCGCGGTCGTCGTCGCCGATGAGCCGACAGCGCATCAGCAGCGATGTGTGTGTCTCGCAGACGATGAGGTGCTCCTCGGCTTATACGAGGGGATTCCGCGCACAGAGCGGACATCAGGATACGGAGCAGTCTTGCCAGACAAAGTGACGATCTTCCAGCGCGCAATCGAGGCGCAATGCGACAGCGAGGCCGCGCTTGTGGAGGCGGTGCGTCATACCGTCGTGCATGAACTCGCGCACCATCTCGGCATCTCGGACGAGCGGCTGATCGCGATTGGTTTCGAGGACGATCCGGATGGCGCGGATGGGGGCGGGCGATGAATCGCGGGCCGTGGCGACCGTGGGGCGAGCAGAGCGGTGAGAACACCCGCCGACACGATGCGGCGGCGGATGATCGTGCGCCCGGCATTATCGAGACGCTACAGAGCGGGTACGAGATGCTGAACGCGCGCCCGTACCTGATTACCGTGCCGCTCGCGCTCGACCTCGGTCTCTGGCTCGGGCCGCAGTTGACCGCGCCCGCACTCTTTGCGTGGCTGGCGCGCTGGCCGGGGCAAACTGCCGACGGTGCCGCGATCGCCCAGACTTTGCGGGAGCGGGGCGCATCGGCGGAAATGACGTCCGGGATCGCGCAACTGTGGAATGGCTATGGCGTGTCGAGCTTGGTTGGGACGATTGGCCGGGGGCACGTCGCCAGTCTCATCGAGCGGCCGACGGCAACCGTCGGGCCGTGGTACATAGCGGTGATTGTCCTGCTTGCGCTCCTGGTGATCGGGCTGTGGCTGAAGTCACTCTTCGTCGCGCCAATTGCGCAGATGGTGCGACACGAGCCATTCGCGCTCGGCACGACGTTGCGGATGAGTTGGCAGGCGACCAGGGGGGCGGCGCTGCTCTTTCTTGCCGCCTTCGGCATGCTGACGCTGACGCTCATTCCGGTGGCGATCGTCGCGGTAACCTTCGTCCTCGCGGGAATCAATGGGTTCGGATTGATCGTCCTCGCGACACTCATCCCGGCGCTGGGCGCGCTCTTTTACGGAGCGTTCGCAATGGACGCAATCTTTCTCGAACGCGTCGGGCCAATGCGGGCGATCTATCTGTCCTATCGCGTTGTGCGCCGCAATGTCTGGCCGACAGCGGGCTTTATCGCGCTGACGTTCCTGATCTCGCGTGGTGTGCCGCTCGCGTTGACGCGGGTCGTGCAGCAGCCGGTCGGGGTGCTCCTGGCGATGGTTGCCCATGCCTACGTCGCGGCGGGGCTGGCGACGGCGAGTTTACTGTTTTATCGAGAGCGCCGGGCGCGCATCCTGGATGTGCGGCCCGAGCAGATCACTGAGGAAGCGGCGACGGGGCGGCAGGCGTCGTGAGCGAGAGTGAGGAGTAACAAGCACATGGCAGACGAGATCAAAAGTAACGGCACAAACGGGACAAATGGCGTGAACGGAGCGAACGGAGCTGACGGTAATGGTCGCGCGCGCATCCCGCGCGAGAAGATCGAGAAGATTACCAACAAGTACGGCTCCGAGCAGATTCAGGTGCTCGAAGGGTTGGAGGCTGTCCGTCGGCGCCCCGGTATGTACATCGGCGACACGGATACGAAGGGGTTGCACCACCTCGTCTTCGAGATCGTGGACAACAGCGTGGATGAGGCGCTCGCTGGTCATGCGACCGAGATCACGCTGACGATTGGCAAGGACGAGACGATTACCGTGCGCGACAACGGGCGCGGCTTCCCCGTTGGCCGCCATCACCAGATGAAGGACAAAGACACGCTCGAAGTGATCCATACCGTTCTGCATGCCGGTGGCAAGTTCGGCGGCGGCGGCTACAAAGTCTCCGGCGGCCTGCACGGCGTTGGTGCCTCGGCGGTCAACGCGCTGTCGAATTACATGCGCGTCGAGTCGCACCAGAACGGCAAGATATACTGGCAGGAATACGAGCGCGGCAAGCCCCTCGATAAGGTGAAGTCGAAGACGAACGCGAACCCGGACGACCGTGGCTCACTGACCGCCTTCCGCTTCGATGACACGATCTTCAAGGAGTTGTCGTACTCGTACGAGACGCTGGTCAATCGCTTCCGCGAGCAGGCGTATCTGACGCAGGGCCTGCGTATCACGATCGTGGATGAGCGCACCGAGCAGGAATGCACCTTCTACTTCGAGGGCGGCATCGTCTCGTATGTGCGCCACCTGAACAAGCACCGGACGGCGGTCCATCAGCCGCCCTTCTTCGTCCGCAAGCAGGTCGGCGATTACCTGATCGAAGTGGCGTTGCAGTACAACGACACCTTCGGCGAGGCGGCCTTCTCGTTCGCGAACAACATTAACACGGTGGACGGCGGCACGCACATGAGTGGCTTCCGCGCCGCCCTGACGCGCACGATCAACGACTTTGCCCGCAAGCAAGGGATTCTCGGCGAGAAAGCGGACGCCCTGACCGGCGATGACGTGCGCGAGGGGTTGACGGCGATTGTCAGCGTCAAGTTGCCTGATCCGTCGTTCGAGAGCCAGACGAAAGTCAAATTGACGACGCCGGACATGGCGGGCGCGGTGCAATCGGCGATGAACGAATCGTTCAGCATGTGGCTGGAGGAGAACCCTGCCGCCGCCAAGCGCATTGTCGAGAAGTGCCTGATGTCCGCCCGCGCGCGGGAAGCGGCCCGCAAGGCGCGCGATGTCACCCGCAAGGGGATGATGGACGGCCTCGCGCTCCCCGGCAAACTGGCGGACTGCCAGGAGACCGACCCGGCGCGCAGCGAACTCTACATCGTTGAGGGCGACTCGGCGGGCGGCTCCGCGAAGCAGGGGCGCGACCGGCGCTTCCAGGCGATCCTACCGTTGCGCGGTAAGATTCTCAATGTCGAGCGGGCGCGCCTCGACCGAATGCTCTCGTCCGACGCGATCCGCACGCTGATCACGGCGCTCGGCGTCGGCATCGGCGAGCAGTATGACATCAACAAACTCCGCTACCATCGCATCATCCTGATGACGGATGCGGACGTGGACGGTCTGCACATCCGCACTTTGCTCCTGACCTTCTTCTTCCGCCACATGCAGGAGATGATTACGGGCGGCAACATCTACATCGCCCAGCCGCCGCTCTTCAAGATCGCCTGGGGCAAGGAAGAGAAGTGGGTGCTCGACCAGCGGGAACGTGACGTGCTTGAGAAGACGCTGGTCGGCAAGAAACTGGAAGTTTCCCGCTTCAAGGGCCTCGGCGAAATGAACGCCAACGACCTCTGGGCGACGACGATGGACCCGGCCCGCCGCACCCTCCTGCAAGTGACGATTGACGACGCCGTCCGCGCCGACGAGACCTTCGACATGCTGATGGGCCAGGATGTCCCGCCCCGCCGCCGCTTCATCCAGACCCACGCCCGCGAGGTGCAGAACCTCGACGTGTAGGTATCGAAGGCAATAAACTTGACTGACGAAGGGGTAGGTACAACCTGCCCCTTTGTCGAAGAATCGGGGGCGTGATGGACGAATTCAAGAAGGCGCTTACGGAGTATCTACAGGACGTTTGCGAACGATTCGCTACCGTAGCCATCCTTCCTCGTGAGTGGGTGCGCGTTATTCCAGTCGCCGCTAATGATATCACGTTCGGAATGGAACTCCGACCAAACTATCGCGGCTTACTCCTCAAAACCTTCGGTGACACACAAACATCTACGACATTTAGTTCCGTCATGCATGCTTTGGAGCATAATCCAGCGTTATCGAACGCACTTCTGAGGAACCAGAACGTCCTCAATGTCATGACGTTATGGAATGATTTTATGGATCCATTCCTGTTCGCATACTTGGAGCGTGTTGGCGTTATGAGGTTCGACCAAGCAGTCTTCGACGCGTTCATTCGACAACTTGAAGACGAAGTTCAAGCGTCCTATGTTATCGTTGTGCAAACGAATGCTCTTACAAGTGTTCAAATGACATTGCCGTCTTTTACCGTTGATAACGGTCTAGTTATTCGGCAGATCACATCAGATGACGTGGAGGGATGGATAAATGAATGGGCATTGCCTTCTGTGCGCGGATTATCCGATACGCCGAATTTCCTTGACCCAAAGTGTGCATTGGAGATCCATTATCGGGAATCATTGGTGGAACCTCATAGAGGAGCATTCCTCGAAGTGGAGGAAAAGAAGAACCGCTTACTCACTGCGTTACAGCTAGTCACCGAGCGGAACGTTCATGTCGATTTCACGACGAAAAAGACAGCGAGCGCGTTTCGGCGTCATGGAGGTCTTAACCAATCAGGGATGTGGCTGAACCGCCTTACATATTCTACACTACTTGATTTGCCTGAACTCAATAACGTCAAGGCTATCTATCATTTGCTCCAAACTAGCCTCAACGTCGCCTTACTCAACCTTCCTATTCGACGGTTTGTAAGCGCATCAGACCGCATAAGTGATGAGGATAGATTAATTGACTACTGGATTGCATTAGAATCGTTATTTGGTGAGTCTGGTGCAGAAATCTCATTTAGCATTTCACTCCGTATCGCTGGATTCTTGCGTGAAACTGTTGAATCTCGACAGCAAGTCTACGACGAGATGCGTCATTCTTACTCTTGGAGATCAGCCCTCGTACATGGAAATACATGGGATCAGAAAGTCGGGAGAAAGCTTTCAAAGAAAAGTGATTTAGCCTCGACCACAGCGATTACTCGGACGTATCTTCATGAGTCAATCGAAAAACTTCTCCGTATGAATCAGGGATTCGCGCTAAATCTGCTTGACGTTGATCTATTCAGTCGAAAGCTGAAAGGATAGTCGCCATGTATCTCGCGCCCGCTCCGCTTGCCGCTGCTGCTGCCGATTTGCGATCCGGCGCGTTGCCGCTCGATCAGTACATCAATGAGAAGTGCGCGTGGCTGGAATCGGCTGATGCGCAGGTGCATGCGCTGTTGCCGGAGGTGAACCGGCGCAGGCGATTGCTGCGGGAGGCGGAGGAACTGGAACGGCGGTGGCCCGATCCGGCGTCGCGCCCGCCGCTCTATGGCGTGCTCGTCGGGGTGAAGGACATTTACCATGTCGAGGGGTTCGTGACGCGCGCGGGGTCGGACGTGCCACCGGAACTGTTCGTGGGGCCGGAGGCGGCGGTCGTCGGGCTGCTGCGGGCGGCGGGGGCGCTGGTCCTCGGCAAGACGGTAACGACCGAGTTCGCCGGCTTCGAGCAGAACGGCACGCGCAACCCGCATAACCTCGGCCACACGCCGGGCGGATCGTCTAGTGGGTCGGCGGCGGCGGTCGCGGCGGGGTTCTGCCCGCTGGCGCTCGGCAGCCAGACAGTCGGCTCGGTGATCCGGCCCGCCGCGTTCTGTGGCGTCGTCGGGTTCAAGCCGACCTACGACCGCATCCCGACCGCCGGGATCGTCTATTACTCGCAGTCGGTGGATCACGTCGGGCTATTCACGCAGGATGTCGCGGGGATGGAGATTGCCGCCTCGGTGGTTTGTCGCGACTGGCAACCGGCGACCGTGAGCGGGAAACCCATTCTCGGCGTGCCGGAGGGGGCCTATCTCGCGCAGGCGTCGCCGGAAGGGTTGGCGGCGTTTGCGCGGCAGATTGGGAAACTTCAGCAGGCGGGATACACGGTGAAGCGCGTTCCGGCGCTCGATGACATCGCGACGATTGCCGAACGGCATACCTGGATGACGACGGCGGAGATGGCGGCGATGCATCGGGATTGGTTCCCGGTACACGAGGCGAAATACCGCCCTGTCACCGCCGAGACCTTCCGCAACGGGCAGCAGGTGACGCCGGAGCAATTGGCGGCGGGGCGCGCGAGTCGGATGCAGGTGCGGACGCAGATGCAGGCGCTGATGGATGAGCAGGGGATTGACCTCTGGGTCTGCCCGCCCGCGCCCGGCCCCGCGCCGGAAGGGATCGCGTCTACCGGCAGCCCGGCGATGAATCTGCCGTGGACGCATGCCGGTATGCCCGCGCTCTCAGTTCCTGCCGGGGCTGCGGAAAATGGCCTGCCGCTTGGCTTCCAGTGCGTCGCGCGGGCAGACGCCGACGAGCAGTTGCTCGCATGGGCCGCGCCGATAGCGGTCGCACTCGGTAGCGGTGGGCTTTGGGAATAATTGCAAACCGTCAGGACGCCAAGAACGCCAGGGGGGACGCGAAGAAGGATGAAGAATCCGTTTTCGCTTTCTCTTCTTGGCGTTCTTGGCGGTTCCGGCGCAGCGGTGGCGGCGGGGTCATGGCGGTGATGGCGATGGGTACCAATACGGGCGGCAGTATCCGCATCCTCGCGCCGCCGATTGCCGGGCAGACGAGCGCCGCCCTGCACCGGGCGAAACCGATTGAACCGCAAAAGTGCAAAGCCCGCAGAGAACGCAAAGAAAAGAAGAGAAGGGGTGAAACAAATGCTTTCTTTGCGTCCGTTGCGCTCTTTGGCCTTTGCGGGTTTCTCCGGTTTCGCTCTTGATGCTTACGAGGCATCGAAGTAAAGTGCGCCGCGCGCGTTCGCATTTGGCACGTAGCGGAGCCAGGTGACGCGGACGGTGGCGGGAACGGAAAAGATGAGTGTGCCCTTGGCAATTGCATGGGGTGCAATTGTGCCACCATCGGGGAGCGGAGTGCCGAAACCCGTTACCGCACTGGTCGCAAAATCTACGCCGGATGTCGTGTGCATTTGCCATTTACCCGTCGTCACTGGCGCATCACCAAGATTCTCGATTTGCACGTCAACAGCGATGAACTTGTAGCCAGCAATCGGTCGCGCGGATGCCGTCGCCGAGCGCGCGTCATCGATGATGCCGAGGATCGCGACGCGCTGGCCGCTGAACACGCCCGTGTTACTGGCGGCGAGCGGCACGCGGAAGTCCACATTCGGATCAGGCGTCGGTGTGCCTGGTGGCGGCGTCGGAGTGGCGGGCGATAGCGTCGGCGTGGGCGGACGCGGTGTCGCAGTCGGCGGCTCCGGCGTTTGCGTCGGCGTCGGCGTCAGTGTCGGCGCGAAGGCGGCGACATTGACGAGCGCCACGGTCATCGGTGTCGGCGTGCCATCACGCTTCGTGTAGCCCGCGCCAATCGCGATCACCGAGGCAAACGCCGCGCAATAGCCGATCAGCACGATCCCGAAAATATACGGCCACAGCGACCACTTCCGGCGTCGCCGTCGCGTAGTCGTCGGCATCATGCGTTCGCCGTCAGATTGGGGAGGCCCCATTTCGTACTACTCTCCGAGCGTTGGCGTTCAGCGACTGTCACAGCGTTCCCAGAACGGACAACGGTGCGCCGGATTCGTCCGCTAAACTGGTGGGCCAGGCAGGATTCGAACCTGCGACCAAGAGATTATGAGTCCCCCGCTCTGACCGCTGAGCTACTGGCCCTCGACGCTCGCGCGCCAGCGTAGCATCACCGGCGCGGCGCGGCAACCTCAGTCGAGGTCGTATGGCACGTCGTATTCCGCACACAAGTCGTGTATATCGTCCCGCACGGATTGGTGCAGCGGCACGCCGTTCACGCTGCGGTCGCGGTAGGCGTCGAACTCCGGCTGACCGGGGGCGAGCACGGTGTCGTGGCCCGGCGCGGGCGGCGTAGCGCGTAGCGTCTCCATCATGTCGTCCATCTGCGCGCGGTACGTCGCGAGATCCGCGAAGGCATCAATGCGCCATGCCATGAAGCAGTGGCAGGTGCCGGGATGGTCGTGCGTGCCGGTGCCCCGGCCGGGGATGCGCATGCTCCACGTCCCGCCGGAGAGCATCGCGCTGAAGCAGTCCACCATCACCGCCAATCCATACCCCTTCTGGCTGCGGCCCGCGTAGTCGCTGCCGAGTGGAGCGAGCGCGACGGCGGTGTTCGGGTCCGTCGTAAAGACGCCATCTTTGTCTACCGCCCAACGATCGGGGATCGGCAATCCCTCGCGCTTGGCGATCTCCACTTTGCCCCAGGCGACGCTCGTCGAGGCCATGTCGAGCAGGAAGGGGTCGGACGTGTCACCGCCGGGGAAGCCGATGGAGAAGGGGTTGGTGCCGAGGACGGGAATCGTCCCGAAGGTGGGCACCATCAGCGGCCCGGCGTTCGTCATGCTCATGCCGCCCAATCCCTCATGCACCGCCAGCATCGGGTAATAGGCGAGCGTGCCGAGATGGTTGCTCGCTCGCACCGAGACCGTACACCACCCGGTTTCTTGCGCCTTTTCAATCGCGCGGCGCATCGCAAATGGCCCGACAACAAGCCCAAGACCCTGATCGCCATCGAGCGTCATTGTCGCGGGGCCTTCCATGACGACGGTGATCTTTGGATGCAGATTGACCCGCCCGGCGGCAATTGCGTTGAGGTACATACGCATCCGGGGGATACCATGCGAGTCAATCCCATGCATATCGCTGAAGACGAGGACTGCGACGGCGGTCGCCGCGTCCTCGGCAGGAACGCCAACGCGGATAAAGAGACGTTCCATCAGGGTGCGCATTGCGTCCTCTGAAACGCGTGTCCGGTCGCGCATATCCAACTCAGTCATTATCTGTCTCCTCCGCGTGCCTTACAAACGCTTCCGACTGTTTCGTGCCTCTTCCGTGTCACTGTTCGCCGCCTCGATCTCCCGCTCCGCGTCGTCGAGGTCGTAATCGTGCGGCCGACCGCGCGCGTGGCGGCTTTTTTGCGGCCTGCCATCCTCGATACTCGTCATCTCCCCGTTCGGACCGGATGGCGTATCTACAGGTGTGACATTGTCCGGCTCCGGCAGTGGTTCGGTGGCAGGGTGCCGCGCGCCGGATGCACCATTCGGGCCGTGTTGCGGCGCGCGCAAAATTAAGAGCATCAAAAGGAGACAGACACCGGCCAGCACGAGGAGAAGCGGCACGGTTGCCGTATCGCGAATGCGGTCAAACGCGCTTTTCTGGGGCGTTGGAGCGCTCGTTCGTGGAGGCGCTGATGGGCTGGGGCCGATGGTTAGGTCAATCTGCTGGCCCGCTTGGGCATTGTCGAGGCTGAACTGCTTGAAGGGCGTCGCGCCCTGGGGCGCCTGGATCGGCCCGTCGTTGTGCAGGGTCGCGCTCATGATCGGCTGCCGCGAATCGGAGACGAGCACTTGCACCTTCGTCGCGGCGTAATCAAGGGTGCGCTGGAATGTGAGGCCGGACGCCGAGCCGGGCAGATCATAGGTAGCGGTCAGATCGCTCCCGCCCGGTTGGACTGGCGTGCGGAGCGTCAGTTTTTGTCCCGTCAGATCGGCGGTCGGCAGGAGATCGGCGCGATTTGTCGTGATTGTCTGTGCATTCGCGGGGGTGCTGAAGGTGAGTGACATACCCTGTGCCACCGATCCATCGGCATTGAGCGCGCCGACGAGCGTGCGATCGCCGGGATTCGTGATCTGGAGCGCTTCGAGGACGCTGTAAAACTGGGGGCGCACCTCATTCATGATAATCTGATCGCTCTTGATCGTGAAATTTGCCGGGGCGCTACTGACGACGGGTTCGTAGACCGGGATGTCCACCGTCGCGGGTGTGGCGTTATTTGTGAAGTGGACCGCGCGCGACTTACTCACCGCACCCGATGTGTCCGTCACATCCTGCTCCGGCGGTTCGTACCGAATACCCTTGTAGTCAACGACAACGCGATAAACGCCCGCTGCCGACGTGTCCAACCCCGCAAACAAGAACGAACCGTCGGGAGCCGTCATCGTTGTCCGAAAATCAGCGGCTTCGTCAATGGAGCGAAACAGGCCGGGATTGATAAAGAGCAGCGTCACGGCGAGCGGCGTGCCCGGCAACGACGCCCCTGCGGTCTTCATCACGACGTTGCCTGTGAGGGCACCACCAGTCGGCGCGGCACGGAGTGGTACCGCGAGTACGAGCAAAGTGACTGCAAGTGCGGCAATCAACAGGCGGCGGGCGACATGCGAGCAAGTGATGGACAAATTCCCAGTCCTTAGTCCTTGGTCCTCAGTCCTCTTCCTGTGATGCTATCAGCGTTCGTGGGGTGCGACAAGGCACGCATATCTGTTCAGGGTTAGGGGAAGTGCCCGCGCAGCACCCGCTCCGCTTCGCTGTTGTCTGGCGATACGCTGTTGGGCCGCCAGAGCGGACTGCCAACAAGGATCAGTAACAACCTGGGCGCGCGATGTTGACAGTGGCGGCGCTACCATCGTTTTCGAGGCGGGCGCGATCACCGTGAATAAGGAGAATCAACCTGTCGTCAACGAGAATAAGATGACGCTCCGACGAGCGCACATCGAGGCGAGTATCCCAGATAAGAAGCATGCTATGATTGCGCACAATCGCTCACCGTAAGCCATAGAGGGGTGCGTTACTGTCACAGTAACCATATGGACAGCCACCGGGTCAACCGACCGGCAATCAACCACCGTGGCAGGGGCAGCCGCAACAATGGAGCGCACCGGGCGCACATGCTGCCGTCGCATTACAGCCGATCCGTGTACTCCGACGCAGCCTTGCGCTCTACCTTCTCAATTCGCTCTGGTGGCTCATCTGGATCGGCATTGCCGGTATCGGGCTGATCGTGTGGTTCGTCCTCTGGTGGCGCGAACGGCTGCTCATCTACCCGGATCGCATCGTCCATGTACAGGGATTTCTCACCGTGCGGGAGCGGATCATTCCGATGTACCGCGTCCAAGATGTTACCGTGACGCGCCAGTTAGGGTTTGGTCGCATTGTGATCGAGACTGCTAGGGAGCAGAGTCACGAGCAGTTCAGCTGGATTCGCGGTGCGCCTGCGGTTCGCGACTTGCTGTATCGGCTGATGAGTGAGACACGAACCGCGTAGCGGCCAAACGTGCGGGTGACGGAGCAACCGATTCGTCAGAAGGGCATCCACTTCTGGTTCTACGACGCGGGTACAGTCACCGGCTGGGATTACGCCGTGACGCTACTGGGGTGGGCTACTGCGCGGCGCAAGAGGCGCGTTGAACGTCAGGGTCTTTATTCCTCCTCATCAATCAAGCGACAGGTGCGGATAAACTGCAACCCTCGATTGAAGTATTCCGCGATTGGCG
>JAABUZ0100005742.1_pt1 | contig 16017 bp, 19 predicted proteins | sample 5562091 | NCBI WGS metagenome assembly JAABUZ01 (sample SAMN12813069, study PRJNA571459) | rock metagenome | isolation source: Antarctica rocks | place: Antarctica: Victoria Land, Linnaeus Terrace sud | collected 2015-12-21
GGCGGCGGCGCCACCCGCCACAACTGCCGGCCATTCCGCCGCGGGTGCCGCGCCAGGCGACCGTCTACAGCTGCCCGGAGTGCGAGACCCGCTACCTGGGCACCCAGCGGTGCGACCCGTGCGGCGTGTTTTGCAAACGGGTAGGTCCAGGGGGACCCTGCCCACACTGCGACGAGCCCGTCGCCATCGCCGATCTCATCGCCTGACTCAGGAGGTACAGCCCATTCCCATTCTTCATAGCTTGGATCGGACCTGACAGGTGGGCCATACCTGAGCATCAAAGTGGGCCATACCGCATTGACAAACACATCATCACGTCGTCGGTCGAGTACACGTGCAGGCCATGCTGAGCTGCGACGCGCCGGGCGATGGTCGATTTGCCGGCGCCGCTGCCGCCGCCGATCCAGTAGACGTGCTGCAGTCGTGCCCGCAGCGCCGCGGGCTCGACAGTGTGTCCCTGTTCTTGAGGTTGCATCCTTCACATGGGCACCGTCCCGTCCCTGGGACGCGAACGGGTCTCGGCGGCAGTATCAATCCCTGGGGAAGGCCGACGGGTCGCGGGCCCAGGTGTACAGCGCATCGGGCTCGACCCGGAGGAATGCGCCATTCCGCCGGCGGCGCAGCTCCTGCCACCAGTCGCGGACATAGGCTTCACTCAGCTCGTCGAACTCCGCGTCGCTGTGGCCGATGACGACGGCGCGCCCGTGGGTGATCAGCGCCACCTCGTTGCTCACCCAGTGCGTCATGCTCACCGACGGGCGCCGCGCCACGTGCCCGGTGCGGACCGCATCGGCCGCTGTCGGGACGAAGAAGTGGCCCCGCTGAAGCACCACCTGCACCGGCGCGACGCGGGGCTCACCGCGCGCGGTGACGGTGGCGAGCGCGTACTGCTGCTCCTGCCCGATATATCGGACGAGCTGGACGGCGTCGAGTGAGTGCTCCGGCATCTCGAAGGTGCGCTTGAGGTGCTCACCCGCGCGCTCGATGCTCCGAGTCAGCAGCGCTTGGAGGCGCGCCAGGTCATTGGGCGTCTCGTTCATCCGATCCTCATGCTCGTCCAGACACCGTGCCGGCCGCCGGCGGCACACACGAACTCTACACCCGGGGTTGCGCCCGGCGGCCAAGGCGGATCCGGCTCTGCGAGGAACGGCCGACGAGCAATGCGTCGGTCTAGGGCGTGTCTGTTGAATCAGCTCGCCAGATCATGAAAGCGGCAAGGACACGGTGGCGCAGCAGTGGGCAACCCCGTTGTTTGAGATGCGTAGCCACCCGGCGCCACTGCTCTCCGGAATCACCAGACACGCCCTAGTCAAATTTAGATTTAGCCTAACTGTAGCCCCGGGCTACGCGTCCGTCACCTGCTGGCAACGTGCGCGCGACGCATGGGAGCTGGTCGCGTTCAATGACACGTCCCACCTCGGTGGCCTGCCCCCAGGCCTCGCATGGCCCCCGCTCCCGCACCCGACGTAGCCGACCGCGCGCGGCGGTCAGGCGGCGGAGGTCGGCCGCTCCCAGCCCCGTTGGGTCCGGGTGAGCTCGCGGAAGGCGGCGCGGCGGAGGAAGGCGCCGGCCTCCTCCTCTTCCGCCCCGGCGTAGGCGAGGAGCCGATCGGTGCGCCCGAGCAGCAGCCACTTGGCCGCTCGCCCCAGCAGCCAGGTGGCGATTCCTCGCCGGCGGTGCGGCACCTCGACCTCGAGGTTCCCGATGTCGGCCCAGCCCACCTGGCGCACGATGTGGCCGTCCACCACCCGGCTCCCCACCTCCACGTAGCCGAGCGCCCGTCCTTCGAGCAGCGCCGTGGAGCGGGTTCCGTTGATGCCCAGCGTCCGCGCGACCGTCAGGCCGGCGACGGGCGCGGCAGGCCTGGCCAGCGCACCGACCGCGGCCAGGAACACGATCTCGGCGCGGGGGCCGGGCGCGAAGCCCGCGCGCTCGAGGATGCCGTGCACGTGCGGCCACTGGTCGGGCAGGCCGTAGACCCCTGGCGCCGGCAGCGCGCCGTCAGCGTACAGTCTGGTCGCTCCGGACCGGGCCAGCCACGCCACCGACGCGGCCGCCACGGCGTCGCCCGCGGCAATGGCGTCGGGCCAGAACGGAGCCGCCGGCCAGCAGATCAACCAGCGGATCTCCCCGGCGCCTCGGTACGCCTCGCCGACCTCGGCACCCTCGCCGTAGCGGAGCAGGTGCGCGGCCGCCGAGGCGCGCCCGCGCTGCTCGGCCACCAACGTCGCCCGCTGGACCACCCACGGGTCGACGATGAACTCGCCCGGCTCGCGCTCGAGCTGGCTCAGCACGCTGTTGACCGACACCGACACGCCCGGCACGACCGCCTCCACGTGCGCGTTCACCAGGGCGGTCAACTGCTCCCTGTCATCGCGCCTGAACGACCGAATCTCGACCGGGGACTTCGGGCATCCTCCTGGACACAGCATGGCTGAGGAAGCCGCCACCGGTGCGGTACGGCCCCAGGCATGCCGGGGCGGGCCGCGCCGGTCCAGCCGCGGATTCCGTCGCGAGCGACGCCAGGCGCGCGAGCCAGGCCTCGCCGGCCGCCCCGCACGGGTATATCTCCCGTCCATCGGGCTCTGATCACGCGGGCGACAGGCTACGCGCGCTCGGCGACGAGCAGGAAGAGGTGGAAACCGACTTCGATCGGCCCATCGTCCCGTGCGAGCCGGCGGTGCAACGCGAGCAGCGGCCCCGCGTAGCGGTCGACGGTGAAGTCCGGGATCTCCCAGGCGACCGCCTTGAGGTAGTAGGCGATGGCGCCAACGTCGTGGTAGCGGCTCACGATGAACGCGTCCTCGGCGCGCAGCATATGCAGACCGGCCGCCTCGGCCCCGGCTCCGGCGATCCCGGCGTCCCAGGCCGGGCGGTCCGGGTCGGGTGCGCCGAGGACGCGGTGCAGGTCGAGGTTGGTCTGATCGCCGACCTGCTGGGTGACCAGCCGGCCGCCCGGCCGCAGCACGCGGGCGACTTCGGGTGCCACGTACTCCGTGTGGCGGCTCATGACCAGGTCGAAGGCGCCGTCGACGAACGGCAGCCGCCCCTGGCCGGGCGCCTGGCCGTCTGTGTCGACCTCGACCACGCCGGCTCCCAGTAGCGCCAGGCGGTCACGCGCGAGCGGCACATTCGGCGGGTGGCCCTCGGTCGCGCACACGAGCCGCGGCCGTCGGGCGGTCTCGGCCAGCCGACTGGCGAGGTAGCGGCCGTCGCCGGTGCCGAGGTCGACCATGGCATCGGCGCGCCCGATCGCCTCCACGAGCATCGGGTCGAACTGCCATGGCTTGGTGTCGACGGTCTCGCGGCGCCCAGCAAGATAGGAGAAGTCCCAGCCGTGGAACGGCCGGGCCCACTCGGCGCGCAGCCAGTCGAGCACCTCCTCGTCGCTCACCTACTCGAGCGTACGCGGGTGGCTGAAACGTCCGCGCGTCGTGGGCGTTGTCGCGATGTGAGCCAGCGCCGACCGTTCGACCACGCGGCCTACGCCCGGCGGGTCCAGGCTGGGCCGTGCTTCGTGTGCGCCATCGCCCAGGGCGACCCCGAGTACCGGGCCGCTCACGAGTTCATCTACGAGGACGCCGACGTCCTCGTGTTCCTCAACCGCTACCCCGTCCTGCGCGGCTACACCCTGGTCTGCCCACGGCGGCACGTGGAGCAGGTGACGGGCGACTTCAGCGAGGCCGAGTACCTCGCGCTCCAACGCTGGATCTACCGCGTGGGCGAAGCCGTGCGGCAGGTGGTGCCGACCGAGCGCCTGTACCTGCTCAGTCTGGGCAGCCAGCAGGGCAACCGCCACGTCCATTGGCACGTCGCCCCGCTGCCGCCCGGCGTGCCGTACGACGAGCAACAGCTCGCCGCACTCAGCATGGCGAATGGCCCGCTCGACACGATGCCCGCGGAGATGGCCAGCCTGGCTGCCGAGATCCGGTCCCGCCTGGTTGGGGCGGCCGGGTAGGCACCGCCGAGGAACGGCCGCGCGGCAGCGGGGAACGCGGCCAGGCGCGTACTCGCTGCCTAAGTTGGGTCGAACCAGGTCGGCGGCTACGATGTGGCCGTGAGTGAGGCGGTGCGGGCCTACTACGCCCAGTTCGGCGAGCGTGAGTGGACGCGGCTGCAGCACGCCGCGGACGGCCAGGTCGAATTCGCCGTCACCTGCCAGGCGCTCCTCCGGTATCTGCCCCCACACGCACGGGTGCTCGACCTTGGTGGCGGCCCCGGGCGGTACACCATCTGGCTCGCCGAGCATGGTCACCAGGTCATCTTGGCCGATCTCTCCCCCGAGCTGCTGGCCATCGCGAGGGAACGCATCCGCGAGGCCGGCGTGGGGGGTCACGTCGAGGCGGTGGTCGAAGCAGACGCCCGTGACCTGCGCGCCTGGCCTGACGGCGTCTTCGATGCCGTGGTCTGCCTCGGCCCGTTCTACCACCTGCCCGATCCGGCGGACCGCGCCAGGGCCGCCGCCGAGCTCGGCCGCGTGCTGGCCCCTGGTGGTGTGGCCTTGGTCGCCCTCATGCCGCGGCTGGCCTTCCTGCGCCGGACGCTCGCGCTCGCCGACGAGCGCCGGCACCTGCTCGAGCCGGGCTTCGTGGCCCGTGTGCTCGAGGACGGGGTGTTCTCCAACGACGTGCCTGGTCGGTTCACATCCGGCTACGGCGCACGACTCGAGGAGATTGGGCCCTTCTTCGCGAGCTTCGGGCTCGAGCAGCTGACGCTGCTCTCGGTCGAGAGCCTGACGGTCGGCCTCGAAGCCATCCTTCCCGAGTTGCTCGGGGATACCCGCGTGGCGGAGGTGGTCCTCGGATTGGCTCTCGCGGCTGCCGCCGATCCGAGCATCCTCGGATTGGCCCGGCATCTGCTGTACGTTGGTCGCCGCGAACGGGTGCCAGGCTAGCCAGCACCGAGAGAGCGAGTGCGCGGTGAGCCCGACAGTGATCGTGATCGGCGGCGTGCCCGGAGCGGGCAAGAGCACCGCCGCCAGACGCCTGGCCACTGACCTGCGTCTGCCGTTCCTGTCGACCGACACGGTCGGCCAGACCGTTCAGGCATCGCACGGCATTCGAGCTCGCGACGCGGTCGACGCCTACTGGATCGCCTACGACGTCGTCTTCCGCCTGTGCGAGGAGTTCGTCGGCGTGGGGCTCTCAGTCGTCCTCGAGCTGAACCTGGGCTGGGCGTTCCAGTGGGCCTGGCTCGATCGCTTGGGCGCTCGCCACCAGGGCGTCCGTGTGCTGCCGATCGTGCTGCGCTGCTCACGAGACATCTGCCTTGAGCGCATCCGTCGGCGGAATGCCACTGATCCGTCCGCCGGCGCCCCTGAGCTGTACGAGACCGATCCCAAGATCCTCGCCGTCTTCGGCTTTCTGGAGCAACTCGACCGCCCCGAGGTTGTGGCGATCGACGCCAGTCACCCAGCAGATGAGGTCTACTCGACCGTGGGACAGGCGGTTGCTGCGGCGACGCGACCCGTGGCCGCGGGAAACGGTTGGATGCCACGCCAGCGTTGGGAAGCTCTCGTCCGGGGTGAGGGCTGTCCACTGTGTGCCGAGCTGTCCCAACCTGATCGCCCCAACTCGTTCGGCTTCCCCGTTGCCGACCTGGACGTGAGCCGACTCCGCCTGGCGGCCAATCAAGCGGCCAACGGCTACTGCCTCTTGATCTGCCACCGTCACGTGCGCGAGCCGTTCGAGCTGGCTCCCGAGGAGCAGTCGCGCTACTGGCAGGATTTGATGCGGGCTGGGCGCGCCATTCAAACTGTCTTCGACCCAATCAAACTCAACTTCCAGCTGCTCGGCAATGCCGTGCCACACGTGCACACGCACATCGTCCCGCGCTACTACGGCGATCCCGCACCGGCGCGCCCGCTCGACCCGGGCTTTGCGAGCCACCCCATCGGACCCGATGCTGCCGCCGTCCTCACCCAGCGCCTGCGCGCAGCACTCGAAGAGCAATGACGCCAGCGGAGATGTCGGGTTTCCCCGACCCACGCGAGGTAGTGGCCCGCGGCTACGACCGCATCGCCGAGCGCTACGCCGAGTGGGCGCGCGACGAGGTGGATGACACCGTCGCTCCCGCCTACGTGCGCCTGCTGATCGAGCGCTTGCCAGGGCGCGCGGCCGTCCTCGACCTCGGGTGCGGCGGCGGCCAGCGGCTGGCGAACTGGCCGAGCACTTCAGGGTCACCGCGGTCGACATCTCCCCGGAGCAGGTTCGGCGAGCGCGGCAAGGCGTCCGGCAAGCACGAGTGCTCCTCGGCGACATAACGCGCCTGGACTTTCCGGCCTCGTCCTTCCACGCGGTGACGGCCTTCTACGCCTTGACGCATCTGCCGTATGGCGAGCTCCCGTCTCTGCTCATGCGTATCGCGTACTGGTTACGGCCGGGCGGGCTGCTGGTAGCGAGCATGGGCGCCCGGCTCAACCCTGGCGCGTTCGTCCGCGACTAGACTAGCTGGGCGCGCCGACCTACTTCAGCGGCTACGACTCCGCCACCAATCGCCGGTTCGTCGAGCGAGCCGGACTACGCGTACTCAGCGCAGGCGAGGAGACGATCCGGGAGCGGCTCGAAAGGCGGTCGACTCCCGCAACATTCTTCTGGGGTGGTCGCGCGGCGGCCGGAAGCGGCCGGGTTGCCCGACGAGACGCGCCGCGTGTAGCGGCACGATCTGAACCGAGCTCACACGACCGTCATTGAACCCGCCGGTCGGCCCATGCACCATGCAACGTCATGGCGGATCGTTGGCGGGTGCTGCTGGCCGAACGCGTCGAGGAGGCGATCGACCAGATCGGATCGATTCCTGGCGTGCGCGGCATCGTGGTGGGCGGCAGCGTCGGCCGCGGCGAGCCGTGGCCGCTGTCGGACATCGACCTGCTGCCCATCCGCGCCCCGGACGCAGACGCCGAGATCGCGCGGTGCCAGGCGCGACTGGTCGACTGGTGGGCGGCCTCGGCCCGGGCGCAAACCCTGGACGTGGGCTGGCTGGCGTTCACGCCCGCGGAGGTGGAAGCGGCGACCCGCGAGGGCATCGACGGGGCGGCGGCGCGCATGGCCGACCCACGCTGGCTGCACGGCACCGACAAGGCCTTCGGCGGCTACGGCGCGCATGACCCCGACGGTCTAGCTGCTGCCTTCGCGCGCTGGGCCACCAGCATCCGTTTCGATCCCCGGGTCTGCCGTGCCCGGAGAGACTATTGGCAGCGCTGCGTTAGGACGGGCCACGCCGCTGCCGTCCAGCATCGGCGAGCGGGCGACCGACGAGCCGCGACCCTGGCCATGCGTGAGGCTGCCTGCACGCTGCGACTGGTGCTGGTGGAGGAGTGGGGCGAACGCCTCGGGTCCATGGGCCGCGAGTGGACGCGCTTTGAGCGCATGGCCGCGCTGCAGGCTGCCGGGGACGTGGCGGATCGCCTCGCCTGGATCGCCGCCGCCGACGCCGCCAGTAGCGTGCGCTATCTGCCACAGCTCCCCGCGTGGCTGCTGGAGCGCATCGATCGAGCCCTGGAGGCGCGGCACCTGGTGGGCGAAGACGTGAACCCCGAGCGCAACGCGCGCGATCAGATCGCCGCCTTCCGCATCCACGTGGTGCGCCACCAGCCGCACCTGGCCGGTGCCTGGCTCGCGCTCCCCGACCCCGAACTCGACGCCAAGCTGATCGAACTGGAGAGACTCATGCGGGATCTGGACCGATCCCAGCACACCGGCTAGGTGGCGTGACGCCGATCATGTCCGTCCCGCGCGAGGTCCTCGACGCAGCCGGCACTGGTCCCGGAGATGCCATCGTGCTCGACCAGCAGACTCCGAACTGGTGCGTGGTCATCAATGGACAGCCTACGGTGCTCGAACGCGACCAGCACCCCAACGCGCTCCACGTCGCCTGGAGGAGATAGTTTTCCCGAGAAGGCCCGTACCGACCCGGTTGCCCACGCTACAGCCCGTGGATGTGTTCGGTGGAGAGATCCTGGATGGTGCTTGCGGGTGCGCCCTGGACACTGCTCTCCTGCCATCCCGGCCGCACGCTCGGCCGGCACCCAGGCCAGCCGTGGCCGACATGGGCAGGTTCCCCGCTCGCGATCACCAGGTAATCAGGCCTCCACCGCGCCCAAGCACGCGCCGACGATCCTCGCTCAACCACCTGGCGCGCCTTCGCTACCATCACCCCCGACCGACGCTGCTGGCGGTTCGCTCACCGCGGCTGTCGCCACAGCCATCTGTCCGCACATGTTGGCGCTGCTTCGGCGACGAGACTTCGGCTGCATCTGGTTCGGCGGGCTGATCTCGCTGGTCGGCGACTGGATGCTGCTCACGGCGCTGCCCGTCTACGTCTACCAGTCGACCGGCTCGACGTTGGCGACCGGCGCGATGCTGGCGGCGCGCGTGGTCCCGCGCATCCTGCTCGGCTCGGTGGCCGGCGTATTCGTGGATCGCTGGGACCGCCGCCGCACGCTTATCGTCGCCAACCTGCTGCTCGCGCTGGGGCTGCTGCCGCTGCTGCTCGCCACGTCGGGCGAGCGGCTGTGGCTCGTCTACGTCGTCGCCTTCGTCCAATCCGCGATGGCGCAGGTCGTGGCCCCGGCGCTCGGGGCGCTGGTGCCGCGCCTGGTCGACGAGCGGGAGCTGCTCCGGGCGAACGCGCTCAACGCCCTCAGCAATGACGTCTCGCGGCTGGTCGGGCCGGCCCTCGGGGGGATCGTCGTCGCGGCGACCGGGCTGGCCGGCGTGGCAGTGCTCGACTCGGCCTCATTTGCCATCGCGGCCGGTCTGGCGGCGCTGACCCGCATCGACGGGCGCCCGGCACGCGCACCGCTCTCGGCGGCGCCCCCTGGGTCCACGAGCACGGCCTGGGCGGCGACGGCGCGGCAGTGGCTGGAGGGCCTGGGCCGGGTGCCGCGCAGTCGCGTGCTGACCGTCATGTTCAGCTTCGTGGCCATCTCGGCGATCGGCGAGGGGGTGATGGGCTCGCTGTTCGCGCCGTTCGTCTCGACCGTGCTCGGCGGCGACGCGCTGGCGTATGGCTGGATCGTGTCATCCCAGGCGATCGGCGGCATTCTGGGGGGCCTGCTCGTGAGCTGGCGCGGCACGATCCTGGCGCCGCCGCGCTTGCTGGGCTTCGGCGCGCTGGGCCTCTGCCTGTTCGATCTGCTGACGTTCAACTATCACGCCATCTGGCCGGGCATATGGCCCGCGATCGTGTTCATGGCGATCGTCGGGGTGCCCATCGCTGGGCTGGTCGCCGGCCTGACGACGCTGCTCCAGTCCGCGACCGAGGATGCCTACCGGGGCCGAATCCTGGGCGCGTTCGGTGCGGTCGGGGGGCTGTCGACCTTGATCGGGGCGCTGCTCGGCGGGCTGCTCGGCGACCGGGTCGGCATCGTGACGCTGCTGAACATCCAGGGGCTGGGTTACGGCACGGCAGCAGTGATCGTGCTGATCGCGCTGCGAGGCGTCACGGCAACCGGGTGGGAAGCCTCCTCCCCCGCCATGCAGGAGAGGAGAGCCGGACTCTTGGCTCCAGATGCCGACCCGTCCTGAGGGCTGTGGTCATGCGGCAGCTGGGGCGTCGCGGGCGTCAGTCAGCCAGTCCGAGCCACAGAGCTGCGCATAGGGTCCGGCTCGACCACCCACACCCGCCCATCCTGACCGCCTCCTGTCAACAGCGTGGCGCGATCATCAAACGCCACGCGACCCGCTGCAGGTCGCGACACCGCCAGCAGAGTGAACACCCATGGCCACCCACCCGCTCCCGCGTGGCCACTGTCGGTCGGGCTTCATCGACCTTCACCGCGCGGTGCCAGCCAGGTTCCGGCCCAAGCAGCTGGCCTACGCAGGATCTCCCGATGACTATTAATCTCTTCCTAGTAGGGCCAACCCCAATTCGGCCAATTTTGAACTTGGCTCGGGCCCGCGGGGCGCGAGAGTTTTTCGCAGTTTCGCAGCCTCCTGTCACGTCGGTGTCACGCCCGTGTCACGCCCTCGTCGGGGCCTTTGATGGGTCGTCACGCCCACGGGTTGAAGCACTCTCAGCGTCACGCCTCGGCAGCGGGCTGAGCCGAGGAATGCGCCGGCATCAATTCGGCCAAACACGTCGTTTCGGCCGCTCGTGTCACGCTGGTGTCACGCCTGGGTCTGTAGAGTGGCGGCGTGTTGAGCGTGTGGTCGGCGACCGCAACAGCCGACAGGGACGGCGTCCAACCCTGGAACCGGCGGGCTACCCCTGGGGGTCTCGGAGCACTCTCACCCGCAACGGGTCCGATCCGACCAAGTGGCCTGCCTCGGCCATGGTTGTCCTGTGCTTGGGCAGCCGATCAGAGGCATCTCGCGACCAGCGAGGTGGTCTAGCGGCTGACCTTCCGCCACTTGAGCCAGATCCCGAGCGAGGGCCTCACGGCAGGCGCTGACCGTCCGAGCGACGCACTGTGCGCGTGCGCCCTCGTGAGCCACTCGTGGTCTGGGCACCTTTGCCGCGCAGCAGGCCAGGAGGTACCTTCAATGTCGGAGTTAACCCGCGCTATGGCATTCCCGCGCATTTCGGTCAATCCTCACCGGTGTGGTGGCGTGCCGTGCATCCGTGACCTGCGCATCCCGGTTGCCACCGTGGTCGCCATGGCGGCCGAGGGCATGACACCAGACGAGATCGTCGTGCACCTCCCCGACCTCGAGATCGAGGATGTTCGCGAAGCCCTGCGCTACGCGGCCGAGGCGGTCCGGGAGCGTGAACTACCGCTGTTACCCCACCACCCGTGAAGTTCCTCGTCGACATGATGCTGTCGACGAGGGTGGCGGAAGGGCTTCGGTTCGCGGGCCACGACGCCGTTCACGTGCGTGAGTACGGCCTACAGCGCGCCGCGGATGAGGAGATCCTCACCCGCGCTGCCCGCGAACAACGCACGCTGATCTCGGCGGACATGGACTTCGGCTTCCTGCTCGCGTCGCGGCAGGATCCGTGGCCATCCGTCGTGCTCCTCCGTCGGCTGGCGTTCCACCGGTCCGAGTTCGTCGTGTCTCTGTTGCTCGCGAATCTCGCGCAGCTGGCCGACGCGCTCGAACAGGGCAGCCTCGTCGTGCTCGAGGAGCATCGCATCCGCGTTCGTCGGCTGCCGCTCGGCAGGCCGTAAGCCGTCGAGCACTCAGTTCGTAATGCCCACACCCGCAGGGGTGCTCGTCTTCGACGGCCACTTCTGGCGGGACATCTGTCTGTCTAGAAAGGAGGTGAGGCCTCTGGCCTGACCCCGTCCACGTCCGCGCCACACATCAAAAGAGCCCTGGTCAGCGAGTCGGAAGCTCGCCGATCGGGGCTCTTTGACTTGCCGGCCTGATATCAGCGGGTCGGCGTTCGAGGGGCTTACGCCCCAGGAGACACCCTCGTGTCGACATCGAGTGTAGCACCGGCAGTCGCGACGCGTACGACTGCTGATGATCCCAACACTTCCCTGTTCCAGCAGCGGGTCACCGCTGCCCTGGCCATCGCCGAGCTGGAACGTTCGCTGATACAGCTCGAGCTTCGGCTCCTGCCGCCATCCACCACCGCGCGTGCTCAACGACGTCGCCAGCACCTGCTGGCCGCCTCGGTAAACGCGATGGACGCCCTGCTGCCGCGGTAGTCGGGCGCGCCCAGGGGCCTCGATGATCGAGGCCCCCGCTTCGCCTGGAAGGGAGGTGACACCGAGTCCTGGTCGCCCGCCTGCCACCGCTCAGTCTTGAGCGGTGGCGTTCCCCGCCATCCAGCGGGAGAAAGGAGCAGCCATGAGCTGCATCCGCTGTGCTTCGGTCAAGCGCAGCTGGGTTCGGGCCGCCCTCACGGCCCCAGCGCGATGGTTCCATCGGTGTGGAACCGGACCGCGCCTCACGATTCTGAGCGAGGATCGAGGCGAACGCCAGGCCCTCGTACTGGCGGTGCGCCGAGCCTACGACGAGCTCGCGCCCATGTTCGGCGACGCGCCGAGTGTGACCCACATCGTCGTGCAAAGCAGCCTCTATCGAGCTTTCGGTGCGGAGCTGCGGGCGGTAGTCGGCGCTGCCCAGCGGGACGGGGCTCCCGCGTTCGTCGTCTGGCTGGCAACCCGGCCAGAGGGCAAGCACATCAACCCCGAAGGCGTCGCGGCCGTCCTCTCGGACGTGCTGCGCGCCGTGGCCGAGCAGGCCGGGAACGTTTCCCTCGTGCTCGGCGTGCCGGTCGCTGTCCCGGCGGAGACCAAAGACAGCCGCAATGGGATGGCTCCCCTGCCGCGCGTGGCGGCGAACAGAGAAGCCGAGGGGACGCTGATCGAATTCAGACGCAGTCCCCTCGGCCCAGAAGCCCCCACGCGCAACGGCGCGTAGGTAAGCACTCCTCGGGCGGGCTGTTCGCAGCAGCCCGTCCGGGGAGGACTCTAGCTCCGCTGGCCGTGGCTCGACAACTCGCCGCCGAGCCGCGGCCAGCCGTTCCCCAGCAGGAGATCAGCCAGTGTCCTCTTCCACTTCTCCCTCCACCAACGGCAGCGGCGTCCTCAAGAGCTTCGCCGAGCTCGCGTCGGTCATCGATCTCGAAGACCTCCCCGCCGGACCCGCGGACACCACCCCCCACACCACCAACCCGCAGGTCGAGCTGGCCGACCCCTTGGTCGAGATCGCCACCAAAGCGCCGCCGAAGCTGCCCACACTGCTCGCCCAGCTCGCCGAGATGAGCAACGGCCTCGAAGTGATGGCCCGCCAGGATGCGCGGGCCCGCGAGCTGGCCACGATCGAGCTGGCGCAGTACGAGGCGCTGGCCGCCGAGCGGCGCGAAGCTGAGCAGGCACTGGCCGAGGCGCGCCAGGTGCGGGCCGCGGCCGAGCACCTGGTCGCCCAGGCCTTCACCGACGAGCTGCGGGCCCGGGCCGCCGAGCACGTCGCCGGCGCCCGGGTGGCCGAGCTGGCCTGCGCCGAGTTCCTGGCAGAGCGCATTCGGATGACCGATGAGCTGGCGAGTCGGCCCCACCTGGCACGTGCCCTGGCGGAGCGTGAGCGTCAGGTCGAGGAGCAGGCCCAGCGCGAGCAGCAGCGGGATGCCGAGCGCGCTGGGCGGCTGGCAGCCGGCCTGGAGCAGGCCCGCCAGGCGCTGCGCCAGGAGCAGCCCGAGCAGGCGCTGCGGGTCCTGCAGCCGCTCCGCGCCGAGTTCCCGGGCGACCCCGAGCTCCGACGGGCGCTCGACGCGGCGGGCTGGCAGCAGCGCCGGCGAGCGGTGGCGCCCGCGGAGGAGGCGCTGCGCGACCTTCGCTCGCGGGCGTGCCGGCAGGATCCCGAGCAGGCCATGGCGCGGCTGGCCAGCGTCACGATGGACGGCGTGCCCGAGGACCTCGCCCGCCAGCTGTTTGGCATCTGGTCGGATGTGTGCCTGAAGGTGGTCGAGCAACGCGGCTGGCACGATCCGCTGCGCTACGCACCCCAGACCAGTCGTGGCGTGACCCTCGCTCGCCAGACCGCCGAGGGTGCGTACGAAGTGGTGAGCGTGCTCGGTCTGCCCAATTGGCAGGTGGGCCAGGTTGTCACCTCCTCGGGCGTTCTGCGCGCAGCGCGCCCGCTCCAGGAGCGCCGGCGATCGCGCGACGCGGGGAGCTGACGAGCGAGAGCCCGTCGAGCCTTCCATGGACGTGTGGTTATCGGCCCCGCTCGCGGCAGCGTGCCCGCCGAGCGGGGCCGAAGCCCTGCGACACGTACCCACATTGGCCTGAGGCGCCCAGGGTGCCGGCACTGACCGGTTCGGGTACCCCCGGCGCGTCTGCTCCCTCCGCCAACCCCGCTCCAGAAAGGAATCCACGGACATGAGGCCCTCCGTCACCCGAGCCAGGCTCGACATCTACAACCAGGCCAAAGTTCGCGTCTGGCAAGCCGCCGCGGTTGAACTGGCCGGCAGCCCCGAGGCCACGAACCCATTCGTCCAGGCCAGCCTGCATACCGTCCTCGCCTGGCTGCGCATCGAGGCGACCCAGCCGCGGGTGCTGCTCGAGCTCTTCGGCCGCCCGGATGGTCCGCTCGGTGCCCAGTTGCGCCTGATCGGCAGCCTTCTCGGGCAGCCAAACGAGGCGCCATGCACGAAGGAGGCACGGTGCTGCTGGACCATCGCCAAGGCCGCCTACTACGCCCGCTGGCTCGAGCTCGCCTTGGCTCCTGGCACGCACTGCCGTGCCGGCCGATCGTGAACACGCTCGCTCTGCCCGTCCACTCCGCCGACGGCAACACCGAGCTCACCACGACGGGAGCACTGCTGGTCGCTCGCCGGTACTCCCCGCTCCTTCCACCGCCCCCACTGTGATGCCACATCCAGAGCAGACGGACCCGCGTGATCGGTTCGACGTCGCGGATGTGGCCGAGGGGCCATGTCAGGACAGCGGCGTCGACGTGGTCGTCACGTCTCCGCCGTACGCACACGATCTGGACGACTTGGGTGGCGACGTACCGACGCCGCTGCCTGGCTGGCCTCCCTGCCGACTTGGCCGGCGGAGCGGCCGCTCCGGCAGTGGGTTGCCCACGAGCGCCTCGGGCGGCTGCACCACACCGCTGCCGGGTGAGTCGCCCATCAGGTTGTCTCGGTCACGTGGAGGCAAGTAGCATGGATCAGATCACCATGACATCCAGGGTCCGCTACCCGAGCGAGCACGCGTCCGCGGACACCAGCCATCGCGCGCTGGTCGCAGCCGCGGCTCGTGTGCTGTCCGCCGGTGATCGTGCCGATCGCGCCGCCTTCCTGGCCCGCGCACTCAGCGGCCTGGCTGACGTAGTGCCGGCGCTGGCCACCCGCGCTCTCGATGATGCGACACACGCGGCGAGCGATTACGAAGCCCTGCTGACCGCCGTCAACAGCCCCGAGGTCGCGACCGCCTGGCGGGGCAATGACCCGCTCGCCGCGGCGCGCCAGCGCGCCGTCGAGCTCAAGCGGCGCGTGCTCGAGGCCGAGGGCGGGGCGCTGACCGTGGCCGAGGTGGCCAACGGCCTGGGGATCTCGAAGCAAGCCGTCGACAAGCGGCGCCGGGGGCGCAAGCTGCTGTCGCTCGGGACCCACCGAGGCTTCCTCTACCCCGCGTGGCAGTTCGCCGACGAGGGCGTGCTCCCCGGATTCGAGCAGGTCCTAGCGGCGCTCGAGGCGGACGCGTGGACGCAGGCCTCGTGGTTCCTCACTGGCGACAGTCGCCTGGGCGACGCGCGCCCGCTCGACGCGCTCCGTCGCGGCGAGCTGCAGCCAGTCCTGCGGGCCGCTGCCGCCTACGGGGAACAGGGTGCCGCCTAGGCGCCGCCCACTCCCCCGCCATCCGCCGCCCCCTCCGCTCCGCGAGGCAGACCGCCACCCGCTCCCGCTGATCTCAGCCGCGGGACCCTGGGTCCGCATCTTCCGCTTCGCACCGGGCCGCTCGCCGCTCTTCTTCGGCACGACCCGCAGCTACCGCTTCGACGACCCGCTCGGGCGGTACGGGGTGCTGTACGCGGCCGAACAGCTGGCCGGCGCCTTCATCGAAACCTTTGGCCGGACTGTCGGTCAGCATCTCATCGCCGTTCGGGACCTCCGGGAGCGGCACCTGGCCAGCGTACGTCCGCGCAGCCCATTCCAGCTTGTAGACCTCCGTGGCCGCCATTTGGCGGCGCTGGGTGCTACGGGCGAGCTCACGGCTGGCCGCGACTACGTCCGCTCCCAGCAGTGGTCGCGCTGGTTCTACCTGCACCCCCAACGACCCGACGGCCTGCTGTACCCGTGCCGCCACGACCCCGAACAGCAACCGGTTACGCTCTTCGACCGGACCGAGGGCGATCTCGAGGCGTTGGATCACGGCGAGCTCCTCCAGGACGCCCTGCTCCCCGAGCTCGGTGCCGCGCTCGATCGCTACGGCTTCGCCCTCGACACCCCCTAACGGTCGGCCACCCACCACCGCCCGTATCCCGCAGCTGCCTCGGCAGCGTGTTTGGTCCGACCACGCCAGCTTCACGAGTGGGACGCGGTACTGCCGCTCGCGTGCAGATCGTGCCCTGCATCTAGGAGGACTGCTCATGACTTCCAGCATCACCCGTGTCATCA
>JAABUZ0100005743.1_pt1 | contig 16012 bp, 19 predicted proteins | sample 5562091 | NCBI WGS metagenome assembly JAABUZ01 (sample SAMN12813069, study PRJNA571459) | rock metagenome | isolation source: Antarctica rocks | place: Antarctica: Victoria Land, Linnaeus Terrace sud | collected 2015-12-21
GAGGACCCCACCACACGCCACGGCTCGCCCAGCCCCAGCGCCGCTTGGAATAACTCGAGATCTCGCATCGCGCGAGACTACGCGCAAGCGCATGAGCCTCTACCCACACGAAACGGCGAGGGACCGCAAAACGCCTTCGCCCTCGGTTCGATGCGGCAGCGTGTCCGCGCGCGATAGGTAACCGAGGGCGTGCTCGGCGGTCGACCATTCCTCGGCTGGCATGCCCCCATGATCGCGCTTTGCGCCTCCCCGCAGCCAACCACAGCATTCGCGCGTCCGTAGGGGGATCCTTCGCTGGGACGGCGGGCGCCCAGCGTGCGCGTCAGGGTCCGGCCGCAGCTTCGACTTTGTTCACGAACGTTTCGATGATTTCCCGGTTGTGCTGGGGCTCCTCGGCCATGGAGGTGTGCCCTGACTGCTCAAAGACGACGGACTCGGCGGCTCCGCTACCGGAACGAGCCTACGGGTGGTGCGGGCACGTGCAGGAACGCCATGGAGCCTTCGCGACGAAGCCGGAAGGTATCGCCCAGCTCGGCGTGGGCGACCGCCGAGAGGTCATTCTCTGTGCGCGGGGCGGCGGCCTCACCGATCCGATGAAGGAGCCGCAACGCTTGCGTTCCGATGGCAGTCTCTGCGAGCAGCGATGTGACATACAGCGAACCGCCTGGAGCCAGCTGGGAGCGCAGGACACCGAGCACCTGGGCGGGATCGTCAAACAGATGCAGAAGCCCGTGGCAGGTCACCGTCGCAAACGAGCCCGGCTGGAACGGAAGGTCGAACAGTCGGCCTGGATCAAGGCGACCCGGCTGGGATCGACGCTCACGCGCTGGGCCGCCCGCCTGAGCATGCCGAGGGAGCGATCGACGAGGACCAAGGGGCGGCTGGTAGACCGGTAACTGGCGGCGGTAAACACCGCGGTCCCACAGCCTACGTCGAGCAGCGTCCCATCAGAGTCGCTGACAGCAGCAGCGGCAAAGGCCGCGTAGGAGGCAGGAGACGCCCTCCACACCAGGCGGTTGTACAGGCGATTGCCCACCAGGTGGTCATAGGTCCCAGCCTGACGGTCGTAGGGGGAGTCGCGCTCCTCGGCGCCGAGGGCAGAAACGAGCCCTCCACCCACGTCATGCAGCTCGCGATCCGATCGCACAAGCTGGGTGATCCAGGCGGCGGACACGAGGACTGATTCTGGCACCGGCCGGTGATCACTCACATCAACGCTCCCGACATGTCCGGCAGCCCATCCGCTACCGGCACGGAGTCATCAGTTCACGCTGCCGGCGGGCACGACCCACTGGCAGCGCTGGCCAGTGACCGAGGCGATGACGTCGAAGTCGGCGTCGTAGTGCAGGACGACGACGTCAAGCTGCTCCGCTGCTGCCGCGATCAGCAGATCGGGGATCTTGCGCCCGCGCTGGCTACGCTGGGCGAGGAGGCGCTGCACTTGAAGTGCTCGGCGCAGATGCGCTGCGGTCGTCTCGACGCGGTCGAACGCGTTGAGCGCTCCCACGAGTCGATCCCACTCCTCGGCGTTGCGGGCCGAGTAGCCCACTTCGAGGTCGCAGATGCTGGCACGACCGAGTTGTCCGGTCGTCGCCAGCGGCTCGACGACCGTGCGGACGTCGACGTGGCCGAGGCGCTTGAGCACGCTCGTATCGAGCAGGAAGCTCAGCGCCACGCGTCGGAGCGATCGTCAAGGTCCGCGTCGGCCAACACATCGAGGGCCACGGCCACCTGGCGTTCCCGCAGGAGCGTGGCTCGGCGCAGCGCCGCGTTCACGGTCTCCTTGATGGTGGTTGTGCCCAGCTCAGCTCGGGCTGCGCCGAGCGCGCTCTCATCGAGATCGATCAGATGCTTGGCCACATCACCAGTATATATGATGTTAAATACGTATAGCCACGGGAATGTCTCCTCGAGGATCGGCGTACGGGATTGTCAGCGCGCGGCTCGATCGTCAGTGGCTGGGGTAGCCGACAGCGAGAGGATCTAGTTCATCGCGGTGCCGTAAGGTGAGCGCGATGAGCCAGACCTATTGGCGAGACGCGGTCGCTGACGAGGCGATGCAGGACGAGCACGCGTTCATCTGGAGGGCGATGCTCGAGACGATCGACATCGATCTTGCCGGCCGGCGGGTCCTTGATGTCGGCTGCAACCGCGGTGGTTTCCTCCGGCTGTTGGCCGAACGGTGCGCCATCGCCGAGGGATTTGGTTTTGACCCGGCGTCTGGGGCGATCGAGGACGCGCGGCGGCTCGCCGGGCAGCGGTCGCTTCGGTTCGAGGCTGCCGACACGCTGCCCGCCGGGTGGGAGGGCTTTGACGCAGCGTTTAGCCACGAGGTGCTCTACCTGCTTCACGACCTCGCCGCGCACGCCCGAGCGATGTTCGGTGCCCTGGTGCCCGGCGGCGTGTACTACGGGGTCATGGGCGTTCACGCCGCCAGTCCGCTGATGGCGGAGTGGCATCGCGCCAACGTCGAGGAGCTGCATCTGCCCGAGCTATACGACATCGACGAGGTGGTCGCCGTCTTTGAGGCGGCAGGGTTCCACGCGGCGGCCACCCGGCTCGCGATTGGCTTTGTGCCCAGCGCTGGCCGCGGGCATCACGCCCGGGGTCGGCTGCTCGACTGGCTGGACTATTACTGTGACCAGAAACTCCTGCTCCGCTTCAGCCGTCCGGCGGAGTCCAGCTCAACCGCAACTCCTTGAGAGACCACCGGATCGTGACGCTCCGGCGCCTGTGCCTGCCGAGCTACAGAAGCTTGGGAGGCTGCTCACCAACCAGCGGTGCTCAGGGATCCGTTTACGAGACCGAGTGTTTCGCGCCCGGTTGTTGAAGAACGGGCGGCGAAGCGCTCGAGCTCTCCTTCGGCGTGGTCGCGGTCCACGGCGGTGTAGATGGTCTTGAGGTCTGAGGCGATGGCCCTGCGGTCTTTGTAGGGCACAAAGCGCATCGAGGAGCGCACCTGATGGACCAGGCAGGTCTGGACCCAGGTTTCGGGGAAGATCGCCTCGATGGCTTGGGGGAACCCGGTGAGGCCATCGACGCAGCAGACCAGGACGTCTGTTAGGCCGCGCGCCTTTAGCTCGGTGAGCACCGATAGCCAGAGCTTCGCTCCTTCGATGCGTTGAAACCACATGCCCAGGACGTCTCCAACAGTCGCATCCTCATCCACCAGCCCTCCGGCGGATTTGAGGGGCAGTCCGCAGACATCGAGATTCCCGCCCGCGAGATCCTCGACCTGCGCGGGCACGTCGACGCCATCTACTCGCGGCACACCGGTCAGACCCCGCAGCGCGTCCACGAGGATATGGACCGCGACCGCTACTTCACCGCCGAGCAGGCCCGCGAGTACGGCTTCGTCGACCGCGTCATCTCCTCACACGAGCTCCAGCGTGCTGTGACCGGCTTCGGGGCACGCAACGGCGACGCGCAGAGCGGCGAGCCGCAGGGGTGAGCGTCACTCGTCGGTGTCAGCAAGATCGACGACGGGTTCCGAGCATGCGGACGACGGGGCGCGCGACGAGGAGCATGGCCAGCAGGCGCAGGGTTTGAACGGCGAGTACGAAGCTCGCGTTGCCGCCACCGGCGAGGGCGGCCGCAAGTACGGCGGCGAGCCCGCCCGGGGTCGTTGCCAGATAGGCATCCGAGAAGGTCTCGCCGGTGAGCGCCGCCAGGAGCGCGCCCAAGCCAGCGCATGCGGCGAGGATGGCGGCGATGGTCGCGAGGAGGACAGGGAGGAGCCTGCTGGCTCGGCGGATCGCGGCGGCCGTGAAGCGCAGTCCCACCTGCAGGCCGATGACGGCGAAGGTGAGTTGTTGGAGCGCCTCGGGTACTTGAGCCGTACCTGCCAGGCCGGTGACCGAGATCCCGGCCGTGAGCACGAGCGCTGTCAGCAGCGCCGAGGCCGGGAAGGCCAGTCGGTGGGCGATACCGGCGCCGGCGACGCAACAGCTCAATGTGAAGGCGAGGTCGGTCTCGATGCCGGCACTCGGCGTGGTGACAGGAAGGGTCGTCCGCGGTCCCGGTGGCGCGTGGTGGAGCAGTGTCGCCACGACAGGGGCCGCGATCACCACGATGAGCACCCGCAGGTACTGCATGAAGGCAACGAGCCGGGCGTCCGTGTCGAGCTCGTCGGCCATGACGACGATGCCTTCCGCCCCGCCGGCGATCATCCCGAGCAGAGCGGTTGGCCGGTCGACCGAGGTCAGACGGGAGAGGCTGAGTCCAGCGAGGATCGACACGACGATGGTCGCGACGCTCACGAGGACGATCGGCGCCCAGTCTCCGAGGATCGCCTGGAGCGTCGAGGACTTGAGCTGGCCGCCGATCGTTACTCCCAGCAGTGTCTGAGCGGCGGTGAGCGCCCACCCAGGTGTCTGCAGCGGACGGCGCCCCGCGCTCAGGGAGTAGGCGATCCCCACCGCGAGCGCGCCGAGCAGTGCCTGACTTGGCAGCCCGGCTGCCGCAACGGCGATCGAGGCAGCGAGTGTCGTCGCGCCGACGAGCAGCCACCGGCTCACGAGGGCGAGACGGGGCACGTGTTCGACGCCCGACGAGTGTGTCACCGCGACCGGAGACGGTCACCGGCGGGCCCCGTGGGGAGCTTCCAGGCTTGCACGCCGTCAGTGCTCGTACGTGCCGATCACCCGTGCCTGCTCTATGACGTGGTCCTCGATGCGCGCCAGCAGCTCTCGGCGGTCAAGGCCCGGCTCGAGAGCGAGCTCGGCGTCCAGCGCGTAGACCCAGAAGTAGTAGTGGTGGGGTCCGTGGCGTGGCGGTGGCGCGGGACCGTTGTAGCGCTGGTTGCCGAACGAGTTGACACCGGCGGTGGCGCTGTCATCGCCCTCACGCACGCCGGTGGCGTCGCCAGGGATGTTGTAGGTCACCCAGTGGGTGAACCCGTCCACCAGCGGCGCGTCGGGGTCATGCACGACGACGGCAAGCGAGCGGGTACCACTCGGCACCCCACTCCACTCAAGCGCCGGCGAGACATCTTCGCCATCCCCGCTGTGGCGCTCGGGAATCGCCTGGTGGACAGGGAACGCGTCTGAGCGGATCGCCAGGTCTCCCAGGTTGGGCTTCTGAGCCATTCGTATGCTCCTTTCCAGTCGGGTGGATGGCGAACACGCCACCCGACAAAGGCACGGACGTCTTCACCATCACTGTCATAATATGATTAGTCAGTGACCTTACCAGCCCGCGCCGCAAGTGATCAAGCTCATTTCGACAGTCATGTGGCGGTGCGAGTCGATGTCGCGGCGACCCTCGTAAACGCCCTCGCGACCAGCGTGGCCGGTGGGCGCCCCGTCGCGCCTCCCGGCGATCCCGAGGAGGTGCGAGCCCGTGCGGAGGCGGCGCTGCGCCAAGCCGGGGCAGGTACAGCCAAGCTCGACGTCAACCAAGCCGCTGATCTTCAACGGCTCGCCGCTCGTCTGCGCGAGGTCTTCGCCGCGCTCGCTGCCGACCGCGAGGACGACGCCGCGGAAATGCTCAACGTCCTGCTCGAACAGAGTGGCGCCCGCCCTCATCTTCATCGGCACCCGCCGGCTCCCTGGCACCTGCATTTCCACCGACCGGAGGCGGGTTTCGTTCAGGGCTGGACGGCAGGCTGCGCAATCGGTCTTGCCTACCTCCTCGCCAGCGAGCACGCCGCCCGCCTTGGGACCTGTGCCGCTGGGTCCTGCGACCGCGTCTTCATCGACGTCTCTCGCAACGGCTTGCGCCGCTTCTGCAGCACCGACTGCCAGAACCGGGTCAAGGCGGCTGCCTACCGGGCCCGCCGGACTGCGAAGCACTCCACGCCGCCGCGGGCCGGCGGACGCTGAATCCTCTTTGCGCCGGCACCTCGGGCAATGACCAGGACGTCCTGGCCACGGGCGGCGTCGGCGAAGTCGACGCTGAGGCTCACTGTCGAGCCACGCAGGGACTCCGCGACCCGAGGTGCTTGACGAGCGGCGATACGGACAGGATGGCGTGCATCGCCTCTGCCCGCGTGGTGGTCGGCTGGGTCACGCGCCATAGCGTCGAGCAGGCGTGGCGGCGATCACATTCGGCTGATGTGGTCGGGGTACATGAGCGGCTGTGCCGCCCGCTGCGTTGCGCTCTCCGAGACCACAGGGTGATCAGGACCACAACCACCGTTCACCGATCGTGAGCCGGTCGTCGGGGTGGCTGGGGGATGCGGGTCGTGAGGCGGCCAACGGTGGCGAGCATGTCGCGGCGAACGAGGCCGCTGGCCGGTCGGATGAGCGCCCAGTACAGGGCGAAGCGGCGGCGTGCTCGGTCGTCGGTGGAGTAGCCCCTGGTCTCGGTGCTGAACTACACGCCGCCATCGCGGGGTTCGAGATGGAAGTCGGTGAGGTATTTGGTCCAGCCCGGGTCGTCGAAGCGAGCGAACTCGCTCAGGGATGCGACGTCCCGGCGTTCTGGTTGGCGCTGCCAGGGGCGGGCGATAGCACCGCCCACCGCGTAGGTGGGCGCGGCGATCTCGAGCATCTGCACCGGTCCGTCGATGAACAGCGCCTTGGTGGGCTGGACCGTCTTCGTTCCGAGATGACGGATCGTCAGCAGCGGCCGGGTCAGGGTCAGCTGCTCAAGCCTGAGCGTGGTCAACGCCTCCCAGACCAGTGTCGGCGAGGCGTCGATCCAGCGGCTGTGTCGCTCGTGAGCGCCGCGACCTCGCCGTCTATCTCGATCGTTCCACATCCTGGCGCTAAACGGCAGCGCGCCGGCCGCACCAAGCGGCAACGGCTACCGGATGCGCAAATTCGCACACGGATATCCCGTGGCAGCCGCGGATCAACGGGACGCTCGTTCGCCCGCGAGCTGCTCCCGGTCGGCAGCGCGGTGGTCATACGTCCCGTCGCTTCATCTCGTGGGTGGCGGTATCAGCCGGGAGCAGGAAGCATGCCTTAGTCATCGGGTTTCTCCTGGTGCAGTCTGCGGGTCGTGGTTGAGCGCCTCGACCACTCGGCCGGCCCGATCGAGCTTCACCTGGACGTGTTGGACTGGCGAGACGTCGCGACGTCCCCGGATCCGGGCGCCGGCCCAACGCGCCAGCAGCCGGGGGGAGGTGCGCCGCTGTTCGCGGGCGATCGGAAATGCCTCGCGATCGGTGATCGCCGTCAGCACGCCGGCCCGATCGAGGCGCGCGAGCCGGTCAGCGCCGCCGATCGGCGTCCCGTCGATCACGATCTGGGGGACGGTGAAGCCGCCGGTCAGATCCGCCAGTCGCGCTCGGAAGTCCGGCGTCTCGGTCCCGTCGACCTCCCGGAACGCGAGTCCGCGCCGCTTGAACAGCGCTCTGGCCCGGACGCAGTGGGGGCACCCCGGCAGCGTGTACACGGTGATCTCGGCCGGACGGTCGGCGGCGGCGGCGGGCGTCGCGCTCATCGCCTAGTTGGACACGGGACCCTCGCCGCCACGATCGGCGACTGGAGCCTACGGGGCGTCGTGAATCCTGAAGTCGCCCTGGGTGAGCGGCATCATTGCCGGCGACTGCACCGGCGCGACACATCCGGCATCCTGCTCGGCCGGCGAGTCCGGGACGAGCGAGAACCCAATTCGGTCGCGCGACTTGCCGTTTTGCGCCTTACCGTTGTCCTCGAGGAAGATGAGCGTGTCGAAAGCCTCGTTGGTCTCCGGCTTGGCCTGCCTGTTGGGGTAGACGAGCCGCGCCCGGTTGCCGTCCACCACAAGGCAGGTCACTGGCCCCTCCTGCTGGAACGCGGTCAGCGAGCTGCCGAAGTCCCCACCAGCTCGAAAGTGCCCCGTCACCGGATCGCCGCCGATGATCCCCATCAGCGGATTGACGGTGCTCGGACCGCCGAACGCCGCGAAGGCGACGTGCTGCTCGCCGGTCGGGCTCGACTTGTCGCCCACCGTCCCCGCGCCAACAGCGGAATCCCGGGGCGAGCCGCCAGAGGCTGCCGCGACGCCCGAAACGGCGAGCATGGAAGACAGCGCAATAGCTGCCATGGCGGTCAACGGCTTCATAGGTGTTCTCCTCAGCACTCGAAGCTCCATGCCCTGGCGTTACCCGTAGTTGCGCACGCGCTAAACGGCGCCTCTCGCGGGCTCACCTGGGGCTCGGGAGGCGCCATCAGGAGGTCCCCGCGGCGTTTAGGCTGGCCCAATATAGCTCCACCTCACGCGGAGACAGTTGAGGAGGGGCTTCGTATCAGCATCGCGCCGTGTCGCGTGCGCGAAATCAGCTAGTAGCAGACGCTCGCGCCAAGGATGATCGCCTCGGGTTTTGCGATGCTCGCTAACGGTTCTTATGACAAATTGCCTGCAAAAGAAGGGTATCTGGAACGGTGTTATGGAAAGCACCTCTTGCTGCGGCGGGCGGTTAGCGTCCCACTCTGCGACTGGGGCGGGGCTTGGCCTGCCCGGCACGGTCGATGAGCCGGCCGATGGCTGCGTCGTCGTGGTCCAGGAGGTGTGTAATGGCGGCCACAGCAGTCAGCTCGCCTCCACCATCGACGCGCTGGCCCGGCGCATCGAAGACGCGCTGAGCGACGGGCAGCCCGCCGCGGCCCGCTGCACAGCAGCGGTGGCGGCCTGACAGGCCGCGTGCTGGCGGCTCGCGGGCGTAAGGATCGTCCCGGTGGGGATTCGGCTCTATCCGCCCGTCGACGAGACGGGCGCCCAGCGCCTGCGCGACGCGACCGTCGCGTGGTCGGGACTGCTCGGGGACCTGCACCGTGTCGGCCATCGAGAACCGGCCACCGTCAGTCGCGTTCATCACCTACGTGGGCAGGACACCTACCTGCCAGGGCGACAAGGCCCTGATCTAAATCAAAACGCCAGGGTCTCCACCGAACCCAGAACGATTCACTCGACCACGAGATCGAAGGTCTTGACCAACACCTCGAGCAGCTCGTCGCAACCGCGGCGCCCCGCACCGTGCAGCTGCTCGGAATCTCGACCGGTCACGCCGGCCAGCTCCTCGTCACTGCCGGCCAGAACATCGATCGCCTCCACGGCGACGGGTCCTTCGCGGCGCTCTGCGGCGCAAGCCCGATCCCTGCCTCCTCGGGCAAGACCACCCGTCATCGCCTCAACCCTGGCGGCGACCGTCAAGCCAACCGCGCGCTGCACCTGATCGCCGTCTGCCGGCTTCGCTACTGCGACCGCACCCGCTCCTACGCCGAGCGGCGGACTCGCGAAGGCAAATCTCAGCGCGAGATCATGCGCTGCCTCAAGCGCTACATCGCCCGCGAGGTCCACAGCACCCTCCGCGCCGACCTCGCCGAGCTCGACCTACGACCGTTCCAACCAACCACCACCATCCTCCGCGGCAGTCCCGGCTTCGCCTAACCTGAAAGCGCTCTTGACATCTATAGGAACGTCCCGGGGCGGCTCAGCCGCTGTCCTCGGTGAGGACGGTGGTGCCCAGGACGGCGACGAGGGTCAGGGCGCAGGTGAGCTCGACGGGTTCGTCGGTGACGCGTCGGCCGAGGAGCTCCTCGGCGCGTTTGACGCGGTAGGTGACGGTGTTCGAGTGGACGACGAGCTCGCGGCCGGTGCGGCTGGCACTGCCGCCGGCGTTGAGGAACAGCAGCACGGTGTCCCGCAGTCGCTCTGTTGCCGCGTCGGTCGCCGCGAGGGGTCCGAGGCGACCGGCGACGAATGTGCGGGCGCGGGGGAGGTCGCCGGCAAGGAGCGAAACGAGCTCGATGCGCCAGTAGGTCGTCACGCCTCGTGCGCGGGGACCGGAGAGCGCGGCGATGCGTGCGGCGTGGCGGGCCTGCTCGTGCGACGCGCGGAAGCCGTCCAGGCCTTTGCCGGTGGTTCCGACCGCGACTGCGATCCCCTCGGGTGGCTGGTAGGCCTCGAGGCGGGCGAGGACCTCCGGGGTGGGCGTGTCGAAGCAGCCGACCCAAACGTCGACGCACGCGTGGCCGGTGGTCGCGATCAGGGGCTCGGAGAGGCCGGCGGCGTGGGCGGCCTCGGTCGCCGCGCGCTCGAGCCAGTTGCTGGTGTTGCCGGTGCTGGTGATGCGGAGAGCGAGGTGGTGGCGTCGCAGGTCGTAGCCGAGCCGTCGGGTGGCGATCTCCTCGTCGATCGGTTCCCCGGTGAGGATCGCGCGGATGGTCTCCGTGCGGAGTTGTTTGGCGCCGCGGGCGGCGCGTTCGCGCTCGGTCCCGTAAGCATCGACGAGCACGTCTGAAATGCGGTCGACGTACGCGAAGAGAAACGCCGAGAGTTGTTCGTTGGCGGCGGTGAGGGCGTCGGGGTCGGGGATGCGGGCGCCGAGAGTGTGCGACCAGCGGGCCCAGAGCCAGGAGTGGCCGAGGCGGTAGGCGCGCAGCAGGGCGGGGAGGCCGATGCCGCGGCGCACGAGGCCGCGGACCCACTCGGCAGTCTCGACGGGGACGACGAGGGCGTCGGGGCTGACGCCGAGCCGCACGAGTCGCATGACCTGGTCAAAGTTTGCCTCGGTGCTTGAGCGGGTCTCCTGCCAGAAGGCGTCCTCGTCGGCCTGGAACTCGGGGATCGACGCGACGAGGTGGGCGGTGAACTCATCGGCGAGTTGCGGGACGTCGGGCAGCAGTTCGGCGGCGAGGCTCTCGAGTGTCGCGATGTCCGCGGCGCCGGCGCCTGCGGGTGGCTGCGTGGCAGGTCCGGTCCTCTTCATCGCCCGATCCTACGTGCTCCCCGGGGACCGACCCGGCGTTATCGGCTGGCCACAACGCCGGCGGGCAAGTTTGTGAGCCTGGCCAGGGCACGCGTCGCGGATCGGATCTAACTTGCGGCCATGGGCTTTGTCGCACCCGAACCGCTCCCGTTTGACCCGGCCGAGTTCCGCACGCGGCCGCGCCAGGAACGCATTCGCAAGCAGGTCGACATGTGGGCGAACGACGGGATCGGCGTGCCCGGCGTCGTGATCGTGATCTACGTCCTGAAGGTGCTGCTCGTCTACATCGGGCTCGGGTTGACGATCGTGGGGCTGACGTCAGGGCTCGGCGCACCGTGGACGGTCGGGGACTGGTGGAACGAGCCGATCCTCTGGCAGAAGGCCGTCCTATGGCTCGTGTTCCTCGAGGTGATCGGGCTTGGCGGTGCGTGGGGGCCGCTGTGGGGCCAGTTCCGCTTGGTGCCCGAGGCGCTCGTGAACTGGGTCAAGCCCGGGACCTTCCGCTGCCCACCTTGGAAGCGGGTCCCGCTGAGCGCCGGCCACACCCGCAGCCGGCTCGACGTCGCCGGCTACCTCGCGCTCCTCGCCTCGCTGCTGGTCGCCCTGTTCGCCGACGGGACGACCACGTCAAACCTGTCCAAGGTCATCCCGGGTGCCGAAGCCGGGCTCGTGCGGCCGGGGCTGCTGATCGCGCCGATCGTGCTGCTCTTGGTCCTCGGGCTGCGCGACAAGCTGATCTTCCTCGCGGCGCGCAGCGAGCAGTACCTCCCGGCACTGGTGTTCTTCGTGGCATTCCACGACAACGTGACCGACATGATCATCGCGGCGAAGATGCTGATCGTGTGCGTTTGGTTGGGTGCGGCGGTCTCGAAGTTCGGCGTGCACTTCTGGCACGTCATCCCGGTGATGGTCTCCAACACGCCGTGGATGCGGTCAAAGCGGATCAAGCACAAGCAATACCGCAGCTACCCCGACGATATGCGCCCCTCGCGCCTGACCGCGTTCGCCGCCCACTCCGGCGGGACGGCGATCGAGCTCGGCACCCCGCTGCTGCTGCTATTCACGACGAACAAGACCGTCGCGATCGTCGCGATCGTCGGGATCGTCTCGATGCACCTGTTCATCCTCTCGACCGTCCCGATGGCGGTGCCGCTTGAGTGGAACGTGCTGTTCATCTTCCTCGCGATCTTCCTGTTCGGTGACCACGGATCCTGGGAGGGCTACGCGCTCTACGACATCAGCTCGCCGTGGCTCGCGATCGGGCTTGGCGCGCTCCTGGTCACCGGCCCGATCGTCGGGAACCTCCGTCCGGACCGGGTGTCATTCCTCGTCTCGATGCGCCAGTACTCGGGCAACTGGGCGACCGGGATGTTCGCGTTCGCCCCGGGGGCTGAGCTGAAGCCGACCGCACGTTCAAGAAGTCCGCGCCGACTCAGCTGGTGCAGCTCACGAAGGAGTACGACGAGGACACCGCCCACGTCATGCTCGACCAGCTCGTCGCGATGCGCGCAATGCACAGCCAGGGCCGTGGAGCGCTGTCGCTGATGCAGGTCCACCTCGGTGAGGATTACGAGGTTTATGACCTGCGCGAGGGTGAGATGCTCGCCAACGCCCTCCTCGGGTGGACGTTTGGTGACGCGCACCTGTTCGACGAACGGCTGATGACCGCGATCCAACAGCAGTGCGCCTTCGCCCCCGGCGAAGTTCTGCAGGTCTGCATCGAGTCCCAGCCGATCTACCGCTTCCGCCAGGACTACCGCGTCGTCGACGCTGCTCTCGGCGTCATCGAGCGCGGGTGGTTTGACCCGCGCGAGGCGTCCGAGACCCAGCCCTGGCTCCCCGACGGGCCGATCACCCTTCACGCCGAATGGCGTGCCCCCGGAGTTCCGAACCGGCACCCCTGGTCGGGTGACCACCGGCCGGCGACGCAAGACAGCCCCGCGCACGCCGCCGAAGTCGAACACGTCGGATGACGAGAGAGACCCACACGAACGCGAACAAGCCCAGCACGCCGTTGTGGACGCCCACGCCCGAGCAGATCGAGCGCTCGCCGGTCACCACGCTGATGCGCGAGGTCGGCGCGGCTGACTACGACGCGCTCTGGGAGTGGTCGGTCGCTGACGTCGGCCGCTTCTGGCAAACGCTCTGGCAGAAGTTCGACGTGCAGGCCGACGGCGACCCCACGATCGCGTTGGCCGACGGCCGGATGCCCGGAGCCCGCTGGTTCCCCGACGTCGCCCTGTCGCTTCCTGAGCACGTCTGGCGCGGGAAGGACGACGATGCGCTCGCGATCCAGTTCGCCGGCGAGGGGACCACCACCGAGCGCGCGTGGACCTGGGGCCGGCTGCGGGAGGAGACCGCCCGGGTACGGACCGGGCTGCAGGCGCTCGGCGTCGAGCGCGGCGACCGCGTCGTCGGGTACCTGCCAAACGTGCCGGAGACGATCGCGGCATTCTTCGCTGTCTCATCGCTCGGCGCGATCTGGTCGTGCTGCTCGCCGGACTTCGGGACCCGCACTGTCATCGACCGCTTTGCCCAGATCGAGCCGAAGGTCCTGCTCGCCTGCGACGGCTACCGCTACAACGGCAAGACGTTCGACCGCACGCCGGTCGCCGCCGAGATCGCCGCTGCGCTGCCCACTCTCGCCGCCACGATCCAGCTGTCCTACCTCGGCGGGGACGACGGCTGGGCCCCAGCGTTCCCCGCCCCGCCGGAGCCGCTGGAATTCGCGCGCGTCCCGTTCGACCACCCGCTCTGGATCCTCTATAGCTCCGGCACGACCGGCCTGCCCAAACCCATCGTCCACGGGCACGGCGGCATCCTCCTCGAGAACCTCAAGCTCTGGCGCCTGACCCAAGCCGTCAACCCCGAAGACCGCCTCCTGTGGACGACGACGACCGGCTGGGTGATGTGGAACCTGCTCGTCGGCGCGCTGCTCAGCGACGCCTCGATCGTCCTCTACGAAGGCAGCTTCGCGCACCCCGACCTGAACGCCCTCTGGGACGTGATCGAGCGCACCGGCGTCACCGTCTTCGGCACCGGCGGCCCATCGAAACTCCTGCATGGTGGTGCTTTTCTGATCCGCTCCGACGGCGGGAGCGGAAATAGTCCCGAACCTAACGTGCGTACGCGCGGCAGTCGGTGCGGAGCGCGCAGGGGAACTTGCGGCACCCCCCCACGTGGGGAAGGCTCGGGCTCGGCGCCGTATCTATCTTTCAACGGCTATCGGTTCTGCCCCGCCGACGGCCGTCGTCACCGTCCACCGGTGGCCATGTTTCTCCCCCGGCAGGGTCGCTGTGGGCGGGCCGGCGCAACCCCCCAGGGCTATTAGTAGCCCTGTGAGGGGTAGTGAGCACCGGGGTTGGGGGTCGGGGTGGTCTTCCCCGGCTTGCTCGTAGCTGGCGGCTGGGGGTGCGTAACAGGCGCCACCGGAGAGTGCGTCACGGGCGCCGGCTGGTGATGCGTCACGGGCGCCGACTGGTAGTGCCTCACGGGCGCCGACTGGTAGTGCGTCACGGGCGCCGACTGGTAGTGCGTCACGGGCGCCGACTGGTGATGGGTCACGGGCGCCGACGGAGCGCGGTGGAACCTCGCCCTCTTGTGATGGACAACCGCCTTGCGGTGGAACGCCCCGACCGTGTTGGGGTGAGGGGAAGCCACCGGCTTGGTAGTCGTGACCGGTACGGGGTGAGTCGAGTTCGCGTGAGAGCCGGACGCCCCACCGCAACCGGCCACCGCCACCGCGACGGTCATGGTGGTTATTAGCGCTCGTTTCATATGCCGCACTCCCGAGGTCGTTCGAAGATTGTGCCCCAGCGTAGCGGGAGGCGGGCAGCTGATGCAGAGGTGGGTCCAGCGACCTCCGGTCGCGGCCCGCGGGTCCTGTATGCTGGCCAGGCCTCTGCAGTTGCAGCGTTTTGGCGTGGTCTTTGGCGAAAGGTGGCGCTCTCTGGAAGCCGCTGACCCCGTGGCCCCGCCTGCGCTTTCGCCTTCCCGGCCGGCGATTGCTCGGCGATACCTGTCCAGCCAACAGCGGTCTGGCTCCACATAGAGGCAAGCAAAGGGCACGAAAGCGCGATGAGGTGACAGAGCAATGGGGTGATGCAAGTGGGGCGGCCGCCCGCCCCCTGGGCGAGGTTCGCGTCGCGGCGGCAGGCGGTGACGGTGTCACGGGCATGACCGGCGTTGCCGCAAGCGTCGGGGCTTCGCGGGCGGCAGAAGGCGAATCGGGCCCGTCCGACGGGGGGGTGTCGTCACGCTCGCCGTGGCTCTTGGTGGTCTGCTGCGTGGCTCAGTTCATGGTGATCCTCGACTTGAGCATCGTCAACGTCGCGCTGCCTTCGATCCAGTCGAGCCTCGGATTCTCCTCGGCCGATCTTCAGTGGATTGTCGACGCCTACGCGATCACCTTCGCTGGCTTTCTGATGCTCGGCGGCCGCGCGGCCGACCGATTGGGGCAGCGACCCGTATTTGCTGGGGCCCTGGTTGCGTTCGCGATCACATCGCTGATTGGCGGCGCCGCGGTCGACCGTGAGATGTTGATTGCCGCTCGCGCGGGCCAGGGACTAAGTTGCGCGTTCATCGCGGCGGCCTCGCTGGCGATCATCACTTCGTCGTTTCCGCCGGGACCACAGCTCAACCGCGCGATTGGTCTGTGGGCGGCGACGAACGGGGCCGCAGGCGCCGCAGGAACGCTGCTTGGGGGGGTCATCACCCAGTTTCTCAGCTGGCGCTGGGTCCTGTTGATCAACCCGCCGATCGGCATCGCGGCTGCGCTCATGGCCTGGGCCGTGGTGAGCGATCGCCGCCGAAAGCGGGAGGAGGCGCGCTTCGATTTTGCGGGTGCACTGGCGCTGACGGGCGGTCAGATGGTGCTCGTGTACGGCGTCGTGCAAGCGGGCTTGCGCGGCTGGCACTCGCTTGACGCGCTCGGCCCGATCGTCGTGGGCGTCGCCGTGCTCGCGCTGTTCGGGGTGATCGAGTCGCGTATGGCGACCGTGCCGCTGGTGCCCTTCAAGCATTTGACCAAGCCGCTGCGGAATGCCAACACGATCGTGCTGCTGTTCAGCGCAGCCCTGTTCCCGATGTGGTACCTGAGCTCGCTTTATCTCCAGCAGGTGCTGGGCCTGTCGCCGTTGCACGCGGGACTTGTGTTCCTGCCGATCACGTTGACGATCATGCTGGTTGCGTCGCAGGCGGGCAAGCTCGTGAGCCGCTTCGGCGTGCGGTCCGTGCTCGGCGGGGGGCTGTCGATGATGACAGTCGCCATGCTGCTGTTCACCAAGATCGCCGCCAGCGGGAGCGCGGTGGTCTACGTCATGGTCCCCGGGCTGCTGATGGCGGCCGGCATCGCCTTGTCGATCGTCCCCTCGA
>JAABUZ0100005744.1_pt1 | contig 16010 bp, 16 predicted proteins | sample 5562091 | NCBI WGS metagenome assembly JAABUZ01 (sample SAMN12813069, study PRJNA571459) | rock metagenome | isolation source: Antarctica rocks | place: Antarctica: Victoria Land, Linnaeus Terrace sud | collected 2015-12-21
ACCGTGGCCGAGCTGCACGCCGTGCAGCATCGTGTCGCCGCCGCCCACGCCGCCGCCCACGACACTGCCCGGGACACCGCCCGAGCTGTTGACCTCCTCGCGTCCTACACCGCCCGCACAGCACGCACCCCGGTGGCACGCACCCCGGTGGCACCCACCCCGGTGGCACCCACCCCGGTGGCGGTCCCACCGACACCGGTGCTCATGCCCAACCAGGAACAACTCGACGAGTGGTTCGGCAACACCCTGGAGGAACGCAAAGCGCAAGAGCTCCGCGATATCGCCCAGGAGAACTACCAGTTCGACGAGCCGAGCACCTACCGGGCACCGCCCCCGACCCAGGAACGGGGCCGGGAACGCTGAGCACCCCGACGGGCACCCGGCACCACCACCAGAGAGGACCCACCACCATGAGCGCACCCCACGATGAGACCCACGAGATGCACAGCGAGGTCGCCACCATCGCCCGGGCGATGCTGTCCGCCGGTCTGGCGGTGGCCGACGCGCGGCGGCAACGGCAACTGCGCGCCGCCCGCGAAGCGGAGCGTCAACCTCACCGCCCTCGCCGACTACCAACGCCGCGCCACCCCACCCCCGCCGCCGGCACCGCTACGGGCACCCACCAGCCACCCCCGCGCCTCGAGCGCCGCCCCCACCGTGCAGCCGCCCACCCAAACCAGAACCGCGGCTACGGCCGCTAACACGCGCCGCACCGGTGGGACCGGTGGTGCTGGCCCGGTGCACCACCCTGCTGCCGCGCCACCGCTTCGCGCTGCCTTGCCACCGAACGCTGTTGGATACCCAGGTGGCACGACACGCCGAAAGTGGCGAGATCCCTTAGGGCTAGCCCTAAGGGCGCCAGTATCAAGGCATGCCGCAGCGCCGCATCCCCAGGCCGACCAACGCCAGCACTGATCTGCGGACCTTGAAGACCTACGTGTCGATCGAGACGTGGAGCGATGTGATGGACCGGGCCGAGAGCGCCGGCCTCAGCGTCTCGCGCTACCTCAGCGCCTTGATTGACCGCGATGAGCTGGACTCCGACGGTCGCCCGCTGTGGGCCGAACTCATGCCTCATGCCGAGCCCCTGCCCGGGATGGGGACGACCGCCGCCTAGACCGCACCGCCCGGGCCGCCAACCGGCGGACCCCGGGACAGCACGAAGCCCCATACCCGGAAGTCACTTTGGCCGGTGCAGATGGGTACAGGGCTTCGTTAACGGAACTGGAGTCGACATTACACCGCCCCCCTACTGGGGTGGTCACGCAGGACCCGCCGTGTCTTCGGCGTGCCCTCGTGATCGCACCTCACTGATTGCGCATGGCCGGCGCCGCACCCCGCGGTGACCCCCCCGGTGCGCCACCGCACCGCACCTCCCCCACCGCCGCCTACCGCCGAGCGACGGCAGCCCCTACATCGTGGTGCTGGGTCGCGTCCACCAGGGCGCCGTGATAGCTGCGGCCCGTTTCCGGCACGGCCGCCGTTGCGCCGCCCGGTGCCGTCCGGGGTCTATGCCCGGGTGCCGTGCTGGTGGTCAGCCGAGCGCTGGATTACCCACGTCGAGCGGGTTTACAAGCGGCACTACCAATTGGTGCGCCACCGCCTCGTCGCCACGACCGGTGGTGGAATCTCCCTACGTGCCGTCCTGGCCGTGGCCGCCGCCCACGCTCATGCCGCCGACTTTCACACCGGCCGCAACAGCTGGCCCCTGCTCGGCAAAACCGGTGGTGAGCGGGGCATCACCGCCGCCACCGGACTCGGCGAACGCACCATCACCCGCGCACGCACCTTCCTACGCCTGGTCGGACTCGCCACCGAAGTCCAGCAAGGCCGCCACCGCACCCTGTACGAACGGCTGGACTCCAACGACCGCGGCGACACAGCCCGCGGCTGGACCGCCGTGTACGCCCTGCACCACACCACCACCCACCCTGTGGACAATCCGGTACGCATCACCTCAGGTCAGACACCAGATGGCACCCCTCCACGAAGTGGTCTTCTTTCCCCCTCAGCGTCAGCTGAGAAAAGGGTTTCCACCGAAACCAACCCAACAAGACCCCCTGCGGGAGACGAGGACGGCGCTCCGCGCCGCGCATCGACCACAACGAGGTGCTTCGGCGGGGGGGCAGACGGCACCAGAGCACCAGGAACCGCCCTCATGCTGGCCTGGCGGACCGACCCCGCCTGCCCCGGCTGGGCCAAGGCCTATGGGGCCCATCGCTGGGCAGGCGCCCTCACCGCCGTTGCCGCCGCCGGGTGGACCGCTCGTGATCTCACCCAGATGCTGATCGACTTCACCAACACCGGCCACCACATCCTCACCCGACCCCGCCGACCCATCAGCTATCTCCTCGCCCTGCTCACCAAAGTCGATCTCCACGAACCCCCCACCCTCATCCGCGACCTGTACGACGCCGCCCACCGAGCAGCACGCGCCGAGCAAGCCGCACAACGGTCCATCGAACGCGCCGAGAGTGACCGCACCCGCCAAGCCGCGATCGCCGCGCTGACCGGCCCCGGACGAGCACTCGCCCACCAGGTGCTTGCCACCACCTCACGTGGCGCCGCCGAACGGCGCGCGATGGGCACGCGGGCCGACGCGCAGGCCCGCGCCGAGTTCGCCGCTCGACGGCGGGGACAGAGACGGTGACTCGTTCCGCCGGCCGTTCGTTCTTTGATTCTGTATTCCTGTGTTTCATCATTTCTGTGCTTACGGAGTAGTGTGATCGGCATGATTATTGCCATCGTGGGAGTCAAGGGTGGCACCGCGAAGACCACGTCTGCCGTCTACCTGGCGCACGCCCTGATGTGCCCCGTGGTGGACACCGACCCGCAGGCATCGGCTACTGAATGGGCCGAGGTCGCCCAGGCTGCCGGGTCGCCCCTCGACGTACCCGTCCACTCGCTGCCGACCGCCAAGCTGGCCGGGCGCCTGCCGCCCCATAGTCACCTGGTCCTGGACACGCCGCCCGGTGATGCCGGGATCATCACCGCCGCGGTCGACGTCGCGGACTTCGTTGTTCTGCCGGTTGCCCCGACAGCACTGGATGTCTCCCGCGTGTGGCCCGCGCTCGACCTCGTTCGAGCGGCAGGCAAGCCCGCGGCGATCCTGCTGTGCAGGACGCGGCACACCCGCTCGGTGGATGAGGTCGACGCCGCACTCACCGACGACGGGGCGCGGGTGCTCACAACGCGGATACCGCTGCGCGAGGCACTTGCGCTCGCGTGGGGCAAGCAGGTCACTGAGTTCTACGGCTACGACCAGGCAGCAACCGAGCTTGTGAAGGAAGGACAGCGATGAGTGGATCCTTTGGTCGCCGCGCGGCTAGCGCGGGCGTGGAGAGTCCGACAGCCGCCGCCGAAGCAGGGACGCTATTTCGGCGGGGGAGCAACCCCAACCCGCATCGGCTGACGATTGATGTCGACGACGCGCTGTACCGACGCCTCAAGCTCGCCGCTCTAGAACGCGGCGACCGCATGGCAGTCATCGTTCGCGAGGCACTCAACGACAGCCTGCCCAAATAGACACGGAAATAATGAGATACAGGCTTACTGAATTACAGAATAGTCAGTGGAACGGCTGGGATAGTTGGCCCGAAAAGCAACCGTAAATCCCATTAGATCTCTTTAAACCTTATGTATGTCACGGTCTATAGTTAATAGATCGCTTACGGTGATTATTGCTTAGGATGCGAAGCGATTAGTCAGTTAGGTAGCTCGCGCCTGCCTGGGGGGCGTCGGTGGAGCGAGTGACGGTTTAGGGGTGGCAAGCAGTGAAGCTTCCAGAACATGGTGATGAGCAGCAGTCCGCTGCTGTGATGCTCATGCAACGGGAGCCGGTGGTGCGGGTGTTGCTGGGCGATGCGGATCCGCTGGCCGGGCAGGCGGTCACCGCGCTGCTGTCCGCCGAGGCCAATGTGGCCGTCATCGGGTGTGAGAGCGGGGCGTTGGGTTTGACCCGGGCGGCGGAGAAGTGTTCGCCGTCGGTGTTGGTCGTTGATGTGGGACAGCAACCGTTCAGCGGGCGGGGTCTGCTGGGCCAGTGGGTCACGTTGTGTCCGCACATCGTGGCGTTGACCACCGGCCTGACTCCCGCCGATGCGGTCGAGTTGCTGCGGGCCGGGGTGCGGGGACTCATCGACAAGGCGGACGTGTCCCTGCTGCCGATGGCGGTGCGGGCGGCGGCGACCGGGCAGGTGCTGGTGGCACCGTCGGTGAGTACTCCGATGGTTGATCAGTGGCGTTCCGTTGAGACGCCACTACCGCCGGCGGTGGGGGCGCCTGCGGTCGATCCGGTGACGGTTTCCCCGGGCGGGCTGTTGACTCGGCAGGAGCGTGCCGTGCTGGTGTTGGTGGCCAGCGGTCACAGCGGCGAGGAGACCGCACGGCGGCTGTGCGTTTCGGCGAGCACGGTGCAGGGGCATATGCACCGGGTCCTCGGCAAGCTCAAGGTGAAGGACCGTACCCAGGCCGTGGCGTGGGCCTACCTTTCTGGTCTCTGCCCCGTGGCTGGGCAGCCGATCGTCTCTCGGTAGCACCGTCTGCTGGAGCCGCCTTCGGCCACTCGCGCTCGACGGCGTGGCGCACCTGCATGAATTCGTGGGGTGGGTTCGGGAGAACCACACGAATCCGTGTGTATATCGGGGCAATACAGACGAATTCGTGTGGGTGCGGACCCGAAAAGACACACGAATTCATGGGCGCGGTGAAAGGTCTGCGCGTGCAAGGCTTCCCGCGTCTGGCCTTCAGTGTTGGGGGCCCGTTGATGGAGCGATCACATGCGCTGGACTCTGCTGGCCCGCCACACCTCTCTTGCTGCGCTTGCCGCCTCGGCCCTGCTGGTGCAGGGTGCCCCGGCCCTGGCTGCGACCCCCACCGTGGCACCGGCCCGGGCGGCGGCTGCCGCCGCACCCGCCGCCGCGCCTGCTCCGCCACCCGCGCCTGCGCCAGCCCCGACCCCACCGCCAGCAGCGGGAATCCCGTCTGTCGCCGCATTCCCAGCTTCAACACCGGCCCCGCCGGCTGCTCCGGTGGGGGAGGTGGCGGCGTTGGGGTCACCGACGCGGACGGTCACCAAGAATGCGGATGGCACGACGACGGTGAAGATCACCCCGACGAAGTCGCGGTACAAGGACCCGGCCGGGGTGTGGCGGGACCTGGACCTGACGCTGGTGCCGCAGCCGGACGGCTCGTTGGGCGCGAAAGCCGCCGACAGCAGTGTGCCGCGAGTCGCGAAGGCCACCGCTGGGGGAGCGGGGTTGGTGTCGGCACCGACCGCAGCGGGTCCGATCGTGCTGGCCCACCCAGACATCACGGCGGGGGTGGCCCCACGGTTGGCCGGGGCGGCGGCGACGTTCGGGAACGCCGCCGCCGGGCGGGACGTGCAGGTGCAGCTGCGCCCGGACGGCTTCGAGGAGTCGCTGCTGCTGGCATCGGCAGCCGCGTTGGCGGTGCCCGGGGGTGCCGCCGCGGCCGGCTCGGACACCGAAACGTTCGCCCTGCCTGCCGGGGTCACCGCCCGCCAAGCAAAGACCGGGGTGGAGTTCCTCGACAAGACTGGGGCGGTGATCGCCTCCTACGGGGGTGGTGCCGCCCACGATGCGAAGATCGACCCGCGCAGCGGGGACCCGGCCTCCTCCCCGGTGGCCACCACCTTGGTGGGCCAGGCCGGGACGGTGGCCAACGTGCAGGTGGCCGCCGACCCCGTGTGGTTGGCTGACCCGGGCCGGGTGTTCCCGATCACGGTGGACCCCACCTTCGCCGCGGACACCAGCTCGGAGGGCGCGAGCTTCGACACCTACACCTACTCCCCGAACCCGGACAGCCCGGAAGGGTCCTATGACCCGAACATCGTGAAGGTCGGCAGCTTCGACGGCGGAGCGTCCCGGGCGCGTACATATCTGATGTTCAACCTGAACGGGTTCCAGAACACCAATGTGCCGGTGCAGTCGGCGCAGCTGTCGCTGTTCAACAACTACTCCTACGGCTGTGATGCCGGGGGGCAGTCCATCTTCGCCCAGGCCGCTGGTGGTCCGTTCTCCCGGGGTGGCACCACCTGGAACAACCAACCCGGCGGCGACGGCGGTTCACCGAACATCGGCTCGCCCCCGTTCGCGCACGGCCACGACAGCTCGTGTGGGCCGGACTGGGTGCGCTGGGACATCGGCGCGCAGGCCCAACGCTGGGCCAACGGCGCGGTCAACAACGGCCTTCTCATCACCTCCAGTGACGAGACGAACTCCTTCGGGTGGCGCCGCTTCGCCAACGGCACCTCCGGGGGCACCGCCCCGTCGTTGGTGATCACCTACGGCACCAGCAACTGCACCTACTACCCGCAGACCGGGCACAGTGTGTGCGGGGCGATTCGGGATCACTACAACGCGTTGGGTGGCCCGAACGGTTTCCTGGGGTTCCCGACCAGTGATGAGCTGACCCTGCCCGACGGGATCGGCAAGATGAACACCTTCCAAAACGGCAACGACCGCATCTACTGGTCCCCGGCCACCGGCGCCCAGGAAATCGGGGGGGCCATCTTCGCCCACTGGGGCAACTACGGCTACGAAACCGGGGCGTTGGGCTATCCGACCAGCGACGAGCTGGGCACCCCCAACGGTGCCGGCCGGTACAACGTGTTCCAAAACGGCAACGACCACATCTACTGGACCCCGAGCACCGGCGCCCAGGAAATCGGCGGGTCCATCTTCGCCAAGTGGGGCGAGTTCAAATACGAGGCCGGCCCGTTGGGATTCCCGATCACCGATGAGACGGGCACCCCCGACGGGGTGGGCCGGTTCAACCACTTCCAAGGCTCCAACGGGTCCATCTACTACTCCCCGGCCACCGGCACCCACGAAATCGCGGGAGCCATCTACAACCGATGGGGCCAAACCGGCTACGAGGGTGGAGTGCTGGGCTACCCGACCACCGACGAGCGGGCCGCGGCCACCGAGTACAACGGCACCCAGGACCGCCAAAACGACTTCGCGCACGGCTCCATCTACTTCAACTCGCAAAACGCCGTGTCCAACGTGCAAGCCAACCCGCAGCTGCTCACCGGCAGTAAAGGCTTCTTCACCACCGACACCACCACACTCAGTGACCGGGTGTCCGCTGCGGTGAACCGGGGCACCGGGAACCTGCAGGTCAACGCGAATGGGTTGAGTGCGCCCGGAGTGTTGGGGAACACCGGTGTCGGGCTGACCTACAACAGCCTCGCCCAAGCACCCGGCGCCCCCTACCCCAGTGGTGCAGCAGGCCGCTGGCATGTGGCCGGGTATCAGGACGTGGCGATCAAACCAGGACCGGGCTACGTGGACTATCAGGATGCCTCCGGGGCGGTGTGGCGCTTCGCCGGCACCGGGAACGGCCCCTTCACCCCACCAGCCGGGTTGGACGCCGACCTCACCCATACCGGCACCGGCTGGACGCTGAAAACCCACACCAGCGCCACCGTGTCCGGTTTCGACACCGGCGGCAACCTGACCTCGGTCACCGACCGCAACAACAACGTCACCACCTACAGCCCCACTACCGTCACCGGCTCCCGAGGGGCCGGGGACGGGCGCACCGTTCATGTCACCAGCACCAACGGGCGGATCAGCGAGCTGTGCCAGTCCACCACCGCGGCGTCTTGCACCGGGACCGCGACCCGCAGCGACACCACCCTCGTCGTGGACTACGCCTACGACACAGCGGGCAACCTCACCAGCGTCACGGATCCGGCCGGCAAGACCACCAGCTTCGGCTACGACACCGGAAACCCCGATGCGGGGATGCAGCAAAATCTGGTCACCGTCACCGATCCCACCGGCATCGTCACCCACTTCGGAATGGACTCCATCCACCGGACCAGTAGCCTGACGCGCGACAATGCCGGCATCAAAGCGCAAACGGTGTATGACTACATCACCGTGGACACCCACACCCGCGTCGCGGACCCCACCCACCCCCGTGGCAGCGGGGTGTTCACCGACGACACCGTTGCCCCCGGCGGCAAGCTGACCTCCGCGACCGACGCCAAGGGACAGTCGGTGTCGGTCACCTGGACATCGGACAACCAGGTTCAGACCGCCACCAACGCCCGCTCCGGGGTCACCACCAACACCTACACCCAACCCACCAACGCCCCGCCCGGGGCCAACGGTAACGAAGCGTTGGGGCAGACCCAGTCCCCGATGGGTGCCACCACCTCCTCCGCCTACACCAACCCGGCCGGCCCGAGCGCGTACTCGGCGAGCAGCAGCACCGACTCCTCCGGCAACAAGTCCACCTACACCTACAACGGGGCCGGTAACCTCGCCTCCACCAAGAACGCCATGGCCGCGACCGCCGCCGTGACCTACAACCCCGACGGCACGGTCGCCACCTCCACCGACCCCAACAACGCCAGCAGCGGGAAGAGCTCCGGCTACGCCTACGACAGTGCCCACAACCCCACCTCGGTCACCCCACCGGGCGGAGACAACTCCCTCGCACCCACCACCAGCAGCTTCGACGGTTTCGGGCGGCCGCTGACCTCTGGGACCGGGTTGCGGGCAACCACCAACGGCTACGACCGGGACGGGCGGATCGTGACCGCCACACACTCGGACAACAGCCCGGCCCTGGTCACCAGTTATGACGACGTCGGTCGGGTGGTCGCCGCTACTGACGGCAACGGCACCGCCACCACCACCTACACCGCCCTGGGGCAGGTGAAAACCTCCACCCGAAGCGGCGCCGCCCCCGCGAACACCACCTACACCTACGACGCGGCCGGGCACATGTTGTCCCTGGCCGACGGGCGGGGCACCACCAGCTACCACTACGACAAGCTGGGTTTGCTGGATCAGCTGACCGAGTCCGGTGGCCCGATCGACCTGTTCGCCTACAACCAGGACCATCAGCGCATCGACAGTTACTACGGGACCTCCGGCACCAACGGCGCCGCGGCGACCTACGACGCGGCAGGAAACACGCTGCAGGCCCCGGCCGGGTTCGCGGTGCACGCCCAGTCGACCCTGGACCAGGCTGGGCGGCTCACCGAAACCCGAACCACCCGCGCCTCCAGCAACAGCCTTGTGGCCTCCGACATCACCTACTGCTACAGCCCCTACGTGTCCGGGCGTCCCTGCCCCGGGGGCACCACGGGCACCGACACCGGCAAACGGCAATACGCCACCGACCTGATCACCGGGGCACTCACCACCTACACCTACGATCAAGCCGGTCGACTCACCGCCACCGCCACCACCGGCGGCCCGGCACCTGCGTCCTACGGGTACTGCTACGACGCTGATGGCAACCGCACCACCGAGGGCACCAACAACGTCAACTGTTCTGCACCGACGCACACCTACAACTCGGTGAACCAGCTCACCAGCAACGGTGCCACCCACGATGTGGACGGCAACCAAACCGCGCCGGCACCCCTGACCGCCACCAGCTACAACAGTGGCGACCAGACCACCGGCTTCACCCCCGCCGGGGCGGCCCCGGTAGCGGGCACCCCCACCGGGCCTGCACCGCTGACCGCGACCTACGGGGGTACCGGTCAGGGCGACCGGCTCTCGTTCGGGACCACCACCTACGCCAACGGCAGCCAAGGTGTGCTCTCCGCCAGCACCGGGGGTTCCAGCACCTACTACGAACGCGACGCCTCCGGAGCGCTCATCGCCGAACGCGGGGCAGGTGGTGAGTTCTACTACATCACCGACGGGCTCGGGTCTACCGTTGCCCTGGTGGACACGACGGGCACGGTGCAAGCCACCTACAGTTACGACCCCTACGGCAACACCACCAACATCGGCGGCGCCAACCCGGTGATCGCCAACGGCAACCCCTTCCGCTACGCCAGCGGCTACAACGACACCACCACCGGGCTGTACCACTTCGGAGCGCGCTACTACAACCCCACCACCGGACGCTTCACCCAACAAGACAGCCTCAACACCCCCCTAAACCCCACCAACGGCAACCGCTATGCCTATGTGGGCGCGAACCCGGTTAATGCTACCGATCCGTCAGGCAAGTCGTTCTTAAGTGTCGCCAACGGCATCTACGCGGGCATCACCGGGGAGATCGTGAACATAGCCTGCCAGGCCAGCACCTTAGACCTTGTCGAAGAGGGGTGCGCCGCGCTGGGGATCGGAGCTGGGGTTGTCACATACGAAGGCTTGACCGCCTTCGACAACTATCTCTCCAATTGATGGGCGATGCCAATGAATACATCACAAACCGTCCTGGCCTACGCGTTACCTACTATCCTGGTGTTGGTCGCCATTGCAGTCTTGCTGACGCGATTGCGCTCGCGGTCAGGAAGGTACTACTTTGCAACTTCGCCTCCTTCAAGGCGGTTGGTAATAACGTATCTATCGCTACCAATCATAAGCCTCCTTGTGTTGATAGCGTTTGGGGTAACTAACACTAGCGGACCGCTCGTAAGCATATTTGCGGCGACACTCTTTGTTCCGCTTGTAATGTTAGCGATCAGGACGTTTATCACGCCAAACCTCACTAAGTAGCCGGTTTGAAACGCCTCAGTGGCCCAAGACCCCCGCCCCCAGCAGCACCGGAGTCCGACTTGGCCGGGGCCCAGCCCCTCAACCCCACCAACGCCAACCGCTACGCCTACACCGGCGACAACCCCATCAACGCAACCGATCCCACCGGTCTTACGATCCGAATGGGTGTAACTCGCTGGCATGCTATGACGTATCTGATGAACTTCCGCAGCCCGCGCCAGACCTGAATATTGATTGCGAGCTGGCCATCTTCGGACTGGTTGGTACAGGTATTGGATACGTGTCAGCACCCATTACTTTTGGAACGAGTGCCCTTGCCGCTGCATTCGGTACTGCTGGCGTCATCAGTACAGTTCGAGGGTGCTAGCTATGAGCCGTCCGTGGTTCTCTATAAGTGCGGTTCGTGGGGTCCAGGGGGTAAACCCGTAACCCGGGAAAAATTGAGGGGCCACCAACAATGAACGCCTCACCGCCAGCGGCACCCACCGAGCGGTCGTGTCCGTGATGTTCGTAGGCTCAGCGGTCCGCGGTCGTGGTGTCGGCGGACCGCTGTTGGACGTTCGACTGGCACGGCGCCAGAGTGACCATCAAGGCGTCAGGGGGCCACCATCATCGGTCAGCTAGAAGGGGTGTGACGCGGCCGGCGCGGTACCGCACCGGCCCACTCCCCGGCTCTGCCGAGGACCAGCCGGTCAGTATCCGAAGCGCTTCTGCGCAGCCTGTTTCGTCACGCCCAGAGCCACGCCGATGCTTAACCAGGAGTCCCCAGCTTCGCGGGCAGCCCGAACGGCGTCGCGTAGTTCACGATCGGCACGCATCACACCGTCTTGGGCCGCTAGAATCCGCCGAAAATGCACCGCGTCGCGGGCAGTGACCGTCGCGGGGTCGAGGTCGTCGAGCAGATGCTCGACGTCGTTGATGTTCGTTGTTGCCATGTTAGATCACCTCACGCCAAAAACTCGTAGAACTTCGGTCGAAGCCGGTCGGCGTGAATGATCCGATCGGCGCTTTCCGCTGGCATCGCCACAAGCTCGAGCCAGTTGCCCGACCGGTCAGGACCGATGACGATGAGCCGCTCCTCGCCGTACTGCTCGATCTCCACGAAGCGGACCGCGTTTCGAAAGGCATGCAAGATGTCAGCTTCGGAGACCCCGTGGCGGAAAGCCGACTCCATCACCCGCACGGGTCAACGTTACGTTGACCTCAGGCGATCGTCAACTATGGGTTGACCAGCGTCCGGACAGTTCGCCGCCGCCCGTCCCAGCTGACGCTCCCTCTCTGGCGCGAGATCGCAGGGGCACTGCGAGGATGAGCGACATGTGGACGCGCGAGCACTCGATGACTGCCGATGCCGATCCAGCAGGAGTGTGGGGGCGGTGGACTGACCTGAACTGCAGGGCGATCGACGCCCCCGATACGGTCGCCGCCACCGGGCTGTACCACTTGGGAGCTCGCTACTACAACCCCACCACCGGCCGCTTCACCCAACAAGACAGCCTCAACACCCCCCTCGACCCCACCAACGGCAACCGCTATGCCTATGTGGGCGCGAACCCCATCAACGCAACCGACCCAAGTGGCGCCAGTAGTTGCAATACAACGATTGTACTCACTGCTTTTGGGGTCGCTGCCTTGATTGGAGGTCTATTCGCCATCGGTACGGGCGTCGGTGCACTCGGAGGAATTATCACAGCGAACGGAGGTGCTATTGCCCTCGGCAGTGGTATCGATGACCTATCGAACGGTGATTGCTCATGATTGGCGCAATAGGATTGACCGTAGCTGCCGTGGGTCTCATAATCGTCGCTGTCAACATCGTCCGCACGCCCGAGCCGCGACCACTTATTCGAAATATCTTCATTGCAGGGGCAATCATCATGTCGGCAGGCGCCATCTATTCATGGATTGCCGTAATCTGATTTAGAACCCACAAATAATAGTTGTCGAAAGTATGGCGTCAGGAATGGGTTACTCAGAAGATTGGCGGATACCGTCATGCTCTTAGTGCTAGTCGCGACCGTGTTGGCCGTCACTGCGTTCATAGCAATAATAGTCAATATCGAGAAGTTTCGTCGACAGCCGCCACTCGTGCGAATACTTGTTGCATCGAGTTCCGCTCTGCTCACGGCCTGGGCCGCTTACGCACTTGCCGCTTGGACCTGAATTTGTCCTAGCCTGGATAGTTCATGGCATTTGGTCGACACGGCTGGGGAAAGCGCGAAAGTGCCTGTCTTGTAAGGGATACTTGGACTTGTCGAGAGTTCAAATGGTCCTACAAGAAGGCACTTCGCAGGTGAAGCATACGACGTGGTCTGCTGGGTTGTCGGTCTCTGCTGACGGGCGGGGTGTCGTGGCCCATGCCGGGTCGGTGGCGGTGCGCTTGTTGGCGGATCGCACCGGTCTGACGGGTGCGTTGTCGGCGGTGTTGCAGCGTCGCTCGTTCGTGCCGGTGCATGACCGTGGCCGGGTGCTGGTCGATGTGGCGGTGATGCTCGCCGCTGGGGGTGAGGCGACACCTACGCCAACGGCAGCCAAGGTGTGCTCTCCGCCAGCACCGGAGGTTCCAGCACCTACTACGAACGCGACGCCTCCGGAGCGCTCATCGCCGAACGCGGGGCTGGCGGCGAGTTCTACTACGTCACCGACGGCAACGGGTCTACCGTCGCCCTCGTGGACACCACCGGCACCGTCCAAGCCACCTACAGCTACGACCCCGCCGGGCAAACTACCAACATCGGCGGGCCCAACCCCGCCATCGCCAGCGGCAACCCCTACCGCTACGCCGGCGGCTACACCGACACCACCACCGGACTCATCAAATTCGGAGCCCGCTACTACAACCCCACCCTCGGCCGCTGGACCCAACTCGATGCCCTCACCAGCCTCCTCGACTTCACCAACGGCAACCGCTACGCCTACGCAGGCGACGACCCCATCAACAACGCAGACCCGAATGGCCACTTCGCTTTTCTTCCTGACGAATCAGATTTCGTCCGGTGGGCACTGAATTTTGTTGCTGATGACGTTCGTTACGGTTCAGACGTTCTAGGTTTTCTGGACGGTCCGGCCACCGACGCTCTGTCGGCTTCGCCAGGAGCTATTGCCGATGCTATTGAAAATGTCGCTTCAAACCCCTATGTCACTGCTGGAGTCATCAGGGAGCAACTTTTCACCGGACTAGCGAGTTTCGGATCTCAAACAGCCTTGGTTCTATCGGATGCCATAGATGCTGCGGTGGCGCTCCTACTTCCGTAAGGATAGTAAGATGAGTAATGGTGAGAATGACGCACAAAGTAGCCGTATCCGTGAGTTGGAGGACCGCATTCGGCGCTTGGAAGATATGCATATAACTATACTTGCATCTGTTCAGTATCGCACAGGTACCGAGTACAACCAGACGCTTTTAGGCCTCAACATATACGGCAATACGCGCCAAGCGTTGACTATGGTAATGACTGCGATTATGACGCGCGCATTAGGTAAAACTAGGGTGTGGAACGTAAATAGACTACCCGCAACCGCTCAACGGGCAGCGTTTGTATTCGCAGATGGTCCAATTACACGAAAGGATGCCATACGAGCGATCTCATTGGTTATTAATAAAGACGAAGCCACAGCGAAACGCGTCCTTGAGGCGAGCAGAGACTCCGGATACGAACTAGAGGCACATCGTGCACTAGGAACATGAAGGCTTTACCTGGCACCAGTTCCTTGCTAGAGGAACGGTGCAGATGTTCTGAGTATTGCCGGTCGGTTTTCTCCCTGCCCGTATGTTGGCCAGGCGGCAACCGCGAGGGCTGTGTCAGGAACGATCGTTTCTGCGACACCGGGGGAGTGGTCCGGGGCCCGAGGTGACGGTGCTGGTCGGGTCGCCGCGTACCCGGCCTTGGTCTGTCGCGGAACTCAGCTGCACTTTCTACGCGTCACACGTTGTCTTGTTGACGGGTTCTGACACAGTTGACCGTCATGGGCGAGTTGTTGGGGTACGCGAGGGTGTCGACGACGGAGTTGGTGACCGATGCCCTAGACAAGCAGGTCGCGCGGGTTCGACCTTGATCCTCAGGTGCATCATCGGATCGACCTCCTCATGACCCTGGGACCAGCACCGACACGGGCACCCGGTGCTGCAGGGAAAGCTCAATTTTCTGAACCTCAGGTACGTGCAGTTCCGCGCCGAGCGATTGACGGCTATCGATCGCTATGGGTGGGTCCGTCTCGGAGCGGTCCGAAGCCCGACCGATCCCGTGGTGTTGACCGCTGAGGGCTCCGCGGCCGCTGAGGACTGACATCGCCGGGCGCCGCGGGGACCATCGGCGGCGGCGCGCTGCTTCCTATGACGCGGTGCTGTACTGGCGCCCGGGTGAGGATGGGGCTGCTGGTGGTGGGGGTTAGCCGCGCCGGGCGGGGGCGGAGAGGAAGAAGTCGGCGTGGTAGCGGCCGTCGGCCTCCTTGCCGGCTGCGTCGATACCCAGGGCGTCCAGCGCCTCCAGCACCGTGTCTTGTTCCTGCTGGGTGGCGAAGCGTCGCTGTGGGTACGTACGCCCCAGCTCTTGTTTGGTGACCAGCCCATGTTGGGCGAGAACCTGCGCAATCCGCGCGTAGGGGTACCGCCGCAGCACGAACGCGGCCACCATCGGCTTGGGTCCATCTCCGAACACCGATAGCAGCCGGTCGAAGGTGCGCTCGCTCACGTAGCCGACGCCGCCGGTGATGGTAATGAGGTCGACCTCGCGGATCGCCGCGACCAGCTCGGGGCTGGGGTCCTCGGCCTCCAGGTTCTCCACCCACCCGTTGTCGAGCAGCCCGGCCTCGCGCGCGTAGCCGATGGCGTTCGCGGCCAGGTCCAACCCCAAAACGCGCGGAGCCTGAGCTCGCTGACGGCTGGCGTAGAACTGCCGATCCGACTCGATGAGCTCAGCGGGCGCGAGCTGGTCGAGCGCGTCGTCCTCATACCGCCGGAACAGGTCGTCGATGCCCAGCTCGCAGCGCATCAACGCCGCGTTGACACCGTAGGAGCAGCACACATCGAGCACCGTCGCGGGGGAGCTTTTCAGGCCGTCGAGGAGCTCGGCGAAAATGGGGTACGCCTGCTGCGGAATTTCGTAGTCCAGCGCGCCCAGGGCCCGGTAGTACGCCCGCGGGTCCGCTTGGTCATAGATGTGGTCGAAGGTGGCCTTTCCATCGCCTACCGCAGATTCCATGCTCACTACCGTAGTAATCACCCGCCCTTCCACGCAGTCACAACGACCGGCGGCACAGCCCGGGCAGCAGCGCAGGGGTGCCACGACGGTGCTCCGGTGGTGGCGCAACAGGATGGCGCCGACTCAGGTGTGCACGGTCACGCCGTGCGTCTCGGCGAATCACTGTTGGGCCTGCTCTGTCTAGGGTTTCTCGGTGAGTTCGCCGCCCCCCCGACACCTGCCAGTCGGCACCGAGGCCTGCTCCGCCGAGGTTTCGCCCTGGAGTACGTCACGCGCGGCAAGTAACCCAACAGTGGAAGTAGTCATG
>JAABUZ0100005745.1_pt1 | contig 16010 bp, 12 predicted proteins | sample 5562091 | NCBI WGS metagenome assembly JAABUZ01 (sample SAMN12813069, study PRJNA571459) | rock metagenome | isolation source: Antarctica rocks | place: Antarctica: Victoria Land, Linnaeus Terrace sud | collected 2015-12-21
CCCTGGGCATGCAAGACCTCGGCCAAACCCCACAGGCACATGGCGATCCCGACCTGGGAACCGATCTTGTGGTAAAGCGTCAGGCTCTCGTTCAGCCTTGTCGTCGCCTCGCTGTGTTCGCCACGCGCGCGCGCGATCTCGCCCAGGTTGTGGAGCGCCATGGCCGTGCCGTGCTTATCCCGTAGCTCCCGCGACACCGCCAAGCTCCGCGTGGCATAATCGTGCGCCTGGTCGAGTTCGCCGCGCACGCGCGCGATCTCGCCCAGGTTGTGGAGGGCTACCGCGATGCCGCCCATGTCGCCGCACTGCTCGAACAGAACAAGGCTCTCCTCCAAGGGCGGAATCGCCCGCTCATAGGCGCCCTGGTAGCGGGCCACGTCGCCCAAATTATTCAATGCGGTGGCGAGACTCCAGCTGTCACCCACCTGGCGAGACAGTGTCGCGCTCTCTTCGTACAATCGCCGCGCATCGTCGTAGGCGCCGCGCGCGCGCGCCACGATTCCATGGCTCTTGAGCACAGCCGCCAGGCCCCTCGTGTCGCCCAAGGCGCGATACGCGGCCATGCTCACGTCGTACAAGCGTGTGGCGCGGTCATAGTCGCCCTGCGTGTGCGCTAGGATACCCAGGGCGTACCGCGCCTTCGCGTGCACAGGTGAGGCACGCTCATCATCGCGACCGGCGCGCGCCAGCAAGTCTTCCAGGTGCTCACGCCCTTCGTCCTGATAGCCACGCGTATGCCAGAAGCGCCACAGCGCGCCCGCGATGCGCAATCCCACCTCAACATCCCCACCGTCGCGCGACCAGCGTATGGCCGCGCGTAGATTATCTTGCTCGCGGTCCAGCCGCGCCAACCACGCGCCCTGCGCGCGGCCACGCAACTCCGGCTCCGCTTGCTCCGCCAGTGCAAGGAAATAGAGGGCATGCCGGCGCGTCAGAGCCTCGGCCTCGCCGCTCGCCGCCAGCTGCTCCAATCCATAGTCGCGCACCGTCTCCAGCAGCGCGAAGCGGATCTCGTTCGGCGCGTCGGGTGCCTGGACTTGACGCAACAGGCTCTTGTCGACCAACGCGCCTAACCAGTCGAGGAGATCGTGCTCCAGATCGTCGTCGGCCGCGCAAACGTCCTGAGCCGCCTCGAGCGTGCAGCCGCCGCGGAACACCGCCAACCGCTGAAACAGGGCTTTCTCCCCGGCGTGCAGCAGGTTGTAGCTCCAGGCGATCGCGCCGCGCAACGTCTGCTGCCGCTCAGGCAGGTCGCGCGCGCCGCCCGTCAGCAGCTGTAAGGGCGTCGTGCCGCCGGTCCCTCCAAGGCGCGCCAATAGGGCATGAGGAGAGAGCAGCTTGACGCGCGCGGCGGCGAGTTCGATGGCCAGCGGCAACCCGTCGAGCCGGTGGCAGATCGCGGCGACCGTCCGCGCGTCCGCGGGCGTGAGCGTGAAGTCGGGTTTGACCGTGCGCGCGCGTTGGACGAACAGGTCGACCGCCGGATACGTTATGACATCCGCGCCGCCGGATAGGGTCAAGGATAAACGCGACGGGGCTGGGCTATCCAGGGGCCGCACAAGGTACTCGCGCTCGCCGCGTAGCCGCAATGCGGCTCTGCTGGTCACCAAGACCGACAACCCCGCGCACGCGGACAACAGGTCCGCGAGCAGCGGCGCCGCCGTGACGATGTGCTCGAAGTTGTCGAGCACGAGCAACAGGTGTCGCGCGCGCAAGAATGCGCGCAATGTGTCACGCAGCGGCTCGGCGGGCGCCGCGCGCACCCCCAGCGCGCGCGCGATGGCCGGCGCCACCAGGTCCGCGTCGTCCAGGTCCGCTAAGGGCACAAAAAGGACGACGCCGTGGCCGCGACGGACGCGGGCGAGCTCCGTCGCGACGGCGAGCGCCAGACTCGTCTTACCGACCCCACCCGGTCCGGTCAAGGTCACGAGACGACTTGACGACGCCTCCGACGAGTGGCGCAAGAGCGCGACGACGGCCGCGATATCGTGCGCGCGGCCGACCAGGGGCGCGGACAGCAGCGGTAGCGCTTGTACGCGCTCCGCCAAAGCCGGCGTGTCTTGTGGCACGGCGGGGTCCAATTGCCGCGCCGCCGCCACGAGAGGTTCGCGATCCTCCGCCGTCAGGCCCAGCGCGTCCGTCAACAAGGCAGCGGTCGACGGCTGCGGCGCGCGCTGCCCGCGCTCGATCATACCGATGTACACGACGCTATACCCGGCGCGCGCGGCCAAGGCTTCCTGCGTGAGGCCGGCGGCGAGGCGGTAGCGCTTGAGCAGAGGGCCAAAAGCGGATGGGCCGACGGTGATCATCGTCTCCTCAAACCTCATGCCATGTCTTCATAGGCGGACCGCGTAGCCGCGCTCACGATCTCCTCGGGCGTCATCGCCGCGCCCGCCCGCCACGCGGCGTCGACGCGATCGTCGCCGAGTTCCGCGCGCGCACGGGCAATAACGCGGTCGTAGATGGACCGGTCCGCCTCGGGGAGGGCCGAACTGGCGGCCGCGCGCAGCGTGTCCGCCGCGCCGAAGAGCAGCGCCGCGTCCGCGCAACACCCGCGCAGCCCCGCGGCCCGCGCCAATCCTTCGACACACAGGGCAACACCAGCCCTATCACGCACCTGCCCATGACGCGTCAAGCTCTCCGCGTAAAACGCGCGGGCCTGCCCGAGGTCCCCGCGCTCACACGCCACGGCGGCCAGGACGACGAGCGCGCGGGCGATACCTTGCGCGTGGTCTAACGCACGGAATAGCGTGAGACTGCCGGCGCATAGGTGTGCCGCGCGCTCGTACGCGCCTTTGTAGCGGGCCGTCGTCCCCAGGTTCACCAACGCGAGGGCGCGCCCCCACGTATCGCCGGCGGCGTCAAACGAGGACAGGCTTCGCTCGTATAATAGTTCCGCCTCGTCCACGTCGCCGCGACCCAGCGCCACGTTACCCAGTATGGTGAGCGAGAGGGCTTTAGCCGGGCCGAAGGCATCGCCTAACCGCTCATACAGGGCCAGGGCCGCCGCACAGAGCGTGCGCGCTCGGTCATAGTCGCCCGACTCCCACGCCAACGCGCCCGCTCCACCCAGCGCCTTGGCCCGCGTCGACTCCGTCACGGCGTCGCCCATGGCGTCGCCCTCGGGCAGTTCCAGCAGACGGAGCAGCCAGTGAAGTCCCTCGCGTGGATAGCTGCGCATGTACCAAAACAGCCACAAGGCCCCCGCCAGGCGCAGCCCAATCTCCCCCTCCGCATGGTCCGCGGCCCAGGCCAGCGCCGCGCGCAGGTTGTCGTGCTCTCGGTCCAACTGCTCTAATCGCGCGCCCTGCTCCGCCCCCGTCAATGCCTGTGCGGCGCCCTCCGCCAGGGCCGTGTAATAGAGGGCGTGCTGACGCCGCACGACCCCTATCTCGCCGCTCTCCGCGAGGCGCTCCAGCCCGTACTCGCGAATCGTTTCCAGCATCCCAAAGCGCGGATCATCGTCCTCGACAGCTATGGCGGCCGCCACATGCCGGCGCAGCAGGCTCTTATCCACCAGCGAAGCCAGCCAGTCGAAGACATCGATCCGCAAGTCGCCGGGCGCATCGCACACCGCCTGTACCGCCTCCATCGTACACCCGCCCGCGAAGACAGCCAGGCGTCTGAACAACGCCTGCTCGCCGGCGTGCAGCAAGTCGTAGCTCCAGGCGATCGCGCCACGCAGCGTTTGTTGCCGCTCCGGCAAGTCGCGCGGGCCGCCGGTCAGCAAGGGTAAGCGCTTGTCTAGCCGGGCAAGTAGGGCGGCGGGCGGAAGCAGTTTGACGCGCGGCGCGGCCAACTCGATGGCTAGCGGTAGCCCATCCAACCTCCGGCAAATCGCGGCGATGTCCGGTCCATTCGCGGCGGTCAACGCGAGATCGGGCCTGGCCGCACGCGCGCACCGCATAAAGAGATCAACCGCCGGATAAGCCATGAGCGCGTCGGGAGAAGCGGCGCTCGTGGAATCGGGCGCCGTGAGCGGCTGCACCGCGAACTCGTGCTCGCCGCGCAGCCGCAACACGGATCGGCTCGTGACCAGCGCTTTGAGACCCGCGCACGACGATAGCAGACGCGCGACCACGGGCGCCGCCGCGAGCAGATGCTCGAAGTTGTCCATGACCAGTAGCACGCGCTTGTCCCGCAGCGACGCGCGCACACTCTCTTCGAGCGGCGCGGAGCCTTCGCGCAGCCCCAATGCCGCGGCGACAGACGACGCGACCAAACCGGGCTCACCGAGGGAGGCGAGCGCCACGTACACGACGCCATCGGGGAAAGCGCACATCACTTTGGTGGCGGCCTCTACCCCCAATCGCGTCTTGCCAACACCACCGGGGCCGGTAAGCGTCACGAGGCGCACGCCCGGGCGCGTCAAGAGCGCGGTGACGGCGGCGACCTCGACAGCGCGCCCAAGCAGTGGCGTCGGCTGTAGGGGCAGCGGCTCCTCACGAGAAAACGGTGTGGCCTCCGCCCCCACAGGCCCAGACGACGGCGCGGACAAGATGCCAAGGGGCGGATCATCCTGAGGAGACGGCGCATCCACGGGACGCGGCTCTATGGACCCACTGGAGGACCCAACGAGCGATTCCTCCAGCGCAAGACGGTCCTGTTGAGAGAGATTCAACGCGGCAGTGAGCGTCGTGAGCGTCGACGCTACGGGCAGGCGCTGGCCGCGTTCGAGCATGCCAATATAGACGGCGCTGTAACCCGCCAGCGCCGCCAGCGCCTCCTGCGTTAACCCAGCGGTCCGACGGTAGCGTTTAAGCAGTGTCCCGAAGGGGAGAAGGCTGGTTGTGACCACGACGTCGTCCCATTCTAGTGCGACAGCAGCGTCTGGTGGGCTATGCTGCTTTCTGACATGATACCATGCCCTACGTAGCGCGCCTCCTCAGCGCTGTCTGTCTACATGCTTATACATCTTGTCTATCCACGACGCGACCTTGGTCATAGACGACAGTGGTCTACCGCGTCACGCACAGCACGTAGAGTTATGGTACCCTGCCCATCGGTAGGGGAGTCCACCGATACGACAGATACGACAGACACGACAAGGGGGGAGAAAAAGATGTCGCAGGGCGCTACTGGACGGGTCACCGAGAAACAGGTCCAATTACTGGCGCGACTGGCTGGCCTGCCGCTTGATCCACGGCATATCCCCGCGCTCACAACGGCGCTGGGCGCCGACCTACGCCTGATCGCCAACCTGCGCGGCATCGACGTGGGCGACGCCGTCCCAGCCGGACCAGGGCTGTCCCACGAGCACGGGGGCGGCCACGATGTATAGATATCAGAGCGACTTCTCTTTCCTGACGATAGTGGAAGCCGCGCGCCTCGTGCGCGCGCGGCGCGTCTCGCCGGTCGAGCTCGTGGCAGCAGCGCTCGATCGCATCAACACCTACGATGACGGCGTGCGCGCCTTCCTGTCTGTCGATCACGAGGGGGCGCTAGCGGCGGCCGGCGACTGCGAGCGCGCCATCATGGACGGCGGCGCGGTCGTCGGACCACTGTGCGGCATACCGATCGCCGTCAAAGACATCGTCGACGTGGCCGGGCTGCCGACGACCGCAGGCTCGCGCGTCCTGGCCGGGAACATCGCGCGCGAAGACGCCGCCATCGTCGCGCGGCTACGCGCGGCCGGCGCCGTCATCATCGGCAAGACCAACACACACGAGTTCGCCTACGGCGTCATCTCCGCGCCCACGCGTAACCCCTGGGACCTCGCGCGCATCCCCGGTGGGTCGAGCGGCGGCTCGGCGGCGGCGCTCGCCGCGGGCATGGCTATGGGCGCGATCGGCACCGACACTGCCGGGTCGATCCGCTTACCCAGCGCGCTCTGCGGCGTCGTTGGCCTCAAGCCCACCTACGACCTGGTCGACCGCCACGGCGTCATTCCGCTGAGCTGGTCGCTCGACCATGCTGGACCCATGGCGCGCACGGGCGCCGACGCCGCGCTGCTGCTCACCGCCATGGCGCCGGATCTCGGGACAAGAGTAAGGGGAAAGGGACGCGCCAAGGATAGGCAAGAGCGCGCCAACGCCGTACTGGCCCAGCTAGACCGTCCGGTCAAAGGGCTGAGGATGGGCGTCCCACGCCCCTATTTCTACGACGACCTGGACCCCGAGATCGAGGCCGCGGTCGCACAAGCCCTGCGCGCCCTGGGCCATCTGGGCCTAGAGCCGCGCGATGTCGCGCTACCCGATGTCGCACTGACCTTCGCGGTCGGCCGCGCCGTGCAGCGGCCCGAAGCCAGCGCGTACCATCAGAAGACGTTGCGCGCGACGCCCGAACTCTACGAGGACGAGACGCGCCGCGACCTCGAGCTCGGCGCGTTGTACCTAGCGACGGATTATCTGCAGGGCCAGCGCGTGCGCGGCCAACTGCGCGAGCGCTGGCTGACCGTGATGCAAGAGGTCGACCTGCTCGTCACGCCGACCGTCCCGGTCGCGGCGCCCCCGCCGCCCGAAGAGAGCGGCGGCAGTGGCGTGGTTAAGGGCTCATTGTTGCGCAACACCTACCCGTTCAATCTCGTCGGTTTCCCCGCGCTTTCGGTCCCCTGCGGATTCACCTCAGCGGGCTTGCCCATCGGGCTACAGATCGTGGGCCGCCCGTACGAGGACCTCACCGTCCTGCGCGTCGGGCACTACTACCAGTGCGCCTCCGCGTGGCACACGAGACGTCCGCTGTAAGCGCCCGTGCACCAATGCTACATCGCCGTTACTCTTACGAACACCTGACCGTGGTTATCGGCCGCTTCGAGCGGGAGCAGGGCGCATTCAGCGCGAGAGTGCTCACGGGGTGCGCCCCGCCGCCGATCATCTCTGGCGTCGCCAATCCCTCGCGCGCGCGCGGTTGGCCTGAGCGAGCGGTCCACTATTTCGAGGCGCACCTCTAGCGTGATGCCGAGCAATCCGCGGATAGGCGCGGCGCGTTGACAAGCCCGCGCGATTTCGCCATAATAGCCGCAGACCCGACGCATGCCCTATAATCGATTCATAGGCGCGCCTATTGCCGCGTCACAGCGCATGACCAGCCCCATCGGTCATCGATTTTTTCGCCGGGCTATCTCGGCGGCGTTTCATTGAGGAGGTACTCGTCTATGGTCTCCCGTTCACTCAACCGCGTCGCGCGCGCCGCCACGGCCGCCGCTGTCGTCACGACCACCGGGCTCGCCGCGAGCGCCACGACGCGCCCCACGCCCGCGCACGCCGCCGGCACGGTCACCATCGGCGTCGTGGCCGATCTCACCGGCTCGGGCGCCGCGTACGGCATCTCGATCGCCAACGGCGCCAAGCTGGCGGGTACGCTGCTCGACAAGTCTGGCGGCGTCAACGGCGCCCAGGTCAAGGTCGACGTCGACGACGGCGCCACCAACACCTCACAGATCATTAACCTCTTCCAGCAGGACGCCGGCGCCAAGCATGTGCTGGCCATTGTCGGCCCCACGTTGAGTCAGGAGGCCTTCCAGGCCGACCACGTCGCGCAGGGACTCAGCGTGCCGGTCGTGGCCACGTCCAACACGGCGCCGGGTATCCCGCAGATCGGCAATTACATCTTCCGCCTGGGCCTGGGTGAGGCCGCCGTCGTCCCACTGGCCATGAAGACCGCGCTCAAGCACCTACACTTCAAGACGGCCGCCCTCATCTACGGCCAGGACAACGCGTTCACCAAGTCCGACGGCACGATCTTCACGGCCGTCGCCAAGACGCTTGGCGTGAAGCTTGTCGACACCGAGACATTCTCCACCGGCGATAAGGACTTTTCGACGCAGCTCACCAAGATCAAGAGCGCCAAGCCGGATGTGATCCTATGCGGCGCGCTACAGCAGGAGGCCGTGCCGATCCTGGTGCAGGCCCGCCAGCTCGGCATTAAGGCGCGGTTCATCGGCGGCAACGGCTTCAACACCCCGGTCGTCGCGCAGGACGCCGGCAAAGCGGCCGACGGCGCCATCGAGGGCACGGCGTGGTTCCCCAACGGCATGTCCGCCCGGAACCAGGCGTTCATCAAAGCCTACAAGTCCGCCTACGGCAAGGCCCCCGACCAGCTCGCCGCACAGGCATACGACGCCATCAACGTCATCGCCGACGCCGCACGGTTGGCCCATACCACCGACAACCGCGCCGCGCTGCGCGGCGCTCTGGCCAAGCTCAAGAACGTCCCTGTCGTCACCGGCGCCAGCGGCACATTCTCGTTCACCGCTGACCGCGACGCCGGCGAAATGGGCACAGTGCAGGTCATCCACAACGGCACGTACGAGGAGTACAAATAGTCGACTAATGTTGCAGCAAATCGTCAACACGCTCATCAACGCGTCAATCTACGCCCTGTTCGCGCTGGGCTATGCGCTCGTCTTCGGCGTGCTCGATATCCTGAACCTGGCGCACGGCGCGATCTTTATGGTCGGCGGGGTGGCCGCCGTGCAGGCAGTCTTGCTGTGGCATACGCCGTTAGTCGTGGGCGTGATCTTCGGCATCCTAGTCGGCGGCGTACTCGGCGTCGCGCTCGACTTCGTGGCCGTGGCGCCGCTGCGCGCGCGCGGGGCCGACTTCCTGGCCCCGCTCATCAGCACGCTCGCCGCCGCGGCCATCTTCGTCAACATCACCCTAGCCAGCGTCGGACCGGACGCGTTCAGCTTCCCGCCAGACGCCTTCCCCGACAATCCGATCACGATCGGCGCCGTCATCGTACGGCCGGTGCAGATCGCCATCGTCGTGCTGTCGATCGCGCTGATGGTCGGGCTCACCGCGATGCTGCGCTACAGCAAGTTCGGCCGCGCCATCCGGGCGGTCGCGGCCAACCGCCTGGCCGCGCAACTCGCCGGGGTCGACGTGCGGCGGACCATCGCCATCACGTTCTTCCTGGCCTCGGCCCTCGGCGCGCTCGCCGGCGTCTTCTACGGGCTCAACCTGCCCGACGCGATCTCCTACCAGATGGGCGACTCGATCCAACTGCGTGGACTGGCCATCATCGTCGTCGGCGGCATGGACAGCATCCCCGGCGTCCTGCTCGGTTCGCTGCTGCTGGCCGCCAGCGAGACTCTCGGCGTCGTGGGCGTCGGCTCGACGTATCGCGACGCCATCGGCTTCGGCCTGCTCTTCCTCGTCCTGGTGATCCGTCCCTCGGGGCTGCTCGGCCGGCGCGGGCTACGGGCGGCCTAGCCAATGATTGGCCTTGACGATGTTTGACGCCATCAGCGCCTGGCTCACGGCCAACAGCAACCTGGTCAACGACACGGGCCTTAACGCCCTGTTCGCCCTGAGCACCTACGTCATGGTCGCCTGCGGCCAACTCTCGCTGGCCACGCCGGCCTACGCGGCCATCGGAGCCTACACGGCCGTACTGCTCACGCCGCTCATAGGGCCGCAGGCGCCGTTCGTCGTGCAACTGGTCGCCGGCGCGCTTCTGTCCACCGTGGTGGCCGTACTGCTGGGCCTGCCGCTGCTGCGGCTGCGCGGCATCTATCTCAGCATCGCCTCCATTGGCTTCGTGGCCGTAGTAACCGTGTTTTTCCTGAACTTTCCACCGGGGGGTGAGGGCGGCGGCTCGCCGTTCATCGCCCAAGCGACCGCGACCTGGCAGATCTACCTCGCGCTCGTCGCGCTGTGCTATCTGTTCTGGCGCCTCCAGGGCTCGCCAATCGGACGCGGCCTGCGCGCCATCCGGCAGGACGAGGCGGCGGCGCGCTCCCTCGGCATCGACACCGTGGCCTACAAGCTGGGCGCCTTCGCCGTGAGCGGGCTGGTCGGCGGCCTCGCCGGCGTGTTGTGGGCGCGGCTACACTTCCAGGTTACGCCAACCACGTTTGGGTTCGCACAGAGCGTCGATTTCCTCTCCTACGTCATCGTCGGCGGCAGCTTCACCTGGCTGGGCAGCCCGCTCGGCGCACTGCTGCTCACGATCCTACCCAACGTCTTCCAGTTTCTGCAGGGCGCGCGCAACATCGTCGACGGCGTCGTGCTGCTGCTGGTCATCCTCTTCCTGCCCGGCGGCCTGGTCGACCTGCCCGCGCGGTCGATCGCCACGATCCGTGGCGCGCGCCGGCGGCGGTCGCTCCCCGCCATCGAAGCCAATCAGGGGGCGCGGACGCGATGACTCCAGAAACGCCATTGCTGCGGGTCGAGGGGGTGAGCCGCTTTTTCGGCGGCGTGCACGCGCTGGAAGACGTGAGCATGACCGTGCGCGCGGGCACAGTGCACGGGCTGATCGGACCCAACGGCGCGGGCAAGACGACGCTGATCAACCTGCTGACGGGCTTCTATCGCCCTACTGCCGGGCATATCACCCTGGAAGGGCGGCGGCTGGACGGCCGCCGCGCGCACCACATCGCGCGCATGGGCGTGGCCCGCACTTTCCAGAACATCCGGCTGTTCGGCGCGCTCCCCGCCGTCGACAACGTGCTGGTGGCCCGTCATCACCAGGGCGTACGCCGCTCACTTGGCCGCGTGGCTTTCCTGCCGGGCGCGTTGCGGGCGGAGCGCCGGGAGCGCGACACCGCGCTCGACGCCTTGCGCGAACTGGGCGTGCACGGCGACGCCACGCGCCCGGCGGGCACGCTGTCCTATGGCGATCAGCGCCGCGTGGAGATCGCGCGGGCGCTGGCGACCGAGCCGCGCCTGCTCTTGCTCGATGAGCCAGCCGCCGGCATGAACCATGAGGAGACGAACAGATTGGGCGACGCCATCCGCGGGCTGGCGCGGCCGTCGCGCGCCGTCCTACTCATCGAGCACGACCTGCCGCTGATCATGCGCGTGTGCGACTATATCACCGTGCTCAACTTCGGCCGCGTCATCGCCGAGGGCGCGCCCGCCGCGATAGCCGCCGACCCCGCCGTGATCGAAGCCTACCTGGGACAGGACGAGGACGACGATGCTGCTGCGTTGTGAGGACCTCGTCGTCCGCTACGGCCCGATCGAGGCCGTGCGCGGGGTCTCCTTCGAGGTCGAGCAGGGCCAGATCGTCGCGCTCATCGGGGCCAACGGCGCCGGCAAGAGCAGCACGCTGCGCGCCCTCTCCGGCGTGCTGCGTAAGGCCGGTGGGCGCGTCACGTTCCGCGACAAGGACATCACGCGCGCCCCGTCGCACGCCATCGTGCGGCAGGGCATGGTCCACGTCCCCGAAGGTCGCGCCATCGTAGCCACGATGAGCGTGCGGGAGAACCTTGAGCTGGGCGCCTACACGCGCGGCGACGGCGCGGCCGTGCGCGCTGAACTCGTCCGTATGTACGAGCGCTTCCCGATCCTGGGACAGCGGCGCGCCCTACCGGCCTCATCGTTGAGCGGCGGCGAGCAGCAGATGCTGGCCATCGCGCGCGGCTTGCTGGGCCGCCCGGCGCTGCTCCTGCTCGACGAGCCCTCGCTGGGCCTGGCGCCGCAACTCGTGCGCGAGGTCATGCGTATCGTGCGCGAGATCCGCACGGACGGCACGACGGTGCTGCTAGTGGAGCAAAACGCGCGGCAGGCGCTGGCCCTGGCCGACAGGGCCTACGTGCTGGAGCAGGGCCGCGTCACGCTGCAGGGCACGGGCCGTGAACTGCTCGCCGACCCCGCCATCGTGCGCGCCTACCTCGGCGTCGCCCCGGCCCACACGAACGCGACCGCCCATTGACAATCGCGTAACGCGGAGCGCGGCTAGCGATGCGAACGCTGCGCGCGTAGTCCCGCCGCGACCGTATCGTGTCTACTGGCAGCGCCATCTCGCGCTGCGCTGCCAAGCGTGACCGTGTGTGGATACCGGGTCAACCTGGCCGAGACATCGCTATCCATACACCGCCTTGAGGACGGAACACGCGCGCAATGTCACCCATTTGCTCAGCTGGCCCTGCTTGTCAATCTCCACCCAGGTTTTGCCATTGGAGGCAAACTGATTCCTCCAGCGTCCTGACTGTTCTTGTTTGCTGAGGAGCCACGCGACGGCGCCCTCAAGACGCGCATCGTGCGCGAAGCCAAGCTCACATAGGACCGCGACATTCTGGAGGATGTCGGCGACATAGCCTAAGGGGAAGCCCAGCTTGAACCAGGACGGGCTTGGCGTCACGTTGCCCCAGCCAGCCGGGTACGCGGCGGTGGCCGGGTCACAACTCAAGAGAAACGCTCCTCCCTGCTCGATGGCGCGTTCCACATGGGGCGCTCGCCGTTGGGGAGGGATGCGTGCCAGCGCCAGCAGCCCTTTGATCGCTCCCCAGGCGCAGGGAAGTTGCTCGTTCGACACGCAGCAGAATCCCGGCCCACTGGTTCCCGAGCGGTAATAGCGGGTGAAGCCTTCGCCGGTGATCGCGCGTGCTTGCCAGTCAATCGCGCGCTGCACGCGCTCATCCTCCAGCCAGCCAAACCCAATCAGCGCCCGGAGCAGATTGCCATTCAGGCAGTGGATCACGAGAGATGGGGGAGGGGGCGCGTCTTCCCTGCTTCCTCCCCCCCAGGACGCGAATCCCCCCGTTGTGGCTTGGCTGTGGGCCAACACATAGTCACATGCCACTTGCACACGCGCGTCTGCGCCATCGGCTCCAAGCTGGTCGAGAAAGATGAGTTGCCAGACCGTTCCCCGGTATTTGGGCGTATATCCCGGACCCGGTTTGACCCAGAACCCCTCTGGCTGCTCGGCGGCGAGGATGGCGGCAATGGGGTCGGTTTGCATGGCGGCGGCGCGCGCCTGCCGCACCTCTGGCGCATCCTCGGGCTGATCGAGGAGTTGGCGCAAGGCCAGATGGCGCACCGCAGGGGTATCGTCGTCCAGCAACCAGGGCAACGGATCCCCTTTGAGCATGCGTAGCCAGGTGGTCATGTATCTTCTTTCCTTATCTCAAACCTCGTCTCGTCTTCCTCTGTTTATACAGCCTGGTCGCGGCTGTGGCGCGGACCACTCGGGTCCAGCCCGAAGCCGGCCCGCTCGATCCCTGATCCCTGCCTACCCTAGTCTATCGCAGGGCGGGCGACAACAGGGTGTCAGTCTTTCCGATCGATGGAACCTCTAGGCTGCTTTGTCCCTCTTCTTAAGTGAGACGTCCTCGTGAGGCGTCCTGCTCGGACAAGGGGAGGTTGACATGAGACAGGCTACCGTACGCCCCGTCGACGCGGCGATGATACCGCGCGCCCGACCCACACGCCGCTGGCCTCGGCGCACGCTCTATGTCTTGGGGAGCCTATGCGGCCTTGGCGTGCTCCTCCTGCTGTCTGTGGCCTATGTGTATCAACCACCGGAGGATCGCACCGACGTACCCGCCTATCTCGCCTGGATGCAGACGCGCCATCTCGACCACTACGTCGCCGCAGGGAACTTTCGCCTGCATTATCTGCACGTCGGGTCGGGCGAACCGATCGTGCTGTTGCCAGGCGGCGGCGGCTGGATCTACGACTTTCGCGACATCATCGCCGCCCTGGCGCCCCATTACGCGGTCTATGCGATCGACCCGCCGGGGGATGGCTATACCACCCCGCTGGTGAAGCATCCCGACTACAACCGCCTCTATACCCTCGCCTCGATCGACCACTCGCTGCTGGCCTTCATGAACGCGCTGCATCTCCGCAAAGCGGCCTTCGTTGGGAACTCCTGGGGCGGCGGTTACGCGCTGTACTTCGCCGAGCGTCACCCCGCGCGGGTCAGCGCACTTGTGTCACTGGACGGCGAGGGTCCAAATCTTGATGACACGGGGGGGCAGTTGTCGTGGGAGTTGGCCAAGTGGCCCGTGCTTGGTGAGATCGAGATGAAGCTGACGGCGACGCCGGGGTCTGTCAGGCAGGAACTGGAGAGTCTCTTTGTCCATCGGACGGTGACGGAGGACATGGTGCGGGAGTACTATATTCCCTATACCTTCCACAGTAACCTCATCTCGCAGTGGGTGCTGACACGCAACCTCGATTGGGGCGTGACGGAGCGACTCCTCCCCACGATGCACACCCCGCTGCTGATCATCTGGGGGAAGCAAGACACGCTCATGCCTGCCCCCCTGTTTGTCCCGCGCTGGCGCCAGTTGGCTCCCCGCGCCACGATTGTGGAGATCGACCAGGCCGGACATACCGTCCACAACGATCAGCCGGCGCGGGTGAATCGGTTGCTCCTGCGCTTCTTGTCATCGTCGAGGAGCGACCCGTTGGAAAGCGCCCGTGATGGGCGCTGACCCCTCTGGCGACGGTGATCCGCGGAGAACGCCGGCTGAGATCGGCGCGTTGGTGCGGGCCGCCCAGCGCGGCGACACGATGGCGATGAACGACCTGCTGGATCAGCTCACGCCCTACGTCGCTCGCATCTGTGGTCCCATCGCGCTCGACGACGCGGCGGACGCCGCCCAGGAGGCGCTCATCGCGGTCTTCCGCCGCCTGCATACGCTGCGTGAGCCCGCCGCCGTGTATGGGTGGGTTCGGGCCATCGCCACGCGCGAGGCCGTCCACGTGGCCCAGCGCCGCGCCAGCCGCCCAACGGATGAGCTGGTCGATGTACCCGCTCGCGGCGATGTTGAGCTTACCGCCGACATCCGTGACGTCCTGGCGCGGCTCACGCCGGAGCACCGCGCGGTGCTGGTACTCCGTGATCTGGAGGGGCTCGATGAATCCCAGGCGGCGGCGCTGCTGGCGGCGCCGCGCGGCACTATGAAGTCCCGCTTGCACCGGGCGCGCCTTAACTTTAGAAGGGTGTGGACTGAATGAACGAGCCGACGAATCTTGCGTGGCCGGTCGCGGAACTCGACACGGTACGGCGCTTGCGCGTGCTGGCGGCCGCCGCAGGCGCGGTGGTGGTGGAGCGGGTCATCCCGGCGCCGGTCGAAGCCGTCTGGGCCGTGGCGGGCGACCTGGAGCGCGAAATACCGCGCCTGGGCTGGTATGTCACGTCGCTACGCATCGTCCGTGCCACTGGAGATCGCCTCGATTTGGATGTACGCGGGCCGCTGGGCGTGCGGGATCACTTCGACGCGGTGCTGCGGCCGGGCTGGTGCTGGTGTCAAGGCCGCGTCCTGCGCGTGGGCATGGCCGCCACTGCGATCCCCGAGGGGACCCTGTTCGCCGCGGCCGCGGGCCTGCGCCTTCCCGGCGCAGGCGTGCTGCGCCCGGCTGTGCGGCGCAGCCTCGTCCGCGCGCTCGACCGCACCGCACGGCATGTGCGCGAGACATGATGTCGAAGCCGTGGGTTTTCTGAGAAGTTTCTATAATGTATCCATGGGTTGTGCGGGACTAGCGAGCCGGAGGCGTCGGATGAGATCGTTTAGGATAATGATCGCGGTAGTTGCGGTGATCGGCGCGCTCGCGGCGGCGTCGGGGTTGATCTCAGTGGCCACCGGCGCCGGCGCCCCCGCCATACACTTCCGCGTCTTCGCCCGCACCGGCCTCCGCCTGACCGACATCGTCTGGACCGGCCGGCAATTCCTCTATGTCGACAACACAACCAATCGTGTCGCGGCCGCCGGGCCGTCCGGAACGCCGCTGGCGCCCTTTGTCCGCATGCCCCGTCAGGTCGAGGAAACGCGGTGTCGCCCCTCCCCCGGCGCGCACGGCTTCGCGGCCGGGGACATCTACTGCCACGCCCCGGACAACAAGATCTACCGCCTCAGCGCCGACGGCAAGACGGTGGCCGTCTTCGCCACGCTGTCTCACGCGCCGCGTTCCGATGGCGCGCTCGCCTTCGATACCGTCGGCGCTTTCGGTTTTGCCCTCATCGTCGCGACCGGCCGATCGGGATCGTCCACATCCCGCGGAGGCGCGGTGTTCGCGATCGATCACAGTGGGCGCGTGCGTCGCATCGGCCGTTACGACAATCCCGGCGGCGCTGACGAGATCGCCGTCGCGCCGGCGCGCTTCGGTTCAGCCTCCGGGCAGGCGCTGCTCGCCGTCGACGCCGGGACAAGCGGCAGTTTGGTGGCGATGGATGCGCATGGTCACGCGCGGACCCTCTTGTCGCTTCCGGATGGACCCAACCCGATCGTGGTCCTCACGCGTGGTCAGAGGCCGCCCGCCGGGGCCGCCAAGCCCGGCCTGTACGTCACCGACACGCTCTCGCGCGACGTCTACCTCGCGCCTGAGTCCGAGCTT
>JAABUZ0100005746.1_pt1 | contig 16008 bp, 17 predicted proteins | sample 5562091 | NCBI WGS metagenome assembly JAABUZ01 (sample SAMN12813069, study PRJNA571459) | rock metagenome | isolation source: Antarctica rocks | place: Antarctica: Victoria Land, Linnaeus Terrace sud | collected 2015-12-21
GGTGGGCCGCCGCGCTGCTTGCAGCGGTGGACGCCCATGCGCAGGCCCATCCCCTCGAACCGCGTATGCCGTTGGAGGCCGCCCGTCGTAGCGCCGGAGTGCCTGACGCCCGACTGGTGCCGGAGCTCGTCCGCGCCGCGGCGCTCGAGGTCGGTGGCGGACGGGTGAGCAGACGGGGCGTCCGAGCCGACCTGGGGGCGGCGGAGCTCGGGATCGTCGACCTCGAGGCACGGCTGTCAGTCAAGCCGTTCGCCGCGCCCGAGCACGACGAGCTCGTCGCCCGAGGGCTCGGTGCCCGCCAGATCGCCGCCGCTGTGACTGCGGGCCGGCTGCTACGGCTGGGGGAGGAGGTGCTCCTCCTCCCCACCGGTCCGGCACGGGCGATGCAGGTGCTCGTCGGCCTCGGTCAGCCCTTCAGCGTGAGCGAGGCGCGCCAGGCCCTCGGCACCACCCGGCGGGTGGCGGTTCCGCTGCTGGAGCACCTCGACTCCCGTGGGTGGACGGCCCGCGTCGACGGGGGCCGTCGCCGGGTCGTGCGAGGCTGATCAGGGTCACCCGGTGGCGTTGACGTCGCCGACCTCCTCCGAGCGGATCACGTGCATCACGGCGTTGATGAGCGCGAGGTGGGTGAAGGCCTGCGGGAAGTTGCCGAGGTGGCGACCGGTGTGCGGGTCGACCTCCTCGGCATACAGCTCCAGCGGCCCGGCGAAAGACAGGAGCTTGGCGCACAGCTTCTGGGCGCGGTGGTGCTCGCCGACCTCGCACAGCGCCGAGACCAGCCAGAACGAGCAGATCGTGAACGAGCCCTCCTCGCCCGCAAAGCCGTCGTCGGTCTCCTCGGTGCGGTAGCGCAGCACGAAGCCGTCGACGGTCAGCTCGTCGGCGATGGCCAGGACGGTCGCGCGGATCCGCGGGTCGTCCGCCGGGAGGAACCGCACCAGCGGGGCCAGGAGCAGTGACGCGTCCAGGGCATTGGTGCCGTAGTGCTGGGTGAACACCCCTCGCTCATCCACGCCGTTGGCCAGGATGTCCGCCTTGATCTCGTCGGCGGCCAGCTGCCAGTCCGATGCCTCCGCGTCCTGGCCGATCATCGACGCAAGCCTGGCGCCGCGGTCCAGGGCCACCCAGCACATGATCTTGGACGAGGTGAAGTGCTGGAGCGGCCCACGGACCTCCCAGATGCCGGCGTCGGGTTCGCGCCAGTGCTTCAGGGCGGCGTCGACCTGCCTGCCGAGGATCGGCCAGATGCGGGAGTCCAGGTGGTCAGCGGCCTTGGAGTGCAGGTAGACGGAGTCCAGCAGGGCGCCCCAGACGTCGTGCTGGGCCTGGGCGTGCGCCGCGTTGCCGATCCGGACCGGTCGCGAGCCGGCGTAGCCCGGCAGGTGGTCCAGCGTCGACTCGGTGAGATCCCGCTCGCCGCCGATGCCGTACATGATCTGCAGGTCCTCGTCGCGCTCGGCGAGGTCGGCGATGAACGAGAAGAAGTCCACGGCCTCCCAGTCGAAGCCCAGCGAGTACATGCCCCACAGGGCGAACGTCGCGTCGCGGATCCAGCTGAACCGGTAGTCGTAGTTGCGGTTGCCGCCCAAGGTCTCCGGCAGCGACGTGGTGGCCGCCGCGGCGATCGCGCCGGTCGGTGCGTAGGTCAGGCCCTTGAGGGTGAGCGCGCTGCGCTGGAGGTAGCTGCGCCACGGGTGGTCGGGAAACTCCCCCCGCGCCAGCCAGTGCTGCCAGTGGTGCGTCGTCCAGACCAGCCGTTGGTAGGCATCGTCGTAGGTCAGCGGAGGCGGGCGACTGCCCCAGGACAGGGCGACGTAGCGCACATCGCCTTCCTTCAGAAGGGTCCGCGCCGCCGCCTGACCGCCCTCGAAGCCGAGCCGCAGGTCCGTCGTCAGGGTGACGGTCACGTCGCTGCCGTCCGCGGTGGCCTGTCCCTGGTGGTAGACGTGGTCGGTATAGGACCAGCGCACCGTGGACCGGCCGTACTCCAGCACGGGCTCGCACTCCATCACGGTCTGGACCTCGCCGGAGACACACCGGATCGTGCGCAACAGGACACCCTCGGCGGCGTAGTCCATCGGCGTGCGCCGGTGCGGTTTGGAGAAGCCCTCCTCGAAGCGCCACGGGCCGATGAGCAGCACGTCACGGACGATGATCCACCCCGTCGGCGTGCCCCAGCTCGTCTCGAGGCACATGGTGCCCGGCAGGTACCGGCGGGCCGCAGGGACCGACGCATCCGTCGGGCCGAGCCGCCAGCGCCCGGCGTGCTGCCCGAGCATCGCCCCGAAGACGCTTGGCGAGTCGAGCCGCGGCACGCACATCCACTCCACCGACCCGCCCGGAGACACCAGCGCGGTCACCTCCCCGTCGGCGAGGAAGCCGTAGTCGGCGATGGGCACGGTCCGGTCAGGCATCAGGTCCCCGAGACAGTGATGGCACAGCAGGGTACGGTTCGCTCCTTCATGGGCTCAGGTTCCTCCCCGGCGGTGCTGTTTGCCAAGTCTCGGCCGGGCCGATCCGTCACCTGTCCTAGAACGGCTGGCCGCCGGTGACCGGCACCACGGCACCGCTGATGTAGCTCGACTCCTGGGACGCGAGGAACACGTATGCCGGAGCGAGCTCGGCCGGCTGACCAGCCCGGCCGAGGGGGGTCTGCTCCCCGAAGCTCTCGACCTTCGCCTCGTGCATCGTGGCCGGGATCAGCGGTGTCCAGATCGGCCCCGGAGCCACGGCGTTGACCCGGATCCCCTTGGGGGCGAGCATCTGCGCCAGACCCTGGGTGAAGCTGATCAGCGCGGCCTTGGTCATGGCATAGTCCAGCAGCTCTGGTGAGGGGCTGGCACCCTGGATGGAGGTGGTGTTGATGATGCTTCCGCCCTCCTCCATCCGCTCGAGCGCCCCCTTGCTCAGCCAGAACGTCGCGTAGAGGTTCGTGCGCATCACCCGGTCGAACTGTGCCGAGGTGATGTCGGCGATCCCACCCGGCTGCGCCATCTGGTATGCCGCGTGGGTCATGTCATCCTCTGCCTTCCCGCGCCGGCGGCGCGAACGTCTCGTCCTGCCGGTCACCGCCTGTCCGGCCGGCCAGCGCTCTTTCTTGGTGATACCCCGCCGACGATGGGCAAAACGCGAGGACGACCGAGTTCTCGGTCCACCGGCCGCCGACGTCATGGAGCCAGGCTTGACACGGACGGCCGTGGAGGGGAAGCGTGTTCCACTTCACCCCACAGGTCCTCGGCCAACAACCCGGCATACAGAAGGTGTCCCCGTGCCCCCAGACAGTCAGCGTGGTCCGTCCCCGGCCGAGGCCGCCCCGGACCGGACCCGGGTCCTGCGCGTCGTGCTGGCGTGCCTGCCCTTTCTCGGCATCCTCGGTGGCGCCGGCTTCGCCAACCGCACTGAGCCCTACGTGCTCGGGCTTCCCTTCCTCATGGCCTGGATCGTCCTGTGGGTGGTCGCGAGCAGCGGAATCATGGGCATCGTCTACGCGCTCGACCCGGCGAACCGGGGACCGCAGCCCCAGGACGAGGTGAGCCCCCGATGAATGCCGCCCTCGTCGTGCTGGCAGCCGGCCTCGTCATCGCCCTCGCGCTGGGCCTGCGCGCCCGGCACGGGCGCGACATGGACCTCGAGCAGTGGGCCGTCGGCGGCCGCTCCTTCGGGGTGATCTTCGTCTTCCTCCTGCTGGCCGGAGAGATCTACACGACCTTCACGTTCCTCGGCGGCAGCGGCTTTTCCTACGCGAACGGCGGCCCGGCGCTCTACATCCTCGCCTACGGCTGCCTCGCCTATGTGATGTCGTACTGGTTGCTGCCGGCGATCTGGCGCTACGCCAAGCGCGAACGCCTGGTCTCGCAGGCGGACTTCTTCGCCCGCAAGTACGCCAGCCGCAACCTCGGCATCCTGGTCTCCCTCATCGGGGTGCTCGCCATGATCCCGTACCTCATCCTGCAGCTGAAGGGCATGTCCATCATCGTCGCGGAGACCTCCTACGGCGCGGTCCCCCAGACGGCAGCCATCATCATCGGCACGGTGGTCCTCACGGCATACGTCATGGTGTCCGGCATCCACGGGGCGGCCTGGACCGCCGTCCTCAAGGACATCCTCATCCTCGCGGTCGCGATCTTCCTGGGCATCTACCTGCCCTGGCACTACTACGGCGGCATCACGCCGATGTTCCGCTCGGTGCAGCAGAATGACCCGAGTTTCCTCACCCTGCACACGCCCGCCCTGGGCATCTCGTGGTTCATCAGCACGGTGCTGCTGACCGCGCTCGGCTTCTACATGTGGCCGCACTTCTTCGGCGCGACCTTCTCGGCGAAGCACGAGCGGGCACTGCGCCGCAACGCGGTGGTCTTCCCGCTCTACCAGCTGGTGCTGCTGTTCATCTTCTTCGTCGGTTTCGCGGCCGTGCTGAAGGTGCCCGGCCTCAAGGGCACCGACTCCGACCTGGTGCTGCTGCGGCTGTCGCGGGACACGTTCGAACCGTGGCTCGTCGGACTGATCGGCGCGACCGGCATGCTCACGGCGCTGGTGCCGGGCTCGATGCTGCTGACCACCTCCGCGACCATGCTGGCCAAGAACGTGTATGCCGAGCTGCGGCCGGGCACGTCGCCGGCAAAGGTCCTGCGGTTGGCCCAGCTGCTCGTGCCGGTGCTGGCAGCGGTGACGCTGCTGCTCACCTTCGGCGGGGGCAACACCATCGTCGCCCTGTTGCTGCTGGGCTACGCCTTTGTCACCCAGCTGTTCCCGGCGTTGGTCGCCAGCCTGCTGCCCCGCAACCCGGTCACGGCCTGGGGCGCCGGCGCCGGCATGGTCGTCGGCGTCGGGGTGGTCAGCTACGTCATCGTGGCCAAGCGCTCGGTCGGAAGCCTCATGCCGTTCCTGCCGCAGTGGGCGCAGACCCTCAACGTCGGCATCGTGGCCCTGGTGGCCAACGTCATCGCGCTCGCCGTGGTCTCCGCCCTGACTCAGGCCACGCGGCCGCAAACCGATCCCGACGCGTCGGGCGCCCCCGACGCGTCCGGGGTCGAGCCGGTGCGTGGGGCCGCTCGATGAGCGACAGCGCGGCGGCTCCGGTCCAGGTCGACGAGACGAGGCTCACCCCGCTGATCGAGAAGCTCGGCCGGATCGGTGCGCAGACCGGCGGCGGCATCATCCGGCCGTTGTACTCCCCGGCGTGGCGCGAGGCCCAGGACCTGGTCGCGGTGATGATGAGGGACGCGGGCCTGAGCGTGCGCGAAGACGCCGTGGGGAACGTCTTCGGCCGACTCCCCGGCGAGGTGGACGGCCCCGTGCTGCTCACCGGCTCCCACATCGACACCGTCGTCCACGGCGGCGCTTACGACGGGGCGCTCGGCGTCCTGTCCGCCATTGCTGCAGTCGAGGCGTGCGCTGCCGCTGCCGGGACCCCACGGCATACGGTTGAGGTGGTCTCTCTGTGCGAGGAGGAGAGCAGCCGCTTCCACTCCAACTACTTCGGCACCCGGTCCATCCTCGGTCTCGTCGGGGCGGACGAGCCCGAGCGCCTGACCGATCCGGACGGCGTCACGTTGGCCGACGCCGCCCGGTCGGTGGGGCTGGATCCGACGCGCTTCGGCGAGGCCCGTCGCGACGACTTCGACACCTTCCTCGAGCTGCACATCGAGCAGGGCCGGACGCTCGTCGACGCCGGGGTCGAGATCGGCGTCGTCGACGTCATCACCGGGTTCGTCTGGCTCGAGGTGGTCGTGGACGGACGCACCGACCATGCCGGCGCGACGGCGATGACCAACCGGCGGGACGCGCTCCAGTCGGCCGCCCGGATGGTCGCCGCCGTCGAGGGCGTGGCTCTCGCCGAAGGGCACCCAGCGGTCGCGACCACCGGCGTGGTGCAGGTGCACCCCGGTGGCTCGAACATCGTGCCGGGCCGGGTGGTGTTCACCATCGACACCCGGCACCCGGACCCCTCGGTGCTCGAGCGGATGGTGACGGCGATGCGCGAGCAGTGCGAGAACGTGGCAGCCGATCGCGAGGTCGAGGTCAGTGTCCGGCTGCTCAAGGAGACAGCGCCGCACGAGCTGGACGCGAGCCTGCGCACGGTGCTCCGGCAGGCCGCCGAGACGTGTGGGGCGAGCTGGCGTGACCTGCCCAGCGGCGCCGGGCACGACAGCCAGACGATGGGCACCCGCGTCGCGGCGGCAATGCTTTTCGTGCCGAGCGTCGACGGCCGCTCGCACAGTCCTGCCGAGTACAGCACCCCGCAGGACTGCGCTCGCGGAGCGTCGGTGCTGGCCACCGCCCTGAGCACACTCGCCTGGTGACCGCGAGCGTGAGAGCGTTCGGCTGGCTGCCCACCGAGGTCGGTGCCGCGAGTTGGGGTCGACTCACGTGGACCAGCCTGCGATCGAGGAGCGGTATGCCGGGTCGGCTTGTCCAACATGACCGCTGGTGACGGAAGGATGCCTGTGCCTGTTACCCCGGACGAGCCCGACCGCCGGCAGCCCGGGATCGCGGACTACGGCTTCCTGTCGGACTGCCACTCGGCGGCACTGGTCGACCGCGCTGGCTCGGTCGACTGGTGGTGCGTCCCTCGCTTCGACTCGCCCTCGGTCTTCGGCCGGCTGCTGGACCCGCAGGCTGGGCACTGGACGCTGCGGCCGGCTGACCCGTTCACCAGCTCTCGCGCCTACCTCGGTGAGAGCCTGGTCCTGAAGAGCGTTCTTCGTACCGACAAGGGTGAGGCCAGCCTGACCGAAGCGCTGCTGCTCGAGCCCGGGACCCATGGGCACGACCTCGGTGTCCGCAGCCCGCACGCCCTCCTGCGACGGGTCGAGGGACTGTCGGGGACGGTGCGGATGCAGACCGAGCTCGCGCCGCGGATGGAGTACGGACGTACCGAACCGCACCTGCGTCTCGTCAGTGATGGGGCAGAGGCCAAGGGTGGCCCGGTCACCCTGACGTTGACCTGTCCGGTCCCGTTGACCATCGGCGAAGGGGCGGTCCTCGGGACGTTTTCCGTCAACGAAGGGGAAGTGGTCGACTTGCTGCTCGAGTACGCGCCGACCTACGGCGCCGCGCCCGCCCCGTTCGTTCCGGCCTCCCTGGCGGAGTCGCTGGCATCCTGGTCGTCCTGGTCCGAGCAGCACACGGGTTATGACGGGGCGTTTCCCGAGCAGGTGCGCCGAAGCTCGCTGGTGCTCCAGGGTCTGACCTACGCGCCGTCCGGGGCGATCGTCGCCGCCGCCACGACGTCCTTGCCGGAAACCATGGGTGGGAAGCTGAACTTCGACTACCGCTACACGTGGCTGCGCGACCTCAGTCTGACCTTCCGCGCGCTGTGGCTCGCCGCCTGCCCGGACGAACCAGCCCGCATGTTCGACTGGCTGGCCAACAGCGCGGGCCACACCCGGACCGAGCTGGTCCAGATCATGTACGGCGTGGGAGGCGAGCGCGACCTGAGCGAGCACGTTCTCCAGCATCTGGACGGCTACCGGGACAGCGCTCCCGTGCGCGTCGGCAACGAAGCCTGGAAGCAGAACCAGCTCGACGTCCTCGGCGAGGTCCTGGACGCAGCCCATCTGCTCCGCGACCAGCTCGACCTGACGCCGCCCGTGCAGCAGCTCCTGATCTCGCTCGCAGACCGGGCCGCCGCCGCGTGGGAGAACCCAGATGCCGGGATGTGGGAGGCCCGGGACGAGCAGCGGCAGTACACGTCCTCGAAGGTGATGTGCTGGGTCGCCCTGGACCGAGCGGTGGCCATGGCTCCCCGCCTCGGAGGGGGCGCCGATCCACAAGCCTGGGCGAAGGCACGCGACGCGGTCCGCGCCGCCGTTCTCGACCGGGCATGGAGCGAGAGAGCGGGCGCTTACGCGGGCGCCTTCGGCTCGGACGACCTCGACGCGTCGGTCCTCATGCTGCCCCTCGTCGGCTTCCTCGAGGCGGACGACGAGCGCATGCTGGCGACGATCGAGGCAATCGAGAAGGGGCTCGGCGAGGGAGGCCTGGTGCGCCGTTGGCCGGACGACCCCAGCGGCTTTCTCATCTGCACCTACTGGTTGGTGGAGTGCCTCTCGCTCGCCGGACTGGAGGCCAGGGCACACGCCTGGTTTCACAGCGCCACGTCGTATGCCAACGACCTCGGCCTCCTCTCGGAGGAGGTGGATCCCGGCAGCGGCGAGCTGCTGGGCAACTACCCGCAGGCGTTCTCCCACGTGGGCCTGATCAATGCCGCCTGGCGCCTCGGGCAGTCCACCACCGACAATGCGTGAACCAACCTCCAGCAGCAAGGAGTCGAACATGCCCGGACGGCTCAACGGAAAGGTTGCGCTCGTCACCGGCTCGGACTCGGGGATCGGCCAGGCGACGGCTGAGGCCTTCGGCGGCGAGAGCGCAGACGTCGTCGTCTCGCGCCGAAACTGACCGGCGCGTACCGCGCGCCACGCCAGCTCGAGTTTCTGAACGGTCGGCACCAGGTCCTCGTCGGGGTGCCGTCGATGGGATTGGTGCGGTCGGTGGACGTCGACATGGTGGTCATCGGGACTCTCCGGCCCGGTGGTCCGCGCAGCGGGCCAGCAGGACCTGGCGCAGCAGCTCGGTCGGGACCCGGGTCGCCAGCGCGAGGCGGGCGGCCTGGGCGTCCCGCAGGTTCGTTACGACGGCTCGAGGGCCTCGATCGCCGCGGTATCGGCGCCGGACGCAGCGTCGACGAGATCGGTCACCTGCTCGACGGTGACCGGCGACAGTCTCGGGTGGTGTGTGTGGTTGGTCATCCGTTCCTGCCTTCGCCGTGGTGGGGTCCTATTCCGGTAAGCACCGCGACCCCCTCGGGGTAGACAGGTGAGGCGTCACCAATTTCGAAGTCCTCGCTCACCTGGCGCAGCCGGGCAACTGCCCGGTCGCGCCGCCGCTCTACCGTCCGAGGGGTCAAACCCCGAGCGGTAGCGACTCGGACCCCAGCCCTTAGAGAAGTGACACCGCGGCCGAGCCCTGCCAGCGGGGGATCCGGCTCGTCATCGGTGGCCAGGACCAGCTCCCACGGCAGCCAGGCATCCTCACGGGCGAGAACCCCACGTGCCCTGGCCCGGGCCAGCAGCCCGAGCAGGGCGAGATCCGCGACCTGCACGTCGGTGACGGTGGTGGGCCTGGTCTATCGCCTCGGTTAGCTCCGGAGGGGCGACCGGGACCAGGCAACTTCGCCGTGCGGTTGCCGCGCCGTAGTCGGCCAGGACCGCACGGCGGGTCTCCATCAGGATGCTCTTGGAGACGGCCCGCGGGCGGTGGCGTCCAGGATGGCGAGCAACTCGTCGAGGGCGGCGTTGCCCAGCGCCACGACCCGCTCCCCGAACAGGAAGGTCGGCGTCCCGACCACATTCGTCGGCAGCGGCACCACCGGCGCCCCGATGTCGATCACCTCGACGGGCTGTGCCGGGGGGAGTCTGCGGACCGCCTCGACGAGGTCACGGGTGATCCGACACCCGGCACACACCCACCACACCGTCCCGTAGATGGCGCCGGCGGCGAGCGTGGCCTCGTCGGCCTGAGGAAGGGCTGTGGCGAACACGCTCCCGGGAGTCGGGTCAGGCGTGGCAATTCGCGCGTTTCGTGGTCGCTGCCCGTTGGTGGGTCCCAGGAGATGATCACCTGCAACCGGCGGGGAGCTGTCACTCGACGGTCGTGGCGGCGGTGGTGGCACGGCGGCGCAGCATGATCAACACTCCGGCGGCCACGAGCGCGAAGATGACATGCCCCATCAAGCTCATGATCGCCGTGGTGTCGATGGTGAACAGTGGGCCACCGAGGCGGGCCCGGCATGACCAGCAGCGGCCCCAGCAGGTGGTGTATGACCCCAGCCGGCCGGTGAGTGTGCTGTTCATCGTCAAGACCGCCCGGTTCCGGCTCTTCCGGGTCCTCGCCGACGGCCGCACGGTGACCACCGCGATGCCTGGGCCAGGATCGGTGTTCGGTGAAATGGACCTGCTGGGCAGGCGGATGGTCGGAACCCGCGCGGAGGCGATCGAGGCGGGCGACCTGTGCCTGATGAGCCGCTCGGACGTACAGACACTGCTGCTGGGCGACCCGCGGATCGCGACCCGGGTGGCCGAACAGATGGGTGCCCGGATCGCCGAACTCGAACAGCGGCTGACGACGTGGTCGGCAAGTCGCTGCTCGAACGTATCGCGCACGCACACCCTCGGTGTTCTTGCCGGCTCGCCTCCCGCCGGCGCCGCACCCGAGTCGGTGCGGCTGACCCACGGTCAGCTGGCCGGACTGGTCGGCGCGACCTACGAGCGCACCACCAGGGCTCTCGCCGAGCTCGCCGAGCGCGGGCTGGTCTCGCTGCATCGGGAAGGATCGACATCCACGACATCCACGACATCCGCGGGCTGGCCGCCCTGGCCGACGGTGGCGAACACCCGTGCCCCGCACGGTCGGTGACCCCGCAGCCCCACACGCCGCCCCGGAACTAGATGTATTTGCCGCGATGCTGCCCGCCACCGCCGCGCATGCCGCGCTGCCGCTCCGGACCGGGGTGCGGGCGCACCGGCTGTTCACCCAGGGATCCCTGTTCGTGGCGCTGACCTCTGCAGGTCCGGTGCGGGCCCGGCAGGTCGTGGTGGCCACCGGTCCGTTCCACCGCCCGGTGCTGCCGTCGGCCGCGGCCGAGCTCGACCCCGAGGTCACGCAGCTGCACTCCGCGAACTACCGGCGCCCGGCCGACGTCCCCGCCGGTCCGGTGCTGGTCGTTGGCGGGGGCAACTCGGCCGCCCAGCTCGCCGTCGAGCTCGCCCACGACGGCCGGGAGGTCACCGTCGCGTGCCCGCGCCCACCCTGGTATCTGCCCGAGGACGACGTCGGGGTCAGCATGTACTGGTGGATCTACCTGGCCGGGATTCTCAACGCCGACCGCGACGCCGCCGTGTCGCGCTACATCCGCCGCCGGGGCGATGCGACCGTCGGGACCGAGCTGCGTGAGCTGGTCCGCCGGGGCCGCGTCCGGCTGATCCCGCAGCGGGTCATTGGTGCCCGCGGACGCGACGTCACGCTGGCCGACGGTGCCGCGGTGGCCGTGACCTCGGTGCTGTGGTGCACCGGGTTCCGGCCCGACACCGCGTGGATCGACATCCCCGGCGCCATTGGCAGCGACGGTGCGCCGCTGCATGACGCGGGCGCCTCACCGGTGCGCGGGCTGCACTGGATGGGGCTGCCCTGGCAGACCCGGCTCAACTCCTCGATCATCGACGGGGTCGACCGCGACGCCCGCCGTACCGCGCGGCGCGCCATCGCTGCGCTGGCCCGCGACCCGCGCATGCCGACGTAGCCGCTCACCCGCCCCGTGCAGTGCTCCGCGCGAGCGGGAATTAGCCTGACGGCGGGAATCGGTTCGGTCCGGTCCGGGTTCCCTACCCAGCCACACATGGCAGGCGCTGCCGGAGATGAGGACACGTAGTGGACGAGACGACCGACGAGCCGGTGGACAAGACGACGACACCGGCCCGGATCGAGGTCCTGTGGCGACCGGGATGCCCGTACTGCGGCAGGCTGCGGGCGGGCCTGCGGCGGGCCGGTATCGAGACCGTGGAGCACGACATCTGGGCCGACCGGGCCGCGGCGGCGCGGGTGCGCGAGGCCACCGGGGGCGACGAAACCGTCCCGACGGTGGTGGTCGGTACCCAGTCGCTGGTCAATCCCTCGGTGGCACAGGTGATCTCGGCGGTGCGCACCCAGTTCCCAGACCAGGCCGAGGCCCTCGTCGGTGCGGGGCCAGCTCCCGAAGCGTCGCCGTGGACCGGTGCCGGGTGGAGCGCCGTCGTGCTGGTGTTCTGGGTACTGCTGGCCGTGTGGCAGCCCACCACCAGCTGGCATCTGGCTCCCATGCTGCTCGCTGCGGCGTGGCCGTGGCTGATCGGGCAGGACCTGCGCGGGGGTGACCGCGCCACTCTCCCGCGCCTGCTCGCGAGCGGCGTCGCCGGGTTCGGGATCGCGGCCGTGACCACAGTGGTGCTCGACACGTTCGATCTGCTGCGGGGCCCGACCGTCCTCGGTTTCGCGCACCCCGCCCCAGAAGGGATCGTGCTGGCCGCCGTGGCCGTACTACTCGTGGTGGGGTTCGGTGTGCGGCGGGCGATGCGCACCCCGGTCACCCGCTCGGCGTGGGCGGGCTCGACCCGGTTCGCCACCTCCGCCGACGTCGTCCTGGTGGAGGGCAACGCCTACTTCCCGGCCTCGTCGATACCCTCCGGGACGCTGGTGGCGACCTCGACGACAACGATATGCCCGTGGAAGGGGATCGCCCGCTACTACACGGTGCGCGTCGACGGCCAGGACCTGACCGACGCCGCGTGGACCTACCCTCACCCGCTGCCCTTCGCCCGCCGGGTGAAAGGACGCATCGCGTTCTGGGATGGGGTGGAGATCCGCCCGGAATGACCGTGCAGGTGCCTCGTGCGCTGGTCAACCGCGACACCTGCGGCGCGATCAAACTGGTGATTGACGCCGGTACTCGTCGGGTCCTCGGAGTGTCGGCGGTCGCGGAGAACGCCGGGGAGATCATGCTCGCCGCGACATATGCGATCACGATGCGGATGACCGTCGAGCAGGTCGCCGACACCTGGGCGCCGTATTGACCATAAGCGAAGCCTTGCGGCTGGCTGCGCTTTCGTTCCGCCGCGACCCCGCCCCGGTTTCGTGCTGCGCCGCTGGACGGGAACCGCCCTGCATCTCCACCTGCCCGACCGTCATGTCCGACGGAGCGGTTTCGCGAGCACCGCGATGTCGCGTAGCCCGTCGATCGGTGGGATCGCGGCCGACGATCCGGTCGCGAGGACAACCGCCCGCCGGGCGGTCAACGCGATCCGGCCGCCGTCGGGGGTCGCCACCTCGACGCGCCGTTCACCGGCAGCTGTCCCGGGCCGCGGACGATCTCGACGTCGATGCCGACCAGCCAGCCGGCCTCCGGGGTGTCGTCCCAGTGGCTGGCGAAGGCGTCGCGGCTGGCGAGGGCCTTCTCCATATCCACCGACCCGGAGATCGCGGCGGTCGCGGCCGGGACCCGACGCGCGGCGGCGAGGACCTCCCCAAGCCGCAGCAGCGCCTTGCTCGGCATGCACGCCTTGTAGGAGCACTCGCCGCCGACCAGCTCGCCCTCCCGACGGCGGCGGTCAAGCCGTGGTAAGGGGCATACCAGGCCGCGTTCTCCCCGGTCGATCCCCCACCGATGACGACGACGTCGACCTCGCGCTGCTGTGTCACATCCATCCTCCTCCTCAAGCAGATACCGCGACGGCCGCGGCACAACGGGCCAACCCGGCTGTCGCGGGCTGCCGGGCGGGTCCGTCAGCGACCTAACACACATAGCCGGACGCCCGTCCATCGGGGAATCGGCGATCAGCTGATGCGGGTCGGCGCACCCGTCAGCTGCCGGAAGAGCTGTCGCCCTCCTCGACGAGGCGACGGGCGAACGTGTCGACGCGTCGGACCGATTCAGCGGGGGCGGGGCGTCGCCGGCTCATCCGTGGGTAAGCGGCGCGGACGCGCCGCGCCCGACGCAGCGGGCGATCCATGCGGCCTCCCGCATCCTGGTGTTCTCAGCGTTGCCGGTCGCGCCATGGAACGCGAAGGGTCAGGAGTCGCCACCGGGGCGCCGTATCCATGGGCCCGATCGTGTCACGTGGCTGATATTTCGGGTCCGGGCGGAGGCCGCCAGGGTTTCGAGATGCGTGGCCGAGCCGGGGAATGGACCGAGCTGGGATGGAGGTGCCGCGGTGGCGTCGCGAAAACCACCGCCGGAGGTTTACCGGTAAGCGCTCGAGCGCGTCGCCCGACTGCCGGCGATTTCGCGTTGGTCGCGGTGCGCGCCTTCGACTGCCACGGCGCGCACGCCGTGCGACTGACCAACGGCTGGGCGGCGCGTCTGGCCGCGGTCGGGGCCCGCACCGGGCACACCGTGCGCACCCACCCGCACACCGAGGTCGACCGCGCGGTCACCGCGGGCTTCAGCTGCCTTGTGCTCGACCGCCGCGGTCGGCTGATCGGCGCGACCGTCGTTGGCCCGCGGGCCGGGGATGCCCTCGCCGAGCTCACCCTCACGATCCGCCGCGGCCTGCGCGCCCGCGACCTCGCCGCCACCATGCACCCCTACCCCGCCTACGGCGACGGTCCCTGGAACGTCGCGATCGGGGACGTTCGATCAGGACTGGGCCGGGGCCCGACCCGGATCGCCGTGCGGGCGCTCGCCGCGCGCCGTCACCGGTGGGTGGGCCGCCCGGGGGTTACCCTGTCATGACGTCCACGCCGCGTCACGACCACGCAACGGGCCCTAGCGTGACGCCCGAAAGGTGGGGCGACGAGGATGACGACGGTGCGGTTGACGAGGCCGCGGGCAGGCTCCGCTACTGGCCCGGCCCTTCCACGTCGACGGGGACCCCGGGCCACCCAGATCACCCGTACCGCCGCCGCGCCGATGGCGGAGCCGGCGAACGCCCTGTTGGGGTGCTGGCGTCCGGCCGCCCGCGGCGCGGACTTCACGCTCAGCATCAGATGAGCGTGAGCCTCGGTGCCCGGTCCGGGCGCTCCCGTCCACTCGCCCGTCCACTCCGGGAGGTTGCTTGACATGGCCGACAACACCGTCGCGTCCACCGGCACACCGCCCACCCGCACCCGCCCGATGCTCCCCCACCGCTGGTCTCGTCGCGGGTGCTGGCCGCCGCGTTCACCGCGCTGCGGATCTTCACCGGTTGGTGTGGGCCGGTTCCACCGCCCCTGGCCGCTCTGACCCTGTCCACGCGCGTCGACACCCGCTTCCGCGACTACGAGAGGTTGCCTGATATGTTCGAAACCAGCGACGAGCCGAGACGGTCGCGGCCCGGTGACGCCGTGGTCCTAGCCAATGTCTGACCCCGACCCGGCCACGGGCACCGCCTCCCCGGCGACCGGTCGCCGGCCCGCCCCGGCGCGTCGCGGCTGGCGGTGGGTCCCGGTGTTGTTCGCAGCCCTGGTCGAGGCCCTGGCGATCGCACCGGTCGGGGCGCTTCCGTTCTACCTGAGCCCCCTGGTCCTCGGCCTCACCTACCTCGCTGCCGCCGCCGTCGGCGGCAGGCACGCGACCCTGTGGGCGCCGGGGCTGGTCATCAGCGCATGGGGCGTTGCGGTGGTGCTGGTGTTCGGCCAGACCGTGCATACCGACTTCGCCTCGGTCGCCGCCCGGGCGTCGGGGCCACTGGTCGAGGTGCTGCCCGCGGGCGAGTACTACGAGATGCACCTGCCCAAGCCGACAGCGCCCGACCGCGAGCGCGTCCACCCGAACCCCGGCGCGCCCCAGTAGCGCCGCGGCATCGTGGCCAAGTCGCGCGACATACTCGGGGCAACGCTGGTCGCCTACCTGGGCGAGGTAAAGGAAACGCGGGCCGTGGCCCAATGGGCCTCTGGAGACCGGTCACCATCCAACGCCGTCGTTATCAGGCTCAGGACCGCCTACCAAGCCGCGGCGATGCTGCGTGAGAAGGACACCGCGGCGGTGGTCCAGGCTTGGTTCCAGGGCCTCAACCCTCAGCTGGACGATGTGGCGCCGGCCCGGGCGCTGCGTGAGCAAGATTTGGCCACGATCGGCCCAGTGGTCATCGCCGCAGCCCGCGCTTTCGCCGCTGAAGGGTGACTTCCGCGCCGCTGCAGGTCGCCAGCACGTCCGCGAACAAAGACGTGTGGCGGGTGGGCTACCTGCCGCAACCATGGGCGTGGCCGTCGTGGCAGTACTCCACCGACGGTCGGTTCCCTGGACGATGGGACGACGCGGGCGGCCATTTCCGAACCATCTACGCCGGCAGCCAATTACTTAGCTGCCTGCTGGAAGTGCTCGCCTGCTTCCGGCCAGATCCAAAACTGGCGGACCAACTGGTAGACATCGTCTTCGACACCGAGGACGAGTCAACCACAACAATCCGACCGGCCTGGTCCCACGCTCCTGGTTGCAGCCTCGGACAGCCGCCACGGCGCGTCTGACGGGAACCTACGCAGCGATCACCGAGGCACAAT
>JAABUZ0100005748.1_pt1 | contig 16005 bp, 18 predicted proteins | sample 5562091 | NCBI WGS metagenome assembly JAABUZ01 (sample SAMN12813069, study PRJNA571459) | rock metagenome | isolation source: Antarctica rocks | place: Antarctica: Victoria Land, Linnaeus Terrace sud | collected 2015-12-21
GGCCCGCGCGCGGCGCGCGCCCGCCGCACGGGCGCGCATCAGGCTCCGCACCTCGTGCAGGACGGCGACGCCGCCGCGGCGCAGCGCGGGGAAGCGGCGCCGCAGCGCATTGGCGTTGCGGAACAGCGCCAGCATCTGGCGCCCGATCTCGTCCGCGGCCTGGTCCCACTGCAGGCGGTGCCACTCGTCCGTGTTCCTGGCGCGCGCGTGTGCGCGCCATGTCAGCGGGGCAGGCGCAGCCAGCCAGCCGGGAGCGCGCACCCCGCGCCCTCCTTGGCTGCATGCCAGGCACACGGGTGGTCAGCGCATGCGGGCACTGCACGGGTGCCCATCGCCGACGTGCAGGCCCATGAAGACGGTGCATGGAACAAGGTTGAGGCAGTTGCAGCAGCGCGACTCTACATGCAAGGGACCTCTGCCCAAAAGACCCTACCGTACCCTACATGACACAGGCGGCCGTGCGGGCGGCCGGCGCACCACCAGCCGCTCTGCGCGAACTCGGTGCCCATGAAGACCATGGGCAGGCCGGCCGAAGCGACGTTGGCCGTGTACCAGAGACGTGCGGACGCGCGCGCGTGCGGGTCACCGCGGCCGCCGCCGTACTGGTCCACCGCGTAGCGATGCTGCCCGCCGATGTAGGCGTAGTCCTCGTACCACGCGCCGCCCTTGGCGCAGCCCACCTGCGGCGCCGGGCGCGCTCCGTTGGGCCCTGCACAGTGCGGTGGCCCAGCAGAGTTCATGCTCCAAAGCAGCCCGGCCATCGTGCTGTAAGGCCCAGCAAACGCGCAAATCGATTTGCAGACAGTTGGGGGTGGGCGGGCACACGCCACACACTCCAAATCTTAGAAGGCCGCCACAGAGCACTCTGTGACATGTCAGAGGGCATGCGCACGACAGAACCAGCGAGCACCAAGCCAACCAGTTACAGTCCGGATCGCCGCGTCGCAACGCCGCCCCCGCCTGACAGGCAGACGGACATGCCCTGTATGGGCTCAGGTTTGAAGTTGAGCAGGGTGCACCAGGCGCCCCGCCGGCGCGCCTGGTCGTGCGAGCCCAGCAGGTACTTGATGCACTGCGTGGGCGCCGTGAAGCCGTAGTGCAGGCCCATGACCGTGCGCAGCCGCGGCAGATTCCAGCCCTCCGCCCAGTCGCCTGGCGGCGCGCGGGGCCGCGGCCCTCGCTGCAGCCTTGCCGACCGCCCAGCAGTGAGCAGGGGGCGCTCGTGAGAAGCGCAGGCCGCTTGCTGCAGATTGGGTAGGGTGTTGCTGCCCCTGTGCGGTTGACGTGAGGTCCGTTTCTGTGCAGTTACAATTGCTTCGTAGTCGAGCGCATCACGTCAGATTAATGCTGTCACACCACTCCGGTGTGCACCCGCCCGCAGGCCGCGGCGAGCGCGCACCGCCGCCGTGGTGCCCGCGCCCGAGCGCGCGGTGCTGCTGGATGATGTCGAAGTAGCCGCTGTGGACCCAGACAGAGTCGAAGCCCAGCTCGTGCACCGACATTGGGTTCTCCGGCGTCACCTGCTCCGCAGTGACACAGTTTGTCAGGAGATAGGTGGTTGGCCGGGTGATGGGTGCCAAAGCCAGGGGCCCTTGCTTGGGGTCCAGGGATGTGTCTCCCACACTGGCCGCAGCTGTGCGCCGCTGCACCAACTGGTAAACTGCCGCCATGCCAAGACATGCAGATCTTGCGCACATGCTGCACCCCAAACAATAACGCAGCACTGCAGGCATACCTGATCTCCACGCAAGTACAGGGCCTACCATGGGTTATGCCTACCCTACTGACAGCTTGGAAAAACTGAGCCCTGGAGGGCGCGCGCGCGCTCGGCAGTGAGGATGCGGCCGGGGAAGCGCTCGCGCATTGCCCAGGTCAGTGCCTACCACCAGTAGCCCTACTGAAACTCCAACCACAACTGGGACATCCTAAACCCCGGAGCGCGCGCGCGCGCCTCGGCGGTGAGGATGTGCCCGGGGAAGCGCTCGCGCAGCGCCCAGGTCAGCGCCTGCACCGTCTGCGGCGGCAGGTCATTCGCGGAGTCGAAGCGCAGGCCGTCCATGCGGAAGGCGCCCAGCCATGATGCGCACGCGTCGCGCAGCATGTCGGTCACCTCGCGCTTCCAGAACGCAAAGTTGCGCCCCTGCCGCCGCGCCGGCAGGCCGTCAGACTGAGCCGGCGCGCCGGCGGCCTGCCGGCGCAGGAACTTGGCTGCGGCGTGTGCGGCGCGCCGGACGGCCGCGGGCGCACGGCGCGGCGACAGGCGTGGACGCAGTGCAGGCGGGCCTGCGCCGTCCGCCTGGGCAAGGGCGGCTTGGCAATCCCATGGCACTCCCTGCAGGGGCGAAATGGAAAGGAGGCGCGCCGACGCACGCCAGGGCGCGCGCGTGGGAGGGAGGCTGATGTCTCCGCCGCGCGCGCACCCAGGTGGTGTCGGGCGCGTGCTCGTGGTAGATGCCGCCGTGCGCGAAGCCGGGGGCCCAGCCGTCGTACTCCCACAGCTCGTTGCCCTCCGGCGCGCCGTGGTGCAGCACCTGCGCGCGCGCTGCCCGCATGGCCGGGCGCCTGAAGGCACCCTTAGGGGCGCGTGCGGGGCCGCCTGGCATGTCCCGAGCCCAGGCAGCACCTGCGCTTTGCATGTTCTCATGAGCTCCGTACCCAGGTACCTGGAGGAAGACTGCGGGGCTGTCTGACGCATGTCGAGCCAGTGCCGGGTGCAGCGGGTTGCCAGGTGCTGGCCTACAATGCACATTCCTCATTCCTCAATGCCACAGCAGGTCACAGGGCGTGGTGAAAAATCGAGCCACAGCAGGTGCCAGGGTGGGGTGGGTGACGAGCGTGGAGAATAGGGTTCTGCGCACCACATCCAGGATGACCGCCAGGCCCAGCCCGTGCGCGGCGTCCACGAGCGCGCGCAGCTGGTCCGGCGTCCCGTACGCGCCGTGCACCGCCAGCAGCTGCGCGCGCGGGGGTTGGGTTACAATTTAGGTTCGGGGTCATGCAGCTCCAGGCGCGCCCGCCAGTCAGCCGTCTTGGATGCAGCACTGCTCGAGGCGCTCTGCCGCTGTCGGCGGGTGCGGCGCGGCGGCTGGGGCAACCTGGACCGGATTGCGGGTCACCGCCACGGAATGGCTCGAGAGCGCGCGAGCGCGGAAGGGCGCGGCGGCGCCGCGCTGCGCAGCCCGCTGCGAACGGCGTGCGTGCTGCGGAGGCGCCGGGGCGTGTGCTGCCTGGGCCGCTCCGGCCGCGCTCCAGACAGGCACGCGCAGAGCCTGGGTTCGCCCTCTGGCTTCCGGGCAGACCAGGCACATGGAGCGCATCGCGCGCGCGCTGCGCCCGGCGGGGCTGTGATGGGGTTAGGGTTAGGGTCTGAGCCAATTCTGGCCGAGGGGCGGGCGCGCCTGGCGTGGGTTGTACCCCCAGGCATCGCTGTGCTCGGTGACGGGCATGAGCTGCACGGCGGTGAAGCCCGCGCCGGCCACGTGCGCCAGCCGGCCCGCTGCCGCCTCAAACGTGCCCTCCGGCGTGAAGCTGCCCACGTGCATCTGCCGCCCGTCGCGCGCGCCGCCTCAGGTGGCCCCCCGCCGAGCCGGACAGTCGGGCCGTGAAGCTGGGACCGCATCTCGCAGCCCGGTCCCGCGCCGCCGGCCGCGCAGGGAGAGCACGGCGCAAAGGCAGGGACGAGGCCTGGCTCGACGGCGCTGGCTCACCCAATCTGCTTTGCACAGTGGTTGAAGTGGTCAACGGTACAAGGGGGGAGCGGGCTGGCGGGCAGGCGCCTCATAGATGATGTACTCGTCGAAGGGCGGCGGCTCCCATGCCGGATGGCGCCAGGCGAACGCGGCCGCGTCGTCCGCGAAGCACCATGCCGAGTCAAAGTCGGTGTGCCGCGCGTACGGGTCGCGCCGCGGCGGCAGCGCCTCGCCGCCCTCGCCCTCCAGCAGCACGCGGTACGCCGCGCCCGCCGCCAGCGCGCCTGCGCATCTCAGGATGCGCTTCTCAGGATGCTACCGTGCTGCAACTGAGCCGGCAGCCGGCGCCCGGCGCCGCCGCTGGCGGGCACCGTGCAGGGTCGGCAGCCTGCGCCGCCCGCCTTGGCTGATGGAGCCTGTGGACCCCGGGCCCGTGCATCCGCCCCCTTTCACGCAAGCATTTTCAGGCTGGCGATGCATGCATGCGGCTGGGTTCGCCGCCCGGCCGGAATGCCACGCAGGCAGCGCATGTCCAGCGGAGCACGTCAGATTCAATCCATCAGGTTACGCCTCTGGCATTGTGCCGCACCGGGCGCAAAGCGCGCCGCCCAGGTGTCGCCGCTGCGCGCCAGCGGCAGCACGCCGCCGCCGCGGACCTCCAGCGCCGCCGAGCGCGCGTGCGGCGCCCACACGCGGAAGGACGCGCCGCCGCCGTCCGCGCCGGCATGCAGCGTCAGGCCCATGGCTGCCGCAGCCGCGTCCGCCGGCGCGGGCCGCTCCGCGGGCTCCGCGGTGGCCTGGCGCCCGCAGAGGCAGGACCTGGCACACTTGCTGCACACCGCAGCCTGCGTTGTGCAGTCACGGCTGCTCCGGCTTGCGGGCCCCACATGGGCTGTCAGGCTGCTTCAGGCCGCTCAGGCTTGCAGGGCCCCCACGGGGCTGGCAGGCGGCTCCAGGCCTTCAGCGCGCTTCTTCCGGCGCGCCAGGCGCCCGCAAACACCTGGAGCTAGGCAGGCTGCAGCACCCCCTGCAGGCGTGTAAGCCGAAAGGGGGCCAGGTGAGGCAGCCGCGCCGGTGCCAAGGTCACGCCCGCAGCGGCCGCACCGTCGCGGCGCGGCTGGGCGCCTCGGCCCTGCACGCGAGCGGCCGGGCTGGTGCGGCCGGCGCAGCGGGGCTGCCGCTGTGCAGCCGCGGCTGGGCTGACCTCGGGCGCGCCATGCCCCACGGCACGGCCAGCGGCAGGCAGGCTCCGCAGGGGCTGGCCCGCGCGGGCGCCACACACCAGGACGCAGCCGCGGAGGCAGCCATGGCCTGGCAGGCGTGCACTGCTTGGCTCAGAAAGTGCTGGCTGGTTTCTCAGCAGAAAGTTTCCTCAACAGCCAGGAGCAGCGTGCCACGAGCTCGCACATGCAATCAAGCAAGCAATGCACGTAGCGGCTGACGCACCAGCCAAAGCCAGTGTTGACAGTCAAGGAGAAGTCAGGCGCTGTTCGCCCGCCCTGCCTTCCCGTCCACGTCTGAGAAGCCAAGTGCGTGCAGCTCTCGCGACCTCTTCCCGACGCGTTGAGAGACTTCAGCGCCGTGCGCCGCGCATGCTGTGTTGCTTCTGAAGCACTCCAGTCCCTGCAGGTCCCCTTCGTACCATCAAGTCCTTCCTTGGCTCTGCCCACCGCTTGATTTCCACAACCCTCCAGCACTGAGATTCGCTGAGGACCTCGCTTGGAGGCCCAGCAGTGCTGGGCCAGCACAGCAAAACAGGCCTCCTGCGCGCCAGCTGCCTGCTGTGCTGCCTCCGCGCAAACGCCGGGCGGGCATGCACGCCTGAGCGTGACCTGGTGATGGGCCAGCCCAACTACACACGTGATGATCCACCAGCAGGACACAGAGCTGCTCTTTCTGCCCACAGAGGTGTGGCTGCGCTGCGTGTGGCAGGCCTCTGACTTGCTGCATCTTCACAATCTATGCAACAAGATGGCGATGGGGTGCGCGCGCAGCTGGCATTCTTTGCCGAGGACGAACTGATTGAGATCGTGCCCAACTTTCAACTGCGCGACCTGGTCAATGACCACATGCTGGTTATTGATGCGGTGAGGCGCGGCACGGGGCTGCCGCTGCATGCTCTGCCAGTTGCTGTTCCACCCAGCACCTGAACACCTTGCCGCGCGCGTGCAGGGCACGTTCGGGCCGTTCAGGCCAAACTCAGGTACACAGGTGCCAATCTGGATGGCGCTGATGCTGCACCGGCGGCGAAAGTGCCGCATAAACCCGCCCGCGTGGCTGACTCCGGCCCACCTCGAAGGTGAGCGTGCCCGCCGCGCAACCTGCCACACCACCGTGCTTGAAGCAGCCTGGGCCACACAGGGCACCAGGGCAATTCCGCCGGGGGCTGATTCAAGACATGGCCCGGAACTCAGCTCGCGCCGAAGCTGTATGCATGGGCAGTGCTTCACGTTGCTCCCAGCTGAGCAAGGCATGCAGCGTTTGCACCAGTGGTCCGCCTGGCGACCCCTGTAAGGGTTGAACGGTGTGAGAGCTGCCTGCGGGCTGTTTCTGGGCACAGGCGTGCTGGCGGCGGACCGCCGCACGGGCGACGTGTTCGAGGAGCTGCCGTTCCACTACCTGGAGATCGCGCACCTGCTCTTCACGCACGCCAAGGACTCGTTCGGCGCGGATCTGCAGCAGGCGCGGCTGCGCGCCCGCGGGGATGGAGACAAGGACTGCGGGGAGGCTGCGTGGTGCTGTCCAGGCTGCCGCGCGCCGGTGGGCGCGGGCGCCCGGCGCAAAGCCGTCCAAGCATGTGTGGCGGCTGCTCTGGACCCGACAGCTTGGCCGCCGCTCCTGCGCGCCTGCCGCCCGGGGGCGCGCAGCGCGCGGCAGCGGGCGCCGGTGCGGCCCGTGCCAGCGCGGGGTTAGCCGCGTGAGCACCGGCTGCGCCGCGAGCTCGGAGACGGGAGGAGAGGCGTGTGGCCTGCGGGCACAGCACCGCGTGACCTGACCCCGGCAAACCTGTACCGCGCAGGGCGCCAGCAAGCGCGCGCCGGGCGGCGCAGGTGCGCGACCTGCTGGACGAGCTGGCGCGCGTGCGGCGCAACAAGGTGCAGGCCGGGCTGCGCGAGCTGGCGGGCGCGCTGTCGGTCGTCAAGCTGACCAACCTGGCCTGCATGGAGGTCAACACGATCCGGCCCTTCTTCCAGGCCGCGCTGGACCGCTTCTTCCGCCTGCGCGCGGTGCGCGCGCGCCCGGGCTCACCAGCGGGGGGCGCAGGCACCCCGCGCCCCCCTCACGCCCCCCCTCACCCCTCACGCCTGGGGGCGCAGAAGGGCGCGCGCACTCTTCCTTTCCTTTACCCGAGCCTTTCCTTTCCTTCCCTGCCCCGCAGACCCGGCGCGCGCCCGCGCGCCGCGCGCGCGGCCCGGGCAGCCTGCGTGCGCAGCGCACGCTTGTCACCATGCCCTACACCTTGCGGCTTCAACCAGCCGCGCTGTGCGCCAGGCTCCACGGGCTGTGCACGGTGGCCGCAGCGGGTGAGCGCGGCGGGGCTGTGCGCGCGCAGCTGGACCCCGACAGGCAGGACGCGGCTGACCTGGGGCCCCCGGATGCGCGGCCGTAGTCGGCGCGGCAGCTGCCGCATGCTGGCTGAGCGTGCGCGCTGGCCGTCGGCGCACCGGTCGGCGCGTGGCTGGTGGTGCGGAGATAGGGCCGCGCATGCTGCATGGCATGAGCTGCGCTGGCCGCATGCAGGGAGGTGGCAGGCAGAAGTTTTGTTTGTGTGCTCTGTCTGCCGCAGATTGTGCGCGCTTGGGGCCTTCGTGCTGGGGAACTCTCTGTCGATCATCCTCCTGTGTGCAAAGCTGGACTGACTGGGTCAAAATTCCCCCCGGGAATCGGCCTTGTGCATGTGCTCGCTTGTCGTTTGTGCCAATGTGAGGCATCTGTGACAGCAGGTGCTGCCGGATGCGTTTCTGCATCTGCTCATGCGCCTGTGAGTGAATGAATGTTGCAAGCCTGTATTGCCTGTACATGCAAGCCTAGCTGGCTAGGGCTGCTTCGGCGGCCCGCACAACAGGTACCACATGATCTAAGAGTGCGGCCTTCGTTTCATCATGAAGCCATGTGTGCTCTTTTTCCGCATCGTATTGCAAGCTTGCTGAGACATTTGGTCCGCATAGCAGCAGGCAGCGACTTGCGTTCCTGCCAATAGCACAGGCTTGTTAAATATTCACACATCTGCAGCGGTACATGCACGGAGTACATGCAAGCAACGTAATGCAAGTGTGGTGGGCCATGGCAGCCGGAAGATTGAAATCACACCGATTTGGACACACCGTCTCATCGCAGTGCTAGCTGCAGCACCGAGCTCCCCGCCCTAAACCTGCCAGAGGCCCTACGTTTTCATTGTGAGCGCAGTTGCAAAGCACCTGAAAAAAGCGGTGAAGAGAGCCAGGGCAGCCGTTTATGGCAAGCTATCAGCAAGGCCCTGCCGTGCGTGCGCATGACGCCGTGCATTAGCCTGGCGCGGATCCCGGAGAAGGAGGAGGGGTACTGGGCCGGCGAGGAGGACAACGACGCGCTGCTGGCAAAGCACACCAAGGTGCTCCTGCGCACGCGTGGTGCGCGCTACAGAGTAGCGCAGCGCGGCCTTTCGAGGTGACACGTTCTCGTGGGTGCCAACTCTGCGCAGGTCCGCGTCGTGGGCAACAACCGCACGAGGGCGGGATTGGTTGGCCAGGTCGGTATCGTGAAGCGCGCGGTGGGCCTGGGTGAGCCCCCCGTCGCTGCGCATGCGCACTCAGCGCGTTGCACGCAGCTGCCCTCGCGAGGCAGGTGAAATTTTCACTGCCCGCAGGCGGGTGGCACTGGCTGCGGCTCGCGTCAGGTGAGGCTGAGCGCGGCCGGTGTTTGCTGCCAACAAGGTTGCGAAATTGAGGTTGGCGTCCTTGTGCTGCGCGCGTCAGCACAGGGCCGACCAGCCACTCTCTCGGCGTGTGCAGGCGAGGAGGCGCGACTGCAGCGCAACGCGCTGCGCGTGCTGCAGCTTCCGCAGGGAGATGAGCTGGTATGCGCGCTACCGGCCTATTCTGTAGAGATGGCTGTGTGAGTATCACATAGAAGCACGGCAACTCAACCGTACGAGGTGCAGGAGGTGTCTGAGCCGGAGGACGCGGGCGACCTGGGCCAGACCCGCGAAGGTGTGCGCGTTGCGCAGCGGATTGGCACATGCCCCGCTCACTCTTTGCAGGTGGCTGCTGTGGACAGTGGGTGGCAACGAGTCAGCACCGCTGCCGGGGAGCTGTCCGTGACTTTCGAAAGCCAACCCCGCGGAACCCACCCGTGCCTGGTACTCCTCGCAGTCCGAGCTTCTCGTCAAGTCCTTGCGCCGCTGCGCAGTGACAGGCGCTGCGCCGCACCTTCGCGTCAGGAGGCAGCAGCCCTTGGAGCGAGCGCACTCGTCCGGTGCGCTCTTGGACGCTGGCCAGTCTGCACTGGCGATCATTCCCAGCCCTGCCGCTGACGCCTGACCAGGGCACTGCACAGAGGACAACCCCTGCGAACGGCGCCCGACGCGGCTCCACCAGCAGGTGCGCACCTGCCTCCGAGCCAGGACTCTGTTGCTGAGCAGTTGGGCACCTTTGTGCGGCATGCGTAAGCAGCTGTCCTGCCTCGACAGCGGATAGACTTCTCGAAGCTGGCCGTGGGCTCGCTGAAGCGCTACCGGCAGTTTTATGAGGACGAGATGCCCGAGCTGGGCCCGGCGGCCAGCAGGGAGCACCTGGCGCAGGCAGTAGGACGCCACTTCATGCGCCAGGTGCTTGTTATTGTGCACCATAGCCTTCTGTGGCAAGCTTTGCACCTGGCTGCGTTGCCGTGCCAAGGACAATGTTTGCAGGCGTCTGTGGCAAGCCTTGCACCTGGCTGCTGTGAAATGCTTAAAACCGTGTTTGACAGTGCGCGAGTCCTGACAGCGTTGCGGAGCGGTGCAGGTCGTCGACGAGCGCACTGTAATTGCTGACTTCTTTGCTGCTGTCCGGGTGCATGCTGCCAAGCGGCGCCGCATGTGAAGTGCCTGCATGGAGCGCCTCTGTGCGGGGGGCCGCATGCATGCGTGCATGCGTCCCCGCTCCCCCTTTTGTCATGAAGAAGGCTACAGTTCATGCGGCTCGCTCTTTTGGGCAGGGACATGGCACCTTGCGCAGGGTGTGGGCCAGTTGAACTGCGGTGCTGCAGCAGCTGCGAATGCTTTTTGGGACATCAATGGCCTTGAATCTGGGCTGCATGGTCGCTAACAGGTGCTGTCCTGAGGCAGCCAACGGTCTGCTTGGCAGCTCGTGTCCTTGCCGGACGAGCAGCGTGTACACTACCCCGGCCACAGCAGCAAACAGCTTTTAGTGGGACCTTTGGTCATCTCCATGCATGTATTGCTCCGTTCGGTGCTAAACTTGATCCTAGTGTTTTATTGCTTGCATGGCCTATTGACATGTCGCGCTGCGAAGCAGGCGCTGTGCTCTCTCGCGTATGAACATGCAGCGCATGGCAAATGACTAGGTGGCCAGCTGTACGCGGTCCCTTGTGGCAGGCTTGCATGATCCTGCTGAATGTGGCAAAGCCGTTTAGCTGTAAAAGCCCTGAAGCTGAAGCCATCAGATTTAATTGCTTACCAGCCACTGCTGGCCCTGATGAGCTCAGCCCACCACACAGTGACCGTTGGCCACCACAAGACATGATCTGCATGTGTGTCAGGCAGGAGTGCACCTCTGTGCCCGCACCCACATGCACATAACAGCTGCTGAGCGCTCTGCCACAATGTGGTAAAGGGTATTTCATGCGAGCCCTGGCCACTTGGCCTTCACCGCTTGCAGAAATTACAACGCGTGCGCAGCAAACCACCGAGATGACCTGCATATGACTGTTACTCATAAAGCAATGGCCTCAGCTATAGACAGGTGTGAACAGGGGAGGCAGGGAAGCGCACCGAGCGGCCAATGCCCTGCCAGGCGCGCCCGCGCTGCTGGAGCGTCAATCAGGACAATCAATCATGTACCGTGAGGCACGGTGATGCAAGTGCGTTTCCACAAGAGCGCAGCAGAGTTGGAGCACCTTGGAGTACAAGAGCGCATGCGGTGCCCCAAGAGCGCCGCAAAGCGGACAGCCGGGCATGCCTCGCATGGCAGCAGGCGCGAGCGCCTGCTTGAGCCGCAGCGCGCCGCAGCATGGGAGCACTCCGTCCTCACCGCCCTTGCGCATATCTTATCTCCAGATAAGCTTTGCAACAAACACGTCAAAGCCTTGCACAGGTCCAGTCGACAGTGATACAGTCGGGGCTGCAGGCACTGCATGCGTATGCTGGGCAAGCTATGCAGTAGTGCAGATGACCATGACCTGCAGCAGGTGCAGCTCGCGCTTGTGTGTGGTCCTGAGAGGACAGGACCATTATCTAGAGGAACAGCTCAGTCTGTGTGGCCAACTTGCTTTTTGAGGGCTAGGGAATTGAGCCTGTCCCAGCAGGTTGCCTGCAACAAAATTTGAGTATGAGTTTGAAACGGATCATTTGAGCATTGTTTAGCACCACGGTGCATGTTCCAGGTTCATCTTGCTGGCTTACAGCCGCCCAAAGCAGCGCACAAGGCTCCAAGTCTTCATGCTGACCTGTCAGTGAAGTTACGTCATGTGCAGCACGTGACCCTCTACTTGAGCCACTGCGCTCACTCCACAGAGCGTGCTGCTTGCTGCCACACATGCTGACAAGCACCCACGCGCGGGGTGCTGCCACAGCCTGGCTTTGCAGCTCACAGCCGAGCGCTCGCAGGGTGCGCAGGGTGCGCAGGAGTCTAGCAGTCGTCAGGTGGCGCACAATAGCCGTGCCAAGCCTGCCAGACTGCGTCCCGTGCTTGCAAGCGGCACGCTGAGAGGTGCAGCGCGCAGGCTGCTGAGCTGGGCATGTCACGTATGCAATAGGCTTGGTAATGATCGAGCGATGCCTAGAGCTGCAAAGGCATACCTTTCCCTGCCGCTCCGCACGATGAACAAACACCGAGGCTGCTAGTGCGGCCATGTCTTCTTAGCTTGCATTGCACTTGAAGCCTGTAGCTGCTGTGCCGCGTCCATGCAGGTGGTCTGGCCATCAAACACTGTGTGGCGGCCGTGCATGGCTGTCCAAGCACAAGCACTGCGGCCAAGGCGCGCACTCCGTTTCATGAGCATAAGTGGGCAGAGGCCGCCTCAGGGATGAGCTGTCATGGATATTTAATGCCATGCCACGTTGCAGCACATGCTCTGCTGGCTCCGAGGTGCGGACGCGGGGCGCTGCTGGGGTGCGGCATGCTGCGCTGTCCGTGATGCTGCGATGCGCGCGGTCAGCGCCTGCGCCCGGCGTCCGAGGGCACATGCTCAGCTCCGCGGCACCTGCGGCAGGTGGCGGCAGCGGCGCACGGCGACGGCGACCCGCTCGCGCGCCCGACTCGCCTCGGGACCAAGCTGGAGCGCGGCGCCCGCAGCGACGCCTCCAACGCGCGCGTCCTCGCCGGGCTTCCTGCACGGCAGCGGCGGCGCAGGGCGTCGCCGGCGCTGCAGCACGCGCCGGCAACGCGCTGCAACGCCCACATGGCCAGGCTTAAGGTCCGGGTGGAGGACGCCAGGGCAATGCGCTGACTGCAGCGCATCGCCCTGGCCTCCTGCACCTAGACCTGAAGCCTGGCCATGTGCTGGCGCGCGCCTGTCGACTGCCAGCAACCAGTGTGCTGCATGCGTGATTGCTCCACATTGCTGCTCTGTAACAGCATTCCACGACAGGAGCAGTGCAGGCTAGCTTGCAGCACCCTGTGACACATAGCGCTTTGCAATGCTGTGTGCGCGACGACCTAGCAGGCACTGTTGCTGACGGTCAGTCCTGCTGTCTCCCTAGGCCTGCAGGCTCGGCACTGTTTCTCACAGGCGCGGGTCTGTCCCGCATGCACTCTCTTTCCAGCTGGGCTTGTGTGAGCTGACGCCAGGGGTTGCACATGGCGCAGGGCCGCGTCTGGCGCGGTGGGCGCAGCCCTGGCAGCGTGTTCGGCCTAGCTTGCGCGGCTGGCAAAAGCTCTGCAGTGGCAGTGCCGTCTGCCGGAGCTGCGCAAGGCCGCGCCCGCGGGTGCGCTCGCCGCCGGCCGCGTGCACATGGCCGAGGTGGGCAAGGCGGGTGCGGACGTGACGCCGCCACTCCCGCGCGCGCCCAGCGCCGTCCTCTGGGACGAGACGAGCGCGGACAGCATGATCCCAAGCGCGGGGGTGTAACACCTGGCGTTCAATGCCTTTGCGACGAGGCCTGCCCAGCAGCAGCGCGCTGCCAGTGGCAGACCTTGTCATGCAAGGCGGGGAACGCCAGGGTGCGCACCTCCCTGCTTGTGGCCGTGCTGTCGGCGCTCGCGCCGCCTAGCGAGTCGGCGCTGGGCGCGCGCGGAGGCGGCAACGCCTTGCCGGCGTCCTCCTTGGCCTCCTCTGTCTTGTGCATGCGGCCGGCGGCGGCGGGCACACCAGCGGGCGCGTTCGCCTGCAGCTGCGGCAGGGGGTGCTGCCATTGCAACGCGCTTGCCTGCCGCGCGGGGTTGGCCGCACACGCAGCCAGGGCTGCGCGCATGCTGCCAGCCGGGCGGCCCCTGCCGGCCTGCTCTGCGGCGCCGGCTGTTGGAACGGGCGCTGCGGGCGGCGCTAACAGTACCGCGCAGGCCTCCTCCATGATTATGTGGGAGGCCTGCCAACGCTGCAGGCTACCAGCGCCTGCCCCATGCGCCCTGCCAAGCGCGCTTCTACGGGCTGCTACTGGCAGACCTCTGTTGCAAAGGCTATGAATGCCAGGTTTCGCGCCCCCGTGCTCGCGCTCACGCCGGATGCGCCCACGTCATTCCACAGGTGTGCGCTGGGTGCGCGCGGGCGCGACGGCGCCTCGTCGGTGTCCACCTCTGCTGACGCTGCCGACTGCTTCTCGCCCGCAGCCGGCGTCTCGGCGTCCCCCGCCTGCGTGGAGCGCGCACCCTCGTCCTGCAGGGCCTGCCCCGCGGCGCTGCCAGTGGGCGCCTTGGGCGCGGACACGTCCACTGGCCCCAGGCTGCCCAGCGTCTGGGGCTCCCTCCCATCCTGGGCCGTGTGTGCGCTCTGCTGCCGCTGTTGCCTTTGCTGGCTGCCAGGACTCTGGTGAGCATGCTGTGGGTTGTCAGCATAATATAGCGCTGTGGAGCCGCGGGAGGCTGATACGCGCGCGTGCCCAGCATGGGCGGCTGCTCCCAGAGTGGCCTGCTCGCGTCTGCAGACGCACGCCAGGCCTGGCATCGCACGCCCTGCAGCTGTCTCCTGGCAACCCCTGACCGCATGCGCACGCGTGCGGGGGGCAGACAGCCGCGTCATGCACGCCAGGCGAGAGGGCTACCATGCAGGCTGCTCCGCGGGCCGCGAGGCGGTGCTCCAGGAGCAGGCCGCAGCGGAGCGGGCCGTCACACGCCTGGAGTCACGCGCCTGGACCAGCGCCTGCTCGGCCGGCAGCGCGTGGCCCTGGTCCAGGCTCATGACGGATAGCTCCGCCGCGGCCTTGTCCTTGAGCAACGTCTTGCGGCCTGCGGCGCAGCCTGCGCTGTAGGCCCCGCGCCTGGCATGCACAAGGCGGGCGCCTGCTCCCACGCATACACAGGCGCTGGTGCGCCGCTGGCGCAGCTGCCGCGCGTGTTTGCGCCCTTGGGAAGTGAATCTGCACCATGTTGGGGTTGCCAATCAGGGCGGCGATATGCGCTCTTCGCTGCACACTTTGTTCAGGAGTGCAGGGTTGTTGTCTGGCAGTCTACATGTGGGGGCTGAGGGCCTGTAACATGTGGCACGTGCGCACTTTCTGTCGGTCAAGGGCATGTTGCATCCAGACATCACTGCATTCTCATGTGTTGATACTCTGAGATCTTCAGCCAAGCACAGATGGTTCCTGCGCGCCTGTTCAGGCCTGGGCAGCAAGCCCCAGGGCCCCGTGCGTTATATAGGAGCTGTGTGAACTTCCCTCCGCTCCAGTTTCGCTACACATAGACGCGCCAAAAGGGCCCTGAACTGACAGGTCTTCCACGCCGCCAGCGCAGTGCTTGCCCTGTTGCCAGTGACAGACAGCGGCATCAACGGTGCCTGCTAGCAGACATGTGTGACCTGCACTCAGCTGCAGCTCAGCGCACAGGCAGCCAGCTAGCAATTATGTATGACCTGCACTCAGCTGCAGCTCAGCGCACAGGCAGCGCTGTGCCTGATGTATGGCCAGCGAGGTGCATGATGGCGCAGGACTGCCAGGACCCATTGATGTTTGCGCTGAGCGCAGCCGGTCTGCGCAGCTTTGACACGAACCTGGACAGTCCAGTGCCTGGTCGGCAGGCCGCGCGCTGCACCTCACTTAGCAAGCCGCTGCCTGGCTGTAGAGCGCCTGCGTGTGAGCTTTGCTGCCTCGCCGCGGGAGCGGCAGCAGCGAGGTGGGCCTCTTGCAAGGCAGTTGACACGCTGTGCCGTGCGCTTGCGGCCTTGGAGTGCGAGGTGCGGCAGCCGCCTTCCACTGGCGCCTTTCAACAAGAGGTACCACCCATTGTGCCGTGCAGCCTCTTTGAGGCTGACCTATTGCTGCACGCTGTGCGTTGGACCTCTGATGCGCGCGTCCAGCGGCTCTATGTACAGCGCACGAGCTAGCGGTTGTTTGTTTTCAGTCTGCGTGTGTGCCTGCGCACAGCGTGAAGCTGTTGCTGCACAGCGTGGATGGCTATAGAGCGCTCGCATGCAGGCCTTAGGGCAGCTTTGTTAGGGCAGCAGCTGCGCGACCGGCCTCCTTGCCGTGCGGTGCTGTGCGGTGCGTCCCCGCAGGCTGTGAGATGCTGCAAATGTCTGTGCACTGGCGCCTGCTATGTGCCACGGGTGGCTCCTTGTCACCCAACGTGCCAAGCTGCCTCCGTGTTGCACACCCAAGTTTGCAGGCTGTGCGAAGGACCTGTGCTATGTGCGTGCGTCCAGCCGCGTGGCGCACAGCGCAAGAGCCAGCAGGCGTTGTACAAGGCTGAGCGCGTCTTTCTGCGCAGCACGGAGGTCGGATGCGGCGGACGGCCCGATGTGGTGGCGCACCATGCAAGCTCACGGCCACCGTATCCGCAGGTGGCTGTCCTTGTGCACACCTGCGGGCTCAGTTCCACTTGAGGGTGCACATTAACAAACAGCTGGAAAGGCTGACTCAGGCCAGCCCTCTTTAGGGTATGCATAGGGTCCCTTGCAGGCGAAACTCAAGTACAGCATCGCTGCCCAATGGTCAAAGTCTAGCTGCCGGAGGTGTTCGGGCGCGCAC
>JAABUZ0100005749.1_pt1 | contig 16003 bp, 19 predicted proteins | sample 5562091 | NCBI WGS metagenome assembly JAABUZ01 (sample SAMN12813069, study PRJNA571459) | rock metagenome | isolation source: Antarctica rocks | place: Antarctica: Victoria Land, Linnaeus Terrace sud | collected 2015-12-21
GGCGAGCCGGCCGCCGGAGAAGTGCGGCACCAGGCCGTTGACGCAGCGGAGCACCGTCGTCTTGCCGCTGCCGGTGCGCCCGACCACGAGGCAGAGCTCGCCCTCGGGGACCGTGAACGACACCTCGCGCAGCACGGGTGCCGGCGCGCCCGGCAGCGTCACGCTCACCCCGTCGAAGCGGATCACGGTTGCTCCCCGGCAGCGGGCAGCACCGCGCGGGGGAGCACCGGCGCAGGGGCCAGCAACGCCGGCAGCGCCGCGAGCAGCACTGCCGCCGCGGGCAGCAGCGGCAGCCGAGGGACGGCGAGCAGGTCGGTCGGCTGCAGCAGCCCGTCCCGCCCGGTCAGCACGGAGACCGCGACGACGAGCACGCCCGCGGCGGCGACGGCGGTGGCCCGCAGGTCCCAGCGGTCCCCGCGGTAGCGCGTGCGCGGGCTCCGCGCGCCCCCCGCGACCAGCCCGAGGGTCAGCAGCAGCGCACCCAGCGCGAGCCCCGGGCCGCCGACCACGCGATCCCCGCCCACGCCGGCCGGCACGCCACCACCGAGGGCGGCGTAAGCCCCGAGCGCGGTCAGGAGCAGCCCGCCGAGCGCAGCGGCGGAGGCCAGCCGGCGCCGGGCGGCGGCCACCGGCACCCGCCGGCCGTAGCCGCGCGAGTCCAGCGCCGCCGCCAACCCCAGGCTCTGCTCCAGCGCGCCCTCGAGCACGGGTACGGCGATGCCACGCACCGCGGCGAGCCCGCTCGTCGGGCGCCCCCGCAGCCGCCGGGCACCCCGCACCCGGCCCAGGCTCGCCACCGCCTGCGGCGCCATGGACACCGCGACGGTGACGACGAGCCCGGCCTCGTAGAGCGCCGCCGGCAGCGCCTTGACCAGCCGGCTGGGGGTGGTGACGACGTTCACCACCGCGACGCTGGCCAGGATCGCGAGCAGCTGCAGGCTGCGCAGCGCGGCGTCGACGAGCTGCTCCCCGGTGACCGGCCCCCCGAGCCGCACGCCCGCCACCCAGCTCGGCAGGTGCACCACCGGCAGGGTCAGCAGCAGGTGGGTCCCGACCGGGTAACCGGCCACGGCCAGCACCGGCACCCGCACCAGCAGGCCGGCCACGCCGACGAGCAGGAACACGCGGTAGGCCCGGCTCCACGGGCTCGGCCGCCGGCAGGCGGCGGCCACCAGCGCCGTCACCGCGAGCACCAACCCGAGCAGCAGCGGGTTGGTGGTGCGGCTGGCGGCCAGCGCCAGGCAGAGCCCCCACACCCACCAGGCACCGGGGTGCAGCTCGTTCAGGAGCAGTGCACGGGTACGCCGGGAGCGCTGCGTCGCCGCCGGCTGACCGCTCCCCGCCCTGGTCGGAGCGTCCAGGGTGAGCGTCACGCGCCACCGCGCCGGCGCCGCGCCACCACCCCGGCCGCGCCCGCCAGCCCGAGGATCGCCACCCCGCCGAGGACCAGCCCCCCCAGCGCCACCCGGCCGCGCTGACCGGTGGCTGCCTGCGGGATCGCGCGGTGGACACCGGGCGGGAGACCCGATGGTGATACCACCGCGGGCGCGCCGTCAGCCGGCGCGGTTGCCGCCGACGTCGTCGCAGGACCGGTCGTGGGCACCGGACCCGGCAGGGCGGTGCCGAGCGGGGTGCTGGTCCCTACGGTCGTCGGTGCCGGCGTCGTCGCCGTCCTCACTGGGGCTATCCTGCCCGCGCCGACCGCGAGTGGGCGGCGGGGGTCTGGCTGCCCAGGTGCAGTCGCGGGTGCCGGTGCTGGTGGCCGGGCGCTCGTCGTTCGCCTGGGCACCGCCGATGACCTCGACTCCGGGCGTGCTGCGGCCGGCGTCGAACGGGTGATCCCGGCTGCCCCGCGCGCGCCGGCCGTCGGTCCGGCTGCACCGGCTGGCCCGGCCGGGGTCGGTGCCGACGCCGGTGCCGGTGCCGCGGCGGCCGACGTGGCAGCGGCCGACGAGGTCGAGGACGCCGCCGCGGCATCGCGGTCTGCCTGCGTGCAGACACTGGCGGGATCGACGAGGGGGGGCTTCACCTGACCTTCGGGGCCGCCGTTCTGGAAGGCCCAGCCCTCGGTCTCCCCGGCGGCAGGTTGGTAGCCGTCCGGCCCGGTCCCGGCATAGGTCCAGGAGGCCGCGCCGGGCTCCCGGTGCCAATAGGCCCAGTAGCGGTAGCCGCCGTGGCCGTCGCTGTCACCACACCCGGTGGTGGGGTAGCCGTCGATCGAGCAGAGCAGGCCGCGCTGGTAGACCGGCGGCGGTCGGTGCAGGGCAGCGGCCCTGACATCGAGGACGTCGCTGCCGGTGGAGCCTCGGGGCGCTGTCGCGCAGTAGGTGTCGGTGCCGTAGGGAGACCCCGGGCCGGACACCCGGGTGGCATCGACGACCATGCCCACGCAGATGTTCGCCGTCTCGGTGGCGTCGGCGCGGACCGGGCCGCCGGCCAGGAGCAGGGCTGGTGCCGCGAGCAGCAGCGCCCCCGCCCAGCAGACAGCCCGGCCCCCCATCAGGACGTCGGCTTCGTTCTGGACGGGAACAGCGGGAGGCAGCCCTTGGGCAGCACGCTCTTGCGGCCGTTGCGGTCACGGACGGTGCTGCACGGGGTGAGGCCTGGCTTCAGCGGGAGGCAGCCGGCAGGGACCACGCCCTTGCGGAACGACCGGTCCAGCACCACCGTGCAGGTGGTCTGGCCCGCCGTGCCGGGCAGGCAGCCGGCCGGCACGGCGATCTTGCGCCCCTGTGGCGACAGCACGACCGCACAGAATGGCCGCGGGACGGTAGCGCCGGCCACGGGGCCGGCCGGCGGCGGGGAGCCGGGCGGCTGGCTGGGGCTGGCCGTCGGCGCGGGCGGCACGGGCGCGTCGTCGAAGACCACGACGCCCCGGGGCAGCAGCGTCCCGAGCTCACCGGGTAGGGCCTCCTCCGACCCGTAGACCGGGTCGTAGACCGTGGTGGCGTTGTACTTGTAGGAGCCGGCAGCCGGCTGGCCGGCCGGCACCTGTATCGACCGCAGCCAGCCGGCCGGCGTGTTCCCGCCCCTGCTGACGGCGAGACCGTCGGTGTCGATGCCCAGCCCTGCAAGCGCGCTGCCCACGATGCCCGTGCTGTCGGAGTCGCTCGCGTTGCCGGCGAAGTAGCCGTAGCCGCCGTCGGTGTTCTGGAAGCCCCCGAAGAAGGCTGTCGGGCTCGACGCCGGGGCCCGGCCGAACGCGGTGAGCGCCTGGACGGCGTACCCACTGGTCTGGGAGTCCTCCATGGTCGCGTCGCACGGGGCGAGCGTGCCGGCGGTGCTGGTCCGCGCGTCGTTCTGCCAGCCGCCGTCCGCGCACTGCTCACCGGCGAGCCAGCGCAGGCCGCCGGCGGCGTGGCTGTCCGGGGACGGCAGGCCCGCGGCCGCCAGGCCCAGCAGGGCCAGCGAGTGGTTCAGCACGCCGGGGTACCGCCCTGCCGGGTCCTGGAATTCGCCGGCATCGACGCCGGCGGGGACCTGGGTGGAGAGGATGCGGGCCACCAGGTTGGTGCCGCCGAAGGCGCGCGGGTCCTTGCCGGCGGCCACGGCCACGACGGCGAGCAGGCCGGTGGCACCAGGTCGAACCGCCCCGTTGTCGAGGGTCTGGTCATCCGCGCGGGAGGTCAGGAAGGCCACCGCACGGCTGAACGCCGAGGAGCCGGTGCGGGCGGTCGCCATGCCGAGGGCTGCACGCACGGTGTCGCCGACGTCCGCGGCGCCCTTCGCGGTCGGGACGAAACCGCCGGTGCTGATTTGCCCGGCGAGGTAGCCACCGGCAGCCTTTGCGGACGCGGTCTGAGCGCTGCTCGCGGCTCCGGCGGTGGCGGGCAGCAGGGCAAGGCCACCGGTGGCGAGCGCACCGGCGGCGAGCGCGCCGGAGGCGACCAGGGCGAGGGTGGTGCGGGGGCGAGACGTCAAGGGGACTCCGGTGCTCGTGCCGCGGACGGGCACAGGCCGGGTCGCCACCGGCGGGACCTCGCGCCGGGCAGCTCCGGACCCCTGCCCGCAGTCCTCGGCGGGTGTGTGGTGGGTCCGCGCCCCGGGAGGGCATTCCGGCTCGCCGCGCCCGCCGGGTTCGGCGTGGCGCGGCCTACGGTTGCGGGTCAGCGCCGGAGTCGGACCGGCTTCCCCCGCCCTGGGCGCAGGTGGTGCAGGTGGTGCTGGGCTGAACCTACAGCTCGAACTCGGCCGGCGGGAGCCCGACCGCGAAGCACGCGTCCCGGACGACCTTCTTCTCGTCGTCGTCGAACGTGCCGTCCGCCCCGCCGATGATGATCCCGATCTGGATCACGGCCCTGGCCTCGGCCGGCTTCTTCTTCAGCTTGCCGATCTCCTGCAGCAGCCCGACCTTGCCGAAGTCGAAGTCGGCGGCGAGCTTGTCGCAGTCGGCGTTGAAGCGCTGCAGCAGATCGTCGGCGGCGAAGTTCTGCAGCACGTCGTTGGCCTGGATCAGCCCGGCGACCTTGCGCCGCTCCTCGGCGTCCACGTGGCCGTCGGCGGCGGAGACGAGCGCACACATCGCCATCGAGCCGTCCCGGAAGCCACCGCTCTTGAGGTCGTTCTTCTTCGCCACCATCTGCTGCTGCATGGTGGCGGCCGAAGTCTTGAGGTTGTTCCACAGCGCCATGGGTCCGACGCTAGTCCGTCCCGGCGGGGTGCGGCATCGGCCGCCGTGGCAGCATCCACAGCCATGACGTGGACCTGGCGCTACGACGGAGCCGACGTGCGCGATGACGTCCCGGCGCCGGGCGAGTTCACCAGCCAGGCGGACGCCGAGACCTGGGTGGGCGAGACCTGGCGCGAATTGGCCGACGCCGGTGTCACCAGCGTGACGCTGCTGGACGACGGGAACGTCGTATACCCGATGTCGCTGGAGAGCGCCTGAGCGACCGCGCGGCCGCCCGCCTGGCCGAGCGCTCAGCCGACCAGAGACGGGTCGCGCACCACCACATCCCCGAGCACCTCGTCGATTCGCGCCATCGCCTCGGCCGAGAGCTGCACCCCGCTGGCGGCGGCGTTCTCGGTGACCTGCTCGGGCCGGGAGGCGCCGACGATGGCCGAGCTGACCCCGGGGTTCTGCAGCACCCAGGCGACCGCCAGCTGGGCCATCGTCAGGCCGAGGTCGGCGGCGACCGGGCGCAACCCCTGCACGGCGGTCAGCACCTCCTCGCGCAGCAGCCGCCGCAGGAAGCGGGAGCCGGTGGGGTCGGTCGCCCGTGAGCCGGCTGGTGGCTCCTGCCCCACGGCGTACTTGCCGGTCAGCACGCCCTGCGCGATCGGCGACCAGACCACCTGCCCGAGTCCGAGCTGCTGGGAGGTCGGGACGACCTCGGCCTCGATCGTGCGCCACAGCATCGAATACTGCGGCTGGTTGCTCACCAGCTGGTCCCACCCTCGGCCGCGGGCCAGCGTGACCGCGTCGTCGAGCTGCTCGGCCCGCCACTCCGACACCCCCGCGTGCAGCACCTTCCCTGCGCGGACGAGATCCTCAAACGCCCGCAGCGTCTCCTCCAGCGGGACACCCTCGTCGAAGCGGTGCGCCTGGTAGAGGTCGATGTGGTCCGTCTGCAGCCGCCGCAGGCTGGCGTGGCAGCTCTCCAGGATGTGCTTGCGCGAGAGCCCCCGCTCGTTCGCGCCCTCGCCGGTCGGGAAGAAGACCTTGGTCGCGATCTCGACCGACTCCCGCTTGACGCCGGCGAGCGCCCGTCCGAGGACAGACTCCGCCGCGGTCTGGGCGTAGACGTCGGCCGTGTCGAAGGTCGTGATCCCCGCGTCGAGCGCCGCCCGCACGCACGCCGTGGCGGCGTCCTCCTCGACCTGGCTGCCATGGGTCAGCCAGTTGCCGTAGCTCACCTCGCTCACGAGCAGTCCGCTGCGACCCAGCCGCCGGTGCTCCATGGCTACCGCCTCCCCGTTGGGACGCCGACACCGGGCTTCGGCAGCCGGAACCGGCGGGGGAGCAGGGAGCGCTGGAAGGAGTAGAAGGCGACCTTCTGGGTGCTGTCGGGGTGGGCCGCGCGCACCCGCCGCCGCACCTCGCGCCGCAGCAGGAAGCCGTCGCCGACGACGATCAGCAGCGCCACCAGCATCAGCGAGAAGATGGCCTGCCTGAGCGCGCCACGGGCGATGCCCGTCAGGAAGAACAGCACGTAGACCGCGAAGACGAACGTCGTGAGGTTGCGCCGCCCGTCGACCACCTGGCGGGCGATCCCGCGCTCCGGTGACCGGTCGCGGGCGGGCAGCTGCGAGGCGTCGGCCTGCCCCTTCAGGGCGGCCCGCTGGGTCCCGGCCGCGCCGCGGCGGGCCTGCTTGAGCGCCGCCGAGCGCTCCTTTCTCGTGCCACCCGTCACGACCGGCTGCATGTACGGCGTGACCGGCCGCGCCCTTATGGCGGCGGAGCGCTTCGGCGTCGCCCGCCCCTTGCCGCCGGGCCCCTTGGTGAGGACGACCGCCGGCTCGGGTTCCGGTGCTGGCTTCTTGCGGGACAGCAGGGCCATGGCACCAGTGTCCGCCCTCGCCGCTGCGCCGGTCACCCGCTGGGGGTGCCGCCGTCCAGGGCGATCCCGACGACGTCCGCCACGCGCAGCAGGTCGACGTCCTGGGCCAGCAGGGCGGCGCCTCGGCGCCAGGCGACCGCGGCGATCATGCAGTCGATCAGCCCGCGGGGGGTGATGCCGACGCGTCGGCAACGGCGGTAGATGCGCGCCGCGGCATCGAAGTCCGACGCCGGGTCGACGCGGTGCAGCTCGAACCTGAGCAGCAGCCGGCGCAGGTCGTCCGCCCGCTGGTCGGTGCGCGCCCCGGCCAGCACCTCCATGAGCACCGGCTCGGTGACGGCGAGCGGGCCGTCCTGGGCGATCAGCTCCGTCAGCCGCAGGTCGACGTGGCTCCCGGTGGCCCGGTCGTATTCCACCCAGGCGGAGGTGTCGGCCAGGACCGTCACGAGGGTCGCGGGCCGACGTCGCCGGGAGCGGTCCCGATGGCGCCCGCCCCGCGCATGGCCAGCGCTTCCGCGCGGGTCATCGGCTGCCCGGCCAGGTGGCGCAGGGCGAGGTCGACCGCCTCGGTCTTCGTCCGGACGCCGTAACGGTCCATGACCGTCTCGACGTACGCGTCCTCGATCTCGATGTTCGTCCGCATCCGGGTCATACACCTACGGTACACGTGGAGTGTAGCTCGCGTGTACCCGTTCAGGGCAGGGCGAGCATCTGCTCCAGGGCGCGGCGGGCGTGTGCCGCGACGCCGGGCTCGACCTCGATGCGGTTGACCACCCGGCCCGCGACGAGCGATTCCAGCGTCCAGACCAGGTGCGGCAGGTCGATGCGGTTCATCGTCGAGCAGAAGCAGACACTGCGCTCGAGGAACACGATGGTCTGGTCCGGGTGCGCCTTCGCGAGCCGCTGGACGAGGTTGAGCTCGGTGCCGATCGCCCATGCCGAGCCCGGCGGTGCCGCCTCGACGGTCCGGATGATGAACTCGGTGGACCCCACCAGGTCGGCCGCGAGCACCACCTCGTGCCGGCACTCGGGATGAACGAGCACCTGCACGCCGGGGACCCGTCCCCGGACCTCCTCGACGGCCGAGAGGCTGAACCGACCGTGCACCGAGCAGTGCCCGCGCCACAGCAGCACCTTCGCCGCGCGGATCTGGTCGTGGGTGAGGCCGCCGTCGGGCTTGTGCGGGTCCCAGAGCACGCAGTCCTCGAGCGAGAGCCCCAGCTCGAGGACCGCGGTGTTGCGCCCGAGGTGCTGGTCGGGCAGGAACAGCACCCGCTCGCCCTGGGCGAAGGCCCACTCCATCGCCCGCCGTGCGTTCGACGACGTGCAGATGGTGCCGCCGTGCTCTCCGGTGAAGCCCTTGATGGCCGCGCTGGAGTTCATGTAGCTCACCGGCACCGTGCCGGCCGCCGCACCGGCCTCGGTGAGCACGTCCCAGCACTCGGCCACCTGCTCGGCGGTGGCCATGTCGGCCATCGAGCAGCCGGCGGCCAGGTCGGGGAGCAGAACCTGCTGGCCAGGGCCGGTGAGGATGTCGGCGCTCTCGGCCATGAAGTGCACGCCGCAGAACACGACGTACTCCGCCTCCGGCCGCGCCGCCGCCTGCTGCGCGAGCTTGAAGCTGTCGCCGGTCACGTCGGCGAAGGCGATCACCTCGTCGCGCTGGTAGTGATGGCCGAGCACGAACACCCTGGACCCCAGCGCCTCCTTGGCCGCCCGGGCCCGCTCGACCAGGGTCGGGTCGCTCGCCGGGGGCAGCTCGCCGGGACAGTCCACGCCGCGCTCGCTGTCGGGGTCCCGCTGGCGGCCCAGCAGCAGCAGCGCCAACGGGGTCGCGGTGACGCCGGCGGGGAGGTCCGCGAGCAGGTCACTGTCCTGGGTCGTGGTCACACTGCCTCAACCCGGCCGGCCCGCGGCTGCTTCCTGAGAGGCTGCTCACGTGCAGGTCGTGATCGCCCCCGACTGCTTCACGGGGACCCTCACCGCCGCGGCGGCCGCCGACGCGCTGGCTGTCGGTTGGCGCCGGGGCGCGCCGCACGACACCGTCACCACCGTGCCGATGAGCGACGGAGGCACCGGCTTCCTCGACGTGCTCTCTCGGGCACTGCCCGCCGCCGAACTGCGTCCGGTGACCGTCGGCGACCCGCTGGGACGGCCGGTCCCCGCCGCGGTGCTGCTGGACCGGGCCACGGGTACGGCGTACGTCGAGACCGCCCAGGCCTGCGGGCTGCACCTGCTCGCGGTCGGCGAGCGCGATCCGCTGCTGGCCTCCACGGCGGGCGTGGGGGCGTTGCTGGCCGCGGCCCGGGACAGCGGTGCGACCAGGGTGGTCGCCGGCCTGGGCGGGTCGGCCACCCACGACGGCGGTCGTGGCGCGGTCGAGGCGCTGGGTGGCAGCTGGCCGGCCGGCCTGCCGCTGGTCGTCGCCACCGATGTGGACGTCCCGCTGGGCGACGCGGGGTGGTTCGCGGCGCAGAAGGGGGCGACGCCGGAGCAGCTGCCGCTGCTGGCCGAGCGGCTGGCGGGCTGGGCGGTGGAGCTCGAGGCGACGACCGGCCGGCGCGTGCAGCGCCGGGACGGCGCCGGCGCGGCCGGCGGGCTGGGCTTCGGCCTGCTCGCCCTCGGCGCCACCCGGGAGCCCGGGGTCGGGGTCGCCGCAGCGGCGGCGGGACTGGCGGCGACGCTGGCCGGGGCCGCGCTGACGGTGACGGGGGAGGGGCGCTACGACGCGACGAGCCTGCGCGGCAAGGTCTGCGGCGGCGTGGCCCGGCTGGCACAGGCCGCTGGGCTGCCGTGTGTGGTGCTCGCCGGGGAGCTCGACGTCGGGCAGCGGGAGGCGCGGGCGCACGGGGTGGACGAGATGCGGAGCACCGCGGAGCTGGCCGGCTCGGCCGAGGACGCCCGGGCGCGGCCGGCGTACTGGCTGGCGGAGCTCGCCGCCAGGACCGCGGCGCGCTGGTCCCGCCCCTGAGCATTCCCGCAGCCTGAGCGTTCTCGCAGCCGGCGGGAGTGGTTGTCGACGTAGGCTGGGAATGGCGGTCCGGCGGACGGGGTTCTTCCGGCGCAGCCCCGACCTGAGGAGTGAGATGACCGACACGACCATCGCTACCCCCGCGACCGACGCCGCGCCGGCATCGGTACTGCTCACCGACATCGCCGCCGGCAAGGTCAGGTCGCTGCTCGATCAGGAGGGCCGCGACGACCTGCGCCTGCGCGTCGCCGTCCAGCCCGGTGGCTGCTCCGGCCTGCGCTATCAGCTGTTCTTCGACGAGCGCTCCCTCGACGGCGACGTCGTCACCGACTTCGGCGGCGTCGAGGTCGTGACCGACCGGATGAGCGTGCCCTATCTCATGGGCGCCTCCATCGACTTCGTCGACACCATCGAGAAGCAGGGGTTCACCATCGACAACCCCAACGCCACCGGCTCCTGCGCCTGCGGCGACAGCTTCAGCTGACTACCGTCCACGCACGTGCCCACCGTGCTGCTGACCGGGTCGATCGCGACCGATGAGCTGATGCGCTTCCCCGGGAAGTTCGCGGACCTCATCGTCGAGGCGCAGCTGGACCGGCTGTCGCTGTCGTTCCTCTGCGACGACCTGCAGTTCCGCCGCGGCGGCACCGGGGCCAACATCGCCTTCGGCATGGGTGCGCTGGGCACCCGGCCGGTGCTGGTCGGCTCGGCCGGGCGGGACTTCGACGGCAACGGCTACCGCGGCTGGCTCGACGACCACGGGGTGGACACCTCGCGGGTCCGCCTGTCCGCAACAGCGCACACCGCGCGCTTCGTCTCCACGACCGACGAGGCCAACTGCCAGATCGCCTCCTTCTACTCCGGGGCCATGCGCGAGGCGCGCGAGATCGAGCTCGACCTCACCGGCATCGACATGGTTTGCGTGAGCCCCGACGACGTGCCGGCGATGGTGCGCCACACCGAGGCCGCCCACGCCGCCGGCGTACCCCTGCTCGCCGACATCGGCCAGCAGCTGGCCCACCTGTCCGACCGCGACACCATCCGCCGGCTGGTGGACCGCGCGGCCTACGTCTTCGTCAACGACTACGAGAAGACGCTGCTGGAGCAGAAATCCGGCTGGTCCGACGCCGAGGTGCTCGACCGGGTCGGCATCCGGGTGACCACCATGGGGGCCGACGGAGCGGTGGCCGAGAGCCGGGACGGCACCCGGGTGCACGTCACCGCCCCGCCCGAACGCTCCAAGGACGACCCGACCGGCGCCGGTGACGCATTGCGCGCCGGCTTCCTGGCCGCCTGGACGTGGGGGCTCGGCCTCGAGCGCTGCCTGCAGGTCGGCTCGGTCTGCGCCGTGCTGGCGTTGGAGACGGTCGGGCCGCAGGAGTACGACGTGCGCGAGGTCGGCGCGCGGCTGGTGGAGGCCTACGGCGCCGTGGTCGCGGCCGAGATCTCCCCGCACCTGCCCGTGCAGGTCACGGTGGCCTGAACCCGCTCGGCGCCTACGTTCCCACCCGCACCTGGTAGCTCGTTGCCGTCCCGCTGACCGCTCGCACCTGGAGCAACTCGGCGCCGCGCAGCCGGCACCAGGCCGGGACGTCGGTCGCGGCGGCGGGATCGTCGGCCCAGAGCTCCAGCACGGTGCCAGGGGCGGCGGCCGCGGCGGCCCTGGCGAGCGCGATCACCGGCAGTGGGCAGCGCTGGCCGCGGCAGTCCAGCACCCCGCTCGGTGGCGTGGTCACAGCCCGGCCGTCCCCTCGCGCAGCCGGGCCACCAGGGCGGGGAGCACGTTGAGCAGGCGGGCGACGTCGGCCTCTGTGGTGTCCCGGCCCAGGGACAGGCGCACGTTGCCGTGGGTGAGCGCGCCCATGGCGGCCAGCACGTGCGAGGGCTCCAGCGTGTCCGCGGTGCAGGCCGACCCCGAGTCGACCGCCAGCCCGTCCGCGGCCAGCGCGCCGACCAGCGCCTCGCCGTCGACGTAGAGGAACGACGCGGTCAGCAGGTGCGGCAGCCGGTCCTGGGCGCGGGCCGGCCCGGCGAGCACGACGTCGGGGATCCGGCGCGGGATCTCGGTGCGCAACCACGCGGTCCAACCGGCGTGCCGGCGGGCCAGCTCCCGGCGTTCCGCTTCCACCGCGACCAGGCAGGCGGCCGCGGCGACGAGCAGCGGGACCGGGGGCACCGCGGCCGGGTCGGGGCCCGGGCGGCGCCAGCGGGTGCCGGTCCGCCGCACGAGCAGACCGACGCCGGGAGGACCGCCGACGGCCCGCAGGTCCGCGGTCAGCAGCTCGACGACCGGCAGGTCCGCGTGGCCGATCGAGGCGGTGGCGTCCACGTGCAGCGGCACGCCGGCGGCCGCGCACACGGCGTGCACTGCGGCGACGGGCTGCCGGGTGCCCACCTCGCCGTTGGCACTCTGCAGGCTCGCCAGCGACGCGCCAGGTCCCGAGACGGCGGCGGCGTAGGACGACGGATCGACGGCTCCCTCGGCGTCGACGGCCACGACCACGACCTCGCCGCCGGCGCCGGCGTGCCACTCCCCGGCGTGCAGGACCGCCGCGTGCTCGACGGCGCTGGTCACCAATCGCCGCCCGGTGCGCGCGCGGGCGGTCAGGGTGCCCAGCACCGCCTCCTGGGCCGCCGTGGGACCGCTGGCAGCCCAGTGCACCTCGTCCGGCCGGCACCCGAGCACCGCAGCGAGGGACTCGAGTGCGGCGTCGAGCAGGGCCCGCGCGCGCCGGCCCGGGGCGTGCAGCCGGGCGGGGTCGGACCAGCCCTGGTCCAGACCGACCATCAGGGCCTCCCTGGCGGCTGGGTGCAAGGGAGCCCCGGAGGCGGCGTCGAGGTGCCCTTTCCCGCTGTTCCCGCGGCCACGAACCCTTGCGGGGTCGGGGAGTCCAGCAGGAGGACCGGAAGTCACGGGGGGTAGTCTGCGCGTGCCCGGAGGGGGTCGTAGTCGCGCCCCGCGAGACCAGATGAGGTGGACGTGCCCCGGAACGACGCGAACGCCCCCGCGCTTCCCCGCGCCCGTCGCAGGGTGCTGCGTGTGCTCCCGCTGGGGGGGCTGCTGCTGGCCACGAGCGGGTGTGGCATCCCGACGTTCGGCTTCCCGACCGTCCTCGCGACCGAGCAGTCACACCGGACCCTGCAGATCTGGAAGGGCTCGGTCGTCGCCGCGCTGATCGTCGGCGCCTTCGTCGCGGCGCTGATCATCTATGCGCCGTTCCGCTACCGCAAGCGCAGCGACGAGCTGCCGCGCCAGGTGCGCTACAACCTGCCCATCGAGGTGCTCTACACCGTCGTGCCGTTCGTGATCGTGGGCGTCCTGTTCTTCTACACGGCGCGCGACGAGAACTACCTGAACAAGCTGATGCCCCAGCAGGAGTTCGTCGCGGCCAAGGGCGTCGAGGTCGACGTGATCGCCTTCAAGTGGAACTGGAAGTTCGAGTACCCGGGGTATGGCACCGCGTTGGCCGGCAGCCCCGACAGCCAAGGCGTGCTCTACCTCCCGGCGAAGCGGCCGGTGCGCTTCGTGGAGCAGAGCAAGGACGTCATCCACTCCTTCTGGGTGGTGGAGTTCGCGTTCAAACGCGACGTCGTGCCCGGCCGGATCAACCAGTTCGAGGTGACGCCCGACCGGGTGGGCACCTACACCGGACGCTGCGCCGAGCTGTGCGGCTATCAGCACGACCGGATGAACTTCCGGGTCGAGGTCGTGCCGGCCGAGCAGTTCGAGGCAAAGATGGCGGCGCTCAAGGCGCAGGGCTCCGTGTCCGACAGCGACGCCGGCGTGGTCGCTCCCGGCGGCAACGACAGCTACCCCTCCAACGGCGTGACCAACAGCGAGCCGCATCCGGACCGCTCCGCGACCGCAGGCAAGCCGGCAGCTGGCACGTCAGGACAGGAGACCACGCCGTGACCATCACGTCCCAGCCTGCCGATGAGGCAGCCGTCGCACCCGCCGGCACGCATGCAGTCACGCACGGGGCGGGCGAGCACGGTGCTGGTCACGCCCCGGAGCGTCGGACCATCGTCAGCATTCTCACCACGACGGACCACAAGACCATCGGCCTGATGTACATCGTCACGTCATTCCTGTTCTTCCTCGCCGCCGGCCTGATGGCGCTGTTCATGCGGGTGGAGCTGGCCCGGCCGGGGCTCCAGCTGCTGAGCGAGGAGCAGTACAACCAGCTCTTCACCATGCACGGCACGATCATGCTGCTCTTCTACGCGACCTCGATGGCGATCGGCCTGGCCAACTTCATCGTCCCGCTGCAGATCGGCGCCCCCGACGTCGCGTTTCCCCGCCTCAACGCCATGGGCTACTGGTTCTACGCCTTCGGCGGCCTGATGGCGGTCAGCGGCTTCCTCACCCCGGGTGGCGCCGCGGACTTCGGGTGGTTCGCCTACGCCCCGCTCAACAGCGCGGTCAACAGCCCCGGCGCCGGGGCAGACCTCTGGATCCTCGGCCTGTTCCTGTCCGGGCTGGGGACGATCCTGGGCGCCGTCAACTTCATCACCACGATCATCACCATGCGCGCGCCGGGCATGACGATGTTCCGGCTGCCGATCTTCTGCTGGAACATGCTGGTGACCTCCATCCTGATCCTGGTGGCCTTCCCGGTGCTGGCGGCCGCGCTGGCCGGGCTGACGGCCGACCGGCACCTCGGGGCGCACATCTTCGACGCCGCCAACGGCGGGGCGATCCTCTGGCAACACCTGTTCTGGTTCTTCGGCCACCCCGAGGTCTACATCATCGCGCTGCCCTTCTTCGGGGTGGTGACCGAGATCCTGCCGGTCTTCAGCCGCAAGCCGATGTTCGGCTACAAGGGGCTGGTGTTCGCCACCATCGCCATCGGCGCGTTGTCGATCTCGGTGTGGGCGCACCACATGTACGCGACCGGCGCCGTCCTGCTGCCGTTCTTCGCCTTCTTGTCGTTCCTCATCGCCGTGCCCACCGGCGTGAAGTTCTTCAACTGGATCGGGACCATGTGGCGGGGCTCCATCACGCTCGAAACGCCCATGCTGTTCTGCCTTGGCTTCCTCGTGACCTTCCTGTTCGGTGGCCTCACCGGCGTGCTGCTGGCCAGCCCGCCGATCGACTTCCACGTCACCGACAGCTACTTCGTGGTCGCGCACTTCCACTACGTGGTCTTCGGGACGGTCGTGTTCGCCACCTACGCCGGGATCTACTACTGGTTCCCGAAGTTCACCGGTCGGATGCTCGACGACCAGCTCGGCAAGCTGCACTTCTGGCTGACCTTCATCGGCTTCCACGCGACCTTCCTCGTGCACCACTGGCTGGGCACGAAGGGCATGCCGCGCCGCGTCGCCGACTACGGCCCCAACGACGGCTTCACCTTGCTCAACACCTTCTCCACCGTCGGGGCGTTCGTCCTGGGCGCGTCGACGCTGCCGTTCATCTACAACATCTACAAGTCCTACCGGCACGGCGAGGTCGCGGCCGGTGACGATCCCTGGGGCTTCGGCAACTCGCTGGAGTGGGCCACCTCCTGCCCGCCGCCCCGGCACAACTTCGTCACCCTGCCGCGCATCCGCAGCGAGCGCCCCGCGTTCGACCTGCACTACCCGCAGCTCGCCGGCCGGGTGGAGCAGCACGCAGCCCCCGAGCTGGTCTGAGCATGCGCACCAACGGCTACGTCTTCGCGGTCATCTTCGCCTTCGCGACGATCGTGGACGTCGTCTACTGGTATCTGTCAAAGGACCCGACGGGTACGACGTGCATCGCGCTCACGGCCGGTCTCGGCTTCCTCATCTCCTTCTACCTGCTGTTCACCGCGCGCCGGATGGAGGGGCGCCCAGAGGACCGGGCCGACGCCGACGTGAGCGAGGGGGCCGGGGAGATCGGGCACTTCAGCCCCGGCTCCTGGTGGCCGCTACTCATCACCATGTCGATTGTGCCGCTGCTGTTGGGCATCGTCTTCGGCCTGTGGCTGACCGCCATCGGTGTCATTTTCCTGTTCATGGCCACCAGCGGCCTGCTGCTGGAGCACTACACGGGGGCGCAGGCGCGCGACTGGTAGCAGACCGGCTACGAGCGCCGGCGTCGCCACCGCGGAAGCAGCGCGGCGGTGAGCAGCTCCGCGACGGGTACGCCGAAGATCGCGCCCACCGCGTCCTTGCTGCCGATCGAGCAGATGCTGCCGCTCGACGCCAGCGACCCGACGCAGCCGACGGAGGCGATGGAGCCCACGCTGCCTGCGCTGGCGATCGACCCGACGCATCCGGCGCTCGCCACCGAGCCGACGCAGCCGGCGGACAGCACTGATCCCACCGACGCCACGCTGCGGTGGGAACCGGCGCTGACGATGCCAGCCTCCGGCTGGCAGGCGCGCCGTGCCACGACCGGAGTCAGGCGACGCGGGCGACGCCGCGGCGACGCGCCGTGACGACCGCCGCCAGCAGGCCGAGCCCGGCGAGGGGAAGCAACACCGCCAGGGGGCTCTCTGGCATCGCGGTGGGGGGCTGGGCGCTAGCGCCGGGGCTGCCAGGAGCGCCGGGGCTGCCGGGGGTCGGG